>Ga0315282_10011373_pt1 | contig 13799 bp, 9 predicted proteins | sample YL17G07_20_MG_FD_203693 | JGI IMG/M metagenome (GOLD analysis project Ga0315282, IMG submission 203693) | Sediment microbial communities from Yellowstone Lake, YNP, Wyoming, USA - YL17G07_20 | ecosystem: Environmental > Aquatic > Freshwater > Lake > Sediment | place: USA: Wyoming | collected... | reverse complement strand
AGCGCGGCTGCGCCGCAAAGACAGAAAATCAAAAGGCAAAAGGCAAAAATCAAAAGGCAAAAATCTCTGACCCGGACCTTGGGCCGGGTTGGGGAGGGATCTCCACGGTCTGGCCGCAATCTAAGCAATCGTCAATGACTCAATTCTGGAGCGGCGCCGGAAACTGGCCACCACGCGGAATCTTCGCGGCGCGCAAAGAAATGGGACTTTAGTGGTACGGAGGCAGCCCTGGATGATTGATGCCGATGTTGCGAAGTACTTCGGGAGGGGCGCAGCAAGGACACTGCCGGAGGATCTCCTTCAACATTGTGCTTCGCCGCGAGGGAGCTGGGGGGCTGGTGAGGAGCGCCGGGCAGAGGTGCGAACACCGCGGATTGCGAGGCGGGAGGATGAGGCTCGTTCGGTGATGTCCAGGGCTGCGCGTGGACTGGCTGTGCTGTTTTGTTTGAGCCCCGTTTCGGCGGGGCTGTGCGCCGGGGATCCCGGTAGCTGGGTCCCGGCGCGCTGGGATGGGGGGCCGCTCGAGGTGGCGCGCCGCGCCAAAGACAAGGCGCTGGCGGCGGATGCTTCACTCCGCGAAGCAATCGCCAAGTGGTACGATCCGGCCACGCTCAGCTTGCTGGAGGGCACGCCGATCAACTGCCTGCTGGTCACCTTCAGCGCGGAGGCTGGGGCCGAGGTTCAACGGCAGCAGCAACTGGTGAGAGAGTATGCCGGGGCGGCCCGAGAGCGCGGCATCGCGGTTCTGGGCATTGTCTACCCGGGCGCCGATCCTTCGGCCGTGGCGCTGGCCGCCGATCAGGCGCGGCTGGATGGGCTGGTGCTGGACGGGGAGTTCCCCGCCGGGGCCGGGTTTGCCGGGAAGTTGGAAACGGCCTTGCGCGCGAGGAACAACCCGGCCCTAGTGGTCCCTATTGCGCGCGATGCGGCGGCTGTGCGAACTGCCAAGGCGCCGGTGCTGGCGGTTGCGGGAGTACGGCCCAGTGCCCGCGACCTGGCGGATATGGGCATTCGGGCCGGGCCGTCGGCCGAACCCTGGATCGAATCCAACATCTGGCTGGTGCGGTCGTTCCGACTGGAGCCAGCCTGGCGGCCGATCTGGATTAACCAGGAGCCCAATCCCTACTCATTAGGGGATTACGCCCGGTGCGTGGCGGATGCGGCGGTAGCAGGAGGCCGTTGGATGGTGGCGCTCGACGACAGTCTTCGCGCCAAGCTGTTCCAAAGGCACGCCGACGCGCTGGCCACCTGGCGGAGCGTCGCAGCCTACGTCAAGTTCGCTGAGGATCATGCGGAATGGCGCAGCTTCGTGCCCTACGGAAACTTGGGGATCATCCTGGATACCGCCGGCAAGAACCCTGATATCTCGAATGAATACTTGAACCTGGTGGCGCGGCGCCAGGTGCCCTATCGCGTGATCCAGCGCTCCCAGCTTAGCGCCGCATCGCTCGAGAGCTTTCAGGCGGTGCTGGCGGCGGATCTGGCGCCTCCGAGCGAGGCGGAGCAGAAAATGTTGCGCGCCTTCGCAGAGAAGGGCGGGCTGGTCGTGGCCGGTCCTTCCTGGGGAGATCCTCCGAAGGACCAGCCCTACGCCGAAGTTCCTTTGGGAAAAGGGCGCGTGGCGGTTTACAAAGACGATCCGCCCGACCCGGAGTCGGTTGCCAGGGACATGCTGGATCTGCTGGAATCGGAAGTGATGGGCCTTAACCCGTTCAATGTGCCGTCGGTGCTTACCTACGCGAGCACCAGCGACTCCGGCAAGCGCGCGCTGGTCCAGTTGCTCAACTACGCCACTAGCCCTTTTAATAGTAGGATCACCATCCGGATCAACGGGAGTTTCAAGAGAGCGCGCCTGTACACTCCGGAGAACGAGCCGGCGGATCTGGCTGCGCGGGCCATCGCAAACGGGCGCCGGACGGAGTTCGTAGTACCCAAGCTCGCCGTGTGGGGAGCGGTGCTGTTGGAATAACGAGGAATCGAGAGGATGTTCGGTAGTCTAAGGAGAACTGATTATGCAAGATACTTACGGCAGTTTTTCACGGCGTGATCTTTTCGCCGTTTCCGGTCTGAGCGCAGGGGCCTTGGCCGCACAACGCGCCCAGGCAGCCGCCCGGGCCGCTTCCGCGCCCAGCGCCCCGGTGTCGGTGGCGAAGGTCGTCGGCTACGACCAGGACTTGGTCGCCCAGTTCGAGCGCATGTTCGATCAGATCGGAGGCATCGGCAACCTGGTGCGGGGCAAGACCGTGGCCATGAAGTTGAACCTGTCCGGTGCGGCCGGCAGAGGCCGCCGCATGGGCCTCAGCGCCGGCCAGACGCACTGGGTACACCCCAACGTGGTCGGCGCGCTCACCGCAGTGTTTGGCAAACTGGGCGCCAAGCGCATCCGGCTGCTGGAAAGCACCTTTCGGAAAAACTACGGTGCGCCGCTGGATGACACCATGCTGCTGGACGGATGGGAGGTGGACGCGATCAAAAACGCCGCGCCGGTGGTGGAATTCGAGGACACCAACGGGCTCGGCCAGGCCAAGCAGTATTCGACCCTCAAGGTGAAGACGCGGCGTCCGTATATTTTCCCGGCCTTCAATTTGAACCATTCTTACGAAGACTGCGATGTCTTCGTGAGCGTGGCCAAGATGAAGAACCACGAAGAGCTGGGCATCACGCTGTCCATGAAGAACCTGTTCGGGATCACGCCGGAGTTGTTGTACGGGCTCGGGCCGGTGCCCGCGGGGGCCGCACGGTCGGTCCGGGAGCGAGTCTTCCACTACGGCCAGGTGCAACCGCCCGACGGTGTGCCGCAGGAGATCGACCCCAAGTCGAACCGCTACGAAGGCTGGCGGATGCCCCGGCTTCTGACGGACCTTTGCGGGGCGCGCCCGATCGATCTGGCGGTCCTGGACGGGATCGAAGCCATCATCGGCGGCGAGGGGCCGGGGATGCCGGGATCCAAGTTCGCCAAGCCCGGGCTGTTGCTGGTGGGGCGAAATTGCGTGTGCACCGACGCAGTCGGAGCTGCGACGATGGGTTACAATCCGCGTGCGGGGCGGCATGAACCTCCCTTCCGGGTCTACAAGAACGCGAGGAGTCACCCTCCCGAGCAACTGATCCCGCCCGAAGAATCACATCAGTACGCTGACAACACCATGCTGATGGGCGAAGCGGCCGGAATCGGCACGGCCGACCTCAGCAAGATCGACGTCCGGGGCGTGCCCATCAAGGATGCCGTTTACGACTACGAATCGCGCTGGAAGGGCCAGGCGCCGGTCTGAGGTCAACAAGGGGTCGAGAATGCCAACCACACGACGCAGTTTTCTGACCACCGCTGCCCTGAGCGCGGGATTTGCCGGCGCCGCACCCTGCTTGCTGGCGCAACGACCGGGAGGCGCGGGGGGGCGCGGGCCCGTTGACTCGGCGCCGGATTCGGAAATCAAAGTGCCCAAGGTGAAGTTCGGCAAGGTCGAGCTGAGCCGGTTTGTGGTGGGCTCCAACCCCTTCAACGGCGGCGCTCATTACAACTCCATTCTGGGCACCGTGATGCGGGAGTGGTACACGCCGGCCAAGGTGCTCGAAGTCATGCAAAGGTGCGCCCAGTTCGGCATCAACGCCTACAACTACGTCCACATGGACCGCCTTCAGGCCGATTGGGAGCGGTTTCTGGCGGAGGGCGGCCAAATGCACCTGGTGGCTCAGGGCATCGACGATCCGGCCGTACTGGTGAAGGCCGTCAGGCCGATGGCCGTGTGGGTTCAGGGTGAACGCACGGACAACGCCTACCGGGCCGGGCGAATGGAGACGATCCGCGACTACTGCAAGAAGCTGCGCGATTTGGGCGTGGCCATGGTCGGAGTAGGCAGCCACATCCCCGAGGTGCTCGCCCTGGTGGAGGAACAGGGCTGGGATGTCGATTTCTATGCCGGCTGCGTCTACAACCGGCGGCGCACACCGGAGGAGCTGCGCAAGCTGATGGGGGGCGAGCTTCCAGAGATGCCTACTGAGGTCTACCTGCAAGACGATCCGCCGCGCATGTACAGAGTCTTCCGGCAGACCAAGAAGCCCTGCTTCGCCTTCAAGATCATGGGGGCCGGGCGGGTGCGCAGCGCCGAGGCCGCCTTCAAGCTGGCGTTCCAGAGCATGAAGCCGAACGATTTCGTGGTCGTGGGTTTATTCCCGCGCGCCAAGGACGAGGTGAAAGAGAACGCCTACTGGACAAGCCGCTATGGCGCCGTGTCCGGTTAAGACGCTCGGGGGCTGGTGAGCGCTCGCGGATTGAGGACGACTTGGTGGCGCCGGGCGGCGGGCGCCCGCCCCACAGGAAGCCACCCAGCCGTTGTCGAAACCTGCACGGGACAGGACACCAGCTCATCCGGCAGCTTGGCGCGGGACCTGGAAAAGGCGTCCCGGATTGTCTCTGACGACCGCACCTTCTTTGTGGCCGCCCAGGTCCAGCACCAGTTCGCGCAGGGCTGCGTCATGCAGGACGTTGTCCTTCACGATCGAGTTCTCGAGTTCCTTGCAGATGATGCCGTAGGAAGGGCTCCACTGGCCCCGCCCCCCGTCGTCCCGGCCGACCGCGAGAGCATTCCCTGAGCAGACCACGCCGTGGGCGTTCTCCAGGCGCAGGTGCGAGCTCTCGTGGGTCTCCGGTTTGGCCCACTTGCCGCTGCGGTAGACCACATTCCCGGTGATGGTGACCACCTTGCTTTCCGATTTCTCGTGGGGCAGAACCGCGATGGCGGATGTGCCGCTGCGGTCGAGGTAGTTCCCGGTCACGTTGTAGTGGCTGGCGCCGGCCAGCAGGATGCCTGCCGCGCGGTTCCACTCGATGCGGTTCCCGGTGATGGTGATCGAGGCTGTGCCGGTCCCCTCGAAGCCGCATCCTCCGTTGCCGGAGAACCAGTTGTCCAGGACGAAGCCGTCCCATCCCTTGCACCGCACGCCGTCGCTGGCGCTGTAAGCGATCATGGAATGGCGGATGGAGAAGCACCACACGCGCACCAGGTTCACGCCGGCTCCGCTGAAGCGCATGACCTGGCACTGATCGATGCGGAAGGCATCCTCTTCCTTGCCGTAGTCCGGCTTGTCGAGCAGGATGCCGTGCACCTCCTTGCCCAGCCGGCCTCCAAAGAGCGAGAGCCCGGCGATGGTGCATCCGATGGCCCCGGTGATGTTGAGAAGGCACTTGGCGTTCTCATTGATGAGTCGCAGCACCGAGCCCCCGGGGTGGCGATAGTCCCAGGCGGGCACGCCGACCAGAGCCACGTTGCGCCGTAGTTGAAGCTCGGAGCTGGCGTAAGACCCGGGAGGCACAAAGACCGCGCCGCCCTTTTCGCCAGCCGCATCGATGGCGGACTGGATGGCTTTGGTGTCGTCGGTCTTCCCGTCGCCTTTGGCGCCGAAGGCGTGGACGTCCAGCATGCCTCCTTGGGCAGGCGCCTCGCTCGCCCCGGCGGTGCGACCCATGGCCAGCAACGTCCCTCCAAGCGCCGCATCGCGCGCCAGATTGCGCCGGCTGACACCATTCTTGATCGGTTCATCGAACATCTCATGCTCCTTCATCCGGCCTCAGTATATCCCACTCACAGCCACACCAGCCCTGGAAATGGCCTCAACTGGGTAATGCCTCAGTCTCCGGGGGCCCCGGGTGGGATAAGCTTCAGCTTGATGCGCACCGTAGTCGAAAATGGGCCAGACAAGCTCAAGCTTATCCCACAAGGGATCCAATACCTCCCGGAGACTGAGGCATTACTGAACTGGAAACCGGAGGCAAGCCCTCTGGTGTATGCTGTCAACTGATCGGGAACCCAAGATGGACGTCCCGGTTCGAAAGGGGGTTCCGGTGGGACGACGCATATTCTTCGCCGCGCTGGTTGCCGTACTGACCGCCCAAGCTGCCACAAAGAGAAGCGCCATTCTGGAGCGCGCTACGGCCTTGAGTACGTTCGCTGCTCAGCAGGTGCGGGAGGCGACTCCGGAGATCCTCGCGCAGGCCGAAAAGATTGCCCAAGGAACGGTCTTCTTCTATGGGAGGACGCCGGTCGAGGTGGGCTTGAAAGACATCGACTGGAGCGGCTCTCACATCCGTCATCAGGAATGGCCTGCACAGTTGAACCGGTTCTTCCACTTGGGGCAACTGGCTTCTGCCTACCGGGCCACGCATCAGGAACGATTTGCGCAGGCGGCCCGGGCCTATATCGAGGACTGGATTCGGGGGGACAGGTATCAGAGCGCGGCAGCTTTCAAAGTGGGCGACAGCGGGCTGAACATGGCCATACGGCTGGGCACCAGCGTACAAGCCGGATGGGGCGGAACGCTGCCCGTCTTCCTGGGCAGCCCGGCCTTTGATGACGCTTTTGTGGATGAGGTGCTGGATTCCGTTTCGCGCCAGGCCGAGTTTCTCTCGCACCGCCTCACGGCTACGGGGAACTGGCGCATTGCCGAGCTGGATGCGCTGGTGTTTACCGCTCTGCGCTTTCCATTCCTCAGCAACGCGCAGAAACTACTCGATACCGGAGTGGTGGGCATGCGAAATGCGCTCGCCACACAGTTCCTTCCGGATGGGGTCCACATTGAGAGAGCGCCCGGCTATGCGGACTGGATGACCCAGGTGGCGGCCAACTACGTACAGTTGGGGCGGTTGTTTCCGCAAGCCGACGCCCGGGTGGATGCGGAAAGCGTGGTGCGGGCGCTGGATTACGGTGCGCAAAGCGAGCTTTTTGGAGTGAACGACTCGACGGCGCCGCACCGAGATCCCAAGCGGCTTTCCCGGCTGGCGGTGCGGGCGGAACTGCTTCAGCGTCTGAAGCTGGACGCCAGCAGCGCTGCCCAGCCACCGCTCGAGCAGGTTTTTCCGCAGGCCGGACAGGTGTTCCTGCGAACGGAATGGAAGCCGGGCGCCGACTACCTGGCGTTCGATGCCAGCACCTGGGGAGGCGGGCACAGTCACCTCAGCCGGCTGTCGTTCGTCTTCCGTTCCAAGGGCCGGATGCTGGTGGCCGATCCTGGGATCCTCAATTACGAAATGAGCGATCCCCTTGGTTCCTACGGAAAGTCCACCCCGGCCCACAGTACTTTGAACGTGGGCGGGGGTAATCAATCAGGGGCGGACGCCCAGTTGCTGCGAACCGAGTTCACCGCGGAGACAGCCCTGATCCAGGCCCGATATCAAGGCGGCTATTGGCAAGGCCAGTACCGCTGGGCATTCAACAAAGGGCGGGCCAGCGGCGCGTATGGCGACCATGAACGGATTCTGTTCTGGGTCAAAGGTCAGTACATCCTGGTGCTGGACTCGATGAGCGCCGATGCCGGCGCCGAGATCCGGAACTGCTGGCAACTGGGGCCGATGGACGGCTGGTCGCATGACCCTCTAACCCTGGCCTGGTGGTCCCGGAATCCGGATGTGAACCTGCTGCTGGAACTGATCGTGCCGCCGGCCACGAGCGTCATGCGGTGTTTTGAAGGCAGCCGGGCGCCGCTCCGGGGCTGGGTGGGATTTCACGGGAATGACGCCGTAGCGGCCCCGCTGGTTGAGTTTCAATATCCCGCGGGCAGCTCGAATGCCGTGCTCTCGGCCGTGCTGCTGGCGGCGTTCTCGGGTCAGGCCAGGCCCAATTACACCGCGAAGGTGACGAGGGACTTATCCAGGGGGACCATCCATCACCTGGAACTGGGACTGCCGGACGGCTCGACGGACCACATCGCCTGGACGAACGGGCTGGCGCTCCCGGTGGATGATGGTCAGCCTTTCACCACGGATGGGACATTCCTCTGGCACCGGACTTCTGCGGCCGGTCAGGCGGCCAAGTGCTTTGTGCTGGACGGCAGCTACCTGAAGCACAACGATGTCCTCAGCTTCGATGCTCGTGAACGCAAAGCCCGGCTGTTTGTGCCCGGGAAATCCCAGTAGCGAAGGGAGGTTCTCGCGGCGCGGAGGGCGCTTTGGCGGGCCGCCGGCGGTCTCTGGCGGCTGCACGGCAAGCGCAGGCCCATGGTTCAGGAGTACCCCCGAAAGCCGCAAGCTCCACGCAGTCAGGTCCAGGGAGCGCCAAATGAGGCGGGTCAGGCGGTCTTCTGGTATTCGACAGGGAGGAGTTGTTCCAGCCGCAACCTCTTAGAGGCATCGAGAATCTCGATGCCGACCACGCGGTCGTCGGCCCCTAGGTCCAGCACGATGTCCTCGTCGAAACGTTTGTTGGTGACCTGCTGAGGGGAGTCATCCAGACGAATGTAAAGCAGATCCGTCTTTTCGTCGTAGGTAATCCTCATCGGTCACCCCCTCCACCGGCCATAGAACACGTACACCGTCACTACAATGATAACGCCCCTCTCCAGCCTCCTCGATTTCCTGAGGCGTGGCTCCGCGCTCGACGGCTCTCTCCAGCGCGTGCGGGTCGATTCGGATCTTCATTCAACTCCAGTAGCTGCGATCAAGGCTGCGGTACTGCACCGCCTCGGCGAGGTGCTTGGCGGAGACGGTCTCGGAGTCGGCGAGGTCGGCGATGGTGCGGGCGACTTTGAGGAGGCGGTCGTGGGCGCGGGCCGAGAGGCCCATTTTGCGCATGGCCAGTTCGAGGGTGCGCTCGCCGGAGTCGTCCAACTGGCAGAGCTTGCGCAGCAGGCGGACGGGGATCTGGGAGTTGTAGAAGCCGCGGGCCTGCTGGATGGCGCGGACGCGCTGGACGCGGGCGCGCATTTGCTCGGAAGAGGAGGCGCCTTCCTCGGAGCCGCGCAGTTCCTTATAGGGCACCGCAGGCACTTCAATGTGCAGGTCGATGCGGTCCAGCAGCGGCCCGGAGATTTTGCCGAGATAGCGCTGGATGATGGCGGGTGTGCAGCGGCATTCGCGGGTGGTGTCGCCGTAGTAGCCGCAGGGGCAGGGGTTCATGGCGGCCACCAGCATGAAGCTGGCGGGGAATGAGAGAGTCATGTTGGCGCGGGCGATGGTGACCGTGCAATCCTCGAGCGGCTGGCGCAGGAGCTCGAGAACGTTGCGGGGGAATTCGGGGAACTCGTCCAGGAAGAGCACGCCGTGGTGGGCCAGGCTGACCTCGCCCGGGCGGGCCATGCCCGCACCGCCGCCGATCAGGCCGGCGTCGGAGATGGTGTGATGCGGCGCGCGGAAGGGCCGCTCGGAGAGCAGGCCGGCGCCCGGCGGCAGCACGCCAGCCACGCTGTGGACCTGGGTGGTCTCGATGGCCTCGGCGAAAGTGAGCGGGGGAAGAACGCCGGCCAGGCGCTTGGCCAGCATGGTTTTGCCGGAGCCGGGTGGGCCGATCATCAACAGGTTGTGACTGCCGGCGGCGGCTACCTCGAGGGCGCGCTTGGCGGTGGCCTGGCCGCGCACGTCTCGGAAATCGGGGGCCGCCGTTTCCGTCGGGCGCGCGGCTTCCACGGAATGCGGGGCGGGAGTGAATTGCTCGGGGCGGGTCAGCAGGCCGACCACTTCGGCGAGGTGCTTGACGCCGAAGACGTTGACGCCCTCGACCACAGCCGCTTCGGCAGCGTTGTCGCGCGGGACCACCAGGTTGAGGATGCCGCAGCGGCGCGCGCAAACGGCCATCGAGAGGGCGCCGCGCACGGGGCGGATGGAACCGTCCAGAGACAATTCGCCCGCCAGGAGGTACGAGTCGGTGGAGCCGACGGTTCCCATAGCGCCCAGGATGCCAACGGCCATGGGCAGGTCGAAGCCGGCGCCTTCCTTACGAAGGTTGGCGGGGGCCAGGTTGATGGTGACCGACTTGTTGGGGTAGCCGAAGCCGGAGTTGAGCAGGGCCGACTTGATGCGTTCGCGGCTCTCGCGGACGGCGGTGTCGGGCATGCCCACGGTGATGAAGTCGCGCTGGTTGCCGGAGGGGTACATGTCGACTTCGACATCGATGAGATGGGCCTGGATGCCGTAGACCGCGGCGGTGCGCGTGCGGGACAAGGCCATACGCGGCTTCAGTATAGCGGAAGCGGAAACGTTGCGCTTCCCGAGGGTGGGAGATTGGTGCAGAAGCAGGGTGACGGGGGCGTGGGTTTGATCGGGGGGCAATCTGGGTTCGTATGGCTTGGGATCGGGTCCGTCTTCGGGCCCGGAGAGTGGTTCGAGGGGGCTGTGTTTGAGGGCTTTGCGGCAATTGGCGTGGATTTGTTGCTGTTGGGCCGCGAAAAAGTTGAAGTTGGACAAAGGAAGCCAAATTGGGCGCCTCCGGCGCCAGCATCGACGAAAGACTGTCGATGTTGAGGAGTCAGGACTCCGGACTCCGGTAACAGAATAGCAGAGGGGCGTGAGGCAAGAGGGGCGGGGCGGGGGAAACTTATTGAAAAGGTTGGGGAAAGATTGTGGGGAATGGGGTGATTAGCCCGCGGTTGAGTTTTTGGACGCTACCGGATGCATTTTGTGATGCAATGGCTGTGAGCGCGAGCTTTCACCGAGAGCGTGCCTGCACTATGACGAGCTACAAAGTCCATCCCGAATTGAATCGCCGCCAGTTTGTGGTGTTACCAGGATCGGCGCTGGCCGGCTCGCTGCTCGGCGCGGCACCGGATGTGCCCTGGCAACGGAAGATTCGCCGCGTGGGGCAGTTGAACATGACCGAGCACGACCCTGTCGGGCTGAACGTGGAGGAGTGGGCCGACTACTGGGCCAGCCTGAAGGTGGACGCCGTGCTGATCAGCGTCACGGGCATCCTCGCGTTCTATCAAACCAAGGTGCCGTTCCACCGCAAGGGCGCCTACCTGGGAGATCGCGACTTCTTCGGCGACTGCCTGGCGGCGGCTCGCAGACGGAACCTGCATGTGATCGCCCGGATGAGTCCCGATCTGAATTGGGAGGACGCGGTTCAGGCGCACCCGGAATGGTTCCAGCGGGACGCGCAGGGCAACGTCGTCCGCCACAGCGAGGACCGCAGGCTGTTCCGGACCTGCATGTTCTCGACCTACATGACGGACTACGTGACAGCCGTCATGCGGGAAGTAAACTCGCTCTACGACGTGGACGGTCTCTTCACCAACGCCTGGCCCCCGCTGGGGCGCCTGCCCGTTTGCCATTGCGCCCAGTGCCAGAGGCTGCCGAAGGTGGGGACCGTGGACCACTGGGAGAAATTCAACGAACGGACGGTCTATCTTTGGAAGCTCTATGACTCGATCGCCAAAGAGAAGAAGGCAGGCAATTTCTACTTCGCCAACCTGGGCGGCGGCATCCGTTCCACCGCGAACCTGGTCCAGTTGGGTGAGCTGTGCGAGTGGTTCCAGTGCGACAACCAGGGCCGCGGCGGCGACGACACGCCCATCTGGGAATGCTCTCTGCAAGGGCGTGTCTGCAATGCCGTGCAGAAGGGGAAGATGGCGACCAACGTTACGGGCGCATGGTCCACCGGCCCGGTGCGCTGGCGCAACGTCGCCAAGTCCGAGCCCGAAGCGCGGATGTGGATGAACGAGACGGTCGCCAGCGGCATGGTTCCCTACCACCACATCATCGGCGGCGGGCCCGGACTGGGCGAGGACCGCCGCTGGCTGGAGCCGGCCCGCAAGTTCTTCAATTGGACGGCGAAACACGACCCCCACTTCGTCAACAAGCGCTCGATCGCCACGATCGGCGTGGTGATGGGCCAGCGCACGCACCTGTTCTACAATCCTCCGCCCGGCGTGGTGTCGTCGCACTACATGAGCGGCTTGTACTATGCGTTGCTGGAAGGGCGTTTTCTGTTTGATTTCGTCCACGAGGAGAAACTGGCGCCGGAGCATCTGAGACAGTACTCCGCACTGCTGTTGCCCAACACGGCGCTGTTGAGCGATGAGCAGTGCCGGCAGTTGCGCGCCTTTGTGGAGGCCGGCGGCTCGATGCTGGCCACCTTTGAAACCAGCCTGTACACGGAGCGCAACCAGCGCCGGGCGGATTTCGGTCTGGCCGATGTCTTCGGCATCCGCCGCGCGGGCGACATCAAAGGAACCAACGGCAACGCCTTCTACGCGAGGATCGAGAAGCGGCACCCAATCCTCGACGGGCTGGAAGGGACCCACTGGATCCCCGGCGCCGAGTACCGCGTACCCGTGGCGCCCGTGCCGGAGCCCGTTCTCACTGTGGTGCCGGGTTTCGTGGCGTATCCGCCCGAGCTTTCCTACCCGCCGCAGCCGCGCACGGACGAACCGGCGGTGGTGGTCCGCGAAAAGGGCGGCAGCCGCCTGGTCTACTTCCCCGGAGACACTGAGCGAACGATGTGGCGGTCCGGCCATACGGATCTCAGCAGGCTGCTGCGAAACGCTATTGGCTGGGTGGCGGGTGCGGAGCAGCCCGTCAGCGTGCAAGGCTCCGGCGTGGTGGAGACGTTCGCCTGGGAGACCGAAGCCGGATTCGCCGTCCACCTGCTGAACTACACCAATCCCGCCATGCACCGGGGATGGATCCGCGAATTCTACCCCATCGGCGCGCAGAAGGTCCGGATGAAACTGCCCGCGGGCCGGCGTGTCACCCGGGTTCAGCTTCTGCAAGCGGAAAAGGAGGTCCCCTTCCGTGTCACCGGCGAGGCGGTCGAGTTCACCATCCCAGGGGTCGTGGACTACGAGGTGGCAGCGCTGTATTCGGCGGGATAGAGAGCACTGGAGAATGGAGCGGGAGACGGGACCCGGCGGGGGCCTGGTACGGATGTTTCACTGGCGATCACCGCCTTTCGGGAATTCACAGCTCAACTTGTGTTGAGTTAGTGTCTGCACGGCGGCGGGCCACTTCCTCGGCTACAACCCGCTGCCGGCGGCGAACGGCTGGGGCGGGCGGCTCGTCCGGCATCGGATGAACCGAGGACAGTCGCAGAAGCAGACAGCGGAACGCTTCGGCGTCGACCCCGGCACTTTGGCCCGGTGGGAGCACGGCGAAAGGGAACCCGCAGGTGGGTTTCAGGGGTGGGTGAAGCGATTTCTTACTGACCGCGAGGTGCCAGACTCGGACGCACGGCGTGTCGGGTACCGCCGGACGACGCCTGCAGTACAATAGCTGATGTTCTCGACAAGGAGGATTCCCGTGGTTCCGCGTGCTCTCGCTGACCTCGCGCAGCGTGGCGACCAAGAACTGTTCATCGAGCTTGGGCGCGGCATGAGACTCAGTCTTGCGAACGCGCTCCAGCTCTGGCGCGACGCCGCTCGTCTCGTGAGAGCGCGACGACCGCAGGGTTTTCAAATCATTAAGTTGCTCGTCGAAGAGGAAGCTGCGAAGTTCCATATACTTCTTGACGTTGCGCGCTGTCCCAGAAATCCCAATGATCGTTTTTCTCGCCAGCTCAGGTATTTCAGCCAGCACCTCGCGCGAGGACTCTACACGCAGTGCTACCAGTGGCGGCCAATGGATCTCAGCGAAACGAAGGTCCACGTTGATCGCGAGCGCCAAGCACAGTACCTTGATGGACCCAATGACGTCGACTGGATCTTTCGCAACGATATCGAACGACGACGAGAGGAGGCAATGTATGTCGATTACGTCGCGTACCGGGACCACTTCCACGACGAGCACGTTTGGCACTGCCCCAACCCACGGCTCTTGCGCATGTGCTTTCCAGGGGTGAAGCCCCACGTGCTTCGCGTCGCGGACGCGCTCCACCACGTCGGTCTTAGGCATCGTCAAACAATAACCTTTACAACTAGAGTTTGTTGCTTGGATGAATCGTGTAGTTCCATTCGCCATGGAATTTGTCGGGCTTCAGATTGACATGGGCAAACTCTTCATCCGTGATCTTGCGCCCAACGGGGTACTTGCGGTGATCCAGGCGGCAGGTCACTTTCAAGCCCTTGGCCGTCGTCGTCCCGGCGATCAGCCGCACCACCGTCTCGTA
>Ga0315282_10011372_pt1 | contig 13800 bp, 12 predicted proteins | sample YL17G07_20_MG_FD_203693 | JGI IMG/M metagenome (GOLD analysis project Ga0315282, IMG submission 203693) | Sediment microbial communities from Yellowstone Lake, YNP, Wyoming, USA - YL17G07_20 | ecosystem: Environmental > Aquatic > Freshwater > Lake > Sediment | place: USA: Wyoming | collected... | reverse complement strand
TTCAAACCTCCTCTCATTTCTAGACCTTCACAAAAACCGTTTTAAAGCTTGTTTTTTAGTACTTTTTCGTCTATAACTGCCTCCTTATTGAACAAAAGGAATACTTTTGTATAATTAGAGCAAGGCAAGCGGGCTTCTGCTTTTTTTATTTCCAAAACTAATCGGATTTTGGGTTCATCTGAACCGAGAATAATCCCTGCAAAATCAACCTAAATAGTCGATTTCTCCCCTCTTATTTTGTTGTTTCAGAAAGCTTAAGCTCATCAAGATGAGCTTAAGCAACAAAGCAATAAAAGAATTCAAAGAACTCTATTACGAGGAATACGGAAAGAATATTTCCGATGAGGAGGCCCAGGAGATCGGCCAAAGGCTTATCTCGCTATTTAGGATCATTTATCGGCCCATCCCCGGAAGGGATATTCCAGTTGAAGATGCCGATAAAACCCCGAAGCTTTGCTGAATCAGTTTCTGGCAATCTTATCTTCTGCCTAAAAAAGAAACGCGAGAATGGATCGCCAATAATAATATGGGTTCACAGAATCACGCCGAGGAAGGTTCTCAATGTAATAACTAGCAGATTCTTAAAGCCCTCATTTCTATGCTCCGATATTTTATTTACTGTCGAAAATCATCAGAATCTGAGGACCGGCAGGTCCTCTCGCTTGAATCGCAGTTGAATGAGTTAAAAGGCCTTTCCGAAAGGCTGAATCTTTCGATTGCCGATATTTTTACTGAATCCCAGTCGGCTAAGTCTCCAGGCCGTCCTCATTTCAACGAAATGCTCAAACGGATCTCTCAAAAGAAAGCCGATGGCATTATTTGTTGGAAGCTCGACCGGTTGGCCCGCAATCCTATCGACGGCGGCCAGATCACCTGGATGCTCCAAAAAGGGATCATCAAGCACATTCAAACTTTCGACCGAGGCTACTCTCCTGAAGACAATGTCCTGCTGATGAACGTCGAATTCGGAATGGCCAACCAGTTCATCCTTGACTTGAGCAAAAATGTGAGGAGAGGTATGAAAACAAAAGTTGAGAAAGGATGGCTGCCAACGGTCGCCCCCCTCGGCTATTTAAACGATAGGACGAAGGCACGGGGCAAAAAAGACATCATCAAGGACCCGGACAGATTCGCTCTCGTCAAAAAAATGTGGAGCATGATGTTGACCGCTAATTATTCCGCACCCAAGATTGCACACATGGCCTGCGGAGAATGGGGACTTAGAAACCGCAAAGGCAAGCCGCTTTCGGACAGCGCAATTTATCGGCTCTTCGCCAATCCGTTCTACTCGGGCCGGTTTGAGTATCCTGTCGGGAGCGGCAATTGGTACCAGGGCAATCACGAGCCGATGATTAATCGCGGGGAATTTGAAAAAGTCCAAGTGATCTTGGGGAAAAACGGGAAGCCGCGGTTGAAGAAACACGAATTCGCTTTTACCGGGCTTATCCGTTGCGGGGAATGCGGTGCGATGATCACAGCTGAAGAAAAAAACCAGATCATCTGTTCGAAATGCAGATACAAATTTTCGTCAAATAATAGATCCGAATGTCCTCGATGCAATACTCCTATTAAAAAAATGCACGGGCCGAAAATCCTTCATTACGTTTACTACCATTGCACGAAAAAAACCAATCCGCAGTGCAGCCAGGGGTCTTTAGAGGTCATGGAACTCGAGAAGCAGATTCGGGGGCGTTTAGCCCGGATGCTTATTTCCGCAAACTTTAAGGACTGGGCGATTAAAAATCTAAAAGAAGAATTTGAAAAAGAGACGCCCTCAAGGGAGGCCATATTCGCTACTCAAAGAAATGCCTATAGAAACTGCCTCAAGAAACTCGAAAATCTTCTCCAGCTTAAAATAGCACCTTTAAATAGCGACGGAAGTCTGCTTTCTGATGAAGACTTTGGGAAACAAAAGACAGACCTTCTAAAAGAAAAAGCCCGTCTTGAAGATTTGCTGAGCACCAGAAGCGCCGATCCTAAGAAATGGCTGGAATCCGGAAATAGGGTCTTCACCTTTGCTTGCTATGCAGAATATTGGTTCAAGAATGGCAATCCTCAAGAAAAACACATAATACTGAAAGCTCTTGGCTCGAACCTGACTTTAAGGGATAAAAAGCTAGCTATAGACTTGTATTTTCCCTTTGAGGCCATAAGCGAAATCGTATCAGGGGTCCCTGAGGTTACGGGCAGGTTCGAACCTGAAATTCTTGGCTTGGATAAAACGAGTTTAGGCACTTTGTATGCCCGGAGTCCCATAATGCAGTCCGCAATGAAGAAAGTTCGAACCTGGCTTATTGAGAATTATGAAGGCGTCTCTATTCCTGTTTTGGCAAAGCCACCTAATTTTGAGCTTCTGACTCTCTTCTAAAATCTATTCTAAATCCTAGTTGGCTTTAAAACAAGACGGGAGATTATGCCTATTTCGTTAAATTAGGCGGATTTGTCTGGCCCGTCTCGATCGGAGCCAAAGTCATTCGATCATCAAAGGTTGGATAGCTCTTCGAAACTATTTCGAGAATCTTATTAACCATTTCTAACATGTCTTTTGTTACGCTAGACATAAGTGGAAGATCATAAGTTGGTATTCTGTGTAAGCGATGCAAGGGATTTAAACATGTTTGGAAAACTGATTCTCGTATCGCAGTCCAGTTCCCATGAACGAAACCAGAAGTGTATGCATAATATTTATCATATAATTCTTTCTCTCCAATGTATTCGCACATTTTCCGTAAGTCAGAGGAATCCCAATGTCCAAGATTGATTGGCACAAATTCTACCCAGGCATCTTCATTCGCTATGGCAGCAATTCTCTCTTTGTCAATGGTCGTTGAAGACAGACTTTTTTCCTCATACTTTCTGTAAATTAAGTTTGTCTGGCCGCTACCATATGACCGGTAATCATCCCAAACTCGGCCATCTTCGCTTTCTTTCTTAAAAAGATATGCAAGGGTTACGTATGTCTCGAACAAAGTCCGTAGCATAACACGCCCATTCACACTAAGGGATGTTCTATAGAAAACGTTTTCGATAAAGATACCTAACCCATATAATGCTAGGCCGAATACTGCTTCCTGCCTTGAATCAATGTCCGACGTAGAGGAAGTTTTAAAGAAATGATCTATAAGAGCGTGCCTCATTTTTACGGTTGAATCAAAGTAATGCTTTCTTGAATCATCATGCTCTTTGCGAAGCTTCTCAAGCTTCTCTTGGCTTTCTTTTCTGGCTTGTTCTGGAATGCAACCCGTCCGTTCGTAGGACTCCTTCCAAAATATTTTTGGCCATTCAGGTTTTACGTCTTCCATCCCCGGGATTATTTCCATTGCACGAATTGATGGACGAACTTTTCGCTGATCCCCTTCGTTTGGATACAAAAGAATTTCCCGTCTCAACGGCTCTGCCACCTGAAGATTTCCAGACATGATCTCGGCAGCGACTTTTACCCATCTGCAATCAGTTGCTTCTTGAGATTGATGCCAAAGGCACTTGCTCAAAGCGTCGGCTATTTTTTCACCATCTTCTTTCATGTTCGCATCTTGACCGATCGCATTTCTCCATTCTTGAAAGCTCGGCAAAGTTTTATAAAGTAAAAGGGGTTTTAAAATAGCTGCAATCTTCGCACCCTTGTAGGAAACCATATTTTCAATAAAAGCCATCTTTTGCTCACCCGGGAACTTCTCTATTCCAGAAAGGGTGACATCCCATAAAGCTTTATTGCCGTTGACGGGCAACAAAGAATGCTTAAAGAAATCAAGAGCCTTTTCTCTTTCAAGCTGGGAAATAGCTAAAACTGCCCAAAGCATTTCCGGCATTCTGTCGTTGATCCAAGACGACGGCGTAGCTTTCAACTGCGCCAACGGAGGCGTGAGGATTTTTCCTTCTTGCTTATATTTATCTAAATCTGTTTCGTTTTTATCGCTCATTTTGTTCTTTTGACCATTCCGGCCTGCCCGATATTGCGTTGACTGAGGCCGTGGCACCTGATTTCAAATCCATCTCGTTTTTAATTATACCAACATCAATAAAAAAGAAAACTCCCTAAACTATGTAGGGAGAATTAACCTAATTCGGTAAATTTGCCCAGGATGAGTCCATCACTGGATAGGATGGTCATAATAATTATGAGAGTCTTTCTATCCTGAATTATTCATAAAAAAGCTGTTTCCCCTCCTAACGTATTGATCTACAATACGTTTGCCTAAACCAGGAAGGAGGAAACAGCCATGGATGATCTTAGCACCGAACGCCTTCTTTTTGAAGATATCCGGGGAAAAAAGATCGAGGCCGATTTTGACGGCGGTCAGGTCACCTCCGACGCCGGCGTTCTTCTCCTCCGGGAAGTCGAACGCCACCTTGGCCTTATTCGCAGGGTCGCCAAGATCATCCGCGACCGCCGTCATCCCGGCTATACCCGCCATTCCATCAGGGAGATGCTCTGCCAGAGAGTCTTCCAGATCGCCTGCGGCTACGAGGACGCCGACGACGCCGACACGCTGCGCACCGATCCGGCCATGAAGCTGGCCTGCGACCAGCTTCCCGAAGACAAGGCCTTGGCCAGCCAGCCGACGCTCTCCCGGCTGGAGAACGCCGTCACCCGGACCGATCTCTACCGGATCGGAGAAGCCCTGGTCGACTCGTTCATCGACTCCTACCGGACGCCGCCGGCCGGAATCCTCCTCGACATCGACGATACTGAAGACACGACCCACGGGCATCAGCAGTTGGCCCTCTTCAACGCCTACTACGACGAGTTCTGTTATCTGCCGATCCATATCTACGAGGGACGGAGCGGGAAGCTGATCGCCACCATCCTGCGGCCGGGGAGACGGCCCTCGGGAAAGGAGATCGTGGCGATCCTCAAGAGGATCGTCCGAAAGATTCGCCAAGCCTGGCCCGACGTGGGCATCCTGCTGCGGGGCGATTCGCACTATGCCGCCCCCGAGGTCTTCGATTTTTGCCGGACCCAGGATCTGAGTTTCCTCCTGGGGCTGACGCCGAATCCGATCTTGCGCGATCGGGCCGCCGACCTGGTGAAGGAGGCCGAGCGGCGCTTCCTGAAGGAGCGAGCCCCGGTCCGCGACTTCGGCGAGTTCCCCTATCGAGCCAGGAGCTGGAACGAAGAGTCGCGGGTCATCGTCAAAGCCGAGCATAACGCCCTCGGACCCAACACGCGTTTCGTAGTCACGAATCTCACGACTCTGACTCCGCGGGTCGTCTACGAGAAGCTCTACTGCGAGCGGGGAACGATGGAGCTTCTGATCAAGGACCATAAGACCCATCTTCGCTCCGACCGGACCTCCTGCCATCGGTTCGAGGCCAATCAGTTCCGCCTGTTCCTGCACTCGATGGCCTACGTCCTGACTCAAACCCTGCGCCGCCGTCATCTCCAAGGCACCACTTGGGCGCGGGCGCAGTTTGACACGATCCGACTTCAGGTTCTCAAGATCGGGGCTCGGGTTCGGCAGCTCCGGACGCGGGTCAAGATCCATCTGCCGACCTCATACCCCTGGCAGCCCGAGTGGAGAACAGCGTTCGTTTCTTGCCGGGCCTCTCCCTAAGACCGGCCCAGCTCTGACCCGACGTTGACGGCTTCGCGGATGGCGTCCGCTTCGAAAACGACGCCGGCCCCGCATTAAGGCAGGATCGGCCGAGAAGAACTGTCGCGGCTGCCCGGACGGGCCGAAATCGTTGACCTTCGGTCATGCCCACGTCCACCAACTTGATCTTTCCAGCCCTTTATGAATAGATCAGGCTATGTCGAAATAAATCAGATAAAAGTATAAGTTATATCTTCTTAATATTTTGATCAAATTTTTTTGTTAGTTTTGTCCTATTTGGATAACTTCTTGTCTTGGCTAGCTCACGCCGAATGCTGATTAGCTGATTCTTTATTTCCTTTTTTAACATCGGACTTCTATATAATTGAGCGATATTTACAAAATCATCCGCAGGAGCGAATAAATAATCTAATGCTTTGCGACTTTCCTTTAGAGTTATAATCTGTATCCCGAGGTTCCCAAGCAGCTTGATCGCTAGAAGAAGATTCTTTTTATCCTGTATATCCATGGGGACATCTTTCGGCCCGACTAGATGCCAGAAAAATTCATAAATGCGCTCTAGCAGGATGATGATCTGAGACATATCCAGGAACCACCTTATATTGCCGAGGTCTAAAAATATATTTTTCGTGTAATCAGTAAACAAATGCCAATGATATAGTTGATCAATAATGCTGTTGGTCGTTTTTTTATCCTTAAAAGCCGGAAGTGAAAAAACTAATCTTTTAATCTCGAATTTTATGAATGGATCTTCCTTGATGCTGCTTGCAGCATGTTTTACTAAACGTCTCTTTTCAATAACTCTCCTTTCCCAATCTGTCTTGAATCGTCGAATCAAGGAAGGTGTCAGCCCACGAGTCATTGAACTACGAGAGGAAGCCCGATCATGGTCTTCAATACAAAGTACCGCGAGATTGCTCAACTTATTATTTGAATTATCGCCGTCAATATGATGAACCTGAACATTTTTCTTCTGGCAAACACAACAAACTGATTCGTTCCGAAACATCACTTCGCGTTCTATTTTTGCGGGTACAGATTTATTTTTTGCCATTTTATTCGTCTATTCAGAACCTTCCAAGATCTGCTAGAAAGTTTCGGCGACCCTTTTTATTCTAGACTCACGAGATTCTTTAAACAAGTGGGAGATTTTGCCCATTTAGGCAATTTTAAGCAAGATAAGGTATTAATGGATTTCAGCCGGCCTTCACTGTCCCATTTATCTGATCTATAATAACAGGGTAGATGCGAATATTTTCACGATTGTTATCATTCCTTGCAATATGGCTGTTATATGATGAATGGTGTGTTCTTCAGAGAAAGCTAGTTAAATTTATCTCCGTACATAAAGATGGTTTTTACGATCCGCCCGTGTTGGCACAACAACTACTTATCTCGGGTGAGGATCACCGCTTTTTCCGGCATGGAGGGGTTGATCTGATTGCTGTATGCCGCGTCATATGGCGATATATTACTCTAGGACGCCGCGAAGGTGCTAGCACAATCGAAATGCAAATAGTTCGGGTTGTTTCCGGGAGATTCGAATCTGCGATAGGACGCAAATTGCGCGAAATGGCCTTAGCAACACTATTAACCCGCGTGATCCCTAAAAAACAACTTCCTGCAGTTTATTTATTGATAGGTTATTATGGTTGGCGAATGAATGGATTTAAAGAGGCGTGCCAACGATTGGGGGTGGCCGCGGATTCGCTCACCCCAATGGGGTCGGCGCGGCTTGTAGCACGGTTAAAATATCCCCAACCTCGACGCACTAAGCCCATCCGCCGCGATCAAATCAATATTCGTGGAGAGCATCTTCTACGATTGTATGTGCGGTACAGGTTGAATAAAGATTATTTAGAATTTAATAATTCCATATTAACAGCCCATGCAGCCCATGAAACCGTTTAACATTCCAAACGCTCTTGAATTTTTTATTGAAACCTATCCAGATGCAGAGACTATTCTTAAAGCAATTAAAAAGGGGGATTCAAACACCCGTTATGCTTTGGCCAGATTGTGGCTGTCTGAAGGAATCCCATGCTGTTTTAGATCGCAGCCTGCCATTTATGAAGCGATGCGTCTGTGGTTATCATACAACCTTCCTGTACATATGCATGCCAAAGAGATCACTCTCATTGGAAGTGGCCGCCAAGGTTTTTCATTGAGTCCGGATGAACATTTTGGCCGTCCTTTTGGAGATTATTCCGATCTAGATTTTAGTGCTGTTTCACTATCATTGTTTAAACATTTAGAACGAGCATTTAACCGATGGCTAAATGACTATCTCAAGAGAGCCGTGTTGCCCCGAAACGACCGGGAAAAAGAGTATTGGCAAGATAACGCAAGAAAAGTACCCTCCAATTTAGCCTGTGGCTTTATTGACCCATATAAAATCCCGACGTTTGATCAATATCCAGAAGCACAGACCACATTAGATGCCATGTATAAAGCTCATATTAAGCTCAGCGTGACAGCTGGGGCCCCTCGAGTCCGCAGAGTAAGCATACGTATCTATCGAGATTGGGGTTCCTTCGTCCGACAGTTATCAATTAACCTAAAGGCTTTGTTGAGGATGAATCCGGGGAAATAGCAGTCAATATGGCACAATAAAAAAGAAAACCTTCTAAATGTAGGGAGTTTTTGCCTATTTCGGCAATTTTACCTGGGGTGCATTACCGTAGAGGATGTTAGAGCTTTTTATGAAAATGCTCATATTTATAACCCTAATTTTTTTTCTATCTAAATATATCGAGTTTTTTCTTTTCATCGTCACTGCACTCCTGAAAGAATATAATATTGGGATTCGGAAGAGTCCTGGAATGCATATTCAGCATTTTGTCCTTTATATATTCTTGGTAGTATTTGCCGGCCTGCTCCTCGCCTCTTAAATATTCATGAATGCATCCCGCGACTATATCGGCCAACTCAATTCCGGATACTTTCTCGGACTGCTTTTCAATTTTTACATTGTCGATACCACATTCATTAGCAATTTTAACCCAATCCTTATCTAAACACTGTGGCGTATCAACTACGAATTGATAAGATTCACATGGAGCGTCAGCTACTAATGCTATCTTCGCATTTTCGATGTGCTGTTTTTCATAAAAACTATAAAAGATAGTATGTTGGGCTGCGCCGATGATCTTATCCTTAATGGCTTCTGTGAATTGTTCTCCGCCAGTAGATTGCTCGGGTTTTATGCCTTGTAGCGTCCTTAGAATAATGTATCTGTTATTCTTCAAACGATTCTGAAAGTGGGTCGGAATCGATAGGGAAATAAAAATATTATATTCAATGTTATGAATGGACGTTATCGCATCTTCTCTATTCTTTATGTTATTTTTAAAAGACTTCCATTTCAGCTCTTTAATACCCGTCTCATGTTTTAGAAAAATAATATCTTTTCGAAGCGTCTCGTAATTCTTGGGCGATATTTTAACCCAAGACCGAAGGTAGTAGTCACCCTCGTTCCAGCACCCAGATTCGTCCGAGAATATTAGATAATCCATAACTCATTGTGGAAACTAACTAAATATTAGCGCTATTTTCAATCTATCTCAATACGAACTATCTAGGAAGGTGGGCTTATTCACCTCTTTCATCAAATTCTCCTTATACAACAATAGAACAAAACTCTTTTTCAGGAAAAATTCCGTGCGCGGAGCGAAGCTCCGCGTATGGTGTGATGGGGGTAAATTCAACTTTACGATTTTTAAGAAATAGGTTCGAGCCGAAGATTTTTTGAGAGGTAAAGAATAACTAAATATTATCGTAAATTTTCACGAGCAATTGTACCAAATCCTTAATCTTAAATTTCTTGAGTTCACTTTTGTCGCTAAGATACTCAAAAACATAATGCATTTTTGTATTCGCCTCCTTTCTGAATAAACCAACTTCTCTATTGAACTTATCTATATAGCTTTCAATGTTCGGTTTGCTGAAGTTCTTTCTCTCACTGTAGAGATTTTTTATAAGAAAACCAAACTTGTGCCTCACCTTATTTTTTGTGTCATACCAAAAATCAACGCGCTTGGGAAATTTCTTTTCCAGTATGTTGAACACCAGATTTTCTATCATTTTCCGACAAAGGAAGAACGCCGCGTTCGGATGGTTGTGCTCGTAACAAACATTGATTTCCTCTTGAAGTTGATCATAGAAATTCTCTGGATACTTGCCGCCGATCTCAACCAAGATCTCGGGCGGCGTTGAGACTTTTATGGGTGTTGGAACTGGCAACGGAGCCCGGCGTTCTTTGGCAGTTTTCTTTTTCCTTGCTTTGATTTTTTGTGATTCAAACTCGCTCCGCAGGTCAGTGAATATCGCAAATATGGAGGCCTGAACAAACGCAATCAGGTCCTGAAACTCCTCTGTAAATACGACGCCCTCCCTCGTAGTTGTATCAATAATTGCAGAATTTTTTGACTTGCTTATGTGCACCACCCCAATTAACTGGTCGCGTCTGGGATATATACTGTTTTTATGCGCAGAGATATCCAAGTTAAGCCAGTCATTTCCAGGATCCCCGTAGGGTTTTACTCGGAAATTATCGCGATAGAGCTTGATTCCATTGTAGTGCTCCAGCAACCTTACAATTTCCTTGGACTCGGCGGTTGTCATCCTTTTTCCGACTGCTTGTTCAAAAAATTTCGGCGACTTGTAGAAGAAATGGAGCTCAAAAACAGCATCCCCGCATTTAAGCTTTCTGTCCGTGGGGCGGTTGCCATCTCTCTTTTCGCCCTTTGCCGAAGAAAATTCATAGCGAATCAAGCTTCCGCCTATCAATCTGGTTTTCAAAGTATAAACAGCTTTATCAAGAAACTTTTTCTTGATTTTGGGGACAATAGTTAGCGAGGGATCAAATTTCGCGGCTACCTTAAAATCTTTTACTTGCTTATTTAACGGGTTGAGCAGATAAACATCCGTCAATAACTCTGCTTGTGCTTCCGGAGTGTTCCAGTCGTGGTTCAGATTTTGGATTTCAAGCCTTATGCCGTGTTCCGATTTTTTCTTCTTAAATTCGGATGTCGGATTATCGATGTCGTTCACCAAGACGTTTTCGTCTTGGTATTTGTCCCAGTCAAAGACAATTTTGTATCCCGTATCTTTTCCTTTGGGTAAAGAAAATAGAATTGCTGTTCTGCCCAAGCTTTCCGCAGACAATCTCCCGATACCTTTCTCGCCAATAAAAGTTCTTTCCCCGTTTTTCAGTTTCTTTGATTTGAACGGGGTGGCTATCCGCATCCACTTACTTTTAAGGTCTAGGTAATCCATTCCGTTGCCGTTGTCCGATACGGAAATCAATGCGTCCTTCGTGTTGACGGAGGTAAAGTCAATCTCTACTTTAGCCGCACCCGCATCGTAGGAATTTTTAATGAGTTCCAGCAGAGCGACGTTCTTATTGGAAATGGACTCACGCCCGAATTTTCTTATCAGATTGCCACTGACATCAAAACGGAGCGGTTCAACGCTTTTCTCCGGAAATATTTTGTGGTCTTTGGGATTGTGCATATTTCTGTCCTAAATATTACGCAAGATAGTGGAAGCGATTATTTCAGCGAACATCGGAGGTACGGCGTTGCCGATCTGCCTGAACTGAGGGCTTCTTTCCCCCTCGAACTTATAATCGTCGGGAAATGTTTGAAGACGGGCGGCTTCCCTGACGGTAAGGGAACGGTTTTGACCGAGGTCCGGATGAATATAATAATGACCGTCCTTTGCCATATGTGCTACAAGAGTGTGAGAACCTTTTGCATCGGCATCTACCACCTTGAACCTGTCGCGGAACCCCTCCTCGTTATTGTGGGTTTTAAGCCGTTTTGGCAAGTGATTATACTTGATGTTTTTACCTTTCTGTTTTGCTAGCACCGCACGCCGATAAATTTCCAGATCCTGATTTGTGTTGGGACGGGCAACGTGTTCCATGAGCAGACCGAATTCATGATTAACGATTCCAAGTCTTTCCAGAAGTTCGTTACGCTTTGATAATTTTCTAATGTGCCTACCTTCTCCTGCCCGGACTTTTGGCAGACCGGCAAGAAATTCTCCAACAAGATACCCCCGTTTAACCGGAGGAAAATCAGGGTATTCTTTAAGGTTAGAGTCTTTGCTCCAACCGACAAGAATAATCCTCTTTCTGTTCTGGGGGACGCCGAAATCGGCGGCGTTCAAAACCGTGTAGCCGGAAGTGTACCCAACATGTTTCATTAGACGCCGCATGTCTTCCAGATATCTGCCTTTTCCGGCGCTCTCCAGTCCGGGCACATTTTCAAAAACGAATATTTTTGGCCTTAGAGCCTTTAAGAATTCAACATAATATCTGTAAAGGAAATTGCGTTCATCACGACGCATGTTCTTGTTATCCCGTGCCCGTCCGATGCATGAATAGGCCTGACAAGGAGGGCCACCTACAATAATATCAAGCCGCTGCCCGTCGAGCCGACTTTTGATCTGGTTTATGAGCTCATGATAGTTATCTTCTCCGATTTTCGCACAGATTACGGAATCCCTTTCCTTTTGCAGACCGTATTTCTCAATGAGACTATCACGAGTGATTTTGCCAAGAACATATTTTTTATATTCGTCGAGTTTTCCTTTTCTGAGAAGCGCATGATACAGCATCCGTGTTATTAATGTGCTGCAGGCATTCTTATCCATTTCTATGTGTCCAACAATTTTGCAGCCGGCTCTGATGAAACCTTCCGAAAATCCGCCTGCACCCGCGAACAGATCAAGCACCTTGGGACGCGAATCTTGCGGCAATCTTTTTTCGACCTGATTCAAAACTTTATCAGGATTCTCTTTCAAATAATGCTCCTTGATCCTGATAACTGTTATTCCGAGAGTGGCAAGTTTTTTGTTTATTACACGATCTCTGACCATGTTCGATTCTATTTTTGAGTTCCAGAATTTTCTGTTGGTTTTTGGTACCTGAAAGCATGTCCTGCAGCCATGCCAAAAACAACCGTCAAGGAATATTGCCGCCTTGCGGTTCGGAAAATAGAAATCAGGGCGGCCAAGAACCTGCTTTGGCTGCATTTCAAAATCACCCAATCCCCTGGAGATTAGGAGCCCGTGGAGGCGCATCTCCGGTCCGGTCTTCTCAGACCGGATTCGTGACATATTGTATGACCGTTGAGCGGGTGTTAAAACGTCGGACATAATTGTTTCTAGTCGATTTCACTTAGGGAAATCTGCCTTTATAATATCACTTTTTCCGAAAAACGGGGCACAAATCTGAAGGCTCCCGATTTCTGCCGATTCTAAATGATTGTTCGACTTATTATCTTTAGTTTATCGCGGTTTTAGCCAGTAATCAATATCCTTATAGCCTTTGGGACCTGACATAGAAAAAGGAAGCAGAATTGCCTGCTTCCTTGTGTTGTTGGGAGGAACCATTAGTTACCTTGCCAGGTCTGGCACTGCTCCGCGTACTCGCAGTCCTTGCACCAGAAGCTGGTTTTGGGGAAATAGACTTTTTGATTGATTCCCTTGAGGACTTGAGCAGTGATCCCGTAAAGCCTCTGGTAGCTCGCTTTGTCCCGCCTGGTTTCAAGCGTGATCAGCTTGGGCTTTTTTGACTTCACGAAATCGATCAGCTTCAAAGCCTGCGGGGGCCTCTGATAGAGCTTCTCGAAGGCGTAGCTGTAAATTGTAAGCTGAAGCGACTCGTCGGCTTCCTTGGAATTCATCATCTGGGCCGAGGTCTTGAACTCGGTGATGACGTCGCCCTCCTCGATCAGGTCGATGACGCCTTCAATGTCGATGAGAGGATTTTTGCCGTTCCCGGGCTCATGTAGAGGAACCGAGAACGAGACTTCGGTGCCTTTGGCTTTCTTCGGAGGAAGCTGGTAGTAGAGATTCAGCATCTCCTTAGCCAGAATGATAAGCTTCATCTCTTCTTCGCCGCTCTTATACCGGATTTCGGTCTCGGTTCTCTGGCTGTACCAGTCCGCATCGAAAATTTTGAAGAGCTTTTCGAGCGGCACTCCGCCGTTGGTCATGGATTCCCGATGGAACCAGGACAAGGCCGAATGAACGGCGCTGCCGAAGGCCAAACCCGAAGGTTTAAAGGGCTTGGGAAGAAGGTCGACGTACTGGAACTTGTACTTGAGGCTGCACTGGGAGTAGAGGCTGATCTGAGAGTTAGAAAGGTATTCCATTGGCACTTCCTTTCCCTTCGTTGAGAAGACTCTCGATCGCTCGGCTTGCCTCAAGCTTGGTAATCTCTTTCAGAGTATCG
>Ga0315282_10011371_pt1 | contig 13801 bp, 22 predicted proteins | sample YL17G07_20_MG_FD_203693 | JGI IMG/M metagenome (GOLD analysis project Ga0315282, IMG submission 203693) | Sediment microbial communities from Yellowstone Lake, YNP, Wyoming, USA - YL17G07_20 | ecosystem: Environmental > Aquatic > Freshwater > Lake > Sediment | place: USA: Wyoming | collected... | reverse complement strand
CCCATTCAATCACTGTAGCTATACTTAGCTATTTCTTGATCTAGCGTTCCTGCGAGCCTCTTGTTTCACTCAGAAGTCAGACAGCGTCAGATTTGAAATTCTCCATAAGCCTCTAACCTTAACCAGCTCGAAAAATTCCAAGCCTAACTTTCCACTATCTGCAATTTCAATTCTAGCCGTAGCCTTAGATCCTACTAGGTTCAGTGAAGCATCTAGGACACGCAGGCCTATGGGACCTTTCAACTCACGAAAAAGGTAGCTGTAGTAGCCCATGACCTGGTTCTTTCCTGAGAACGTCAGTTTATCCTGCGTGATCAGGCGAGGGTCATCAGTGAAAAGACTCATGAGACCATCTAGCGATTTGGTCCTCACAGATTCATGATAGTTAGATAACAACTGGCTTATAGCATCAGTATCATTCAAGGGAGTGGTAGGAGTCAAGGTTGTGGTCACTGCTGGACTTGTAGTGGGCGTTGTAGGAGTAGGCTCATATTCGCTTTTGGATCCTAGATATATCACTCCGCCAACTACAAATATGATCAGAATTGTTCCCAAGATGAACAACGATTTAGACATCATTCAATCACTATCAAAGGATCTGGAGGTTCTACACAGCCACACAGCCTTGGCTCAAGAGTCCTTAGTAAAGATTGTTCTGGAAATGTATCATATTAACCCCAAATCAGTTGACTTCTTCACGCCAGTTTCTCACAAAAGGCTTCGACATTGTTAAGTTGGAAGCCCCCGATCTCCAGCATTTGACGAGTCAAGGCGAGTCTCTTGAATTGGGCTCTCTCCCCGCGCACGCTTGTTCCGATGTGATTCTGGCGCCGGGAGTGGGATTTGAACCCACGAGGCCCGTTAGGACCACAGGCTCTCAAGCCCGTTTCCAGGCCTAGGCGTCGTATCTGAACTGCCCCGTACCAGGCTCGGGAATCCCGGCTGCAAGTGCAGTGGTCTTAGTGTTAGGCTTGAAGCTGTTATTATTTTTGGTCTTTTCCAGGCAATCTCAACGAGATCGGATGGTCGATTCTTTCTGTCTGCTTCCCCACTCTCTTGGATATGTTCCGGCCTTCATTATGACCCTCTTGGTCTTTGCAGCTATGCCTTTCTTAGACTCCGTAATTTTCTCAGTTGAAAGTTGGGATTCTGCAAGGGCCACAACCTCTCCCTTCAGTGTGAAGACTCCCACCGCGCTGTTTGGTCTTATTCCCGTTTCTAGTTTAACGATTCCAGGGATTGCCAGTTCGGCGCCATGACAGATCGCATCGACAGCAGAGTCACGGATGTACATTTTTGGAATATGTTTGAAGACCTCTTCAACAGGCCTCACCATCGTCCTCAACAGATCTTCACGACCCTCCTCGTCAAGCACTCTCTTGGCCTCTTGGAGCTCTTGAAGGGTGAAGTTACTCTCGTCCTCGCTGAACGGCCCGGCGCGAGTCCTTCTCAGTTCACTCATATGAGCGCCGCAGCCTAATGCCTCGCCAATGTCTGAACAGAGTTTCCTGATGTATGTTCCGGCTTGGCAGTTAACTCTGAAGAGGACTCTTCTCCCATCGATCTCGAGAATCTTCATTGTGTATATCGTTCTCTTTCTGACTTCCCGCTTCACAGATGCTCTCAAAGGTGGTTTCTGGTAGATCTCTCCTGTGAATTCATCAAGTATAGACTTTATCTTTTCCTCATCGATATCGCCGTGAAGCTGCATCAGACAGAGATATTCTTTTCCTGAGAAGAGGAAGACCTGGATGGCTTTGGTTGCATCCTCAAGGGCTACCGGGAGCACGCCTGTGACCATAGGGTTTCCCCGGCGTCTCAGCCTCTAGGGTCCCTCCGTGGCCAGCGTGCTTGACACCCATTATTTTCTTGACCCAGGATGCTACTTGATGGCTTGATGGGTTTGGCGGTTTGTCCAAATTTATGACGCCAAGTCGAATGTAATCATCAAGCGTCCTACTTGTGGGGGTCATTCCATATTGTGGATTAGTCTCTGCCTGGGCGATTATGTTGAGTTGCCTCTCTGTGTCCCAGACTGACCTTTCATTGTCCATGGGCTTTCAGCCCATGGAATATGCCTGACTTGGAATTAAACAGTGTTCTTACTCTATTCGTCCTTGATCTTAGGGGACTTGCGCTTAATTTCGACCTGGCTCCTGGAGACTTCAGGCTTGCTCTTGTTCAGGACCTGGGCCACCTCTTCGTCCGTTGAGCCCTTCATGATGTTGACCTTATCCCCTGTCTTCTCCAAGTGTTTGATGTTGACTCTTCTCCTTTTTACACCCGTTATCTTAGGCGGGCCTGTGACAAGTGCAAAGTTCTTATCTACCACATCGACTATGACGCAGCGACATCCTGCTTCTCTTCCACAGGTCTTGATGCAGATAGACCCGACCTCAATCGTGGACATCATTTCCGCTTCCTTTTCTTTGTGATTTCGCCAATGTAGTCTCTGACTATCTTCTTAAGAATTTTCGTCATCTCCTCTAAAGGGTAGAGGTTTGTGTCCACTATTAGGTCGTATATTGATGGGTCGGAGATATCCATTCCGTAGTATCTCTTGTATCGTTCTTTCTCAACTTCTTCTCTTTCCAGAGTCCTCTTCTCTGCCGCCTCTGGGCTCATGGCGTCTCTTGTGGCTATTCTGCCTAGTCTTACCTCTCTCGGTGCTATCAGGAGTATGTTCAGGTCAGATTTGTCTTTGACCATCCAAGCAGCGAGTTGGCCGTCCAAGATGACATCTCCTTTTGAGGCTTCTTCCTTTGTTCTTTCATCTATCGCCTTGTCTATTGTGAGATCTCTCTCAGCTAGGTCGTTAAGTTCGCCCAGCGTGATATTTCTTGTCTTGGCCATCGCTCTGAAGAGGTCTCCAGCCGATATATGACGTAGGCCTAGATCTTCAGAAAGCGCTTTTGCGTAGGTTGATTTTCCTGTCCCATGTAGACCGCCCACTGTTATGACGATGCCCAAGAAGTTCACCAATATTCGTAGGAATTTCGGGTCACTGTGGGACGTCCTTGGCCTTACATTTCGGGGTTGGTACCTAGCAGTCTTGAGAGGGGGAGGCTCAGTGCAAGTGAGCATGCTATGTACCAAGTTACAAACGGGAGCTCATTGCCCAGAAGGAACGGAAACGAGAATGGAGAACGCGCGACTACTGTGTTCTTGAAGAAGCCGTTCAGCACGTAGAAGATTATCCAGAAAGGCCCAAGGTATGCGAAGCTGACCTTCATCCTGTCCCACATGGCTTTGCTCTGAAGCTGCATGATAGCTTTCTGTCTCTTCATCACTTTGGCCAACAGTTGTTTGTCGTTGGTCTTCTTTGCTGTGTCAAATTCTTTTCTCCAAGTGTTGACTTCCGCCATAACCGATTTCATCCTATTCACGTCTATCAAAAGCCTGTTCGCCAAGTTTGTTGCGAGAGACAAAGCAAACGCTACAGCTATCACGAATATTGTTGAGTAAGGCATCTGACCGTAAGGCTCAAGCAGAGTCATCAACCAACTCCAGACATCTTCGAACAATCTACATGCTTACCTCCTTTATCATATCGAGTAACTTCGTGGCAACTTGATTTTGGAAACCTTCTCCATAGCTCACTTCACTCGCCAAGGAAAGCCCTCACTGCTGGAAACATCTCGCTAACCCTCTCCTTGACCAGCAGTTCATAGTATTGTTCAATAATACCTACGGTAAGCAGGATTCCTGTTCCCGAGCCGAAGGCGCCGAGGAAGTCTGCAAAGGCCGCTATCACTCCCACGGTTGCCCCACCAAGAATGGTTACGATTGGAATGTATCGTGAGAGCAGCTGCTGTATCGGTGCACTCGATCTTCTGAATCCTTCGATCTGCATTCCCGACTCGAGAAGTTGCTTCGCAACGGATCTTGAGTCCATTCCGCCGACTTCAACCCATGTTACGGAGAAGAATATACAGACCACTACAAACAGAAGAGCGTATACTCCTGCTTGCAATGGACTCTCCAGAAGCCCAGTCAAGTTTCTCGGCGGATTTAGATAGTAGATGAGGCCTCCCGACGGCGCAATATTATTCTGCGTGGTCTTGAAAGTTCCCAGAAGGTTCAGCCAGAAGTTTGCGTTGACAGGATTGTATCTTTGCCAGAACATTTGGGTTATGAAGTATACGTTACCGAAGAGGGCTGCTGCAAAGATCACCGGGATGTTTGAGACATAGAGGAATTTTATCGGGAAGCTGCCTCGGAATCCTCTATACTTGGCGTATGAGACTGGAATGCTTACCTTCAACCCGCTGACGTAAATGACAACCATGATAACGATTACAGTGGTTATGAGGCCGACCATGTCTGGAAGCCCCCCGCTTCGTGTGAGGCCTTTGAGGCCTTCACCCATCTGTAGTGACTCAGCAAACGCAATCAGAGCTCCCATGAACTTCTTGTCCTCCATAGGACCCACTGGCGCCACCAGATCCCACCATATCCTCTGGGCGACTCCAGCTGCTATGAAGAGGCTGATTCCGCTTCCTAGTCCCCAGCCCTTCTGAAGCAACTCATCGAGCAGCATCAGGATTATTCCTGCGGCTGCAAGTTGACCGAGGATGGCTAGCTGGTTTTGAGCTGTGAGTTGGCCGTAGGCCCCACCAATGATGTAGGCCAAGGCTTCAAAGAGCGTCATTACAACTGCGAGGATCTTGCTTGCCCCGGTGAAAAGAGATCGGTCTTCTGAATCCGTCATGTCAACATCAATCATCTTAGAGCCGCTGAGTATCTGGAGTATCAGTCCTGCAGTTACTATCGGTCCGATTCCCAGCTCCATCAGGGTTCCTCTGTTAGAGGCGAAGATCACGCGGAGAGTCCCGAGAGGATCTTGAGCGCCTCCTTTCCCAATCCCAAGGAGCGGAACCTCACTCATAACCAAGTAGACTACTAGTACAATAGCGGTCCAGAAAAGTTTCTCATTGAAAGCCACCCTGCGGCCAGGCTTCTTCACATCAGGGAAGAACTTTACGAAGGGTTTGAAGAGTTCTATGAATCTTGGCAAGGCTTCATCTAATCTCTTGAGACTATAGATCCACCGGCGGCCTCTATCTTCTTGGCCGCGGACTTTGAGAACTTCGACACCTTAATCTTGAGAGGTATCTCAACTGAACCTCGGCCGAGCAGCTTGCCATATCCGAGCTTGGTCAGGTCCAACATCATTGGAGTCTTCTTGTCTTGGCCTTCGGCTGATGATGCAAGAAGGCCGAGCTCTCCGACATTTATTGTCGTCGGTTCCTTGGATGCGTTGGGGTTTGTAAATCCGACTTTTTCATATTGTCCGTATCTAATGACACTTGACCATTTGTGTTTGAAGGTTCCTGATTTGCCGCGTCCCCCTTGGCTGCCAGAGTCTCTATGTTGACCTGATTGACCCCACCCATGAAGTCTGGAGCCGCGCATTCTGCGGGTCCTCTTTTTTCTGGTTGCCGTTGTTCATCTTCCTCCTAGATCATTCGTTTGATAGTCTCTTGGAAGGATTCCTTGTTGAATCCGAGTATCCCACCTTTGCCTGACGGATTCTTTATAGTGCCCCTGAATCCTCCTCTTGGTGAGTTCATACTGAAATGATTGGAAAGGCCTTTACTTCGAAGTTCTCGGGGTTTGAGTTCTCCTGTGCTCAGCAATCGTGCAAGAGCTCGGATGTTATCCACTCCGAATCTTTTCTTTGCTTCAGCGTCAGTCAGCTTGTGAGAGCCAGTAGGTCTTGAGCTCAAAAGTAAGGTCAGCAGTTGCTCGGTAGCATCCCCCCAGAAGATCGTGTCTTTGACTTTTTCTAGGGCCCCTCTCGTAGCCGGGTTGTTTGGCAGGAGGACTGCTTGGTTTCGTCTTTTCAGGCCCAGATCTTGAAGGACGGCTTCAACTTGATGTCGACGTCCAGCCGTGCCTTTCACCCTTACGGCAAGCAGACAACCTATAGTTTCTTTATTCATTGCGGTGCGTCCTCTTATTCCTCATCATGTGGTGATATGTTTTCAGTCTGCGACTGAACCTATTGTGTATGAGTCTTTCAGTGCGTCGTATATTGCGAATGCTATTGATGTCAGGGTATTGGTTGAGCCGAAGGTTCTGGTCCAGCAGTCTCTTATTCCTGTGAGGCCGAGAACTGTCTTTACAACCTCTCCGCCGACAAGTCCCAGTCCTCTGGGTCCTGGATGTATCTCGACAGTTACGCTTCCGGACTTTCCGCTTACCTTGAATGGAAGTGAGTGTGGAAGGTTGCATCCACACTCCCAGCTTCCACATCCTCTCTTGATGGGTATGGTGGCGAGCTTTGCCTGGACTGTAGCCTTGCTTATTGCTGTTCTTACTTGCTTGGCTTTTCCTAATCCGACTCCTAGGTACCCTTCATGGTCACCCACAGCGACGACTGCCTTGAATCGTGAGCGCTCGCCAGCATCGGTCTGTTTTTGAACCAGTCCTATCCCTAGGACTTCCTGTCGGAGGTTTGGTAGAAGCACATCGATTATCTCGGATTCAAGTACCCGTTGACCTTGAACGTATACCTCCTCGAGTGAGGTGATCTTTCCTTCCTGTACGAGTTTGCCTATCTTTGTCCTGGGCGTCCAACCTGCCTCGGATGTTCTTGAGGTCTGGCTCATGCTGATTGCGTCTCCTTCTTGAGTGTTTCTAACAGCTTCTTCTTGACTTGTTCGAAATGATCTGGAAGGTCTTCAGGTTTGAGGCCTGAGGCCAAGTACCGCGTAAATTGTCTTTTGTACCGATCAGGATCGGAGGATAGTTTCTTGGCGTAGTCTGCTATGTGTTCTCCTCGTATCCTGGTGGGTTCTGGAAGGATCTCCTTGGAATGTGGAATTTCAAGCCCCGAGTCCAGTGCACCTTTAAGGGCTGAGAAGACTCTCGAGCCCTTTGTCACTCGTCTCAGGCCGAGATCGATTATTGCTGTCTTGATCGTCTTTGAGGTTGCTCTGGTGCCTGCCAGTAGCCCCGTCAGGTATGCTGCCGGTAGGTCTTTGAGACCTCCTTTCCATCCAAACTTCCCTTCTAGTTCAGCCGAGTTCGCTGACACCAGTACTTTGTCTCCGATAAGTGTTGATTCCGTTAGCTGGGCGATTGTGTGTTTTCCGGTGATTCTGATAACTAGGCGCGGTATTCCTGAAGTGAGAAATGCTCTGCGCTGTTCATAATCTGTTTTTCTTTCTCTTCTTCTCCGGAACGGTAGGTTGTATGTTGGACCCGTTGCCAAGTCTACCTTCTCCTTCCCAGATTGTGAGCTTCCAGGTACTCATTGAGGTGGGATTTGCTTCTGAATGCTCCTCCCTTGGCCATTAGAATTAGTTTACGATAGACCTGCTTGGTGATGATTCTTTTTGCTTTCAGCTCTTTGAGTCTGGCTCTCAGGACTCGTATCTTGTTTATCCATGGCCTTTTGTGAGGGTGCGTGGAGCCTTTCTTTGAGCCTGGGCCTTTGCCTTTCTTCTTTCTGATCTTTGTTCTGTGTCTGCCTCGGCTCACTCCCCTCTTCTGTCTGGCGGCTATCACGCCCTCGTGTATGAGCCGACGTATTTCATCCTTGGTTATTGCTGCTTCGATCTTCTCCGTCTCTTCCGGGTTCATCCAGAGTCTTGATTGGCCGACTTTCATCAGTGATGCCGCCATTCGCTTCTGGCTTCTTAGGCTCATTCATGATTCACCTTTTCTGATTCCTGAGGCGTTTCGCCTGTGTTGTTAGCCGTGTTGACTTGAGATGACTCTGGCAGGGACTCTTCCGCAGCTGAGGTTTCGGGCTCGGCAGCCTTTGGACCCTTCAGGTTCAGTATTCTCAGTCCAAGTTGCTGTGCTTGATCAGCTATGGCAACTCTCTTTCTCTCGCCAACGCCGGCCGCTATCCTGACTACTTCTTTCTCAGGAGACAATCCTGTGATTTCTTCTGGCCTATGGACCAGTACCTCTCGCAGGCCGGATGGATGCAGCCCCCGTTCTTTTGCAGGGCTTTTGTAGCCGATTCTTGGGCATGCTGGCCATCCTCTTCTGCTGATTCTCATCCGACTGCTTTTGCCTCTTGGCTTCCTCCAGCTCTCCGAGAGTCGCTTGTAACGCCAGCTTTCTTGACGTCTGATCTTCGGCTTCGACTGTCTTCTTCGTTGGGGTCTATCTGTGGCCATGGTTTGGTTCACTACTCCTTCTCGAAGATGTAGATGCCGTCCAGAAAGACGCGCTGGTCTTTATCTTTGATCCTTGTGGCGTGCTCTATGTTTGAAGCTGTTTGGCTTACGTCTTTGAGGTCTGAGCCTTCCACGGTTATTTCTTCTTGGGAGAATTTCACTGATACGTTTCCGATGAGTTTCACTGTTCGGGGTGATTTTTCGCCGGTGAAGTTCTCGATTAGCAGTACTCTCTTGTCCTCTTTTATTTTGATGTTGATTGGGAAGTGTGCGTGGACGAGTTTCAATTTGTACTTGAAGCCTTTGGTTACTCCTTTTATCATATTTTTGATGTGCGCCGCCGCGGTTCCTACCATAGCATACTCTTTCTTTCTTGGCCAAACTACGCCGATTGTCACCTTGTTGCTTTGGAGGGTGATATTGATCGGCATGTGTGATAGGTCTTCGCTGAGGCTTCCTCTTGGTCCAGTTATCTTGACCATTCGGCCGGCTATTTCGACCTTGACTTCTGGCGGGATTTCGACGGTTCTCTCGGCTGTGCTGCCCATAACCATTTGGTGCTGTCCTCCTAGTAGACGTAGGCGATGAGCTTGCCGCTTGCACGTTTCTCTTTGGCTTCTTTGTTTGAGATCACTCCTGCAGGTGTTGTTAGGACTAGGGTTCCTAGTTGCCTTGAGGGCAGGTAGCGTTTTTCCCAGAACTCGAGTTGATCGAGTTTGACTGAATATCTTGGCTTAACGACTCCGCACTTGTTTATTCTTCCCAGTAATTGTATCTTGAATTTTCCTGATCTTCCGTCATCTATGAATTCGAATTCTCCTACGTAACCGTTTTTCTGCATTACACGCAGGACCTGCCCCATCAGTTTGGATGCTGGCCAGACGATGCATCCCCTCTTTCGTCTCTTCTCATTCTCAACTACGGTTGAAAGTGCGTTTGCTAGTGGGTCAAGTAGTGTCATCTTGATAGTCCTCACGCATATTTGTGGAACCCTAGGGACTTTGCTGCTTCTCTGAAGCACTGACGGCAGAGCATTAATCCATATTTTCTTATTACGGGTCCTTGTTGGCCGCATGTCTTGCAGGGCCTGCATCCTTTGCCTATTTTCCTCTCTTTCTTTAGTTTCTTTTTCATTGAGCCTCATCCTCTACTATTTCTGCGGCGAACTTCTGCCTGACGTAGTCTATGGCTTCGCTCTTCTCTATGAGATGGGTGGACCCGACCTTTGACTGGTGGTACGATCTTCGTTTCACTCGGTACCCTGGTCTCTCCAATGTGACTGTTACGTCCATTCCGAATATACCAAGTTCAGGGACGTATCGTGTCTTAGGTATCTCGATATGCTCTTTTATCCCGAAGGCGAAGTTGCCAAATCTGTCGAATGATGATTCCTTGATCCGATTGTTGACGGCGCCAAGGGAGGATCTGAGGAATTCCGCAGCGGCCTCTCCTCTCAAAGTGACTATACATCCTATCGGTTCGCCTTTTCTTATTCCGAAGTCCTTAATGGCTTTCTTAGACTTGCGTGAACTAGGAGCTTGCCCTGTGATCTGTTGGAGGACCTTCTTGGCCTTCTCCAGTGGCTCTCCCGATTTACCGACCCCAATATTCACAGTGACCTTGCCTATTCTGATCTTTCGCATAGGGTTTTCTTGTTGTGATTCTGCTTCAGCCATTCTCTATCTATTCCCCGGGTAACTTGATTATTGGCTTATCATTACCTATGGCAAATACGTAGTCAGCGATCGTCCTGAAGGTTTGACCTTGAGCGTCCTGAACTGTTACTGTGGGAAATCTCGAAGCTTTGGATTTCTCTACGCCGACGATCTTCCCATGCCTTCCAATGTTCTTTCCAGCAACTACTAAGGCATATTTTCCTTCGGCAAACTTGATGTGCCCAAGTATCTTCTGTTCAGGTATTCCGATCTGGACTGTGTCTCCTGGAGCATAGGGTTCTCCTGCAGATGTGGCCTCTTTGGTGGTAGTAATGTTTCTGCCGTCACTGAAGTTCAGCTGGATCTTTCCGCCATGAATGGAAATCTTGTTACTGAGCAGGCTCAGTTTGTATCCGGCTTCGTCCTTGGCTACCTTGAGAAGCGACAAGCCTTTCCCTGGGAAGGGGACCATTCTGAAGGTCGATTTGGCATCTGGGATCTCTATCAAATCCATCAGCCCCACCGGGTATTTGTAATCTCTGTTGATCTTGCCATCAACCTTTACCGCTCCCTTTGAGATCGTTGTCTTTGCCTCCTGGGTCGTCTTCGCGTAGTTCAAAATCTTACTCAGTACGATCGCTAGGGGAATTGATCTCGCCATCGGGTGCGGTCCGGCCCTGGGTTTCACTGCCCATTTGGACTCTTTGGTGTGCACCGGCCAGAAGGCTGGTGCGGGCAGTCTTTTGAGGTGCTTTGATCCACCCTTTTTTCCCATTATTACGCGGCCTCCTTCGGTTCTTCAGGTTTCTTCGCATATTTCTCTGAGCGCCAGCGATCGCCCATATCCAAGGTTGTGATCATTGTCTTTGATACGTGCACGGAAACTCTCGTCTGTTCTCCCGAAACTTTCTCTCTTGTGACACCATCAACTATCACTCTCTGGTGGTGACGATCAGTCTCTACGATCTTGCCTTCGATGCCAGCGAAGTCGCCTCTAAGTATCTTGACAGTGTCACCTTCTCTGACGGGCATGGATCTGACGCCGTATTTCTCTCTGAGCTTGTCCGAAAGGTTTCCTCTCATCAGCCTTCGCAGTTCATTCTCGGTAGCTGATGCGATTCGCTTTCGCTGCTTTGCGGGTTTTGTTGTCAAATCCTTCGCCTCAAAGAACTATGCTTGCCAGATTTGCCACCCGAGGCCATCGTTCAGCAGCCTCCTTTGCTACTGGCCCACGGATCTCTGTACCTTTGAGTTCACCCTCAGGAGTCATTATGACAGCGGCGTTGTCTTCAAACTGCAGTCTCATCCCATCTGGTCTTTTGAAGAGTCTCCTCTGCCTTATTACCACTGCCGGGAACATTTGGCGTCGGAGTTCTGGCTTTCCCTTTGACACTGAGACTATTACCATGTCTCCGATGCAGGCGGATGGGACCCTCCTGAGTCGTCCCTTGTAGCCTACCACATTAATCAGACGCAGTCTCTTTGCTCCGGTGTTGTCTGCGCATACCAGGGTGCTTCCAGTTGGAAGACCTCTTGATATCCGTGGTCTGTACTCAATTACACCTCTTGCACTCACGGCTCTCGTTTTAGGTGCTGGCATGGTACTTCCCTATTCCATCGGTGTTAGCTTTTCAACGACTACGAAAGAGACCTCTTTGCTCAGCGGTCTGCATTCGGCTATTGTGACTTTATCGCCTTCTTTAACCTCAAGGCATGGTGGGCTGTGAGCCATTACCCGACTCCGTCGCCGCTCATACCTTAGATACTTAGGGATATAGTGCAGATAATCCCGCTCAATCGTCACTGTCCCATTCATTTTGCTGCTTGCAACAGTTCCTGTAAGAGTCCTTCTTCTCACTCCAAGCGTTCCATGAAAGGGACAGAATTCGTCATCGCAGCTTTTTCTTGGCCCTTTCACTCTAAGGCCTACGTTGCGCATTACCATCTTCTGGACCTCATCTTTATTCTGTCTTCTGGCCTAGCAACTATGGCGCGTCCATCAACTTCAACCACTTCACCCTTAGGCAAGCGGAGGCGAAGATGGACTACGCTCTTTGGCAACATAATTTCCCTGTGACCACTCTTTAGTGTAAGAGTATTTCGTGTCTCGTCGGTAATTCTACCACTTATTCCTATTAGCTGCCTGTTGGCGCTTTTCGAGATACGAACGTCAAAACCTATCAACTCATGTCTTGTTAAGTTGAAAGGGGTAATCTGAGTCATTTAGTAGACGCCCCCTGCTTTTGGGTCTGGGCTTCGATTGTAAGAAGTCGTGCAATTGTCCTGCGGATCTCTCTGATCCTACCGGGATTCTCTACGGTTCCCCCTGAGGCCACCATAGTTCTAAGATGCACAAGTTCTGTTCTCAACTCTGTGAGCTTCTTTTCACGTTCTTCAGGAAGCATCTGCTTGAGTTCACGCTTTCTCAGAATCGGCAGTCTTCTCGCCCTCTTTCTCTTCACTTCTCACTTCTACTTTCTCGTCGACCTTCTCCGCTACTGTCTCCGCTGCTGGCTCTTCAGTCCTAGGCGCATTTTCTTCCTCTACCTTTTCCTCGACCTCTTCTTCGGAAATCTGAGCTGCCTCGGCAGCAGGTTTAGGTGATATTTCTTTCATTGAGGGCCTATCAAGGAAATCAAAATCAGGGGGCATAATAGCAACCTTCACGCCGACGAGGCCCTGTTTCAGTTGGCTGTGAGCGGTCGCTGCCAGAACCTGCTTTTCCACCTGATCTCCGGTCTTGAGTATCAGGCCTTGTCGGAATTTTTCAGTTCTAGCACGCTGTGTCGTCAGTTTTCCACCTATGGTTACTTCAATGCCCAAGGCTCCAGCGTCCATGATCCGTCCCATTGCCCAATATGCCGCCCGTCTGAAATGTACACCCCTTTCAAGGGCCATGGCTATTTGTGTCGCCATTATTTTCGGGTCCAGTTCGGGGAGCTCAACGGAAGCTATGGAGATCTGTGGGTTATCCAGGCCGAATTTCTCTTCCAGAACTTTGGTAAGATCCCTGACGCTTTGGCCTCTTCTACCGATGACTATGCCCGGTTTCGCTGCGAATATAATGACTCTTATGCCCATTGGAGTCTTTGTGAGTTCTACTTTACTATAGCCTGCCTTGCGCAGTTCCCGATTAAGAAACGCATCGATCTGACTCTTCTTGGAGAGATCCTTGATAAAATATCTGTAGACGGACATGGCTACTCATCATCTGAAAGTCGATGGACTAGCGTAGAACTCAGCCACAAGATCTGATATGGACTATCAATGCTCAACTTGAATCTACACCGCAAACACCGTCAGTAACGGAGTGAACTACATCTTCCCTGTGTAGGTCTAGCAACATACCTTCAACTCATATTTAAACTTCCTAGAGATATAATCAATAGAATCATCGGGGGCAGAATCCGAAAAAGTATCCTTTAGAATTCTAGGGCGAAAACATTGCCCCTCCAGATCTGCCTGTCAGCGCATTCTGGCTACCCAATAGGTATGGGAGGCTAAGTTAGGTGAATCGATCCCTCTTTCCGTAGCAGGTATAGGAACGCAACGGCTTTGCTGTAATGATCTCTTAACTTGTCCCACACATCTCGATAAGCTGTTTGGAAGGCAGGATGTAATGCTGGAATTAGATCGCTCACAATCGAGCTCTATGAGTAACTGGCAGACCCTGTATTAGTTCCCGTCTCCTTGATCGCAGGCGGTGCACAAATAGATGTGCAGGTAGTAATTGTCTGGGATAAGACTCTGCCTGCAATGAGGACAGGCTAGCAGCTCCATCATAAGACTACCCTCTGCTTACTAGGTCAGTAATACATTTAACCTTTTCCAGTAATACTTTCTTACACAACGACTATTTGAGCACGTATGATTAATCCTGCCAATTCCTGCTCAAAAAAAGTGCGTTCTAACAGAACGGCCATTCCACTAACAAACAGCTACACTTAGCGCGCGCGGGGCAAACCCTAACGGATAAAGAACTTATGCCGTTTCGCAGCCGACAAGCTC
>Ga0315282_10011370_pt1 | contig 13804 bp, 11 predicted proteins | sample YL17G07_20_MG_FD_203693 | JGI IMG/M metagenome (GOLD analysis project Ga0315282, IMG submission 203693) | Sediment microbial communities from Yellowstone Lake, YNP, Wyoming, USA - YL17G07_20 | ecosystem: Environmental > Aquatic > Freshwater > Lake > Sediment | place: USA: Wyoming | collected... | reverse complement strand
ACCAGCCCCTCACGGTGTCATTATCATGCGTTCCGGTGTAAGCTGCACAATTGCGGGGATAATTGTGGGGTAAAAATGGATCTTGCGGGCCATTAGCAAACGCGAATTGTAATACTTTCATCCCGGCTAGGTTGAATTCTTCTCGTAGATCAATTACATCCGGAGTGATTACCCCCAGGTCTTCAGCGATAATCGGTAAATCTCCCAAGGCATTCTTGACGGCTCGAAAGAAGCGTTTTCCCGGGCCATGCACCCAACGCCCCATTTCGGCAGTTGGGGCACTGCCAGGTATTTCCCAATAACTGGCAAAGCCGCGAAAATGATCCAGGCGAACGATATCCACCATACTGAGGGTTGATTTCAACCGTTTTATCCACCAGGCGTACCCATCCTCGGCGTGGATATTCCAACGATAGAGAGGATTTCCCCACCGCTGTCCGGTCTGTGAAAAATAATCCGGCGGCACTCCAGCAACCACGGATGGTTTTTTATTCTTGTCGAGATAAAAAAGCTCCGGGTTGGCCCACACATCACTGCTGTCATGGGCAGTGAAGATCGGGATATCGCCCAGGATAGTAATTCCTAACTCTTTCGCTCGCCTATGGAGGGCATTCCACTGGCGAAAAAACACGAATTGGCGAAAAGCATGGCGAGCGATCTCCTTTTCCAGTTTATTTTCTGCCTTCTCAAGAGCTTTGGGTTCATGGTCCCGCAGAGCGGCTTCCCAAGAATCCCACGGCGCGCCATGATGGGCATCTTTGAGAGCCATAAACACAGTGAAGTCATCTAACCAGAATGCCTGGGATGCTTTGAAATCGAAAAATTCACTCGAGAGGCGCGGCTCACTTGTAGCTTCAAACTTTTCGAAGGCTTTGTCGAGCAGTCCGAGCTTCCAGGGGATGACCTGGCTGTAATCGACCCTCCCAGCCGGATAATCGGGGCGATCGAATAGATTGTTCTCAGTCAACAAACCATCTGCGAACAACAACTCCGGGCTGATAAGGTATGGATTGCCAGCGAATGAAGAAAAACACTGGTAAGGTGAATCGCCATAACCAGTTGGACCAAGTGGCAATATTTGCCATATACCACATCCGGCCCGGTTAAGAAAATCCAGCCAGTTGTAAGCCTCTTTTCCAAGGTCGCCGATGCCAAACTCGCTTGGCAGACTGGTGATATGGAGCAAGATTCCCGCTGAGCGGTTAAATTTCATAAGGCATTCGCTTGGCTTGGATTAAATCTTCTTTATGCACGATATCGGAGATAAAATCTTCCGGTTTTACATCTGTGGCGATAATCGCGCCAGCCTCAACTGTGATGCCATCCTTGATCTGGCTGTTTTTTCCGACCATCGCGATCGAGAAAGCCTCATTCGATTGCAGTGAGCCGAGGTGGACATTTTTCCCGATTCGCACTTTTTTATCAATAATGGAACGCTCGATTACGGCCTCGTTTTCAATTATCGTGTCGGTCAGGATTACCGAATCCCGAATCGCCGCGCCTGGCTGAACAACCACGCCTGGCGAGAGCACGCTGCGTTCGATCATTGCCTTTGGGTGGATGACACATCCATCCGTAATCATGCTATCTCGGATCAACGCTTCCCTGGCGATGCGCACGGGCGGGCGTTCTTCGGTGCGGGTGTGGATCACCCACGAACGGTCATTCAAATCGATTGCAGGTTTATCAGCCAACAGGTCCATGTGGGCTTGCCAGTAAGTGTCGATGGTTCCAACATCCACCCAATAACCACTGAAAGGATAGGTGAAGACCCGCATACCTTTGGAAATCATGCGCGGTAATATATCTTTTCCAAAATCGTGAGAAGATCTTTTGTCCAGATGGTCATCCAAAAGAGCTTGGTCCAATACATTCAGGTTGAAGATATAAACGCCCATATTTGCCAGGTTAGAGAGCGGTTCGGATGGTTTTTCAACAAAAGTGACTACCTGATAATCTTTATTGACCTCAACCACGCCGAATCTCTTCGCTTCTGCCAGCGACACTCGGATAGTAGCCATGGTGAGGTCAGCTTCATGATCGATATGGAAGGCGATCATGGCGTCGTAGTTCATTTCGTAGACATGATCACCAGAGAGGATCAGGATGATATCGGGGTCATTGTTTTTAATGAAGCGGAAATTTTGTTGAACAGCGTCGGCGGTACCGGTATACCAGTCTGAAGTGCCGCGTCCCTTAAAAGGGGTATACAAGCGCACGCCGCCAGTGAAGTCACGGTTAAGGTCCCACGGACCACCTGCGCCGATATGCTCGATCAGCGAATGTGGCCGGTATTGCGCCAGGATCATGACATCGAAAATTCCCGAATTGACGCAGTTAGACAGAGTGAAATCAATAATCCGGTATTTTCCAGCAAATGGGACTGCCGGTTTAGTGCGTTTGGCGGTCAATATACCTAACCGGGAGCCTTCGCCTCCCGCTAAAATTACTGCTCTCGTTTTCATATTTGCTCAACTCGCTAAATTCTTTCCCGTTCTATATAGTAACTTCTAATCCTCAGTCCGAATAGTTTTTCGATAAAGGCGACTGATCAATTGCCTTCCGATAAAAACTCTAAAGGTTTTTATCGGAAGCGATCACCCGTACTTCTGGCTGTGGCGAACGGCGAGGCGTTTTTTTCTTTAAAGAAGTATAAACCTTCAAATATTGATGGGCAGAACGTTCCCAGGAGAAATCCTGCGCCATCCCATTTATTTGTAATTCTCGCCAAAGAGCCTTCTTTTCATAAGCGCTCAAAGCCCGGCGCAGGGCGGCTGAAAAATCCTTCGATGTGGGTCGGTTGAATAAAAACCCGGTTTTGTGCTTGGCGTTGTGGTCATTGATTGTATCGCGCAAACCACCGGTCGCGCGGGCGATGGGTAGACACCCATAATGCATGGCGATCATCTGGGCAAGACCACAGGGCTCATAGCGGGAAGGGATCATGATTGCATCCGCGCCGGCATAGATACGCCTGCCCAACAACGAATCGAAGCGAATCGCCGCTCTTACCCGTTCGGGAAATTCATTTTCGAGCTGCAGAATGGCGTTTTCTAACTCGGGAACCCCGGTTCCCAGGATGATCGCCTGCCACTTTTCCTGAGCCAGCAGACGGAGCGTTACTGGAACCAGATCTACCCCTTTTTGGGGGTCAAGACGGGTAACCATGGCTAAAAGCGGGATTTCGGGGTTAGGGTTAAGTTTGAACTCTTTCAATAAGGCAACTTTATTAATTTGGCGGTTATCCAGGTTTTCGACCGTGAAGTTTGCAGTTAATGCGGGGTCTTTCGCCGGATCATATAATTTTGTATCGATGCCGTTGAGAATACCTGAAATATGTTCAGAGCGAGTTTTAAGGAAGTCTTCTAAACCTGCGCCGTATTCGTGGGTGAGGATTTCTTTAGCATAAGAAGGTGAGACAGTTATTATATGATCTGCGCTGAGCAAACCCAAGGGAAGCGGCATGTTCTGAGCCCACCAGGGGAGTGAGGAGTCGTCTTTAAACATAACTCCGAAGTCTTCAAGTGCGCAGCCAGCATTTTCACCCATATACGGGAGGTTGTGCAACCCTAGGACTTTGGCAGTATTTTTGAAAAACGAATCGTCCCGAATTTTGAGCGCCAGAATTGCCGGCGCGGTATGCCAGTCGTTGGCGTGAAGGATATCGGGTTGCCAATCTAAAAGCCGGGCTAGTTTCAAGGCAGCCAGCGAAAAAAATGTGAACTTGTGACCATCGATGGCGGTGTCTTGGGTATATACGGGTGAATCCTTTGGGATTGGAGGACCGGAGATCAGGTAAACAGGTACCCCTTCGATTTCAGTCATCAGCGCTTCGCCAGGGATATCTCCATCGCGATGGAAAACGGTAAACGATCCCACCGGACGCAAGCGGTAAGCCTGGCGTTGGATAGCGCCATGGAAAGGAATAACCAGGCGAATATCAATCTCATCAAATTTAGATTTCATATCGGGAGCCAACGCCTTCAACGCTTTGGGCAAGGAGCCAGCCACATCCCCCAGCCCTCCGATTTTTACAAACGGTTCTGCCTCGGCTGCCAGAAACATTATTTTTAGAGTGCGGTTTTTCAAAGCATCCCTCCTTGTTCGATAACCAGGTAAACTTTTATAGGTTCCTGTCTGGTTGATATTGTACCCGATAGTCACATTTTTTCGGGTTTGAACATCTAGAGTGACCCGGCTTCCACGTCGCCAAATCAGTCAAATTGCGGAATTTGGTTAATGGCCCCACTTTATGTGTAAAATAATGTTTTCTAGTCAATATTTCATGAAATTATAGCAAAAATAACCACATCCCCCCTACTTTTAATGTGTTTTTAGGTTTATCGACATTCGCAGGATTTCACTAAAAAAGTGAATCAGATATTTTTAGTAGAGATACCATGTTAAACTTTTTAGGATAAGAAAACCTGTTGTGAGGATACTACCGTGATCAATAAAATCAAATTCTCTGCTAAAATTCTTACTTCCAATGCCGGGTTATTATTACTGCTCAAATACGCCAACAAGAATGGATTTTTTGACCTGATTGATCACGATCTTGTTTTTGAGAATGCATCCACCAACAAAATTAAAATGAACCACATCAAGACCATGCTCTGTGGTAATTTCATTGGGATTGATAAGCCGGAACGATTGAAATTGCTGCAAAGCGATCCGTTGATCAATGAATTTGCCATCTCGATCAAAGAACCGTAAACAGTATCAAGATTTTTCTTGAATTTTAGTTACAAAACCATCCATATGCTGCGAGAAATCAATTTCAAAGTCTTCAAAAAGCTGTTGAGAAAGAAAAAACTAAAATCTATTACCATTAATATCGACAGCAGCGTGGTCAACGTGGAAGGCCACCAGGAAGGTGCTGTTAAAAGATACAATCCAAAAAAGCTCGGGAGCAACTGTAACAACATCCAGTTCGCCTTCTGCGATGAATTGAAAGCTTATATCACTGGATTTGTAAGAAGCGGCAACACATACACTGCCAATGGCGCAGCGGAAATGATCAAGGAAATCATGGCTTATCTAAAAGACGAAGACTTGGAAATCACTTTTCGAATGGATAGCGGGTACTTTGATGAGGATATCCTGAAAACCATTGAATCATTTGGATGTACTTATGTGATTAAAGCCCAAGAGTATCCGACGCTGGTTGCCCAGGTAACCGACCCGTCTGTTGTTTCTTTTACTGGTGAGGAAGGACGCGAAACTACCGAACTTAGAACAGCCCTGAATACATGGGATAAAGCCAGACGGTTTGTTGTTTCCCGTGTATTAAAGGATGAGAAAGACAGAAAACAAATGTCTTTACTGGAAGGCGAAGAATACGACTATTTCTTTTTTGTCACCAATACAGAACTATCCTCAGTAGAAGTGGTGGAGTTTTATGAAAAACGAGGGAACTGCGAGAACTACATCAAGGAAGCCAAATACGATATGGCGGTTGGACATCTGTTGCTGCAATCATTTTGGGCCAATGAAGCCATTTTTCAGTTGATGATGCTGGCTTACAATCTATTTCTACTGTTCAAGATGGACTTTGTAAATAGAACGGAATACCGGCAGCAAATAAAGACGTTCCGCTTGAAGTACATATTTCTAGCCGGGAAGATCATCAGAATGGCAAGAAGTGTCGTGTTGAAATTCTTAAAAAATTATCCTTATCAAGAGATCTATGCAAAAAGCCTTCCCTGAAAAAACTCCTGTTTTCTTATCTCAAACCGTTATTTCCATTTAAATTGAACTTGAAATAGCCATTTCCAATGCCCAAATTTGTAAAATGGATCCCTAAAAATGCTGTACAATAAAGCCCAGCCTGGTGTTGGCGAAGGCCTGATGCGAGATGAGCGGCTGGCCGTCCGGAAAAAGCAGGCAGAAATCGGCCCGCTTGAGACTGAAGTCGATACCGACCTGTAAACGGTTGGGGTTCATGGTTCACGCTCCAGTATAGAGAGATGCGTGCAAACTAACGGGTGTCCCGGAATTCTCTGGAGCGGAATCCTTGCGGCTAATCAGCCCTCACCCCCAGCCAGATGCGCCCGGCGAGCTGCTACTCCCGCAGATCGGCTTGGTTAGGGGCATCGTGCGAGGTCAGACGTTGGCCCCCAGAGAGACCGGGAAGCGGACTTTCTTAGACGTAGTCAGCGACAAACACGGTTTGTTTGTGTCAACCCGACGAGGAAACAGAGCTTTCCCGGTTTGCCCGCAGTCAGGTTAGCCTGACTTGCTTCTAATTGTATCCGGGACACCCATCTTAATCTATTTTATACAGGGAAACTATGCTAAATTTAAGTGCGTTCAACCACAACCATCACCCCTCCAGGGTGAGAATGGTGACAAAAATCATCAGATGTGGAATTTCGGTGATACCTATATGCAACAGGTAGCCCGGTCCAAAACCGTAGAGGAATATCCAAGTGCAGACTATTGCAGACAGGCATTCGAGCAAGGTATGCTAGATATACCTGAGATGGTTGCTGGAAAAATAGTGATCATCCTGGAAAACAAATACGACCAGGGTCAATATGTGAAGGTGAGTGAGGTGTAGCGTCCTTTTTAGGAGAAGGAGGTATGGCCGAAAAAATTCGATTTGGCATCTTCATCCCATAGATAGTTCACATCCCGCGGGCGATTGAGCTGGCATTGTCTGATGAAACCTGTCAACCTTATTGCAAGCAAGATCCTATCTACGAAATCGAAGGAGAATGATCATGAAAAAACTAGCTTGTTTGATATTGATCGTGGTGTTGGTTGCAATTCTGGCAGCCTGCGCTGAGCTTACAACAGCCACACCAACTACAATCAATCTGATCAAACCCGGAGATACCATCAATGGTGTACTCGTCACCACTGGAACCGCTGAAAGCACTCTCATATTTGACCTCCCCTGCACACATAAAGATGGCATTGACACTTGTATCACCACTTTAGGCAACCTCACCATCATAACCTTGGCTGTTTATGGTACCACCCCTGAAGAATTCCAATCCAATTGGGATACTTTAGACTATTCCCTCACGATCGATGATCATCCAATCGACCTTCCCGCTTTCGGTACCGTCGACTTTGTCCATGAACGGACCGGGTTATACATGCGTGCCTATAATGTAGCCCTCATCAGCACCGATCCAATCACGCTCACCATGCACGATATTGGCAGTATCGCGGGGGAAAGTTTTGAGGATAATTTCCTTCTTGTCTTCAAGCCTGTGGTAGACGACCCCATCCAGCCACTTTCCACTGCGTTTGACCACACTGGCCAGCACACCTACACCTCCGAAACGACCAATTTCGAACTACTGCTATACCTTCCCGGAGAGTATGGTCAGGAAGCACAGCAAACATGGCCTCTGATCCTATTCTTGCATGGATTTCCAAATATCACCAAACTTGATTGGGTACGCATCAAACCGATTGCTGTCCGATTGGATAACCAGCTTGAATTTCCTTTCATCGTCGCTTCACCTCTTCACGCTGGTGAGAAGGAGCACTGGTCTCAACCTGAAGTAATGGATGAATTACTGACTCTTCTTGCAGAATTACAAGCCGATTTCAATATAAATCCTCAGCAGATCTATCTCTCCGGGATACTTGAAGGTGCCAATGGCACCTGGGAGCTTGGCCTTGCCCATCCCGACCTGTTCGCTGCTCTTGCCCCCGTTACTGGATATATGGGCTATCCTTTCACTGTTCCCGACAATATTTGCGACCTTAAAGATATGCCAATTTGGGCTTTCCACGGCGAAGACGATACCGCTGTTCCCCTCAGCGCTGAACAGATGCTGGTTGACGCACTTAGAACCTGTGGAAATGACAAAATCAAATTCACTGTCTACCCCGATGCAGGCCATGAAATCTACCTCACAGCCTTCGCCGATCCGAATTTGTATACCTGGTTGTTAGAACAAAGTAAATGAATTATACTCGTTGGTGAATCTGAAGTCATTTGATAAGTCGCATACTATTAGCCGCAATTCTATAAGGTATTAGGTTAAGTTCAAATGAAGACACGAATACCTAAAATGGAAATTCCCAAATAAGAAATCATCGGCGAGCTTGAGTACTCAATTTTCCGGGTCGGCGCCTTTCGAGCCGCAATAGAGCTTCATCTTTGGGAAAAGATTGCCTCTGGTGAGGACACGGCAGCGAAAATAGTTGACCATGAAGGATGAGATCTGGCTGGTACACGTCTCTTGTTAGGTGCGATGTGCTCTCTCAAACTCCTGTCCAAAGCAGGGGATAGCTATGCCCTGGTTCCGGAATCCGCTTTTTATCTGGTTCCAGGAAACCCCACCTACATCGGTGATATGCTGCTCTATGAATACAATTGGGATAGAAACGACCGATTTTCGGAGACTATTCGTACCGGAAAACGGCCATTGAAGGATGAGGCGACATCGCCCGATCTGGCCCCGGTGTGGATCGTGGATTATTCCCATCGGTGGACCTACCCGGAAAGGTACTTCGAAATGGAAGCAAGCCTGTGGCAGTCGCTCGAGGTCCAGGCCCGGGATGGGCTGCGGGTGCTGGATATCGCCTGCGGGCCGGAGCCCCGTTCAATGGAGCTGGCGCGCCAGCACCCAGGCGTGCGACTGACCTGGGTGGATTGGGAAGTGGTGCTACAGACCGCGGTGAAGGTTGCCGGTGATTTGGGGATTACAGGACAGATATCCCTCCTGCCTGGCAACTTATGGTCCACTGATTACGGCTCGGGTGTATTCGACGTGGCCAACCTGGGCAATGTAACCCACTTTTTCAGCCCGGAGGAAAATACCCGCTTGTTCTGCAAGGTGCATGCCGCCCTTGCGCCTGGCGGGGTAATCGTGGTCAACTCGATGGCCAGGCGGGAAATCGAAGGAGAGGTCTGGGACGGGCTGTGGCTCTACGTGGCGACGACCGGCAGCGGTTTGTATGATTTTGGGGAATACAAAGCCTGGCTGGAAAGCGCCGGATTCACAGATGTTCAAGATTTCAACCTGGGCCCGATCAAGGCGGTAAAACTCTGAGGGTTTGAGATGGATGATATCCTGCTTGAACACTCCGCGTCAGATATCGTCCAGGCGTTGGAGTCTAACCTTCAGGCGCATGTCTGGCTTTATGCTGGATTACCCGGCGCAAATATCTGCGATGAACCCGGCGTTGTGGGACTGATGACCGACCTGGATATTTCGGAAAGCTGCGTTTATTGGGCAAATTTACCGCCCGACCAAGCCAACCAGAAAATAGAGCAGGTTTGGCAGCATTATCACTCTCAGGGCTGCCTGCCCATGTGGTGGATCGTGGGTCCGTCCACGCAGCCCACTGACCTGGGAAACCGCCTGGAAGCGCAGGGTTTTCAGTGTATCGCCCACCCGCCAGGGATGGCTGCTCTCTTGGAAAAATTAGAGAAGCAAACGGTGTTACCTGGTCTCTTTGCCGTCGAACGTGTTTCGAATTCCAGTCAATTAAAGCAGTGGACTGAGATTGTAGGCATTGCAGACGGCATCCCCAGAGCGCTTGAGAAAGGTTTCTATGAAGTGTTTGAGAATAATGGGTATGGTGCACAAGCGGCTTGCCAATTATTCCTGGGAATGGAGGATGGCAAACCGGTAGCGACTTCGAGGTTGTTTTGTGCGGGCGGGGTGGCAGGAATTTACCACGTCGCGACTCTGCCTGAGTCTCGAGGAAAGGGCTATGGTACAGCCATGACCCTTGCAGCGGCACGCGCTGGCTACGACCTGGGATATCAAATCGGTGTCCTTTTCGCAACCACTGCCGGCTACAGCCTCTATCGCCGCCTCGGATATCAACAGTATTGCCAACTTGATGTGTTCAAATCACCAGATATAAAAAGGGAGAAATACCATGAATATCCAACCTGATCTTACACAAGAAGCACCCCCTCCGGACACTTTAACGAGCCTTCTCTTCGGAACCGTTTCGGATCCGCTGCTCAAGCTACCGATTTTGCGCGCTGGAATAGAGCTTCAGGTGTGGGCAAAGATTGCTGCAGGATGCCATACTGCATCTGAAATCGCCTCAGCCATAGTCGCAGATCCAGATGGTTTACGCCGTCTGTTGGATGCCCTGGTCGTAATGAAACTGCTAGAGAAGGAATCTTTAGCTTACAGCCTGCCAGATTGGACAGAACATTACCTTCTGCCTGGCAAGCAGACCTACCTGGGTGACTTTATCCTGGAATGGCTGGCCTGGGAAAGGCATGGTCAGCTTGCAGAAAGCATTCGCACAGGCAAACGCCCGATTATTCCGGATGTCACACAAGAAGAATCGGTAAGCCATTTCATCCCGTTCTATGCCATCCGGGCGATGTCGCCGCGGCGGCATATCAAACTGTATGATGGCTATTGGCAGTCTTTGCAAGTTGAACCACGGGAAGGCTTGCAAGTGCTGGATCTGGCTTGTGGAGTTGGGATCGCTACACATGCACTGGCTATCCAGCACCCCGGCGTGTGCGTGACATTCCAAGACTGGCCTGCCATGTTGAAAATGGCTATGGAAGTTGCCCGGAAGTTGGGAGATGAACCGCAGATCACAACACTTCCGGGAGATATGTGTGCTGTCGAATTTGGCCAAGAGAAGTTCGATATTGCCCGCCTGGGCTTTGTCACTTATTTCTTCGGGCCGGACGAACTCGCTAAGCTATTTCAACGGGTGCTTGCTGCATTGAAACCCAGCGGGATGTTGATCATTGACGCGCCCTTGAGCGACGAAGGTCACTGCGAAAATGAAGATGCAGTTATCGATGGACCTTGGCTTTATGCTGTCTCTGCCAAAGGTGGGGTGTATTCCTTTTTGGACTACAAAGGCTTCCTTGAGAAAGCAGGGTTCAATAGCATCATCCAGGTGAATGAGAACCTCATTAAGGCAATACGATAAATTCTTATATTTTGAGCCACGAAAAAAAGAGAAAATCGCTATGGAAATTCAAGTTAAAGAAGGTTACATCCCATTCCGCGACTATAAGACGTGGTATCGCATCGTTGGCGAGGGGGAAGCGCAGGGTAAGCTGCCGCTGCTCTGCCTGCATGGCGGTCCTGGAGCATCCTGGGATTATTTCGAACCGTTGGAAGCTGTTGCTGAAACTGGGCGCAGAATAATCTTTTATGACCAGCTTGGGGGCGGTAACTCGGACGTACCATCGGACCTGTCCCTTTTCAATGTCGCACTCTTTCTCGAAGAAATCCATGTTGTCCGGCAAGGGCTTGGGTTGAACCAGTTGCATATCCTTGGACACTCCTGGGGAGGAATGCTGGCAATGGAATATGCCTTGACCCAACCTCGAGGCCTGATAAGTCTCATACTGGCGGATACTGGCGCCAGTATGCCGCAATGGATGGCAGAGGGGCGTCGCCTGGTTGCCGAACTGCCTCCTGAAATCCAACATGTAATTCAGATACATGAAACCGCAGGAACGACAGACTCCACCGAATATCGCGATGCCTGCCGGGCGTTTTCACAACGTCACCTGAGTCGCCGGATTGACCCCCGCCCAGACTATCTGAACCGGATGGCGGACAAACCCGGAGATGAAGTCTATCAATTCATGTGGGGACCGAGTGAATGGTATTTGACGGGCATGCTCAAAGACTGGGATATCACCAGCCGTCTCGGTGAGATCTGCTTGCCTACTCTGGTAATCGGAGGCCGGCATGACGAAGCTACCCCAACTATCACAGAAACCCTACATCGCGGCCTTAGAGGGTCGGAATGGGTTGTCTTCGAGAATAGCGGCCACTTCCCACACATTGAAGAAACCGAACGGTATTTGCAGGTTCTTGATCAATTCCTTCGCCGTGTTGAGGCGCGGATGTAATCTATCATAAAGGAGAGAAATCCATGCAACTTTGCGATGAGCTCAAAACTATGGTTCTTCATCATTATGGCAAGTTCGAGGCCGGGGGGCAGGCCGAGACGATCCAGGAGATGTATTCTCTCCAGGAAGGCGTGGTCATCATTGGCAACGACCCGAACGAGTGGTTTGATGACCGCGAATCCATCCTCGCGTTTATGCAAGCGGGTGGCTCAAGCAAATTGGAGATTACCGTCCAGAACCTGAGAGCATATTCCGAAGGCAGTGTTGGTTGGACAATGGACCGCGTGACGGTTAAACTTCCTAACGGCGCAGAAATCCCAATCCGCCATACCCGCATTTTTCATCGCGAAGATGGCGTCTGGAAACTTGTCCACCTGCATGTTTCAATTGCTGTGCCGAATGATAGCTTCGGATCGTAATGGGCTAAATTCTGGAGTAAATCATGAAACCCAAAGTCATCCTAAAACATTGCGATTCGTATGATCCTCAGCAGATCAAAAATATTCTGCTCGAAGGGATGGATCAATGAGGCGTACATCCCCAGGGACGCACGCTGATCAAGCCGAACCTGGTGATGCCCCACAAACGTTACTTTTCGGGCTGCTACACCCGTCCCGAATTCATGGATGGGCTGATCGGTGCCATCAAGGCCCGCGGCGAGGGAATTACCGACCTGACCGATGGAGATCAACTTCCCTTTCGAACCTGTGGCACAGCGAAGGTAATCTCACCCATGCGAGTTTTGACTGTCTTGTGCTTGTATCCATTGGCGTGCCTTTTCCGCTCCTCGGTCCGCTTGTACTCTCCAGCTTGTAGGTACTTGGCTCTTTCGGCCTGCATGATATAGTTGAGCAGTACCCGCATCAGCTCTGGAATTGCCTTATACTCAAATTCATGATTTTTACAAGAAAAAAATTCGTATCGGTATTTTGACCAATCATCTTAAAAGCCATAATGCGCTTTTGTTCGGATTTATGTCTTCAGAATAGTTTCAGAGTAAAGTGATAACGTGGGAGGAGATTTGGAAATAATGCACAAAGCGTATTCTCTCTTTAAATTATATTTCATCACGATCAACTAAAAATGCAACTTCTCTTGAACATCGGCTCGACTATCATTCCAATTTTTACCCCACAATATTTCTGTTGAAGAGCATGCTTCTTTTTTTGCAGTAATTCTACTTTCCAAATTTCTCCTTTTCTCGATCTGAAAGAAAAAGTAGATAAGTGTTGTTCAACTTCATCCGGTTATAATAATTAAACCGATCTTTGAAAAGAAGAGACAAGATCGTCACAATAACTGCAAGGAAAATAGTCGTACCACTACCCAGATTCTGAGAGTGATTAATTTCCCTAAAGATGAGGAAGCATGTGCCGAATATTTAATATATAATATCTCTGGATTCCTGGCAATGAAGTCAATGCAATTTCTCTGCGTTCATGGACATTTCTACCAACCGCCTCGCGAGAATCCGCTCACTGGGGTTATTCCCTACGAGCCTGGCGCCTACCCTTATCCTAATTGGAATGAGCGCATCCATACCGAGTGTTACCTTCCAAACGCCGATTTAAGCAATTTTGAACATATTAGCTTCAATATCGGGCCGACGTTATGCGCCTGGTTGGCTAGCAACCACCCCGATACCTTGCAAAAAATAATCGCCCAAGATCGAGTGAATGTTAAACGATTTGGGCTTGGAAATGCAATTGCCCAGCCCTATAACCATACCATCCTGCCTCTGGCTAACCGCCGGGATAAGGTTACCCAAATCAGGTGGGGTTTGGTCGATTTTGAATACCGTTTTGGACGCCGTCCCCAGGGGATGTGGTTGCCCGAAGCGGCGGTAGATATGGAAACCCTCGAAACGCTCGCCGATCAAGATATTTCTTTTACCATCCTGGCGCCCTGGCAAGCCGATCGTAAAGAATTCGATGTGACCCATCCGTACCAGGTTCACCTAAGCAATAATAGAAAGAT
>Ga0315282_10011369_pt1 | contig 13804 bp, 13 predicted proteins | sample YL17G07_20_MG_FD_203693 | JGI IMG/M metagenome (GOLD analysis project Ga0315282, IMG submission 203693) | Sediment microbial communities from Yellowstone Lake, YNP, Wyoming, USA - YL17G07_20 | ecosystem: Environmental > Aquatic > Freshwater > Lake > Sediment | place: USA: Wyoming | collected... | reverse complement strand
TCCATTACCGTTACGGTGAGAACCCCTCCATGAGACATCGCCTCCAAGGCATTAACAGCTAAGTTCATAAAGGCCTGCCTCATCTGATCCGGATCGATCGAAACGTAAAGAGGCTTCCGCGGAATGTCCTTTTTGATCTCCACCCCCAGTGTGTTGGCCCTCGGAGAGAGAAGAAGAAGGGTCTTTTCCAAAACCTCCCTGAGATCGCAACTCACCAACTCCGGCTCTTTCGGCCTGGCAAAGTCCAAGAAGGTGCTGATCAGCCCGTTGATCCGTCTGGATTCTTCTAAGATATAACTGGTCATTTCATCCCGAATCTTTCGGTCCCCATGTTTTCTTACAGTCTCTGCCGATCAAGTAATGATCCCTAACGGGTTTCGAATCTCATGGGCGATCCCAGCGGCCAATTCACCGATGGCCGCCAGCTTCTCGGCCTGCATGATCTGTTTGTCTTTCAAACTCATATCCCGATAGATAAGGGCCCTTGAGATGGCGAGTGCCGTTTGATTCAAGAAGGCCTCCAAGAGCTCCAGTTCCTCCACGGTATAGTCCTTTTGAGACCGTTTCCTGCCCAACAGAAGGAAGCGCCAAGATGTTCATCGATCCACCGTCCGAATTAACGCTATGCGCAGAGCGCCCGCCTGCGGTAGGCAGGCTGAACGTTTAGCCACTTTTTCCGTGCTTCAGGATGATCATAAACAAAATAACTCTAAAGGTCAATCTTCCTTTGGACGGGATGTCTATTGAAATTCCACTGGAAATGATCTACTTTTATCATGATTTAACCTATCTTTCTTATATCTCGGTGCTTCATGAGGGAGACTGAATTTAAGAAATTAAGGAATTGGTCCGGGGATTTCTTCGCGGATGTCTTTCTCGCATTCCTTATCCTGGCATTTCGGTGCTTGCCCCCCAAAGCGCTCATCTTCATTTCGAAGATCGTGGGATCACTCTTATTCTGCCTGTTTAAGAAGTATAGGAAAAGGGTGATCGGTAATCTCTCGATCGCCTTTGGGAGGGAAAAAGATCTTCATGAGATTAAGAAACTTGCCCGGAAGGTTTTCTTCCATTTCACCCTCACTCCTTTGGAAAGCATCTACATGGCCGCCAACCCTTTAGAACGATTTATTCTAAAAATGAAAATGAATGGGAAAGAACATTTGGATGCGGCTTTGGCAAACGGAAATGGAGCCATTGCTCTGGGTGCCCATTTGGGGTCTTTTACCCTGTTGGGCACGAGGCTGGCTGCAGAGGGTTATGTATTCAATACGATCATCAAAAATGCGAATTTCCCAAAGTTAATGAAGAGAATTGATACGCATGGGAGAAGAATTGGCCAGAAACTGTTTTTTCCAAAACCGGCTGCAACCTCTATCAAGAAATCACTGAACTGTCTCCGACGAAATGAGATCCTTTATCTCGTCGCCGACGAGCAACAGCGACGGGGAGGTCTTCCTGTACCGTTCTTCGGCCAAAGAGCCTACACGGTCCCTGGACCGGCTATCCTCTCTCTTAAGACAGGCGCCCCTATCCTGCCCATGTTCGTTCTGAGAGGAAACGGGATTGAAAGGACATTGGTGATCGGGAGGCCGATCGAAATAGAACGCACATCGGATGAGAAAAGCGACATCAAGATCTTAACTGCAAAATTTACGGAGGTCATCGAAGAGGCGGTGAGACGATATCCCAGCCAATGGGCATGGCTCAATCGGCGCTGGAAGCTGCCGCCACAAGAACCGGAGAATAGACATTGACATCGACCTATTTCCCCTCTCCCTTGGAGACCGTGTCGCATTTGGAAAAAGGCTAAAGAATCTGAAAAATGGAACAGACAGGCGGATGAAAAAGCTTTAGGGCGGAACCTTTGAGCGATAAGATTCAAAAGCTCCAATACCATGAAAAGATCACATTTCAACCACCAAGGACACTTGCCCATAACCCGTAATAATGCCCCGCGTTCTAACAGGGTGCTGAAAAAGTCACTTTTTCAGGCTGATCAAAAATGCCCAGATGCAAGGCGCCCGAAATCCTGAGGAGTGAGGCGTACTTGGAGTACGCCGCAACGACGAAGGATGAGGGGAACGCCGCAGATGGGCGTTTTTCAGCAGCCTGCTAAAGCTTTGGAATCCGTTTGTCTGTTCCATTCTCACCTTCAGCCCATCACGAGACAGCCTCTTGACGGGAGAGAGTTGGGGCACCGACGCGCCATAGCCGCTCTGGCGACGGCGGGGTGAGGGTGTCAAAGCACCCTTTGTGCCCCCTCCCCTCACTTCCCTAAAGCTGTGAAAAAATTGCTTTCGTCAACCTTTGTCCCGAAAGGACGAGTGGATTTCCAAAGCTTTAGAATGCGCTCGTTGGGGTTAGGGGTTACCCGCCACGGCAATAAAGATATGTGGTTAAGCGGGCTTACGGCACAGTGGTTGAATTTCAAAAGGTAGCGCTCTAAAGCTTCTCCAATCCGCCCGTCCTTTCCGTTTGAACCATGTGCTCGATTTTTTCACAGGTCCCCTCCCGCCCGGGAAGGGGAGTTTTTAGGGTTTTTCTCTTTCAATGTCTATTTTGAGGATGATGAAAGGCATCCTTGACAGGGAGGCGAAGGGAGTATAATATTTCGGTGGTATGGAAAATATCATTCTGAAACGATTTAAGGAAAGCACCGAAGTGAAGACACGTTTTCTTAAAGAGAACCTCCCCAAACTCATCGACGGGATCAAATTGATCTCTCATGCCTTTGAAGAGGGAAACAAAATCTTCTTCTTTGGAAATGGGGGAAGCGCTGCCGACGCCCAACACCTCGCTGCGGAATTCGTCAATCGATATATCATGGATCGTCCTCCCCTACCCGCTATCGCCCTTACCACCGATACTTCTATTCTTACCAGTGTCTCCAACGATATTGCCTTTAACGAAATCTTCGCCAAACAACTGAGGGCCCTCGCTAAGGAGGGGGATGTTGCGATCGGCATCAGTACCAGCGGGAACTCCTCCAATGTGATCAAGGCTTTTGAAGTGGCTAAAGAGATGGGAATGAAAACGGTGGCCCTCACTGGGAACGATGGGGGTATGCTTGCAAAGATTGCTGATATCTCCCTGACTGTCCCATCGACGAGCACACCTCGCATTCAGGAGGCCCATATTCTCATCGGACACATCCTCTGCGAAATGGTGGAGCACTACCTCTTTTTTAAGAGCCCTGCTATCAATAGCATGGATTCTTCCACCATAAGATAGACGATCATTTGGGGGGGCTCGCCTCGGCCCGGTCGTAAAGGGAGGATTGGGGAAAACGCCCCATTAAGAATAAACTGATGAGAGGCAAGGTTCGAAGAATACGATGAAACCTATTGATCTCCGTCGGGTTACGATGACCTCCTTGAGGCAAAAGAAACACAAGGTGGGTAAAAACCTCTTCGCTGCAACTTGGAAGAGAGGGGGAACTCTAAACGACTTTTTGAACTCCTTACCGGAGATTCTGGCGGGAAAGGAGTTGAGGGAGGTCGTGGAACGGATTGCAGAAGCGGTCAGGAGAAAGAAGATGGTTCTTCTGGGAATGGGCGCACATCCCATCAAGGTTGGGCTCAACCCTGTCCTGATCGATTGGATGGAACAAGGAGTGTTGAAGGGTATCGGCATGAACGGTGCGGGCCTGGTCCACGATGTCGAATTGGCCATGGTCGGCCACACTTCTGAGGAGGTAGACGAGGAACTCTCCCGGGGCACCTTTGGAATGGTGAGAGAGACCCATGAGACCATTAACCATGCGATTCAGGAAGGCGTGGGAGAAGGATTGGGAATTGGCCAATCTTTGGGCCGGAAAATTCTTATGGGAAATTTTCCTTTTAAACACCTCTCCTTGCTCGCTGCCGGCCAGAGACTGGGAATCCCCATTACTGTCCACGTGGCGATTGGGACGGACATCACCCACATGGGACCCTCGGCAGATGGGGCAGCCATTGGAAAAGGGAGCCTCAAAGATTTTCATACCTTCGTCTCCCTCGTATCAAAATTGGAGAAAGGGGTCTTCATCAACCTCGGCTCAGCCGTGATCCTCCCAGAAGTCTTTTTAAAGGCCTTGGGTCTCGCCAGGAATCTTGGCCATCCCTTGTTACACCTCACAACGGTGAATATGGATTTCATTCTCCATTACCGCCCTCATCTCAATGTGGTCAAGAGGCCCACTCTGAAGGGTGGAAAAGGCTATCACCTGATCGGCCACCATGAAGTGATGTTTCCGCTCCTGGCGGCGGCCGTTCTTGAAAAACTCACCCCTCCCCCTCTCCCCGTGGGGGAGAGGGGGAGGGTGAGGGGAGGATAGGAAAGGAGTTTTCCATATGCTGGAATGTCATTTAGAAAAGAATAAGGCCCGCGGTGTACTTGCACTTATGCGCCTTGCGATCGGAAAGGGAAATGTTGTGAATGGATTATCTACCACTGGAAGATGAAGCAACTCCCGGGCTGTTTCTTCTCGCCCGAGGGAGAACGATCCTACGATCGTTCGATCCGTCGCTTCATCGCTGAAAACAGGTGAACAAATGGAAATCAAGTTTGAACGATTTCATCTCCAATCTGATCTCCGGTCCCCTCTGGAGGAATTTGAAACGATCTCTGTCCCTACAGAGGTGAGAATCGATCCCCTTACGAAACGGAGAAGCCGGATCATCGCCTGGGGTCTCCCTTCCCAAGGCAAATTTGACTTCACGCAGATGGCAGAGGAGTCAAAGGGATGTTTCTTCTGTCCGGAGAATGTATTTCTTAAAACGCCTCAATTTATCGACGAGATCGCCCCGGAAGGAAGGATTTGCGTCGGAAGGGCTGTGGGTTTTCCTAACCTCAACCCGGTGGGAACCTACGGCAGCGTCGTCGTCCTCTGCCGTGAACATTTTCTCAATCTCAACCAGTTCACCCGAGAAATGTACGAAGAGGGGCTCTCGGTCTCTATCGAAATCATTCGAAGAACGGTGGCATTCGATCCAGATACGCGTTATTGGCATATCAGCCAGAATTTTCTCCTCCCCGGAGGAAGCACTATCCTCCATCCTCACCTCCAGGTCATTGGGGATCCCCTTCCGACGAATGAGATGGAATGGTTGTTAGACGCCAGTTCTTCCTATCGCGACAGGAACAAAACCATCTATTGGAACGATCTCATCCAGATTGAACAGGGACTTGGAAAACGCTATATCAAGAATATCGGGAGGGTCCATTGGTTCGTCTCTTTTGCTCCGATTGGGTTTAATGAAGTATGCGGAATTGTGGAAGGCCATGGATCGATGACAGACCTGAGTAAAGAGGAGATCGCCTCTTTGGCCAGAGGGATTGTCTCTACCCTGAAATACTACTTTGACAAAGACCTCAACAGTTTCAATTTCACGATCTACTCCATCTCCGGCGAGGCTTCTTACCAACTACTCATCCGAATTATCTCCAGAACTCCCATCCAGCCGCACTATCTCAATGACTGGACATCCTTCGAGGTCCTTCAATCTGAACTGACATCCAATATTGTTCCTGAGGAACTCTGTCGTGAAATCCGACCCTACTTCGATTAAGAGGGTGGCCTCCATCGACATCGGGACCAACACGATCCTTCTCCTCATTGCAAACCTGGATGATGGAACACTAAAACCTCTCCTCGAAAAGGAGACGATTGTCCGACTGGGTGAAGGGCTCCAAAAATATGGGGTTCTGTCGAAAGAAGCAATGGAGAGAGGGTCTCAAACATTGGCCAAATATTTGGAACAATGTCAGGCCATGGAAATCCAAAAAATCTTTGCTGTCGGGACGAGCGCACTGAGAGAAGCCAAGAACTCCAAGGACTTCCTGAAAATGATTGAAGAAAAGCTCGATCTCTCTATTGAGATCATCTCCGGAGAAGAAGAAGCTTATCTCTCCTTTTTAGCGGTTACAAAAGATCTAAAGGAGATGGAAGAATCGATCCTTGTCGTCGATGTGGGTGGAGGAAGCACGGAGTTCATCTTGGGTAAAGGCGGTCGGATCACCCAATCGGTCAGCCTTCCTCTCGGTTCGGTCCGATTTACAGAACAGTTTCTCCTCTCCGATCTTGTTCAGGAAAAAGAATGGAAAAAGATGGAGAAGGAAATTCGGAAATTGCTGATGGATATCCCTCGTCCTCAGGGTCCGCTATCAATGGTCGCAGTGGGAGGAACGGCCACAACCTTAGCGTCTGTCGAACAAGGTTTAGAGGAATTTATTCCAGAGAGGATCCACCATTTCGTTCTAAAAAGGGAAGCCCTCGGGAACCAGTTATCTCTTTACCGGTCCAAAACCATGGATGAAAGAAAAAGAATATACGGTCTCCCGCCTCCCCGAGCAGATGTTATCTTGGCCGGCGGGGCGATCCTTTATATGGCGATGGATGAACTCGATTGTTCCTCTGTTTTGATCAGCTGTCACGGAGTGAGATATGGTCTCCTCTATAAGAGGCTCGGTCTAAATTTTAGATTTTAGATTGCGGATTGAAAAATCCGAGCTGCAGATCTGGAATTAAAAGTATCAACCCTCTTTGGAGACCAGCTTCTTTAGAATAAGGGTGACCAGAACCACAAACCGTCCCTGACCCGTATTTCTGGGGCCTACCGGGACTTCTCCCTTGCAAAAAATCAGATCCCCCTTTTTAAATGGTTTCTCCTCGTTTCCGATGGCTAGGGTTCCTTCCCCTTCAACTCCATAAAGGATCACTTCCAAGGCACCGGGATGCGGGTGAATGGGCATGACCTGACCCGGCTCGAAACAGATGAGCACTGCTGCCCCAGCTTCTCCAATATAAAGTTGTTTAGGTACAAAATTTTCTTTAGAGAATTCGGCTTTTTCAAAAAGATGAATCGGTTCCATAGCTCCCTCCTTTTCCAAATCCCCCCAACTCCCCTTCGCTAAAGAGACTGTATCAGAATTCGAAGTGCTACCCATTTAAGGTCCCCACGGAACAGACAGTCGGGTGAGAAGCTTTAGACCTGCCTGCGCGTAGCCGCTTCGGCGAAGGCAGGGCGGCACCTTTGAGCGGTTATGGCACAGAAGTCCCGATACCAAGAAAAGATTGCTGTTTCATCAATAAGGACCATTGTCCATAAAATTGAAACGACCGCATTCTAAAGCTCTCGAACCCGTTTGTCTGTTCCGACCACTAATCCCTCCACTAATTACGACACAGCCACAAAGGGGGGATGATTAATCTTACTCCAATGCATTTAGTTCTTTAACAATAGCCTCCGGATCGATGTTGTGCATCAGAGCCCCAAAAGAGATGGACTCCATATTCATCCCGGGACAGGTGAAACAACCTTGACCAAAATATTTCTGGATGACCTTGATCGCTCCAGGGTTAGCCTTCAAGACATCTCCGATGACCATATCCTTATTGAATTTCTTCTCAGCCATCTTTAACAACCTCCCTTCCCTTAACTTTGCTTGAGGATCGCTTCGCTTAAGGTGTGAGGCCAGGGGTCTCAGCCTCCAACCTCAAGCCCCGCATCGCGGGACGCTCCTCTAACCTTTGTCGATTGGTTGCGGTACCATACTCATCCACAGATTAATGATAAAGAGAAAAATGGAAACGGCCTGGCCAATTCCGAAAAGGATCGCCAAACTATGCCAGATTCCACCCTGAGAGGCTTCCATCATCCACGAAAGAGAGAGGCCCATCAGCGTTATATTCGCAAGCCATACCTGAACATTACCCAGATGTTGACTATAGACAGGTCTCCCCATGAAGCGGGGAAGGATATGATAGCCCACACCGTAAATCATCATGGCCATAAATCCCAAAAGGAGAATATGGGTATGAACCCGTGTGACAGTGAATCGAATGTCTGGCCACAAAACCATCCATACGCCGAGAATCACTCCGATTGCAAGATAGACCAGACTTGCCCTGACAAAGGCCTTTGCATATTTATCCATTCCAATTTCTCCTTAACAAATCTCCTGAAATTCGCTTCTTTTATCACCCCCCACCTTTTTCCTCCCCCGCTCACGGGGGGAGGAGAGGAGGGATCTGCCGTCAGGCAGGAGCGGGGATTACATCTTTTAGCCTCCATGGATGAGCATGGGTAAACACCGGGTGCATACCCAAAGATCCTCTCCACTTTTCCGACATGGGATCAAAACCCCTTGTTGCTCTGTTTTATGACAAACGAAACATGTGATCTCCCTTTTCTCAGACATTTTCTTATCTCCTCTTTAACTTAACTGTAATACCTTTCTGGAAAGAATGCCTTGACTTAGATCAAATCCGCCCCGAAATCACCTGAAATAATGATACAACATATCCAAACGGCCATGTTTTACCAGATACATTCCAGAAAACTTCATGACCTCCCTGATCTTTGCCTTATACTCACCATGGTAACATTGAATTTCACACTTCTTACACATAGGCTTGGGATCATGAGGGCATTTCATCCTCATGGTCAAACCGTAAGTAAGGAGCCGTGTGCAATCCGGACAGAGGGAGATTTCCTTCTTCTGAATTCCCTTAATATCAAAGAATTTGAAAGAGAATGGAGTTTTCGTCCCGTTATGATGCTCCCGGCAGAAAATCCCGACGAACTTCATCAGGGTCCGAATGTCGTCCTTCTCTTTGTCTAAAATTTCCCCCTGCTTCACCATCTCCTTACTCCTCCTGCTCCTTGTTCCAAAGAGATAATCGATCGTTCCCCCATTCCAATATTCCAATATTCCAGAAAATAATTCCTTGACATAAGTCAACCATTTTCATCTTTTCTTTTTTTTCCGGATAGGTTAATAATGATGGGGTTTACAGACAGGAGAAACAGTCTATGGATTTCTTTTTCGAACCAAAGGGAGTGGCTGTCGTCGGTGCTACTCCAGAACCCAATACGGGTGGCCACTATTTAATAGCCAATGTAGCCCTCAGCTATAAGGATCCCGTCTATCCCGTCAACCCAAAATATGATGAGATCCTCGGCCTGAAGTGTTATCCCAAAGTTACGGATATCGACGGTCCCTTGGATCTCGCATTAGTCTTTGTCCCTGCGCATGTTGTCCCTCAAGTTTTGGAAGACTGCGTCGCAAGAGGCGTTCGGGGAGCGATTCTGGAATCGAGCGGCTTTGCAGAGGTAGGACCTGAAGGCAAAACTTTACAGGATCGGTGTCTTACCATCGCCCGCAAGGGAGGGATGCGAATATGGGGACCTAATTGTATGGGGCTGATCGATACCTCCAAGGGATATGTCTTTTCTTTTATCACCCCTGAGGCCTGGAAGGGGATGATAAATCAGGGTGCAGTCTCCCTCATCGTTCAGAGTGGTCTATTATCTGCAGGCTTCATCACGACTCTCATGAGCACCAAAACGGTGGGACTGGCAAAGGTATGCTCCATTGGAAACAAAAGCGATGTAGAGGAAACCGAGCTTCTTGAGTATCTCTTAAAAGACCCGGCCACCAAGGTGATTTGTCTCTACTTAGAGTCTTTCATCAATGGACGGCGTTTTTTTGAACTTTCCGCATCATCGGGCAAACCCATCGTCGTGCTCAAGGGTGGAAAAAGCCCTCTCGGTGCAGTGGCCTCTGCCAGCCACACTGCTTCCCTGGCTGGTAACGATGAATTGATCAGGGGGGTCCTCAGGCAGGCGGGTGTCCATCAAGCAGATGACTTTTTTGAAATGGTAGATATTGGCCGCGCTCTCGAGAAGGATTTCAATTTGCAACAGCCACGTGAAGGAAAAGCCAGAATTGCCATCTTCAGTTTCAGCGGCGCTGCAGGAATTGTGACCACGGATCACATGGAGGAGAGTGGTCTGACTTTGGCCAGCTTATCTTCCCAAACCCTCCAGCGCCTGGAGGAATTATCCCCTGCCTGGATGCCCATTAAAAACCCGGTGGACTATTGGCCTGCGATGGAAAAGAATGGGCCGGCCTTAGTCTACAAACACGCTATCGAGGTTCTCCATGAAGCCCCAGAGGTGGATGGCATTATCGTCCATCTCTTTGCCGGATTTGCAATCTGGTCTCTGGATATGAAGGAGATCATGTCCGGTGTCAAGGAACGTCGAAAGCCCATCCTCTTCTGGCTGATTGGCCCAGAGAAAGGTCGGGAGGTTACCCGAACGGCCCTGGAAGAAGACGGTTGGCCAACTTTTTATGAGATCCATCGGACGGTCAAAGTGATGGATAGCCTTTTCGAAAAGTCCAGCCAACAGGGAAAAAGTCGAGAGGTCGCCCCTTATCAATTTTCAATGGCCCACTCAGTAAACGAACTGGCCCGTCAGGCTGCTGAGCGGGAAGTTGGAATACTGGACGAATATGAAGCCAAAAAATGGCTCAAAGCCATGGGTCTAAAGGTCGTGAATGAGGCTATCATTAAAGATCTTGACGAAGCGATTAGGGCCGCTGAAGAAATAGGGTATCCGGTCGTCCTCAAGGGAAGGATCGAGGGACAGGTTCATAAGACTGAAGCAGGACTGGTCAAGTTGAATCTCTGGAACGCTGATCATTTGAGGTCAGCTTATCAAGAAATGCTCGACCTCCAAAATAAACCCCAATCTTTCCTGATGCAGCCCATGCTGAAAGGTAATCTCGAACTGATTGCAGGAATCATCCGAGACTCTCAGTTCGGACCTGCCGTCATGCTTGGACTAGGGGGAGTTTGGACCGAGGTTTATAGGGATGTTGTTTTTCGACTGGTTCCTTTAAGTCAAAAAGACGTATTTGAAATGGTGTCGGATTTGAAAGGACAGGCTCTGCTTAAAGGATTTCGAGGCTCAAAACCGGTGGATATGGAAAGCCTCGCCGATTGGTTGTTCAAACTGGGGTGGCTCGCCTTGACGTTTGAAAAAATCGATCAAATCGATGTCAATCCGCTCTTGATCGTGGATGGGGAGCCCGTTGCCGCGGATGCCACGATTATTCTCCGGTAGTCCAAATCAACAATTCCTCTGCCTGCACTACAGAGACTTCTCCGCTACTTCGAGTTGGTCCGCCCCCGTGCCTCGCATCGGTACTCTCACCCTCGTGGGTCCTCCACTTGAGTCTCTCCCTTATCAACGAAGCGACAGGCACCCACGTCCCATGCAAAAGCCTGTGTCAGGTTCAGGCCACCTCTACACCGGAAGCCAATTGGGCGGTGAGCAAGTCTCCCCCCAAGCTCATCCTGAACCCTATAAAGAAGCTCAGTTTTGACCTCATCTTTACCTTTTCGATGCCTCATCAGTGGTTCGCTTCCGCTCGCCTCCATGATCACCACTGCCATGGTTCTAAGGCATGACTTTTCCTTAACGCTAACCACCCTGGCATTTGACCAGAGCAGATTAAGGTGATCTGAAGCCAATTCCTGCAAGCCGACTCCGAGGGGCCTACCCTAATCTCCTCTGTAGCTTCCTGGCACACTTTCCTGTTCTATATGCACCGCCAACAATGACGCCCTTTTTCACCAGGCTGCCTTAAATATTTTCGCAATAGCTTCCTTAGAAGCATCGCGTGGGTTAGCATCAACCACATGTGGCTGAAATGTGAGTACGTTATCTACAAAACTGGGAATATCTTCTTTCTTCACTCCAACATCTCGCATCCTCTGGGGCATCTCGACGTCTATTGAAAGCTTTCTCACGGCATCGGTTGATTTGATGGCTTTGTCCCTTAGAGATAGCCCTTCCACTTCTTCGCCCATCAGTTCTGCAATCCTTGCATACTTGTGCAGATCAACAGGCATGTTATATTCCATTACGAATGGAAGTAGAATAGAACACGATACTCCGTGTGATATTTGCGATTTCAGTTGCAGGGGATAGGCCATAGCATGGGCAAGCCCTAAACCGCTGAAAATAAAACAGAACCCCAGGGCTGCGGCAACAGTCATATTATATCTTGCCTCAATATTTTTACTACCTTTTCCATAGGCAGCGCGCAGGTTGCCGGCAGCCAGCTTTATTGTTTGTTCCGCGAACATATCCGACATGACATTTGATTTCCAGGTCGTATAGGCTTCAATGCCATGAATCAGGGCATCCATCCCTGTTTCAGCCGTTATATTTCGCGGCAGGGCGACTGTCAGCAATGGATCGATAATGACAGCCTTTGGGTGCAGGTAATGACTATATATTGACCGCTTTACCCCTTTTGAGTCATCAGTTATTACAGCCGCCCAAGTCCATTCGGCCGCTGTGCCTGCAGTCGTTGGAATCATGATCGTAGGCAGACCAGAATGATATACTTTATACTGTCCAAGGTAGCTATATATATCTCCGTCTCCAGTAGCCAAAATGCTCGCTGCCTTGACTGTGTCTATTACACTGCCTCCACCCAGAGCTATCATCAAGTCATAGCCACCTTCTTTAGCCATTCGGGCACAGTGTTCAATAACGCTGAACGGCGCATCAGGGAGACAACCATCAAACATGCCGTACTCAATCCCTTCATTCTCCAGCGGGCGCTTGACTTTATCTATTAATCCTGCCTTAACCAACCCTCCGTCAGTGGCAATAAGCACTTTGTTCGCTTTAAGTCCTTTCACTATGGAGCCCAGATCGTCCACTGCTCCTACTCCAATCAAGGTATCCGGGATAAAAATTGAAAACTTGTTAGCGTACTGGTTCATTTGCCACCTTCTTTCAACTTCGCAGTTAGATTTAAATAATTTTGACTCCAGGTGTCCCTATCATAATGGCTGCCATTAGATTGATGTATAGATGTCAGCTTGAAAAATAGAGAATGGTTATATAAAACCTAAATCAGTAAGCTTATCCTTGGTGATTACACCATTTTTGTCCCATCCCCTTACCTGGTAATACTCAGCTAACATTGGCTCAAGCTCAACCACCCGTCCTTTTGCTGGTCCCAGCGGCATAGGCTCCTTCACCATTCGGTTTGGTAAAGAATCATCGTCCTTTGTAAGTCCCGCCTGCAGATTAAATAGTCGCTCTTGGTTCCAGATCCGCTCCCCGGCACGCAGCAAGCTTTCCTTATCATAGCCTGCGCCAGTGGCTGATTCCAGTACGGGTAGGAAATAGTCTATAGTGATTACTCCACGGGTAAGGCAGCAGACACCGCATGAGTCCAGGATCGCCAAATAATCTTGCCCAGCCTTAAGTAATGGCGCTTTCCCCTCTGCGGACAAAGGGTTTTCAAGCTCTGCACCAAGTGTACGGGCACGCATATGACACGCACCTCTATTGGAGGTAGCATGGGCAAGCCCCTTTTCTTTAATACCACGTGGGTCGTAGCCGGGAAGCTCCAGCTTCTTGGCTGTCATGGCAACTTCAGGGTGTCCGTACTTTTTCGCCATGCGGTAGGATCCTTCAGCGAGCATGTCGCCAAAACCCTCTCGTTTCCCTATCTCCTCAGTAATCCTGACCAGTGCTTTGCCATCCCCAAAGTGTAATGGGAACCCGATATCTTTCTCGGTCAGGATACCCTTCTCATATAGTTCCATAGCACAGGCAATGGTCCCTCCTGTGCTCATTTCCACAATAAGCAGAAATGCCCAATCCCAGCAGTTTTAGTTGCCTCCCTTCAGAGCTTCCCTTCACCCTGCAGTTTTCGCATAAGGTCTTCCTGGAGCTCTCGCTTGGCGACCTTTTGATGACCCCTCAGGGGTAGTTCATCGAGGACTTCGAGCCTTTCGGGCAATTTGTAATTCGCAATCTTCTTTCCCTTCAGAAAAGAGGTCATTTCCTCAAAGGTCAACCGCTCCCCGGGATTCAGGGCAACATAGGCGCAAGCCTTCTCTCCCAGGATGGGGTCGGGCATGGAAACAAGTGCCACGCTTCTTATCTTGGGGTGAGTGAGCAGCAACCCTTCAATTTCTATAGGGTAGATGTTCTGCCCACCC
>Ga0315282_10011368_pt1 | contig 13805 bp, 11 predicted proteins | sample YL17G07_20_MG_FD_203693 | JGI IMG/M metagenome (GOLD analysis project Ga0315282, IMG submission 203693) | Sediment microbial communities from Yellowstone Lake, YNP, Wyoming, USA - YL17G07_20 | ecosystem: Environmental > Aquatic > Freshwater > Lake > Sediment | place: USA: Wyoming | collected... | reverse complement strand
CGGTCTTTGTCGAGCGTTTCCCTTCGTCGGTCAAGCCGTTCTACATGCAGCCGGACCCGGAGCGCCCGGAGGTGGCGCTCTGCGACGACCTGCTGGCGCCCGAGGGCTACGGCGAGGTCATCGGCGGCAGCCAGCGCGTCCACGACCCCGAGCTGCTGGAGAGGCGGTTCGCGGAGCACGACCTGCCGCGCGAGACCTACCAGTGGTACCTGGACCTGCGCCGGTACGGGACGGTGCCCCACAGCGGCTTCGGCATGGGCATCGAGCGGACGGTCGCGTGGATCTGCGGCCTGGAGCACGTCCGCGAGACGATCCCATTCCCACGCCTGCTGTACCGGATCTACCCGTAACGCCCCTTGGGGGTAGAGGACTATGGCTATCTCGAGGGAAGAGGTCATCCACGTCGCCACGCTTGCCCGGCTCGGGCTCACCGACGAGGAGATCGCGCTCTTCGGCGAACAGCTCGGCAGCATCCTGCACCATATGGAGTCGCTCTCCGAGCTGGACCTCTCGGGGATCCCCCCCACCGCGCAGGTGATTCCGCTCAGGAACGTCGAGCGGCCCGACGAGGTCCGGCCCTCACTGCCCCATTCCGACGTGATGGCGAACGCGCCCCGGCGCGAGGACGGCTGCTTCCGGGTGGCGCCGGTCTTCGAGGGGCCCTGAGCGATGGCTGACCTGCACGAGCTGACGATCCACGACGCCCACGACCGGCTTCGACGGCGCGAGATTAGCGCCGTCGAGCTTACCCGGTCGGTCCTCGAGCAGGTGGACCGCCGGGACGGCGAGATCCGAGCCTACCTCACGACGACCCGGGACCTGGCGCTCGCCCAGGCCGAGATGGCGGATCAGGCCATCGCGCGGGGCGAGCAGATCGGGCCCCTGGCCGGCATCCCGATGGCCATCAAGGACAACATGTGCACGGCGGGCGTCCGGACCACCTGTGGCTCGCGGATCCTGCACAGCTTCGTTCCGCCCTACGATGCGACGGTCGTCCGGCGGCTGCGTGGGGCGGGGGCCGTGCTGGTGGGCAAAACCAACCTGGACGAGTTCGCGATGGGCTCCTCCACGGAGCATTCGGCCTTCCACGTCACGGCCAACCCCCGGGACCTCAGCCGGGTCCCGGGCGGCAGCAGCGGCGGCTCGGCGGCCGCGGTGGCCGCCGACGAGGCCATCTTCGCGCTCGGCTCCGACACCGGCGGCTCGGTCCGCCTGCCGGCCAGCTTCTGCGGCGTCGTCGGCCTCAAGCCGACGTACGGCCGGGTCTCGCGCTACGGGCTGGTCGCCTTCGCCTCCTCGCTGGATCAGATCGGCCCGCTGACCAAAGACGTGACCGACTGCGCGCTCGTGCTCAGCGCCATCGCGGGGCACGATCCTTGCGATTCCACTTCTCTGGACTGGCCCGTGCCGGATTACGCCCGGAGCCTGGTCCCCGAGATCAGAGGGCTGCGCATCGGCGTGCCGAAGGAGTACTTCGTTCCGGGCATGCAGCCCGGGGTCGAGGCGGCGGTCCGGGCGGCGATCGGGAAGCTCGCGGAGATGGGGGCCGAGGTGGCCGAGACGTCTCTGCCTCACACCCGCTACGCTCTGGATGCCTACTACATTATCGCTCCGGCCGAGGCCAGCGCGAACCTCGCGCGTTACGACGGCGTGAAGTACGGGCTCTCGCTGGACGAGACCGGCGACGTCTTCGCGGCGATGGAGCGGACTCGCGAGGCCGGGTTTGGCCCGGAGGTGAAGCGGCGGATCATGCTCGGCACCTACACGCTCTGCGCCGGGTACTACGAGGCGTACTACCTCCGGGCGCAGAAGGTCAGGACGCTCATCAAGCAAGACTTCGACCTGGCCTTCCAGCGGTTCGACGCGCTCGCCGTGCCGACGGCCCCGACGGTGGCGTTCAGGCTGGGCGAGAGGATCAGCGACCCGCTCTCGATGTACCTGACGGACGTCTGCACGGTCACGGTGAACATCGCCGGCATTCCGGGCCTGGTGGTGCCCTGCGGGGAAGCCGAGGGCTTGCCGGTGGGGCTGCAGATGCTCGGGCCGGCCGGCGGCGAGGAGACCCTCCTGCGCGTCGGCTACGCCTACGAGCAGAGCCGGCAGAGCCGAAGGAGAGTCAGTTGAAAGCGATTATCCCGCTGGCGGGCCTCGGCACACGGCTGCGCCCCCAGACGCTATCGCGACCCAAGCCGCTGGTCAGCGTCGCCGGCAAGCCCATTCTGGGCCACGTCCTGGAGCGGATCCAGGGCCTCCCCATCGACGAGACCATCTTCATCACCGGCTACCTGGGCGATCAGATCGAGGCGTGGGTGAAGGCGAACCACCCCGTCCCGAGCCGGTTCGTCGAGCAGAAGGAGCTGAAGGGGCAGGCCCACGCCATTTACCTGGCCCGGGAGCACATCGAGGGCCCGCTGCTCATCGTCTTCGTCGACACCATCTTCGAGGCGGACCTCTCGGGGCTGCTGGACCTCACGGAGGACGGCGCCATCTTCGTCAAGGAGGTGCCGGACCCCCGGCGGTTCGGGGTGGCGGTCCTTCAGGACGGCCACGTCGCCCGCCTGGTGGAGAAGCCCCGCAGGCCCGTGTCGAATCTGGCCGTCGTCGGCGTGTACTACCTGCGCAACTCGGGCCTGTTCGTCGAGTGTCTGGCCGAGTTGCTGGACCGGGACATCAAGACCGGCGGCGAGTACTACCTGGCCGACGCCCTCCAGTTGATGATCGACAAGGGGGCGAAGCTCAGCGCCTTCCCGATCGACGTCTGGGAGGACACCGGCACCGCGGAGGCCCTGCTCCAGACCAACCGGTACCTGCTGGGCAGGTGCGGCAACCAGATTCAGGGAGAGCTGTCGGACTCGCTGATCGTCCCGCCGGTGTACGCCGGCCCGGGCACCCGACTGGTGAACTCCATCGTCGGCCCGAACGTCAGCATCTCGGCCGGCGCCGTGGTGGCCGACTCCATCCTCCGGGACTGCATCGTCGGCGAGTGCACCCAGGTGACCGGCACCGTTATGACCGACTCGATCATCGGCGCCAACGCGCTGATCCAGTGGCAGGCGCGCCGACTGAACGTGAGCGACTACTCCCAGGTGGAGCTGGGCTGACCCTCGGGTTGACGCGGCACTGAAGCGCTCGCGTCAGACCGATGATGTCGGCACTGCGACGCAACAGCTTGACGGCGGACTTCAGTGCGCCGACCGGCAAGCCACCCGTGAGCTAGAGTGGTGAATCATCTATGATGGACGACACGACCCGGGGTATCCTCAGCATCCTCGAAGGAGACGCCTGCGCCCGGCCGGAGCAGATCGCGACCATGCTCGGGGTCGACGCCGTCTTCGTCCAGAGAGAGATCGCGCGGCTGGAGCAGGAGCGCGTCATCGTCAGGCGCAAGACCCTCGTGAACTGGGAGAAGGCCGGCGAGGAGTCCGTCTGGGCGCTGATCGAGGTGCGCGTCAGCCCCCAGCGCGACGTCGGGTTCGACTCGATCGCGAACCGCATCGCGCGCTACCCGGAAACCCGGTCGGTCTACCTGGTCTCCGGCACCTACGATCTGGCCGTGCAGGTCGTCGGCCGGACGATGAAAGACGTCGCCAGCTTCGTCGCCGAGAAGCTGGCGCCGCTGGAGGGGGTCCAGGGCACGACGACCCACTTCCTGATGAAGCGCTACAAGGAGGAGGGCGAGCTCCTCGGGGATCACGACGAGGTGGAGCGGCTGCCCGTGACGCCGTAGCGGGGACGAACAGGATGTACAGGATAGGTACGGATGGGCAGGATGCGCACGAGGGCGCGGCTTCGCTGCCAGTTCGACTCGTCCGACGTCAGGAATCCATCTCGTCGTGATATCCGGGAGGAGACCCTGGTGAACAATCACACGTCCGGGATAGCCCCGGCGACCGCCCGCGAGTGGCTGAGCGAGCGCGCCCGGAGCATCCCGCCGTCCGGCATCCGCAAGTTCTTCGACCTGATCGCCACGATGGATGGCGTCATCTCCCTGGGGGTCGGGGAGCCCGACTTCACGACGCCGTGGCACATCCGCGAGGCCGCGATCTACTCGCTGGAGCGCGGCTACACGATGTACACGTCCAACTACGGGCTTCCGGAGCTTCGGCAGGCGCTCGCCCGACACCTGGCTCGCCTCTACGGCGTCGAGTACGACCCGAAGACCGAGCTGCTCATAACCGTCGGCGTCTCCGAGGGCCTGGACATCACGGCACGCGCGATCCTGGATCCAGGCGACGAGGTAATCATCCCGGACCCGGGGTACGTCTCCTACGCTCCCTGCGTCACATTGGCCGGGGGGGTCGTGGCGCCGGTGCCTACCCGGGAGGAGGATGGCTTCAAGGTCCGGGCCGGCGACGTGGCCGAGCGGGTGACCTCCCGGACCAAGGCCGTCCTGCTGGGTTACCCGAACAACCCGACGGGCGCGACGCTCTCGCGGGATGAGGTGGCCGAGATCGCCCGGGTGGCCGCCGAGCGCGACCTGCTGGTCATCTCGGACGAGATCTACGACCGGCTGGTGTACGACGGTCCCCACACTTGCTTCGCCTCGCTGCCGGGGATGCGCGACCGGACCATCCTCCTCGGGGGCTTCTCGAAGGCGTACGCGATGACCGGCTGGCGCGTCGGCTACGTCGCCGCGCCGAGGGAGGTCCTGGCGGGGATCGTGAAGATCCACCAGTACACCGCGCTGTGCGCGCCGATGATGGGCCAGAAGGCCGCGCTGGAGGCGCTGCGCTCCGGCGAGGCCGACGTCGAGGCGATGGTCCGGGAGTACGACCGGCGGCGCCGGGTGACGGTCAAGGGGCTGCGAGAGATCGGGCTGCCCTGCTTCGAGCCGCGGGGTGCCTTCTACGCGTTCCCCTCGGTCGCCGGCACCGGGCTGGACGACGAGGAGTTCGCCGAGCATCTGCTCCTCGAGGAGAAGGTGGCGGTCGTGCCGGGCTCGGCCTTCGGGGAGAGCGGCCGGGGCCACATCCGCTGCTGCTACGCGACCTCGCTGGCGAGCATCCAGGAGGCTCTGGCGCGGATCGGCCGGTTCGTCGAGCGGAGGGGCAGGAGGTAGCAGACCTAGCCCCCCTTGCCCCCTTCCCCATGGGGAAGGGGGCAAGGGGGGCTAGGTCCTTCGGCGAGGTCGACCATGACAGACACAGGGGTAACGACGAGAGAGTACACGACGGTCATTGGGCTGGAGGTGCACGCCCAGCTCCTGACGAACAGCAAGATGTTCTGCGGGTGCTGCGCGGACTACGCGTCCGAGCCACCCAACACGCTGGTCTGCCCGGTCTGCCTGGGGCTGCCCGGCTCGCTTCCGGTCGCCAACCGCCGCGCCGTCGAGTACACCGCGATGACCGGCCTGGCCCTCAACTGCGAGATTCCCGACTTCACCCGGTTCGACCGGAAGAACTACTTCTACCCGGACATGATGAAGAACTACCAGATCTCGCAGTACGACCAGCCCATCGCCAGGAACGGCTGGCTGGACGTCGAGGTCGGCGGGGAGACCCGCCGGGTGGGGATACGGCGCGTGCACCTCGAGGAGGACACCGCGAAGCTGATGCACCGGGTCGAGTCGAACGGCCACACCTACAGCCTGGTGGACGTCAACCGGTCCGGCGTCCCGCTGATGGAGATCGTCGGCGAGCCCGAGATCCGCTCGCCGGAAGAGGCTCGCGCCTACCTGGTGAAGCTCCGGACGATGCTCGTCTACCTCGGCGTCTCGACCGGCAGCATGGAGGAGGGCTCCTTCCGCTGCGACGCCAACGTCTCGGTCATGCCGAAGGGCAGCCAGACGCTCGGCGCCAAGGTCGAGGTGAAGAACATGAACTCGTTCCGGGCGGTCTACCGGGCGCTCGAGTACGAGGTCGCGCGGCAGGTCGAGGTGGTGGAGAGCGGGGGCCGGATCGTCCAGGAGACCCGGGGCTGGGACGACGACCGGGGCGTGACGGTTCCGCAGCGAACGAAGGAGTTTGCCCACGACTACCGCTACTTCCCGGAGCCGGACCTGCCGCCGCTGGCGCTCAGCCGGGAGTGGGTGGACGACGTCCGGTCGCGGCTGCCGGAGCTGCCCGACGCGAGGCGGGCCCGGTTCGTCGCGCAGTACGGCCTCACCCCCTACGACGCCGCGGTGCTGACGGCGTCGCGCGCCTCGGCCGACTACTTCGAGGCGGCGGTGGCGCTCGGTCCCAGCCCCAAGGCCGTGGCGAACTGGATGATCAACAACCTCTTCGGCCTCCTGAACGCCGCCGGGCTCGACGTCGGGCAGTCCAAGGTCACGCCAGCGGGCCTCGCCGAGCTAGTCAAGCTCGTCGAGGAGGGCGCGGTCAGCTTGCGCGCGGCGAGGGAAGTCTTCGAGGAGATGTTTCGGACCGGGGAGCCGGCCGGGGGGATCGTGGCCCGGCGCGGCCTGACCCAGATCAGCGACGCGGCGGCGCTGGAGCAGGCCGTCGACCAGGTGCTCGCGGCGAACCCCCAGGGCCGGGCCGACTACCTGGCGGGGAAGCGTCAGGCGCTCGGCTTCCTGGTGGGACAGGTGATGAAGCTGACCCGGGGCAAGGCCAACCCGGGCCTCGTCAACCGGCTCCTGGTCGAGAAGCTGGAGCAGCGGGGGTAGGCCGCCCTCACGTCGGCTATGGTATGCTTGTGGTGAGCGGGTCGGGGGTTGCCCAGGCTCACGGCCTGGCCATCCTGGTGATAAAGGACTGAGGCAGGTGCCCGGGGCGAGGGCGAGAGGCGGGGAGTGCGGACAGTCAGCTACGTGCTAGGCACGGCGCTGGTGGCCGTCGGGGTTGCGCTGCTGCTCAGCGTCGGCGCCATGTACGCTTACGGGGCCTTCGAGCGGGTGCGCTTCGAGCGAGAGCTGGCGGAGACGCCCACTGCGGCCGCGGTGGCATCGCCGCCCGAGGACGCCCCGACATCCCCCACGCGGACCCCGACCGAGGCCCCGACGCCGGTGGCCACCGCGGCGCGGGTGGCCTCGACGCCCGTGTCCGCTCGCACGCCCGCGCCCACCGCGACGCCCCGGCCCACGAGCACACCCACCCCGGTCATCCTCCCCGCTCGGCGCGTCGTCGCCCCCAAGATCAAGCTGGATTCGCGCATCGTCGAGTCGACGCTCAAGGACGGCGTCTGGCAGGTGCCGAAGTTCGTCGCCGGCCACCTCCAGGGCACGTCCGACCCCGGCAAGCCGGGCAACGTGGTGCTTGCCGGACACGTCGAGAGCATCTCGAGTGGGAACGTCTTCGCCGACATCGGCCACCTCGAGCCGGGGGACCGGATCAAGCTGTACACCGACGCGGCCGAGTTCGACTACGTGGTCGCCGGGAAGCTGACGGTCAAGAACGACGATCTCAGTGTCGTCGCCCCGACCCCGGAGGAGACGCTGACGCTCATCACCTGCACCGGCAACTGGCTGCCGCTGCAGAGAGACTTCGACCAGCGGCTCGTCGTCGTCGCGCGGCGGGTCGAGTGGTCGCCGCCGGTGAAGCCGACGGGGCCCGGCCCGCTCTGAGCGAGCCGGCTGGCTACCGGAGCTTGACCTTCGGGCGGCCCCAGCATATAGTCCATGCGTGTAGGTGGAGGCTCCGACCTGACGGGAGTGGCCGGAGGAAACAGCGCCTTCGAGGGAGAAGGTGAGGGTTCAGCGGGGGATGAAGGAGTTGGATGTGACCTCGAAGCAACAGAAGGACGTGGCCTCCAGGCAAGAGATGATCGAGCTGCGACCAGCCGACGAGATGAAGGTCCGCCGGGCCGTGAGAATCGCCATCCGGAGGTGCCGGGAGTGCGCGGATGGGGGCGACTGCGTCGGCGCGCTGATGGACCTGTTCCGCTACCTGCCGCCAGAAGTGAGGAGCATAGTCGAGGACGAGCAGGCCCGCGCGCTGGAGCAGATCGTCGGCGGGGACTAGCCGATGCTTCGCCTCAAGCGCACATACGACCAGCCGGAGCGCGAGGACGGCTATTCAGGGTTGCCGTTGTATGCGCGGATCTCGGCCTCGCTGAGACCTCCGGGTGGCACGAGTTGATAGTGCCGCTCTGTCGAGATCCGGATGTCGCGGCCCACCTGCTCGAACAGGGACGGCCCCTCATCCCCAGCCCTTCTCCCGCGCGCGGGAGAAGGGTGCCGAAGGCGGGATGAGGGTCAGTCGTCCCGCAAACCGCTATAGCTGCGTCAGGGCGGCAGCTCCTACGGCGCGACCTCGACCGGTGCCCCTTCGCGCTCTACCACCTCGCCGACCACCACCGCGCCCGGAATCGCCGCCGCGAGCGGCCCGGCCTCCTCCGGCGCGGCGATCACCACCATCCCCAGCCCGACGTTGAACGTCCGGTACATCTCCGCGTCGGCGACGCGGCCGAGCCTCTGGACCAGGTCGAAGATGGGCGGGCGAGCCCAGCGGCTCGGGTCGAAGCGGACGGCCAGGCCTTCCGGGAGGATTCGCGGCACGTTGTCGAGGAGGCCCCCGCCGGTGATGTGGGCGAGCCCCTTGATCCGTCCCAGGTGCGGCCGCAGCGGCTTCAGGTAGGACCGGTGCGGCTCCAGCAGCTCCTCGCCGAGCGTCCGACCCAGCTCCGGACGGTAGGTCTCCAGGATCCGGCGCGCCTCGGCGGCCGGGAGGTCTGGCGTCAGGCCGAAGACTCGGCGGACGAGCGAGTAGCCGTTGGTGTGGAGCCCGCTGGAGGGCAGCCCCAGCGCGACGTCGCCGGCCCGGATTCGGCTCCCGTCGATGACCCGGTCCCGCTCGACGACGCCGACGACGAAGCCGGCCAGGTCGTACTCGCCCGGCGCGTAGAAGGAGGGCAGCTCGGCGGTCTCGCCGCCGAGGAGGGCGCAGCCGGCCTCCCGGCACGCCGCGGCGAGGCCCTTGACGAGCTCGGCGACGGTCTCTGGCACGAGCTGGCCAATGCCGATGTAGTCCAGGAAGAAGAGCGGCTCGGCGCCCGTCGTCAGAATGTCGTTGACGCAGTGGTTGACGATGTCGATCCCGACCGTGTCGTGCTTGTCCAGGGCGAAGGCGATTTTCAGCTTCGTGCCGACGCTGTCCGTGCTCGCCACCAGGACCGGCTCGCGGTGCTTCCCCAGTGCGAACATCGGCCCGAAGGTGCCGAAGTCGCTCAGCACCTGCGGCCCAAAGGTCGAGCGGACGAGCCCCCTAATCAGGTCGAAGGCCCGGTGCTTGGCGTCGATGTCTACTCCGGCGTCGCGGTAGGTTAGCCTGGCTGGCTCGGGGACTCGTTCTCTCGTGGACATTCCGTCGCTCGGCATCTTCGGGCGGTGCTCCTCATCCATCTTGGGATGTGTATCTGAACCACAGAGACGCGGAGAGCGCAGAGAGTGGTTCGCCTGAGTCCCTGACCATCTCAGCGCCCTCTGCGTCTCCGCGGTGATCTCCGTCGTGCGTCGTCAGCTTTCGCCGCTCGCCCCCACCGGCTCGCGCTGCTCGGTCGACTCCGGCACGTCTCCCGGCGTGGCCTCCTTCTCAAGGATGAGCTTGTCGTGCTCCAGCCTGATCGGCATCGGATACCGGCCGGTGAAGCAGCCGTTGCAGAGGGAGCCGCCCGCGACCCCGATGGCGGAGACGATCCCTTCCAGGCTGAGATATCCGAGCGAGTCCGCCTCGATGTATCTGCGGATCTCCTCGACGCTCATCCTGGCCGCGATGAGCTCGCTCCGGCGGGCCAGGTCGACGCCGAGGTAGCAGGGGTACATCTGGGGCGGGGCGTGGATGCGGACGTGCACCTCCCTGGCGCCGGCCCGGCGCAGCAGGCGGACGATAGGCCGGGTGGTGTTGCCTCGGACGATGGAGTCGTCGACGACCACCACGCGCTTGCCCGCGAGCACCTCGGGCAGCGGGTTGAATTTCAGGTTGATGCCGACCTCCCGCAGACGCTGGTCCGGCTGGATGAACGTCCGGCCGATGTAGCGGTTCTTGACCAGCCCCTCCGCGAAGGGCAGGCCCGACTCCTGCGCGTAGCCGATGCCGCCGGGCATCGCCGAGTCGGGGACGGCGATGACGACGTCCGCATTCGCCGGATGCTCGCGGGCGAGCTGGCGACCCATCTCCTGGCGGGTCAGGTAGACCAGCCGGCCGTTGATCGTGCTGTCGGGCCGGGCGAAGTAGATGTACTCGAACATGCACATCGCCCGGCGCTGGCTCGGCTGCCCCGAGTAGCTGTGGATCCCCGTGGAGTCGACGACGACGATCTCGCCGGGCTCGACCTCGCGGATGAACTCGGCGCCGACCGTGTCCAGCGCGCAGGACTCGGAGGAGAGGACCCAGCAGCCGTTGAGCTTGCCCAGGCAGAGGGGTCGCACCCCGAGGGCGTCGCGCACGCCGATGAGCTCGTCCTTCGTCGCCATCACCAGGCTGTACGCGCCCTGGAGCCTGAGCGTCGAGCGCTGGACCCTCTCGGCCCAGTCCCGGCCCGGCGCGGTGGCGAACAGCCGCGCGATGATCTCGCTGTCGGTGGTGCTCTCGAACTCGTGGCCCTGCTCGGCGAGCTCGGCTCGCAGGTCGGCGAAGTTGACCAGGTTGCCATTGTGGCCGAGCGCAAGCTGCCCGGCTGGCCCGTCCAACAAGAAGGGCTGGGCGTTGCAGATTCGCGAGCTGCCCATGGTCGAGTACCGAGTGTGGCCGACTGCAATGTCTCCCCGCAGGCGCGCCAGGTCGTCTTCGGTGAACACCTGGGCCACGAGCCCCATGCGCCGGTGCACGCTGATACGCTCGCCGTCGGAGGTGGCGATTCCCGCGCTCTCCTGCCCACGGTGCTGGAGGGCGTAGAGGCCGAAGAAGGTCACGCGGGCAGCGTCGACGTCGTGGCCCCGCCCGTAGATCCCGAAGACTCCGCACGCCTCTCGCGGCTTGTCAATCATTGTCTCCTCCGGGGATCGCTGCCTGCCCGCCAGGCACCCGCCACCCTGGCTACGGCAACTTCCGCGCCAGGCACGGGCGCCAGGCCGCAGACGCGCTCTCACAGCGCCGGCCTCGCCAGCCGACCCGGATCGGGCAGCCCCGTCCTCCACGCGAGGCCGCCGAAAGGTAATGCCGACTGCGGGTGCAGTCGGCATCGCACTTGCTCCCCGTGTGTCCGTCCTTGGCTTCACAGGCCCGCTCGTCCTCCAGGGCTGCCGCCGCGGCACCCGTGGTAAAGAGCTCGCGCAGCCCCATTGTACCACATCCCCTTCGGAATCTGCATCAAGCCCACGCCCACTTGTGGGCACAGGTCCGCCCCTGTACAATGGCCTTGCCATGATCAACCTGCTGCCGCTCGTCCTGGCGCTGCTGCTCGTCGCCGCGCTGCTGCGGGTCAACTTCGTGTTCCACGCCCTCTACATCCTGTTCGGGGTCTACGTGCTCGCGAGCCTGTGGTCGCGCCGGGCCAGCGAGGGCATCCAGGTGCGCCGGACGTACGACACCCGCGCCCTCCTGGGCGACACGCTGACCGTCAAGCTCGAGGTCGAGAACCGGACGCTCTGGCCGCTGCCCTGGCTGCGCGTCCACGAGCGCCTGCCGGTCGGCCTCGCCGCTCCGCCTTTTTTCGCCAGGCTGGTATCGCTCGTCCCGCGCGAGCGCTGCGAGCTTACCTACCAGTTGCACTGCCGGCAGCGCGGCTACTACCTGCTCGGTCCCCTCCAGCTCACCAGCGGCGACGTCTTCGGGCTCCGGTCCGCCGAGCGGGAGCTGGCCGCGCCGGCCCACGTCACCGTCTACCCGAAGATCGTCGCGCTGGACGAGCTTGGCCTGCCGTCGAAGTCGCCGTTCGGCCATCTCCGGACGCAGCAGCCCCTGTACGAGGACCCCTCTCGAGTCGTGGGCGTGCGGGACTACCAGAGCGGCGACTCCCTCCGGAAGATCAACTGGAAGACGACAGCCGCCTCGGGCCGCCTCCAGGTGAAGAAGCTGGAGCCGGCGATGACGCTCCAGACGGTCTTGCTGCTCAACCTCAACCTGGAGGAGTACGAGCGGCAGGATGCCTACTACGCCGCGGAGCTTGCCATCGTCGTCGCCGCGAGCCTGGCCAACCACCTCGCCGGGCTGCGACAGGAGGTCGGCCTCGTCACCAACGGCCGCGACCCGCTCTCCGACCTGCCCGTGTCCGGGGTGTCGGCCCGGAAGGGGCAGGGGCACCTCGTGCAGATCCTCGAGCTGCTCGGCCGGGTCGAGGCGACCACGGGGTCCGACTTCTGTGGACTGCTCCGCAGCCAGATGGCGCACCTGCCCTGGGGCTCGACGCTCGTCGTCGTCACCGGCCGGGAGAGCGACGATCTCTGGGAGACGCTGCTGGCGCTGCGCAAGGCCGGCTTCAGCGTCGTCGTAGTCTTCTGCGACTACCCCAGCCGCTTCGGCTTCGACCGGGCCCGGGGCCGGGGCGCCAGCCTCGGCTTCCGCTGCCACCGCATCTGGAAAGAGGAGGACATGGATGTCTGGCGACGCCGCGTCCGTTCCTGGAGCTGAGCGGCGCTCCCGGTCGCTCGGCCGGGAGCTCGGCCGCTGGCTGCTGGCGCCGGACTTCTATCGCGAGCGGGCGATCACCGCCGACAACTGGGTGGAAGCCGCGTTCGAGCCCGCCGCGCTCGCCGTGCTCGTCGGGCTGTTTGTCGGCGGGGTGGTCACCTTCGGGCTTGCCGTCGTGCCGACCTGGGACGCGCGCTTCCTGCTGCCCCTCTGCCTGATCGCGGCGCTGGAGGCGTTCTTCTACTCTCGCCGCCTCGCTCGGCCGTCGTTCATGCTCAAGGAGTGGGTCATTCTGCTCGCCCCGCCCGTGCTCGCCCTTCGCTTCCTGCCCTACCTGGCCGGGCCGGACGACCTGCTGCTCGACGTCGCCGAGTGGTGGCGCAGCCCGGCATCCTTCTTCACGGCCACCTTCGTCGTGAACCTGACGCTGCTGCTGCTCGCCTGGATCGTCGCCCTGGAAAGCACTCAGAACCTCAACCGGCTCCGGCTCCAGCCCGGCGAGGTGCCCGCGGACGCCGACGCCGCCCGCCGCTACCAGTTGTACGACGACGGCTGGCGCTTCGTCGACCACGCGACGCCGCTCAGCCGCCTCGCGAACCTGGTCCTCTGGGGGGGCGTCCTCCTGGTCTTCCTGGCCGGGCTGGCTGCGATCGACGTCCGTCAGGTCTTCACCCCCACGGCGCTGCTGCAGCTTATCACCTTCGGCCGGCCCGCGGTGTCGCTCGCCTTCTCGAACGTGATCCTCTACTTCGTCGTGGGGCTCCTGCTGCTCGCCGAGGCGCAGTACGTCCGCCAGCGGACCGCCTGGCAGCTCGACCACCTGACGCCCCCGGCCAACCTGGCGCCCCGCTGGGTGGCCCAGGCTGCCGTCGTGACGGTGGCAATCGCCTGCCTGGCGATGCTGCTGCCGACCGACTACGCGATGACCGTCTCTGAGCTGCTGGGGATGGTGGCCCAGGTCGCGGTGCTCGTGATGCAGGCGGTCATGGGCGTCGTGCTCTTCGTGATGATGCTCCTGATGACGCCGCTGCGCTGGCTGTTCGCCGGCGGCGGGGGGGACTCACCCGGGCCAATGCAGCCCCCGCTGCGGCCGGAGGCGGCCCCGCCCGCCGCGCCAGTGCCGTGGCTGGAAGTGCTCCGGTCGCTCGTCTTCTGGCTCGTCGCGCTCGCCATCGTCGTCTACTGCCTGAGCGTCGTCTGGCGCCGGCGCCCGCCGCTGCCGGCCTGGGCGAGCCTCGGCCTCCTGGGGAAGCTGCTGGCCGTGCTAGGTCAGGCCTTCTCGATGCTCCGGCGCTGGGGCCGCTCGGCGGCGCTAGCCGTTGCCGCCGCGCTGCCCAGGCTCCGCCAGGGAGCGGCTCA
>Ga0315282_10011366_pt1 | contig 13806 bp, 7 predicted proteins | sample YL17G07_20_MG_FD_203693 | JGI IMG/M metagenome (GOLD analysis project Ga0315282, IMG submission 203693) | Sediment microbial communities from Yellowstone Lake, YNP, Wyoming, USA - YL17G07_20 | ecosystem: Environmental > Aquatic > Freshwater > Lake > Sediment | place: USA: Wyoming | collected... | reverse complement strand
GCGTGGTGAATCCGGAGGGCCAGGAGTGGGCGAAGTTCGAAGCCCGCCAGTACCTGGACCACGTCGCCGAGCACACCGAGCCCTGGAGCTACGTGAAGTTCTGCTACCTGAAAGGCGTGGGCTGGAACGGGTTCACCGAGGGCGCCTCGAGCGGCATCTACTGCGTTGCGCCGCTGGCGCGGTTGAATGCGTCGGCCGGCATGGCCACGCCGCTGGCCGAGGAGGCCTGTCAGAAGTTCTATTCCCTGTTGGGCGGCCGGCCGGTCCATCACACCCTGGCCAATCACTGGGCGCGCGTGGTGGAGTTGATGTACGCCGCCGAGCGCATGAAGCAACTGGCCGACGACCCCGAGCTAACCGACCCCACCGTGCGCACCCTGCCCACCGAGAAACCCACGGAAGGATTCGGGGTAGTGGAAGCGCCGCGCGGCACCTTGTTCCACCATTACCAGACCGACCCGAGAGGCATCATCACCAAGGCCAACCTGATCGTGGCCACGCAGGGCAACTCGGCGCGCATGGCCATGGGCGTGGAGAAAGCGGCCAAATCGCTGATCTCCGGCAAGGAGGTCTCCGACGGATTGCTGAACATGGTGGAGATGGCCTTCCGCGCCTACGACCCCTGCCACGGCTGCGCCACCCATTCCCTGCCCGGCAGCATGCCGCTGATTGTCCGCCTGCACGCCCCGGACGGCACGGTTCTTCTCACCCTGGGCCGCGACCGCGACGGCCGCGTTGTCCGCCAGTGCTGAGTGCCCTTGTTTTCCGCGCTCTCAGCACCTCCGCTCTGAAGATTTCCGCGGCGTCCCGGCGTCCCGCCGGTAATGGTCCTCCGGTCGCCAAACGGTCACCGGCGAGACGACGGCGCTACATCAGGCGCGCGAGACGCGCGCTGGGGCACCGCGGCATCTTGATCGTTTCTCGGTGCCGTGCCGCGGCATGCCGGATTGAGGTGAGAGGTCGGCGGCGTCAGCCGCGCACCAGCATTTGACAGCCCCTTTCCCTGCTGCGTACAATATGAAGACCCACACTGGCCAGGTAGCTCAGGTGGTAGAGCGCGGCCCTGAAAAGGCCGGCGTCGGCGGTTCAACTCCGTCCCTGGCCACCATGACCCCTTCCGGAGGGGACGCGGTCGAGTTTCACTATGAGCAACCCTTCCTCACGAGAATCCGGTCTTCGCATCCTCAGCAACTGACAGTTGAGCTGTTCAAGCGCGGCGAACGGCGTGAATGCGACAGGTACAGTGAAGATTGCCAGCGACCCGTCATGCATCACGCTGAGAATTTCATCGAGGAAGTGCTCCAAAGACCAGTGGTAGCCAATGGCGCAGAAGCTATAGATGACGTCGTAAGGACCGGGTAGCCGCGAGATATGACAGCCCAATTCGCGCGCGTCAAAAATGCGCCACTGACTGAGCCCGTTGTAATCCAGCGCCCGTCGCAGGCATGGAATGCTTCCACAGAAAGCCTGATCGTCCTTGGGGCCTAGCAATTCATAGCGCGTGGTCGTGCCATTGCCCTCGTAAAGGTGGAACTCCACGTCCTCCCAGCCCAGCACCCGCTTGAAAAAGACAACGGAGCGGCCCATGCCCGGCCCTATTTCCAGGATTTTGTTCGGCCGGGCTTGGGCGCGCAGAATAGGCTCCAGAACTTGGAATTCACCCCAGCAGGCTGCGTTCTGTTCGGCCTCCCAAAAACTTCGTGAGCGTTCAGTAGCGGCGTGACGATAGTGCGGGGCAATCAGGCGAATGGCGCTCACCAGCTCCCTGTCGAACGGGGGGGCTTTGAACACGCGCGGGAGAGCGGCCAGTTCTTCGTTCAACTTGGGGCGAAGATAGCCGGGCTTCAGCCGGCGCAGCACGCCCCGTATTCGACGCTCCAGCGCATTCAGGTGTCCGGGTTTCATGGCCGCAAGCCGCGCCCGATTGTACCACCAGCCCGGCACCGCCGCCTCGTTCGTAAACGAAGCGGGCTGGCCTACAATCGGCGGCGGCACAAGAGCGAGGAGTGCCCGCGTGCCGAAATCGCCGCGCGCAGCCGGCGCAGAATGTTCTGATTGCGGACTGCCTACTCCCGGCGCAGCTCGAAAGCGCCGGGCGGCGCGTCGAACAGAAGCGTGCCAGCGTCCCGGGTGACGGCGGCGGCCGGCAACAGAACGCGGCCGGCGCGCGAGACCCTCCAAGCGCCTTCCGCCAGGTCGGTCACAAGGCAATGCAACGGGGAGCCTCCCGATAGAGAGAAGGAAACGGGGCTGGCGGCGCGCTCCCCGCTCTTGTTGAAGAGCACGGCCCAGTCGGCGAGCCGCACGCCAACGAATGCGCCAGCATCGATGCGCCCAACCGGCAGCGGCTTCTCCACGCCGCGGTCCATTACCTGGAGAACGTTCAACAGCAGGTCCTCCGGGCCGGGCGTGGCCGGAGAGACCTCCACCCGCCACGCGCCGAGCTCGAAATCCCTGGGATTGCCGCCCCTGATCTGATTCGGAAAATTCTGGCCGAACACCCAGAATTCCTTCCCCGGACCGCCGATCTTGACGATTTCGACGTTCCCCGCCTCCGGTAGCAGCGTGGTGTTCACCAGCTTTCCCGTCCAGCCCCGCTCGGTCAGAGCAACCGTGGCGTTGTTTCCGGCAATCACCGGTTCTTCCATGCTGTGCAGCAGCCAGTACTTTTTGAACGCGGCGTTGGCGGAGACTACCCGATCGAAGACCACCAGCGTGGCACGGGGTTCGCCGCCCAGATTCAGAAACACGAAGGAGCGGCGCACCTGGCGGACTTTCTTACTGTAGGCTTCGGTAAGGTCGCCCTTGAGGTAGGCATAGGCCGGGCGGTTCGGATCGGGGCCGAATCCGTGGCCCAGCACTTCTCCGGTCTTGTAAGGGCCCGCCAGCAGATCGTCCAAGGTGCCCGGCTCGCGCCAGTTGTTGGGCAGGCGCTGCCCGCCGTCGTTGCGCAGCTCGGTCCTGCTGCTAACGAACTTTTCATCCAAATCGTAAATCAGCAAGGTGTTATGCGCGATGGTGCGCTTGTGGTAGTTGACGTGGTGGGGGCTGCCGTAGCCGCCGTCGGCGCCCTCATACAGGCCCGAATCGACGGCCAGCGGACCCTTGTAATAGATCTGAAACGCGCCGGCGTCGGGGTGCTGGTGGTTCACGAAGTTGTAGACGTTGACCTTCATCTCGGCGATGACGCTGTCTTCGCCCCAGCCCGTGCGGGCCACGATCCAGCCGTAGGGAGAACCCATGTAGCGCGCCAGCGGAAGATCGGCGATGTCGCGCGGCTTCAGGTCCGGATCGCGCCACAGGAATTCGAAAAGCTGGCTCATGGTGTCGATGCCCGGCTGCTTCAGATAGTCGGCCAGCGGGTAGCCGTCGCCGTAATAACTGGCCACAAGCAGCGACCGCAGCTTCGGCGCGCGGCTTTGCCCATCGCCGGAGCGCAGCAGTTGCAGGTCCGGCCGCCGCATGTAGATCCACTGGTAGGGCACAAACTGCTGCGAGGGGTCGTAGATGTTGCCCGCGCCCATGCGGTCAAAAATCCACAGCGGGTAGAGGTCCGAGCTGAAGCGCGTCTCGGAGTACGAGGTGCCTTGATGGAAGGCGCCGCCGGGGTACCACCAATTGCGCGCCGGGGCCAGGTAGCGGAAGATGCGGTGCGCCGCCACCCGGTACATCTCCGGGAACTCGTCGTAGATGGCCACGCCGGCCGAGAGCATGTCGCGCATCACCATCCACTCCGAGCCATGCCCGGTGACCCAGCCCTGATGCGGCGGCGGGTAGCCGCATTCCAATTCCCGGGCCAGGCGCAACAACTGCTTAAGAAACCGATCCTTGTCCTCCGAGCTGAGCAGCGGGTAACACCAGTCGTAGACCACGGCGCCGGTGACCATCAAGCGGCCGATGGGGCGGGTGATGTCCTGGATGGAGTGGTCAAATGTCGCGCTCTCGAGCGTGGTGAGCGCGTCGGCCACCGTTCGCCGGCCGAGTTCCTTGTCGCCATTCGTCAGGTAGAGCAGCGCGTCCACCTCCAGGCGAATTTGCGCGCGCTTCTTCGCCGCCGCCTGCATCTGCTCCCAGACGGGTTTTAATACCGGGTGCTCCATGCGCCGCTTCAAGCCCTGAATGTCGTGCCCGCGCAGGAACAGGCGCGGATGCTCGCTTGGGGGCACGGGCACCGAAACGCCTTCGACTTCGATCCATTTCGCGTCGCGGACGGGGCTGGGCTGCGCGAACAGAGAAACCACCCCGAAGCAGGCGAGACAGGCAAATGGGAATCGCATGGCGTTATTAGAGGTTTTTCATCGCCCGCCGTCAAGGCCGCTCCTCTGCTGTAACGAACGAGAGACGGCCCTAGACGGCCCTTAGTACGAATGTCCCATCACGATACGGTTCGAAACCGTCGATGAATTAGTGGCGGCGGTGTTCAGACGGCCACCAGCATCGGCAGGTGATTGAAATGGCGACCCGAGCGGCGCCATCTCAAATGTTTTTCGCAACTTCGGAGGCGCCCAGTGCGTCACGAATAAGGAGGTCCCAAGGCGGCAGGAAGCGCTCTGCGGCGGCCCGGCGCTTTAAGCCGCGACTTTTAGACACGACAAGGGTTGAGACTTAGTTAGACGTCTTAGATGCGCGGTCCATCGGTCGTCACGGGCTGCGTTAAATCAGCAGTTGCCCCCCGGGTATTGTGTACCTACCGGTGCCCGGTTGCGGTGAATACGGAATATGCAAGACGGAAGAAAAAGCGCAAAGAACAAAGCGGGTATCTCACCACTCGGATTCGGCGGCGTCTGCCTGACGCTGGCCCTGTTTGCACTCATTTTTTTTAGCCTGAGCGCACGCACCACCGGCTACGCGGGTCAATCGGACCAGGCGGGAGGCCAGGAATGGGTAGTCGGCAACCAAATGGTCCAGGCCGTCTTCCGCCTGAGTCCGACCGGCACTTTCGATCTGGCCGGCCTGCGACAGCCGGGCGGGCGCGAGTGGACCGGCGGCGGGCGGTCCCCAATCTGGATCAAGACCGATGCCTTTACGATCAACTCCACGACGCAGTGGAAACTGCTCGATTCTTACACCGAGGACGCGTCCAAGAGCGGCCAGCGCCAAGTGATCGTGCTTCAGGAGATGAGTGGCAAGGCCCAGGTAAAGCTGAGCCTGGAGACCCACCCCAACCAACCGTTCATTCACATCGCCTGCACCTACAAGAACCTGGACGCGAAAACTCGTTCGGTACAGGAGGCGCACTTCTTCAACCTGCGGCTGAACACCGAACGGCAGCAGGTCCGCGCCCTTTACCTCAACCAAATGCGGCGCGGCCAGCCGCTGATGTTCGACGTGTTTGAGAAAACGCTGTCTCAGGAACCGGACCGCATGGTCACGGTCAACGCCGGCGCCTATGCCGACAACATCACCTGGCTGGCGCTTCGCGACGAGGCCGACAACGGCCTGGTGTTCGGCTGGGAGTTCAACGGCCGTTCCTGGGTCAAGGCTCAACTGTCGCCCGCCTGGGACCTGGTGGACGTGTGGGGCAGCCCCGCGGACCTGCACATCAACGTGGGGGCGGGCAGCGAGCTGGCGATCCCCGGCGGCTTCGTCGGGCTGTACCAGGGCGACTGGGATGAGGCCTCCTACCGCACGCACCTGTACGTGGAGAACGTGCTGGTGGCCCGCGCCCCCGACAGCAATTATCCGTACCTGATGTACGACACCTGGGGATACGGAACGAACATTGATGAGAAAACGCTGCAGCGCGCCGCCGACATTGCCGCCTCGATCGGCGTCGAGGTGTTCATCGTCGATCTGGGCTGGGCGCGGCACATCGGCGACTGGGAAGCCGACCCCGCCAAGTTCCCCAGCGGGCTGGAGGCCTTTGCCGATTACGTGCGCAGCAAGGGCATGAAGTTGGGCCTGCATTTCGTTCCGGTTGAGGCCGAGCCCGACGCGCCCGTCCTGCAGGACCATCCCGACTGGACGTCCTCGGAAAATAACTATTACTTCGATGCCACCTCGCTGTGTATCGGCAACTCCGCCACGCAAACCTGGCTGCGGACCGCCGCCCAGGCCGTGGTGGACCGCTACCATCCCGACTGGCTGACCCAGGACGGGGAGGACCTGGTCAAAACCTGCACCAAGAAGAGCCACAGCCACATCTGGGACAACAGCAACTGGGCCAACTCGGAGAATGGCATCGATTCGTTCATCAAGTTCATGCGCTCGCGTTATCCCAAGGTGCACTGGGAAAACAACGGCGACGGCGGCACCATGTCCACCTTCGAGGCCGTCAAGTATTACATCGGCTTCGCCAGTTGCGACGCCTGCTGGTACACCGAGCGGCGCCAGGCGATCTACGGCATGAGCTACGTGTTCCCGCCCCGCTTCATCACCCGCTACATGCTGGAGCAGCCGCCCAACAAGTTCCTGACGCGCAGCAGCATGTTCGGCGGGCCATGGATTCTCATGCAGCGGCTCACCGAATGGAGCCCGGCGGACATAGACCTGGCGCGCCAGGAAGCCCAGATTTACAAGTCGCTGCGCTCCTTGATCCGGGCCGGCAAGGTCTATCACCTGCTGAACCGGCCCGACGGCATCAACATCGACGCCATGGAATCGTTCGACGCGGCCTCGAACCGCGGCGTAATTTTTGTCTACCGGCCCGAATCCCCTCTTTCCTCCGAGACCATCTACCCGCGCGGCCTGAACCCGGCGAAAAACTACCGGGTCACCTTCCAGGAGAGCAAGCAAGTGATCACCGATAGCGGCGCGAACCTGATGGCCCGCGGGATTCCGGTCAGCCTGCCGGATGTGAACTTCGCCGAAATCCTTTACATCACCGGCTTTTGAACCACAAAGGCACTAAGAACACAAAGGTCCACGAAGGAGCAGTTCTTTGTGAATCTTCGTGCGCTTTGTGTCTTGGTGGTTCAGCCGGCCCGCAACCGTTGTGATAGGCTTTCGCTTCTCTGGCTTCGGGAGGGGCGATTGGCTGCAGAACACGCCCGCAAGGCCTACGTCTACGGAATCGCGACGGCCGCCGCGCTTTCCGGCCTGCTGTTCGGATTCGACACGGCGGTGATCAACGGCGCGCTGGTTTTCCTCAAGGACCAGATGCGGCTGAGCGATTTCCAGACCGAGCTGGCGGCCAGCGCGCTGCTGGTCGGCTGCCTGGCCGGAGCGGCCATGGCCGGCGGGTTGAGCGACCGCTTGGGGCGAAAGAAAGTGCTGATGCTGGCGGCGGTGCTGTTCTGTGTTTCCTCGCTGGGGACCGCGCTGCCGCGCACGCTGCCGGAATTCGTCGCGGCGCGGTTCTTCGCCGGCGTGGCCATCGGCGTGGCTTCAGCGCTGGCGCCGCTCTACATCGCCGAGGTATCGCCGCCGGGAATCCGCGGCCGGCTGGTGACGCTGAACCAGATGGCCATCGTCACCGGCATCCTGTGCGCCTACCTCGTCAACTGGCTGCTGGCGGGACTGGGGCCCTCATGCTGGCGCTGGATGTTCGCGGCCGCCGCCTTCCCCTCGGCCGTCTTCCTGGTTTCCCTCTTCTTCATTCCCGAAAGCCCGCGCTGGCTCATCAAGAACGAAAGGGAGGCGGATGCGCTGTCCGTGCTCCGGCGCATCGCCGGCGAACCGGAAGCCGCGCGGCAAGCCGCCGAGATTCGCGCCAGCCTGATGGAGCAGGCCGCCGCTCTGGGCGAGCTGTTCAGACCGGGGCTGCGGCGGGCTCTGCTGATCGCGGTGGCATTGGCCGTCTTCAGCCAGGTGACCGGCATCAATACCGTCATCTATTACGGCTCGATTCTGTTCAAGGAGCACGGGGGCAGCAGCAGCGCGGCCAGCGCCATCGGCGCCAACGTGATCATCGGCACGATGAACTTTTTGTGCACCATCGTGGCCCTCGCGGCCATCGACCGCTTCGGCCGCAAGCCCTTGCTGATCGTGGGCTCGGCGGGCATGGGACTGGCGCTGGCGGCGCTGGGGGCCTGCTTCCTGGTCTCGCCGCCCCCCACCGGCCTCATCTTGCTCCTGGTGGTCGTTTATGTCGGCTTTTTCGCCATCAGCCTGGGCCCCGTCACCTGGGTGTATATTGCGGAGCTGTTTCCCACCAAGATCCGCGGGCGCGCCGCCGGCATCGGCACCTTCACGGTGTGGGGCGCCTGCCTGCTGGTCACGCTGACCTTCCTGACGCTCATCAGCGCCCTGGGGCCTTCCGGCGCATTCTGGACCTACGCCTTCTTCTGCCTGGTGACGTTCATCTTCGTCTGGCGCGTCGCCCCGGAAACCAAGGGCCGGTCGCTCGAAGAAATCGAGCGCCTCTGGCGCCGTGATTGAGTAGCAGCCGCAGATTCCGCAGATTTGCGCAGACCATGCTCGGGCAGCCAACTGCCGAAATCTGCACCATCTGCGGCTCGGGCTTGGAATGGTGGAGGCGGCGGGAGTCGAACCCGCGTCCGGAAAAGCCCACCACGAGAAGAACTACATGCTTAGTCGCGTTCCGTTTGATTTCGCCAGGCTCGATTTGGAGCGGACAAGAACCGAGCCCCGCTAGCCCGATGAATCTCACCGGCTATCCACGGACCGAGGACAGCCGGCCAGCCCGCGATCAATGACGCCATCCGCCAGCCCACGGGCGGGCTACCGAATGACGACACCGCTAATTAGGCGGCGTAGGCCAACTGTGAGTTGGCAGTTGTGGTTTTCCAAGCGATTACGGGTGCCTGGCCCCCGGCATGCCTTCCCGCAGCAATTCAATCCCGTCGAATCCGTTACGCCCCCTTTCATCACCATTATACCACCTCGGGCATGGCCGCACATCTCGCGGATTGCACCGGGATGAACCATCGCACTCCGCACCCCTGATCCCATCTCTTACTGGATGGCGATGGTGACCGCGTTGGAAATCGCTTGGCCGCTGGTAAGAAGCAGTTGAACGGCAGCACCCGTCGGTGCGTTGTCTGGCACCAGGGCGTTCACTTGGTACAGACCCACGAATCCCGGAACCAGCCCGGCGAAGGTAACGGGGGCAACCACGCCGTTCAGTGTGAGCGTGGGAGTCAGGCGCGCCTCGGAGAGCGCTGAACCGGGCGCCGCGCCGCTCGCCGGCCGGTTGGTTACATCGCCGAGGCCGGTGCAGTAAAGCGTTAGGTACTCTCCCCTCCTGATAGGACGCGCAGCGAGGCCAGGGACCGATCCTTCGGGGGCGGCAAGCACAACGGTGCCCGCCATCTGTACGATTCCCTGGCCGCGGCCGGATGAATCGGCAGTAAAAATCCCTGGAGACCAAGACGCAAGCTGAAACGTCTGGCTGGGGCTCGTCTGGCCGTCCGCCTCCACGACAATCGACGCCTGCGTCTGTCCTATCAGTTCCCAGGGCACCTGGAAGTTGATCTGCTTCGGCGAGACAAAGAACAGCGGCGCGGCGATGCCGTTAACCAGAACACTGACATTGCCGAGACCGGTGGAAAGTGGCAACTGCCGGGCCGCCAGCACGCCCGTACCCAAATTGCTACCAAAGACGGACGCGATAGAACCCGCTGCCACGGCAAGTCCCGACGCAAAGCTTGCCCCGTTGACCGTTCCGCCCTGGTTGACCTGCGGCGGGCTCGCGGAGAGTTGCCACGTCAAGACTTCTGCGAGCCGGCCGTCCGGGTCGCTGCGTACCCTCGACGTCTCGTCGGCGACCGTGGCCGTGACAGTATGCATGCCAGGCGGGAGTGTGGCCGGGTCCAGCTTGTACGACAGTCCGCTACCCACTTCGTTTCCGTCCAGTCGCCAGTGCACTACGATGCTGTTGGGCGTCACTGCGGGCAGAACAACGGAGAAATTCACGGGTGCCGCGCCGGGGGTGATGCGACCGGGCTCCGGGGTCACCGAATCGTAGGGCGCCACCAAGCTGTAATAACGCCGGATCAGTTGCTCGGTGTTGATCTGGTCGAATGCCCGGCCGAGTGTCCGCATCTTGGAGTCGTAGGTCGGGCGGTACAGTCCCGCCGTGCAATAGCGAGCGCCCTGGTAGATCCCGGGGACTGAAAGCGTGCTTGTGGTGGTCGGCACCTGCGTGGAGCTGTCGATCCACAGCTTCCACTTGACCGCCGTGCGATCCGCCTGTTTTGTCACGTTGGGTTCGCTCGGTTCTTTGGAAGTGTCGCAGGGGAGGCCAGGGCTGTCGTACTCGTCGGCCAAGTCTCCAAACGAGTGGCCGGTTTCATGCAGCACCAGCTCGACAACGCTGGCGTCCAGCGAGGCCACCACGGGGAAACCGCCCGACCCTCCGTATGCGGCATCGTTCACCAACACCAGGACGACATCGCGCTGGGCGGGCGGAATGTTCGCGATGGCCTGCTGCACCTTGCCGACATTCACGCAGATCAGCCGCTCGATGCCGCTGCAGTTGTAAGACGCGTCGAAAGCTGTATTCCTCTTGACCGGGGGATTGCGCTCTGGGTGGCTGGCGCCTGATTCGGCGCTGGACACGTCCAGCCGTTGCACATTGAAGAACCCCCTGTAGGTCTGGAGAGGCTCGCCGCCGAACAAGCGGTCCGTAGTGGACTGCGCGTCGGCCGCGAATTTCGCCATTTCCGCCTGGGTGTAACCGTCTCCGAGAACCAGGAGGTCCCAGCGCTTCACCGGGTCGCCGCTCTTGATAATAGCCACAGGAGATTGCGACTGCGCAAGGACCGGGGCCGGCGCCAAAAGAAACGCCAGGATCACCAAACGTCGGATCACCGTTCAGTCCTTCTTCTGAGGCGAATCGGTCTGCGGCAGGTCGATCGCGCTCACAAGGCGCAAATCCCATTCCCCGTCCCGCCATTCCGGCCGGTAGATGCTCGCCTGCCGGATGCGCGCGTCGTCGGGAATGTCGAGCAGGAATTCCACGGAAGTACGTTCGAACGTTTGCCCGCGAAGCGTTCCGTCGGGGCCGGGCGCTTCGGCCCGAACGATTCGCGGGTCGGGAATCACTGACCACGAAACGATTTGGCCCCGCACGTCGAGGGAAAGCACCAGGAGCTTTTCCTCGGCTAGGTCGAGCCTTCTTGGGTGCTGGACGGGGTGCGGGGAGTGACGGCGCGAGAGCAGCGACAGTGGCGCGGCGGCGATGCCCGCCCTTCGGTCGCGTCGCTGCAGGGTGCGCGCGTCGCCGGGACCCCACGAAAGTCGCAATTGCTGCGAGCCGAGCCGGGCGTCGGGCTGCGGCAGGTCACGAATTGCCTGGCGTACCTCGTCGGCGCGCACGACGCTGACGCCTTTCAAGTTCAGGCGGCGTGCAGGAGCATCGGGCGCTTGCAGCGCCGCAAGCAAAACGAGCAGAAACGTCCACCGCATCGACGATAGGGAAGTTAATTGTCCCTACCGCTTCTGTCAAGCAGAATTGGACCTTTGTGACGAAGCGCTTATCACGTTGTTGTTGCCCGGCTGGCGTTTCAATTGATTGACACTCAGGCCGTTGGTTGCGGATAATAGGCTCACTTCCATGGCAGATCCCGTCGAGACGAAAAAAGCGCTTGAAGCCGGGCTGGAGAGTTTTCTCAGCAAGCAGTTGCCGAAATTCCGCGAGGCGTTACTCGAGGAATTGGCGGCGGCCGCGCCACCGGCGGGCGTATCCTCGGCCGCCCTGAGCTCCGCGTTTTACCGCATCGCGGGCGGCCGCACGCAAACCGAGATCATGCAAAGCCTGCTGGACGCCAGCGCCGGCTTCGCCGGCCGCGCGGCGGTGCTGGTGGTCAAGAGCGACCGGCTGGACGGCTGGCGCTCGCGCGGATTCGACAGCGCCGCGACGGGCCGCCTGCGCGAACTGCAGGTGGGGCCAGACGGCGAAGCGGGCTGGAAGCAGGCCCTGGCCGTCCAAAGCGCCGGCGCGGCGGTGACCGAACCCGTCTCTGCCGCCGTGGCCGCGGTCTTCTTCGGCGCGCTGGGCGCCCCGGCTGACAACCGCGCCTACCTGCTGGCGTTGATGGTCAAAGACCGTCCGGTGGCGCTGCTCTACGCCGATGGCGGGAGTCCGGCGAGTGTCGCGGACCTGCCGGCCCTGGACCTGCTCGCCAGGATCACGGGGATGTGCCTGGAATTGTTGTCGGTCCACGGGCAACGCCCGGCGGTAGCCGCAGCGGCAGCTACGGCTGCGCCGGCCGCGCGCCCGGCTGAACCGGAGTTCGAACCGGCGCCGGCCCCGGAACCTGTCGCCGCCGCGCCAGTCCCCGAGCCTGAACCCGTTGCAGCCCCGGCGCCCGAGGTCGCGGCACCCCCAGCGCCACCCGCCCAAGCCGCAGCACCGCCCGCGCGGCCCGCGACCGGGCCGGATTTGACCGACATCCCCGCGGCCGAGCACGACAGCCACAAGAAAGCCTTCCGGGCGGCCAAAGTGATGGTGGACGAGCTGCTCCTTTACAACAAGGACAAGATCGAAGAGGCGAAAGCCCAGCGCAATGTTTACGGCGCGATCAAGGACGATATCGACAAGTCCCGCTCCACTTACGAGAAGCGCTTCAAGAATACTCCGGCGGGGAAGGTGGATTATTTCCATCAGCAGTTGCTGCAGCGGATCGCACAGAACGACCCGGCACTTTTGGGCGCCGATTATCCCGGCCCCCTCGTCTAAAAGATTTGGTTTGGACCCCGGCAAGACTTCCATGACTTGGTTTCGGTCGTGTTCCTTCCCGGCGCGGCGATTCCTCTCCGGCCGCGGATTGACGGCAATTCAATTCATGTGCCTGCTCGCGGGCCTTCTGTTTTGGGGCAGCGGCCGGCTTTCGCCTCTGGTAGGAGCGGCCGGCGCCACCGATCGGGCTGCGACGCCTTCCACCACCGCGGAAAAAGCAACACACTCGGCCGCTGCAAAGAAGCGATCGCAGTCGAGCAGCCGCAAGACAAGCGCGAAAGAAAGCCGCAACATCGCCCCGCCCCGGCGGTTCACGCTGGCCGGCAGCGGGCTGGAGCCCACCCACAATCCGTTGCTGGCCGACCCGGTCATGGGCGAGTTGCGGGCGGTTTCCAGGCCGTTCGTGGAGTCGCCGACGCCCTCGGGGCGGCGGGAACTGGAGCAATTTGCCGCCCGGCACCCCGCACACCAGGCCGGCGCGCTGGCGTATCTGGCGCTGGGCTACAACGCCATTGAGGAAAAACGGTTCGCCGAGGCGGCAACGTATCTGAAGTCCGGACGCGCGATTCGTTCCCAGGTGGCGGATTACCTGGATTACTACCTGGCATCCTCGCTCCAAAGCACGGGCCGCCACCGGGAAGCGCTCGAGGTGCTGGAGGGTTTCGAACAGCGCTACCCAAACAGCTCGCTGGGGGGCCGCGCGGTGCTGGCGCGGGCGGAAAGCTGGATCGCTACCGGCCAGGCAAGCTCCGCGGCGGCATTGCTCAAGTCCCGCCTCGCCGCTCTGAAAGCGCCGGAAGCCGAGGTGCTGCTGGGCCGCGCCTGTGAGGCGGCGGGCGACCCCTCCGCGGCAGCGGAGGCCTACCGGCGCGCGTATTACCTCTATCCCAATTCCGATGAAGCCGACGATGCCGAACAGGCGCTCAACCGCCTGGCGCGCCGGCCGGACAAGGTCATTCCGCCGGCATCGATCGAAATGCGCAGGCAGCGCGCCGAACTGCTGCAGTCGGCCCGCCAGTACCGCCGCGCGGCGGATGCCTACCGGGAGCTGGCGGCGGCCACCGGCGGCGTCGAGCGCGAGCGGGCACTGGTGGCCGCGGCGGCGGCCACCTTCCAGGCCGGAATGACTTCCCGGGCTTACACCACGCTGGCGGCCCTGCGCGTTTCCGATGCCGCTGCCGACGCCCAGCGCCTCTACTACCTGGGTGAATGCCAGCGCCGGA
>Ga0315282_10011365_pt1 | contig 13806 bp, 8 predicted proteins | sample YL17G07_20_MG_FD_203693 | JGI IMG/M metagenome (GOLD analysis project Ga0315282, IMG submission 203693) | Sediment microbial communities from Yellowstone Lake, YNP, Wyoming, USA - YL17G07_20 | ecosystem: Environmental > Aquatic > Freshwater > Lake > Sediment | place: USA: Wyoming | collected... | reverse complement strand
GATCGTTCAGTTCGGTTTCGAGCTCAGGGCTGCGCCGGGAAGCAGCCTCCGCAGGTCGCAGAAAACCAATTTTCATAAGGACTCCGTTTAAAGGGAAACGTTCCCTCTAAATCGAATATTTTAGTCCATTTAGCCCGAATATAAGAAAACCTTGTGACCTCATTTTTGCAGTGCGAGCACCATAGCCAACACCGGTAAAGAGTTCATATACAAGCGGGTAGCTTCCCTTGCGAAGGTTACCGGAAAGAGACGAGGTTTAACCTGCTACTTCTCCCATCCAATGAACCCAACTTGCACCGATCTGTTGGGCATTGTTGACCAGAGCCTGGTCGGCTGTCCACAGGTCTGCGCCCAGTTGTTCGGCTGCAGCAAGGTAAAAACCATCATAAGCAGCTCTTTGCTGCAAACGGGTTGCCCAGTCAAAAGCGCTGCGTATGGATACATCAACTTGTTGAACGCCTAAACTGGCCGTCAATAGCTCAAGCGCCTGATAAGCTATCGCTTCCGTAATCATATTTGCGAAGCGATAGTGATGAATAACGGATGTCACCTCGCACCACCACAGACCAGGCGCAAAAGGCACACAGCCGCGTTGGGCCAGATGATCCATGACGCGCGCCGCTGCAGCGGAGTGTGGGGTTTTGAGCACGCTAAATACAGCCAAACTGGCATCAATCACGACTGAAGAGCTCATTATCGCGTTCCTCGCGCATCTGATGAAGATCAGCCACAACGTCGATAGCGAGCATTGGCATGGAATCGCGCAACCGCTGCGCCGCTTCCAGGGCTGCGTTCATACGTACCTGCTGCTCGTTTTGCGCCAGTTTTTCCAGACCGGCATCAATGGCCAGGCGGGTGATTTCAGCGAAGCTTTTTCCCTGGGCCTGAGCCAGGGCAGCTAACTTTTTACGCTGTTTGGGTTCCAGAAGCATTTGGACACGTTGCTTAGGCATCGAACACTCTCCTTGTGTATGATGTATACACATACATATTATATCCCGGATTCGCAAACGCGCTATGATGATCTTGTATGGGGTGTCGCTGCCCAATATTAATCAGAAGTAGGGTGGTTTTCTGAACCCACCTTTTGCCAGGCGTGTGAAATCCATGCAAGGTGGGTCAAGAGACCCACCCTACATCAGGGCGGACGGTCATGCGCCCCCACGTGGGGTGATGCCACGCAATATCAATCAGAAGTAGGGTGGGTTTCCGAACCCACCATCTGCCAGGCGTATGAAACCAGGTAAGGTGGGTCAAGAGACCCACCCTACGGCGTCACCGTAAACGCACTCCCGTCGCCGCGGCCGTATACCTCGGGGAAGTAGAACTCCTGGGCGGTGGGCGGGATGACCTGGAACACGCCGGCGGTCATGGCGCGCACCCGGTAAGTATAGGTGTACGTGCCGCCCGGCAGGTAGTCCGCCGAGAGCACCACCTTCTCGTCGCGCAGCTCGGCGTGCGGGAAGTACCACCAGCCCCAGCCGTCCTGCCCAATGCGCGTCCAGTCATAGTCCTGCGGGATGTCGTTGGTCGGGCTGGATTTCAGCGAAATGTCGATGCCTTCCAATCCGGCCGGCAGCGGGTCGTTGACCAGCACATAGCTCAGCCCCTTGGGCGCCACGATGGTCAGCGCCACCTGCAGCTCCTGTCCCAGGTTGGCCAGGGTGATCGGAGTCTTCAGGTTATTCAGCGCATAGTAGCGCCGGGTGAGCAGGATGCCCTGGTCGAGCGCCTTCACCTGCCCCGCCGGCAGGTAAACGGTCAGGTGGGTGGTGTAGTAGAGCGCCCCGCCCTGCCCGTCGCGGGCGAACACCAGCCGGTTGGCCTGCCCGGCCAGCAGGTCTTTGACTGCCACCTGCAGAGTCTGCGAGGTGCGCAGGTTGTCCTTGTTGACCTGCCCCTGGCCGAGGGTCTTGCCGTTGAGCTGTACAGCATAAGCATAGTTCGCATTCAGCTCGCCCGACTGCACCATCCAGTCCGTCAGCGCCATCAGCGTAAAGGCGGTTTCCTGGGTGGACCGCCAGTGCCCGTCCGTGCGGGAGGCCATCAGCCAGCGCACGGCGTTAGCCGTCAGCGGATTCTGCGGGTCGATGTGGGTCAACGCTTCGAGGATGATGGCCGTCGAGCGCGTGTCGGTATTCCAATTCATGAAATCGACCGTCTTTTCCTGCCAGTGCGTCCCTGTAGCCGAGAGCACGGCCGCGTTGATCAGGTCAGAGCGCAGCGTATCCAGGCGCGGGTCCTTCGGGTCGATGATAAACAATGTCTCGGCCAACAGAGCGCGCCCGTACAAGTCCAACCACTCGCGCTTATCGAACAGTGCCACGGCTATGCTGACCGGCGTCTGGCCGGCGATGGCCAGCACGTATACCATGAAGGCCTGGCGGTTGCGAGTGAAAGACTGGTCGATAGCCTGAAATGGGAGGCGCATATTCAGGTAATTCAGCCCATTATCCAGCACGGTCTGATCGACGGTGTAGTCGGCGGCTTTGGCTTCCACCAGCCCCAGCACCACGTAGGCGCTGGTCAGGTCGTCGCTGTTACCAGTCCACCAGCCCCAGCCCCCGTCGGCGTTCTGGCGGGTGTACAGGCGCTGCAGGCCAGTACTGACCTGCGTCTTGAGCTCCGCCGCCAGGGCCGGGTCGTTTATCCCGGCCGCCTGCAGGGCACGCGTGGTCAGCACGTTGGGCAGGAAGCGCGAGACGGTCTGCTCGGTGCACTCGTACGGGTAATGCGTGAGATAATCCAGCCCGTCCGTCATACTGGCGGCCAGGGACGGCTCGATCTTGACCGCCAGGCTGCCGTTGGTGACCGGGATTTGGGCAGGCAGGCGCACCGCCTCGGTGCGTACTCCGGAAGCGCTCAGCTCGCCGGCCGTGCCGACCGTTTCGGGCGCTTCGTAGCTGTAGACTGGGATGCCCTGGTTATCCAGCGTGCCCAGGGTCGGGCGGCTGGAGTCGCTGAAGCTGCCTCCTTTGGCGCTGAAGACCAGGTCGGCGCGGGTCGAATCAGCCGGCACGCTGGCCTGCCAGGTGACGAAGGCCTGCTCGCCATCCTTCAGCGCCACTGTCTGAGTAGGCTTACCCGCCAGGGTCACGCCCCTGGCGTCCAGGGATACGTCTACACTCAGCGTCTGGCCGGTGTTGTTCTGCACCTCCGCCCCCAGGGTGACCTGGTCGCCAGCCACCATGAAGCGCGGCGTCTGCGGCCTGACCAGCAGCGGGCGCGAGCTGACGATATCGATGGCCGACTGCCCGGCGCGCGTATCCAATGTCACGGCGCGGGCGTCCATGCGCCAGGTGGTCAGGTTATCCGGCAGGGTCACGCTCACCTGCCCCATGCCGTTCTGGTCGGTGTGCAAATCAGCCTTCCAAAAGGCCGTATCAGGGAAGTTCTGCCGCACGGCCGGCACGCCAAACTCACCCCCGCCCTTGCCGCCGCCCCCACCGCCGGCATGCTCACCGCTAGCCAGCCCCGCCTGCAGTAAACCGTTGAAATCATCCATGCTGGCGGCGATGCTGATAGCGGTGCGCACGCTCAGGTTGCGTTCCGAGTAGAAGAAGTCCAGGATGGGCGGCGAGTTGGGATCCATCAGCGAGAGCGTCGCCAGGTCTGAGAGGCCCAGGCTGACCTCGGCCGGGGCCGGCTTACCATCCGCCCGGCTGGTTTTGACGGCGAAATTGACCGTGTCGCCCGGCCCGACCTGCTGCTTGTCGGGTGTGACCTGCACGGTCAGGGCCTGCTGCTCGGTCGAGACGTTTAGTTTGGCCATGCCGATCTTGTAGGCCGGGCGCGGGTTGGTCGCATCTACGCCCTTGACCACCACCACCGACACGTACACCACCGGGGCCATGTCGGCAGTGATGGGAAGCGGGTAAAGCGTGCTGTTGTTGCTCAACTGCAGCACGGCCTGGCGGCGAATCTTGCCGCGCTCGACCGTCACCAGGGCGTAGGCGCCGCCCTGGAAGGGCGAAGCGATCAGGATGCTGGCTGTGTCGCCCGGCTTGTAGGCGGTCTTATCCAGCACAAGCTGGAAAGTGCGGTCGTTGGACTGCCGCCAGGGGATGTATTCCGAACCAGCGACCCACAGGTAGCCGGCCGAGGAGGCCGGGTTGCCAGCCTTGTCGACGGTTGACACCACGGCGCGGTAATCGCCGCCCACCATGGGGGTAAAGGTTACCGAGGCGCGGCCCTTATCATCGCTTGTCACGTCTTTGAAGCTGGCCACCGGAGTATCCTTGACGCTGGTCACCCACTGCAGCACGCCCTGGGGGTCCAGTTGCTGTACGGAGAACCACTGCCGCTGGCTGATGTCCACCTGCAGCTTCTGGTTGGCCAGCGGTTTACCATCCCAATCCACGGCTGCCAGGTCGAACACCTGCGGCTGGCCTTCCTGGCCGACGTAATCCTCGGGGCGGATGCCCACGTACACCTGACTGCGGTGAGCGGTCACCTGAGCCTGGGCGCTGACGGCGTTGGCCGCCACGTCGGTGACGGTTACCTCCAGGGTCAGGCGCTGGCTGCCGCCGGCGTTCTGTACATTGGCGGGGATGGACAAAGTCAGCTTGCCATCCGGCCCGGTGACGGCCTGTCCCAGGGCAATGATGCGGCTGCGGTCGCCGGTCAAGGTCTGGCCTTGCAGGCCGCTGTCGAGCGAATCGTCGTAGAAGCTATAATCCGACAGCCCGGCCGGCGCCAGGAAGTAGAACGGGTCGGAGCGCAGTGTCCAACCCACGGCGGCGCCTTTCACTCCGCCGCCGGAGTAGTAGGAGGCAGCCACGTTAGCCGTGATCGTCTCACCCGCCAGCAGGTTGGCCGGTGAGGCCGTCACCTGCACCTGGAACTCCGGCTTGCGGTATTCCGCCACGGTAAAGCTGAGCATGCCCAGCGCCGGGGTATCCTTGCTCGCTCCGGGGACGTCCACCGTGATGGTATACCCGCCCAGGGCCGCCTCAGGATCGAGCACGAACTGCCCATTGAAGGCCCCGTAGTCGTCCAGGGGCAGCGTCTGGCGAAAGACTTCCTGGCTGTAGCTCTGGATAACCACCTCGACCTGCTTAAGGCTGGGCAGAGAGTAGGCCAGGTCGTTGTCGGTGCGCACGATGCCCTTGAAGTACACCGGCTGTCCGGGACGATAAAGGGGGCGGTCGCTGTAAACGTAAGCGAGGGTGTTGGCCGCCGGCATGTAAAAGCCCTGGTTGATGCCAAACTGCTCGGGGTACACCCCGCTGTCCCAGTTGCCGCTGGCGTAAGCAAAGGTCTGCACATCCTGGCTGATCGCTACCAGTGATCGGTAGCCCTGGCTGGGATCCCAGGGGAGCAGGTCCAGATGCAGCAGGCCGTCCTTGTCGGTCTTGCCGGCTCCCTGCACGTTGGAATCGCCGTCGAGCACCTGAATCGACATGTCCGGCAGCGGCTTACCGCTGGCAGGGTCGGTGGCCCACACCAGGGCATCGCTGGTGGAAGTCTTGAAAGTCAGGTGCGCCTTGGTGACGGCCAGGAAGCGCTGGTCGACATAACTGCGCCCGCTGTGATTCACGTTGGAAACGTTCAGGCTGAGGAAGTAGAAACCAGGCTCGAGCGGCTTGCCAGCCATATCCTGCAGGGCCAGGCTGTCGGTTTTGGTCGTATTGAGCGGAGCATTGCCGTTAAACAGGTACTCGATCATCAGCTTGCTGCTATCCGGTTTGAAACTGTTCGGGTCGATGCCTTTGCTCGGTTCGTTATAGCGCACAAAATCTTTTGCGTTGACCCGGTAAAGCTTGATATCCAGCCAATCGGCGTTGGTATAGTAGTAGAAAAACTGCTGCGAGCCGCCCACCAGGTATTCCGGGTTATAGGGCATGTTGAAGCCCGCCGAGGGCGCCAGGGCGGCTGTGGTGAACTGGATGGTCTGGCTGCTGTGGGTGGCATTGCCGTAGCGGTCGATCATGCCGGCCAGGATCTGCACCTGGTATGCGGTGGAAGGAGCCAGCCCGGAGAAATAGGCCGTTTGCCCCTGGTCGTCATAATAGAGATTGTTCTTGGCCGTGAGCGGCGGCTTGAAAACCACCTTGCCGGCGATGGTCTTCACATCCATCGGCGAAGCAAAGTGCAGGGCAAGCTGCCCACCCTGGACGCCGGTTGCCCCGTTGGCCGGGTCGGTGGAGGCCACTCCCGGAGGCGAGACGGTGTTCAGATTCCACACCACCTCCGTACCCAGCTTGCCGCCGTCCAGCGTCTGCGCATCCGCGCCGACCGTGATCAAGAAAGCGCTGGCCATCGGCAGGATCACCAGCGGGGTGAGCAGCACGGACATATCATCGCCGCTCCACTGCATGCGCAGCGGAAGTAGCCGGCCGGTACTGTCGTTCAACGTGATGGCCGGGTTGGCGCCGGCTGGCTGCATGGGCTGAAGGAAGCGCAGGGTGATTTTGGGTAACTGGGAAAAGTTAAAACCGGCCTGACTCTGGGGGTCGAACACCTGCCCGTCCACCTCGATCTGCCACAGCTTGCCAGGACGGGTGGTGAACTTCCAGGCAAACGGCTGCGCCAGGGCAGTCGCCGCGGCCCCGCCAGCGTCTTTCAGCCCGGCCGGCAGGCTGACCGTATAGAGCGTGTTACTGTGAAGGGGCGCCTTGGGTTGGAACACGTACACCGAGGTGTTCAGCCATTGCCCTGCGCCATCCACAGCCGGGGAGAACTGCAGTGGCTGGGGCAGCTTCGCTTGGTCTTCCTCGCCCAGCGTGCCCAGCGCCACGACTGGCCGGTTGAACATGACCGTGATGCGCGAGGCCACATCCACGTCGCTGGCCGTATCAGCCGGGAAGACCTGGCTGACCTGCAGCGGGGTAAGGGTATTGACCAGGAAGGTGTAGGCCTGGCCCAGGCGCGCCCCGGCCTGGGAAGCGGCCTGGTCGCCAATGGTAACGCTATAAGCGCTGGCCGGCAGCAACGGCTTGCCGGGGGTAAAGCGCAGTTGGCTGGGGGTGGGCCAGGTGAACTGCCCGCTGACCGGGCTGCCGCCCGGGGCGGTCACCTGGAAGGCAGACTGCACCGAAGCGGCGTCCATGGCCTGGTCGAAGGTCACCTCGACCTTTGCATCCAGGGCAGCCTCATCACTGGCAGCCGGCTTGGCCTCGATCACCTGCGGCGGCAGCGCCCCGGGCGTGGCGAGCAGCGTCGCCAGGCTGGGTCCGGCCGGAGTGGCTGTCGGGGCTGCCCCGGTCGCTGTTGGGGCGGCGGCGGCGGTAGCGAGGGGAATCAGAGTCGTCCCCGGGCGGATGGGTGTAGACGACTGCCCGCCGCATGCCGAAACCAGCAGGGTGAGCAGTAAGAAAGCTTTGAAAAGCAGTTGTTTTTTCATGGGGACTCTCATGGGATTGCTGATTGAGGATTGAGGATTGGTAGGAACTGGCTTTTTGTGCTTAGCAGATAGCTTATCACACCGTCCACTAACCACTGCTCTAAGTTTAACACCAAACTTAGCAGGGTTTCACCCGATGCTAAGGCGAAGACGCTTGAAAGCCTGTTTTGGTTCCCGAAATCAGCTCGATTCGGCTTCAAACCCTGACGATTTTCGAAAACCATCAGGGTTTACACCTTAATAGATCACTGGCTTGGCTGCGGGGTGAGAGTCCGGGGTGTCGGCGTCTTCGTGGGAACTGTCGCCTGTAACTCGCCTGGTTGGGGGGTAACCGTCCACGTGACAACCACGGGCGGCATGGGCTTGGTGAACGTGAAGGTTTGCGAGGTGCACATCGCTTTGCCATTGGCGTCCAGCGCCACGACCTGCCACTTGTGTTCGCCTCCCCAGGGCAGCGCTTCGGCGTACTGGTTGCGCATGACGAATTGGGTAGTGAAAGTAACCATTTTTCCGGTGGGAGGGATGATCTCCAAACGATAGGAGCTGGCCCCCGGCTGCTCATCCCAGAGGAAACTGATCAACCCCTCTTTGGGCAAATCACTGCCATTTTCAGGAAAGATCAGCTTGAGGCAGGGCACGGGGGTGAGGGTGATGGTCGGGGTATCCGAGGAGGTGGGCATATCCGTCGGGGATTCGGTGGTAGAAGGGATAATGGTGATGGTCGGTTCAATCGAAGGGGTGGCTGTGGGAGCCAGCGTATCCGTCGGAGCCAGCGTAGGAGGCGGCGCCTGGGTGGCGCTGGCCGGCTGGCAGCCTGAAACAAGCACAGCCAACGCCACCAGGAGTGCAGAGACCGTGAAAAATCGACGTTGAGCCAACGATGACCTTCCGGGGAATGGAAATCCCCGTTTTGTGGGGACTATAGTCCCCGTTTTGTGGGGATGGTGTCTTCGTATTATACGGACTATTTGGGTTTTTGCATATCGCCAGAGAGGCTTTTCTCCAAAACGGACTGGCCCGTACCCGGCGTGCAACTGCCGGGGATCAAGTGTATAATCACAAAAACCCCCTGGAAAGGCCGCACCTTATGATCCTCGACCGCTTACCCCATGCCTCACTTTACTCCGCCCTGCACCCCCTCTTCGCCGAGAGCTTTGCTTTTATCGCCGGCCAGGCCGGGCGCGCTACCGGGCGCTACGCGCTTTCTGGCGGAGCCTACGCCATGGTGCAGGAATACGACAGCCTGCCGGTCGGCGCCGAAAAGTTCGAAGCTCACCGGCGCTTTATCGACATCCAGTATATCGCCGGCGGCGAGGAGATCATCTACTACGCCGGGCTGGAACAGCTCACCCCCGGCGATTACCACACTGATAAGGATTACATCGACCTGGAAGGCGCCGGCCTGGCGCTGAACTTACAGGCCGGCGATTTTGTGATCTTCTTCCCGCACGACGCTCACCTGGCCAGCCGCTGCACCGAGGCCGGGCCACGCCCGGTGCGGAAAGTCATCATCAAAATTCCCGTTGTCTTGATTCAGCTCCCCACAGAACGGGGATTATAATCCCCGTAGTGCGGGGGCTTTCGCCTGTATAATTCATGCATGCCCGAATCCGCTGACCTGATCCTGCCTGCCAGCCTGGCGCCAGAAAACGACTTCGCCTTTACCAACGCCGAGCGGCAGGCGCTGCGCGTATTGGCCGAGCAGGCGGCTGAGCTGGCTGCCCGCCCCATCGAGACCGAAAAACGCGCCCTGTGGACGCGGCACAACGCCCTCAAGCCCACCCGCCCGGTCATCTTCTGCGACCCGGAAAACTCCTGGAACGAGATCATCCCGCCCGAGGCGCTGGCCTGCCAGAACCCCATCGCCCGCGCCTGGGAGTTTCACCTGCGCAAACAGGTCTTTTGGGGTGCCCAGATGGGGGATGACTACAGCGTGCTGCCCTATTTCCCGGTCGAGCACGTGCACCAGGAGCCGGATTGGGGCCTGCGCCAGGTGCAGATCGGCGGTCAGGACGGCGGCGCCTACCGCTGGGACGCCCCGGTCAAAACTGAGCAAGACATCGACCGGCTGCATTTTCCCCTGCTGCGGGTCGACTTCGCCGCCACCCAACGCCTGGCCGAGCTGGCCGATTCCATTTTTGGCGACTTGCTGCCGGCGCGCATAAAAACGAGCTGGTGGTGGACGCTCGGCCTGACCCAGACGCTGGTCTACCTGCGCGGCCTGGAGCAGATGCTCTATGACCTGACCGATAACCCCCGGCTGATGCAGCGCCTGATGGCGCTGCTCAGCCAGGGCACGGCTGCCCTGCTGGACGCCCTGCAGGCCGCCGGCCTTCTTTTCTTGAACTGCGACGGCACGTACGTCGGTTCAGGCGGCCTGGGCTGGTCGGATGAGCTGCCCGGGGCGAATTTCAGCGGCCAGGTGCGCACGCAGGATATGTGGGCGCTGGGCGAAAGCCAGGAGTCGATCGGCGTCTCGCCGCGCATGTTCGCCGAGCTGATCTTTCCCTACCAGCTCCCGCTGCTCGAGCGTTTCGGGCTGACCTGTTACGGCTGCTGCGAGCCGGTCGACAACCGCTGGCCCACCCTGAAGCACATCCCCAACCTGCGCCGGGTGTCCGTCTCGCCCTGGTCGGACCGGGCTAAAATGGCCGAAAACCTCGGCGACCGCTACATCTACTCGATGAAGCCTAACCCGGCCAGCCTGGCGATGGAAACGTTCGACGAAGAGCGCATCCGCCTGGCCTTGAGGCGTGACCTGCAAGCGGCGGGCGGCTGCCGGGTGGAGATTATTATGAAGGACAACCACACCATCCGACGCGATCCGACCCGCGTGGTCCGTTGGGTGAGGATTGCGCGGGAAGAGGCGGAAAAAGTATAGTTTACGCTAAGCCCCCGTCTGAAAATATCCATTGATAATGTCATTCCCCAAAGGGGAAACATGTGCGAACGAGCTTCTTAGCGAGTGACGCCCAGGGTGCACCCGCAGGGGTGAGCAATCTCATTGTCAACACAGAGATTGCTTCGGCGACACTCGGCAGTGCGCCCGACGCTCGGCAGCGCACCCGGAGGGGTGAGGGGCGAGACGCCTCGCAATGACATTGAGAAAGGAAGGAGCAACCATGATCTACTTACTTGGCATCGACGTATCTACCACAGGGGTGAAAGCCCTGCTGGTCGCGGCGGATGGGCAGGTGGTAGGCAGCGCCAACACCGAGCAGCCGCTGTATACCCCATACCCGCTGTGGTCCGAGCAGGACCCGGCGGATTGGTGGAACGGAGCCATCAGCAGCGTCCGCCAGGCGCTGGCGCAGACCGGCGTGGATGGCAGCCAGGTGGCCGCCGTGGGCCTGACCGGGCAAATGCACGGCCTGACCTTGCTCGACCGCCAGGGCCAGGTGCTGCGTCCGGCCATCCTGTGGAACGATGGGCGCACCGCCGCCCAATGCGATGAGATGCGGGCTCGCCTGGGCAAAGATTGCCTGATCGCCATCACTGGCAACGACGCCCTGACCGGCTTCACCGCCCCCAAGATTCTGTGGGTGCGTGAGCACGAGCCTGAGGTGTATGGGCGGGTCGCCCACATTCTGCTGCCCAAGGACTACGTGCGTTACCGCCTTACCGGCGGATTTGCGGTCGACTGCGCCGACGGGTCCGGGATGATCCTGATGGACATCAAAAAGCGCGCCTGGTCGGGCGAAGTGCTCGAAGCGCTGCAAATTCCAGCGGATTGGCTGCCGCAGGTCTTCGAAGGCCCGCAGGTCACCGGGACGATCTCTGCCGAGGCCGCCCAACTGACCGGGCTCAAGGCCGGCACGCCGGTGGTGGGCGGCGGCGGCGACCAGGCCGCCCAGGCGGTCGGCGTGGGCGCCGTTCAGCCGGGCATTGTGGCGCTGACCTTGGGCACCTCCGGGGTGGTTTTCGCCAGCACCAGTGAGCCGTTCATCGAGCCGCAAGGCCGCCTGCACGCTTTCTGCCATGCCGTGCCGGGACGCTGGCACCTGATGGGCGTCATGCTCTCGGCCGCCGGCAGCCTGCGCTGGTACCGCGACACCTTCCACCCCGGGCAGGACTACGACAGCCTGCTCGCCCCGGCTGGCGCCATCCCGGCCGGCTGCGAGGGTGTATTATTCCTGCCCTACCTGACCGGCGAGCGCACTCCCCATCCCGACCCGCTGGCGCGCGGCGCCTTTGCCGGGCTGACCATCCGCCATAACCAGGCTCACCTGGTGCGGGCCGTGCTGGAAGGGGTGGCCTTCGGGCTGCGCGACAGCTTCGAGCTGATGAAACAGGCCGGGCAGAAGGAAATTTCCCAGGTGAGGGTTTCCGGCGGCGGGGCGCGCAGCCCGCTCTGGCGGCAGATCCTGGCCGACGTGCTGGGCGCCGAGCTGGTAACGGTCAACACCACCGAAGGGGCGGCCTACGGCTCGGCTCTGCTGGCCGGGGTGGGCGCCGGGCTGTGGCCGGACGTAGACGCCGCCTGCCGGGCCACCGTGCGCCTGACCGGCTCGACCGCTCCGCAACCGGTCGAACTGGCTGCTTATGAGAAATATTACGACCTCTACCGCCAGCTTTATCCGGCTCTGAAGGAGATATCGCATAAGCTAGGAGAATAACAGGTAGATGCCAAATACAAAATTCTTCAGGGATCGAGGGGATAAAGAACACAATCGTTTTTTAATCTCCTCCATCCCCTTCATCTCTGGTTATTTCTTCCCCTTGCTGGCCACCTTCCTGGTCCTGGTGCTGTCCGCTTCCGCCTGCGACCTGCCCTCGATCACCTTCCACGAGCCGGTGTGGATAACCAACGTACCAATCACCTTCAACGGAAGATTCAACGTGGTGGAGCATCACACCTTCGCCGGCAAAAGCTTGAGCTGCTCTACCGATACCACCGGGGCATTGACCGTCGACCGTAAGGGCAGTGTGACTTTCACCACACGGGGCGGGGTTTTTTCGATCGACGCTAATGGACAGCGCGTCGAGCAGGGAAAAGACCAGGGCTGGCGGGTCGAGGGACAGGTTGAGCCGCCTGGCCAGCCATTCTTGAAATTCACCACGTGCAGTCAGGGACGCTACCGCGCCGAAGACTCGGCTGAACATATCATGGCGGAATACCAGCAGGATACCCAGACCGGGAAACTGACCGGTGGCGTCACCTGCTACAATGAGAATAACAAACCTGCCTCGGAATTCGCCTTTTACCTGGCAGCGACTGAGCCCAGGAAGTGAAGTTCCCGCGGCGGTTGTCAATCACAAGAAGGTTAAATTATGGAAATTTTCGAAACTATCAGGCAAAGAAGAAGCATCCGCTCATATACAAACGAGGAAGTGACTGAAGGAGAAATCAATATACTACTAGAAGCGGCGATCCGCGCTCCTTCAGCCTGCAACCGTCAAACCTGGCGTTTCGTGATTGTTAGAAATCCCGAGACGATTGATATTCTATATAAGGCTGCCTCTTACAGCACACAGCATCAAACATTCGTCAAGAAAGCCCCTGTTATCATCGTCGTCTGCGCAGACTTAAGACCATACAAGCGAACCCCTTATCGAAAGCGCGGGGAAAGTCTTTTTGCTCTACAAGAAACGGCTGCCGCTATCCAAAATTTGCTCTTAGCAGCCTGCGCATCAAATCTAGGGGCTTGTTGGGTGGGTTTAATTGATGAAGAGATCATCAAACAGACAATGAAGATACCTAAAGGCATCCGGCCTGTGGCGATTATTCCGATTGGGCACACAAAATCAAAGACCAAGCCAACGTCAAGAAAGCCATTGGAAGATGTTGTTTACTACGAGAGCTTTTGAGAATGTAACTACCTGAGATCGAAGAATTCCCCCTTGACATTAACGTTACGTCATGGTTTATCATAGAGTGCGAGGCGTAAAGTGTTCACCGTCAAACAACTTTCCGACCTGGCCGGCATCAGCCCGCGCACGCTGCACTACTACGATGAGATCGGGCTGCTCAAGCCAGCTTCCCACGGCGACAACGGCTACCGCTACTACGGCGAGGAAGCCCTGCCCAGGCTCCAGCAAATCCTCTTCTTCAAAGAGCTGGACTTCAGCCTGGACGAAATCCGGTCTATCATGGCCCAGCCGGGCTTCGAAGTGGTGCACGCACTACAGGTGCATAGGCAGGCGCTGCTGGAACGGGTCGAAAGGTTAAACCGCCTGATCCAAACCATCGATAATACCACTCTGCATTTAAGAGGACAATTCACTATGAAGAAAAAAGATTACTTTGCCGGTTTCAGCGAAGAGAAACAGAAGCAGTACGAGGCGGAGATCCGCCAGCGCTACGGAGAGAAGGCCTTCGACGCTCGGCAGCGTACCCGAAGCAACTGTCTTGAAAGTCAAGAGGTAAACTGCTTAAGAGAAGGGTTCCAACGTTGTTGATCGCGAAGGATGGCATTCAGAAAAGTGAGCAACTTACGCATACAGGCTGTCAAAGCAACTTT
>Ga0315282_10011364_pt1 | contig 13809 bp, 16 predicted proteins | sample YL17G07_20_MG_FD_203693 | JGI IMG/M metagenome (GOLD analysis project Ga0315282, IMG submission 203693) | Sediment microbial communities from Yellowstone Lake, YNP, Wyoming, USA - YL17G07_20 | ecosystem: Environmental > Aquatic > Freshwater > Lake > Sediment | place: USA: Wyoming | collected... | reverse complement strand
CTTGCAATCTTTTCAGCAAGTTTATTCTCTATAATCGTGTTCCTTTTCAGCGATTCTACAAAAATTTAGGATAAGACAACATAAATTTGCATAGACAGTAGTATCATATGTATCGTAACTTATTCATATCATATACTGTTACATAAAGCCTTTTTGGTGACGAAAAAATGAGTTGCTCTATCCCGCTTTCTACTTTGCTATCATGTTTCGGCAATAAAGAAACTGATTGCAGGATTTTTCTCTGAAGGCAGCGTTAACAAAAAACAATTTTGTAGCATCCTATGAGTGGGGGACTGCAAAATTTCTTATTGTTTTTCTAGAATTATTTTCTTTAATTGATTAAGCGCTTTGTCTCTTTTGTACCTCATGGCAGAGCGGTTTTTTTACTTTTAAATTTACTTGTCTCTTTAACTCCATAATTCTTTCTTTTAAAAGCAGAGTTTGGAATTTTGTATAACGTATGCCGTTTTACGAAGCTATCGAAGGTGGTTTGAACGGAATACCGAAGGCACGGAACCGTAAAACGGTCGTTAGAAGTGGCTGATAAGCCCGGGGTGAGTTGTTTATTGTTTTTATGTATGACGTCGCAAGACCTTCCAGACCAACTAATTCTAGTATCTTTAAGTCCTGAGTATAAATATGGTTCGAAGTTCTTCGAATGTAAAATAATGGGCATAATATCGGCCATGCCACAAAGAATCATTTGTCTCTTTACAAATTCAAGATTTACTGGCGCTAGATCTAAAAGAACAACATCATATCCTTGTTTTGCAAGTTCGACTGTATATTTGCAAGGACCTCCGCCTGCATCTAAAATTAATCCTTTTTTAGGTAAATACTTTTTAGGAAACTGCAATGTTGTATCAAATTCTCATCTATGGTAAGCATCTTGAACTAATCTTTTCCACTCGTAGTGAACGCTCTCTGTATAATATTCTTTAATTTTTGCAACCTCAATGGTTACATCTAACGTTTCCAGCATAGAGAAAGTCCTGAACTTGATTCAGGATTTGGGTGATAGGTAGCGAACTGCATATACACTATCGAGTCACTTTTGAGTTTTCTACTCTCTCTGTTAAAATTCGATAATGTCAGCATACTTCTCATATCCAACTGCCTTTGCCAGACGGATGGATGCCTCATTTTTAAAACTGCACTCATAGATAGGGATCCGCCCAATATCAAGTATTGCCTTTGTCATTGCAGAAATCACTGCTTTGCCATAACCTCTTTTTCGGTACTCTGGAAGGGTATCAACACCAACTTCCTCTATTAAGCCTTGCATATGACCTATGGCTGGAGCATCTGATACAGATACCAATCTTCCCTCTTGAAAAACTCCAAATGCTATACCATCCTTTATGTTTCGTTTAATATCCCTTACAAGATAGTTAGAATCGTATTCGGGATATAAATCGAGTTTCATCTTGACGTAGAGTTCAATATCAGAATCCTGAAGTTTACGACATTCGGGAACCTGAAACAGTTGAAGGTGCACAGGGGTACAATATAGAACATGAACAAGTTCACCAGTTTCTTCTGAGCCGATAAGAGAGCCAATTTTCTTTCGCCACTCTAAAGTGTAAAGTTGACTTATTTCTGGTGCCTCTGTAAGAAGCTTCTTTAAAGACTCAAAAAGGTCTGGTCGTATAGAGATAACCGCTCTTTCTCTAAAAATCTGAACCCATATTGCTACTGTGTGACTCCATCCTATCTCGGGCTTTAGCCTTCGGTTACTGGAGACTGGGATAACCTGGCCCTCCTCCACTTGTAAGATTGGGTAACAGAGATATATAGAAAAATATTGGTCTACAATTTCTTCTTTTGATCCAAGCATTTCTTAACCCCCATTGAACTCGACGGCGAATAACTTGTTTATATCCGGCCTGCTCAGATATACCAACATTTTTAGAGTATGTACGACATAGTTGCGTATACTACTTCTTAACGACCATGTATTTTTATCTAATTGTTCTATTTTCATATTTTCACCTCTCAGTTACAAACGAATATGTCTTTTATCTTTTTCTATTTCCGTTTCTTCCTTTCACTCTTTCCATTTTATTCTCTTGACAAATATTTCCAAACTTTACTCTTTTGTAACCTGCTGAAAAGATTGCAGGTTTACTCTTTTCTTACTCTTTTGTAATTGCTGACTTTGCAATTTATCGCACTCCTTTTCAGTGGATTTACTTCTTTGTAATCCATACTCTTTTTCAGTGGATTATTTTGCTAATTTCTTGTTTATTTTTTGAGAAGTATTTTGTTGCATCTTGACTTCTGAGTGACAATATCATAAGAAGATTTGTTTTGAGTGATTAATTAATCCTTAGTCTATTTTGGATAAGGCCAATAGTCTCGTATGTATCGTATATCATAACTTATTCAGGATGGTGAATACATTTTACTTAAACATCTTTATTTCCTGGCTATTAACTGGGATTGTACTCCTTAAAAAATAAATTTAAAGTAGAAAAATATTATAGGATTACTTCGCTTCCATGTAATCCAATGCTTCATCGAGGTAAACGTTAAAATTGGAAGGAAAATCGTGACCGAGTCCCTCAACTACAGTAAGTTTGTATAGAAGCCCTACTTTTTCCATCTCTGAGCAAAGGTCTTTAGTGTTTTTAGTGAAGTTATCTTTTTCACCTGCAAGAATATACCCTTTTACTCCCTTCCTTACCCCGTTTTTAAGCAATGGAATGAAAAATGAAACATCATCTATTGCAGGAACTATAGCAATGAATCTTTTAAGATTTAGAGGGGTGTCTTCAAGTACGAGATCGCCACAGATGCTGCTACACCGTAGCAATAACTGCATTCTCAATCAATAGAAACAACAAACAATTTCTCTTAAATTAAAAAATGCTATAATATATAAATAAAATTTTCGAGGAGGTAATATGCTTAAATTAAAAGAAGTGGAGCAGTGCTTCTATCCTAACATTATTGAAGAGGCTGCTAAACTTCTCAAGGAAAGTGGCGAAGATACACGAATAGTGGGTGGGGGGCTGCACCTTACTGCTTTTCCAAACCCTGCGATAAAAACGCTTATTTTTTTGAACAATCTTAAATTAAATTACATAAAAGAAATCGATGGTAAAATCTCTATCGGGGCAACAACTACTATTAGCGAACTTGCGAATTCTGCTGAAATGAACGGATATTTAAAAGGTAATGTAAAAAAACTTTTGCAATCAATTGCCTCAGAACTTTTAAGAAATCAAATCACTATGGGAGGTTCTGTTGCGCAAAGAGAACCATATTCAGATATTGTGACAATGCTTCTTACGTTAAGGGCAGATATAGTAATTCACGATGGAGAAAAAGAAATTAAAACCCCGATTTCTGATTTTTATAAATCTAACTTCAGGGCTACTCTTAAAAAGTCTGTTATCAAAGAAGTCCTGCTTGGAAAATTTGATGCGAGTTACAAATTTGGCATGAAACGATTTATAAGAAATGCAACAGATATCCCTCTTTTAAACTTTGGAATTCTCACTCAAGTTAATGAGGACGCAATTAAAAATGTTTCTATTGTGGTAGGTGCAAGACCAGGATCTGCTGAAAGGTTTGCCCAAGCAGAAGAATTTTTGAAAGATAAAACACTGTCAAAAGAATTAGCAGAAGAATTTGGCAAATTCGTAGAAGAAAATGTAGATGTAGCAGGAGATATAAGAGTTGGAAAAGAATATAGAGCTCACATAGCAGGGATTTTTGCAAAAAGAATTTTAAATGAATTCATGGAGGAATAGCATGAAAGTACATTACAAAATAAATGGAGAGGAAAAAGAATTTGATATTCAACCAGGGGAACTGCTTCTTGACGTATTAAGGAGAAACGATTATACGGAGATTAAGGGTAATTGCTATATGGGCACCTGCGGTGCCTGTGCTGTACTTATCAATGGAGTAGCAAAAACAACCTGCACGACCCTTGCAGCCCAGGTTAACAATGCTGAAATTATAACAATCAAAGGAATAGGAACAATTTCAGAACCTCATCCATTGCAGAAGGCTTTTGTAGAGCAAGGAGCAGTTCAGTGTGGTTTCTGCACGCCTGGAACAATTATCTCTGCATACGCTTTGCTAAAAAATAACCCTGACCCAACGGAAGAAGACATAAAAAGATCAATAGACGGAAATCTTTGCAGATGCACTGGCTATGTACAGCAGATCGAAGCAATAAAATATGCTATTAAACTCCTTAAAGGAGGTAAATGATGGACGGATTTGAATATATAGGTAAAAATATAGGCAAAATTGACGCAATGGCACTTGCAACAGGCCAGCCTCTCTTTACAGACGATATTTCTTTCCCAAACACCCTTCACATAAAAATTCTGTATTCTCCACATGCCCACGCAATAATAGAAGATATCGATACAAGCGAAGCAGAAAAAATACCCGGAGTAAAGCTCATACTTACTTACAAGAATACACCACAAGTTTTGCATACAACAGCTGGCCAGGGGTGGCCTGAACCGTCCCCTTATGATACCTGCATGTTCAATAAAAAGGTGCGTTACGTTGGAGACAGGGTAGCAGCAGTTGCAGCCGAAACAGAGGAAATTGCCTATGAAGCGCTAAAGTACATTAAAGTAAATTACAAAATATTACCCACAGTGTTCAACCCTGAAGAAGCAATGAAAGAAGGAGCACCGGTAATACATGACGAAGAAGGTATCAGTGGAGTTTACAATCCAAAAAGAAACATTATCTCACACATCGAAGTAAAAGCTGGAGATATTGAAAAAGGTTTTGAAGAATCTGATGTTGTTGTTGAAGATACGTTTGAGATGCAATATGTTCAGCACTGTCCAATCGAGCCACACGCTACAATTACATACCTTGATGAGTACGGAAGACTTGTTATAAGAACATCTACTCAGGTTCCATTCCATGTTAGAAGAATAGTTGCACAAGTTCTTGAAATACCAGTACAGAACATAAGGGTAATAAAACCAAGAATAGGTGGTGGATTCGGTGTAAAACAGGAAATCATACTTGAGGAAATCAGTGCATTTGTAACCTTAAAAACCCATAGACCTGCAAGACTTGTTTTCACACGGGAAGAAGAGTTTGTTTCTTCAAGAACAAGGCACCCTATGAAAGTCACTGTTAAAATTGGAGCAAAGAAAAATGGGATATTTAATGCAATTAAAATGTATGCATTGAGCAACAACGGTGCTTATGGAACTCATGGGCTTACGGTTACTTCAAATACAGGCTCAAAAACGCTGCCACTGTACAACAAAGCACCAAATATCGAATTTATGGCAGATATAGTATATACAAATTTGCCTGTTGCAGGCGCATACAGGGGGTATGGTGCAACGCAAGGATATGTAGCACTCGAACAGGTAGTTGATGAAATTGCCGAAAAACTTGGAATGGACCCTGTTGAAATAAGAAAAATAAATCATATAAAAACAGGTGAAACTTCACCAATATTCAAAGCCCTCGGTGAAGGAAGGGAAGGTGTCACACAGTACATTCAAAGCGAAGCAACTGACAAACTTCTTGAATTAGGAACAAAAGAAATTGGCTGGTATGAAAAAATTAGAAAGCCTGCAAAGGACGCAACTAAAGTAAGAGGTATAGGAATGGCCCTTCTTATGCAGGGTTCGGGCATCCCTCGTCTTGATATGGGTGCTGCAAGTATTAAGCTCAATGAGGATGGTTCTGTCAATGCGCTTTATGGAGGGACAGACTTGGGCACAGGGCTTGATACAGTCGTTGCACAAATCGTTGCAGAAACACTCGGTATTAAACCAGAACAGGTCATTGTCTACGCAGCAGATACAGATATGACACCTTTTGATAAGGGTGCATACGCTTCAAGCGGAACATTTATCTCTGGAGGTGCAGTCTACAACGCTGCACTCAAAGTAAGAGAACAAATACTTGAAGTCACAAAAGAAATATTCGGGGAATTTGATACAAAAGATTTTATCCTGAAAGACGGTTTTGTAATCAGTGAGAAGAGTGGCAAAAAAGTAAGCCTTTCTGAAATTGCATATCAAACCCTATATTTGAAGAAACAACAGCAGATTATGGCGACAAATTCATTTGTCTCTGATTCTTCCCCTCCTCCATTTGCAGCACACTTCGTAGAGATTGAAGTAGATAAAGAAACTGGTATAATCACGCCGATTAAATATGTTGCAGCCGTAGATTGTGGCGTTGCCATTAACCCTGAGCTTGCAAAAGGACAAATTATAGGTTCCATCGTGAATGGCATTGGCTATGCCCTTACCGAAGAGTATAAATTCAGCCAGACAGGAAAATTAATTAACAGCAATTTCATGGAATACAGAATTCCATCATCAAGAGACATACCAGATATTAAGACAATCCTCGTTGAAACTTACGAACCAAAAGGACCGTACGGAGCAAAATCTGTCGCAGAAATCAACATCAACGGCCCGATACCTGCAATTGGAAATGCGCTTTACAATGCATTAGGAATAAGGATCCATAAACTTCCATACACACCTGAAAAAGTGCTTGAAGCTTTAAGAAACAAGGGGGCATAAAGCCCCCTTTATTAAACTTCACGATAACAACTATACCTCAGGAAACTTATCTGGAGAGATATATTCTCCAAATTTTTCTTTTGCTTCTATAAGTCTCTCTCTTTCTCTTTCAAGAACATCAAACAGCAATTGAGGTGTAGCCTTTATACTTGTGTAAATGCTAGTAACTCTCTCGTTCTTTGCAAGGTTTTCTGGCACTCTTATGGTAAATTGCTTCACATAATCTTCATAAAAATAGTCTTCCTTTAAAATTTGTTTGAAAAGTTTTTGAAGGTCTTCGTATTTTGGAATAAGTCCAATGGGTGTTTTTAATGCACCCACTTCATTATGGACTCGCAATTCCATCCACTTGAGCCAAACTTTTTTGTCATTTTTCTCGTTTAAGAATTTACCGTCTTTGTCTTTAAGAAAATAGTTAACACCAAAAATAAGAGGTGTTTTTGACAATTTTTTACCAAAGTTAAGATTTACCTCTATATATTTTCCTATAGGTATAGAAAGAAAATCAAGGGTAGACATTGGATTAAATTCTCTTACTCCCTGTTTGCCAAGTATTGCGGCAGTAGTTTCAGATTCAATTGATGCTCCTTTTGTAATGATTCCATGATCCCAGTCAAAAGCTTCACACACAGGAACCCAGGTATCAGAATCTCTTCCTCCAAAAATTATTCCACTTAATGATACACCCGCAGGATCATTAAATTTTGGGTCAATGTTTTCAAGCGTATCGAGGCTTAGAGTAAAACGGGCATTGAGGTGAGATGGAGATATTTCTTTCCCATTTGCATCTTTTTTGCCTTTAAACCATTCTCCTGAATGGTTTAATCCTCTTTCTGGAATCTCGCCGTCTTTTCCAATCCAATATACAGAACCATCTTCAAGGACGAGCACATTAGAGAAAATTATTTCATTTGGTGTATGAAGCACCTTCCACTGAATTGGATCATCCTTTGAATTAACCCCCTGGATTATTCCAAACATCCCTTTTTCAACATTAACTGCGAATGAATTTCCATTTTTATTCTTAATATAAGCTATGTCATCACCTACAATTGTCTCTCCTTCGAGCATCGCTGTCGAAGTTTTACCACACATCGAAGGGAATGCACCTGTAAAGTATGTTACTCTTCCTTGCGGACCGTGGACTCCCATAACAAGCATATGCTCAGTAAGCCATCCTTCACGTGAGCATCTATCAATTGCAAGGCGCATCGCAAGTTTCTTTAACCCTATCGTGTTTCCTCCATACTGAGTATTAATAGAATAAACTGTCTCTTCTTTGAGGTCAATATAAATTCTTCTTTTATCAAGGTTTTTAGAAACAAACCTTTCATCAAGTTCGCCCTCTGAATGTACAAACTTAAAAAATCTTGCACTCTCACCAAGCCTCTTGAATTCCTCAAAGCCTTGTCTGTATAGAAGATTTTCACTATGCGCAACATACGCAGAATCTGTAAGCTGAACGTTTGGAATTGAAAAAATAGACTTTTCAGGGCCGAGAGTATAAAAACAAACAAAAAGCTCTCTTCCATTCATTATATCTTTGAGTATTTCATGCACTTCTTCAAGATGTGTCTCTCTTTCACCAGTTGCTATGCTTTTGTCAAGTTCTTCACCCTTTTCAAGAAGAATTTTTGTATTTGCCTTATCCCTGCCCTGATCGCCATATGCATCGAAATGAATTGTGTGCCCTGGGATTTTAAGATAAGCCTCTTCATGATTTTCAACCGCTCTCCTTCTTATATAATCAATGTCTTTAGAAGACCCGTCTGATACGAAAACTTTTTCTGGATTACAAAGTTCAATGTATTTTGCAATAAACTCATTAAGCTTGTGATTGTTTATAGAGACAAGCTTCGAAAAATTGTCTTCGTCCATTGTGGACTTTAGAATTTCTTCAATACTTTTCATTTTACCTCCTAAACATATTCATGCTAAAGAAATTTTACTACTTAATTTCTTTTTTTCAAATCTCTATTAACGCAACTAAACAACTATATTTTACTAAATGTTTCTTCTACCCAATTTTTGATTTCATTTCTAACTTTACGTACCTTTTCCATAATTTCATCATAAGAACCTGTAAAAGTAGAAGGGTCTTCAAAGTTCTGATGGATATAATTCAAGCCACCTGGGAAAAAGGGACAGATCTCTTTGGCTCTGTCACAAACGGTAACAATATAGTCAAACCTTTGCTTTATAAATTCCTTAACAGATTTTGTGGTGTTAGGCGATATATCAATATCTGTTTCTTTCATAGCCTCGACAGCATAAGAGTTTAAAGTTCCAGGCTCTGTCCCAGCACTAAATGCTTCAAATTTGTCAGGGAACAGTTCATTTAAGAAAGCTTCTGCCATCTGTGAACGGGCAGAGTTATGGGTGCAAATAAACAAAACCCTTTTTTTCATTAGGGGACCTCTTCATTCAATTATTAAATCATCAAGGGATCTTTTTGGGACATGATGCGTACCATCTTTGTTACGCCAGTACTTTATATCACCATCACTCCCAACAGTCTCAATAATTACTTTCTCTTTTGGTTTGCCAATGGCAATTACAAGAACTATTTCAAATTTTTCAGGTATTTTCAAGCTCTCGCGTAATCCGTTCTTATTAATAGATGCTATCATACATCCACCAAGCCCTCTTTCGGTTGCACCAAGTAAAATGCTCTGAGCTGAAATGCCTGCATCCCAGATAAATGAGTCACTTTATTCCTTTGTAACCTGTGCTCTTTATAAACAGGTTATATTTTTATCGCCAAGAAGAACAATGTAAGCAGAAGGTCTCTCTCCCTCAGGCGGACCAGGCCAATCTTTAAGGTATGCAGCCCAGGCAAGATTTGAAAAAATTACGGAATTCTTTTCTTCAACACAGGAAATAATGTATTTCAAAGGTTGTTTATTAGCGGCAGAGGCTGACAATCTCGCAAGATCAATAAGTTCTCTTAAAGTATCACAACTAACTTTGAAATCCTCAAAAAATCTCCTATAACTCCTATTTTTCAAGATTAAATCTTTAATCATTTTTGCCTCCCTTATTTTTTGGATTATATTTTTTAAACCAATTAAATCCAGCTTCTTCCATTAATTTAAGATAAGTTTCATTATTTTGGGGCATAATGCTTGCAATATAATGGAGCCCGAAATATCTTTGAACAGGGTTTATATATCCATTTTCCTTAATTTTTTTAATACACTTTTCTGCAAATTCTCTTCCCTGGACTTCCTCGCATACCTTTTTGATTATTTCAAGCCTTTCCTCTGTAATATCAACTTTAACACCAGAATACTTTTTACTAAATGCACTTAAAAGATCAGAGTCAGATAAATCCTGATATTTTTCATTATGAACAATTGAATTAATACCAAGCTTCTTCCTGGATAATGCCTTGCTTAATGGATAGCCAAGGCAGAGTAATACAACCGGCAAAACTCCCTCAGGCAAGGCAACCATTTTTCGAACTTCAGGAATAAAATCAATTATTGTTCCGATATAAACTGAACCTAATTCAAGAGCGTCTGCCGCAGTACATATATTTTGTGCAGCGATAACAGTATCCTGAAATGAAATCCAGAAATGTCTGAAAGAACTCGTTGCAGTAAAAGGAGCAACTTCAAGTTCAGCCCATCTTTTTATGCGGTGCCAGTCGATGCAAAATAGCAAATTCACAGGTGCTTTTGCAATAAAATTCTGACCGCAGAGTTTCGCAAGTTTATTTTTTGTTTCCTCGTTTTCTATCTTTATTATTGAATAAGGTTGCAAATTTCCTCCAGTTGGTGAATGGATGCCGGCTTCGAGGACAAGATTTAAGATTTCCTCTTCTATTTTTCTATCAGAAAAATTCCTGCAACTTGCCCTTTCACAAAGCAATTTCAGAGTTTCATTTGGATACCTTTTGTTTTTTTTCTCTTCGACACCATGATGAGAAGGCATTTTATTTTCAGTCATATTCTCTCCTTACACATTTTAATTTTTATCGATTTTACCATAAAACAAAAATTCGCAGGATAAGATAATTCTTAACGTTTAATTAAAAAATATTTACAGGCAAAATATAACTATCACTTACAAAAAATGACCGGTTGAAACTAATTATCATCCTTCCTTTCTAATGCTTCCTCGCTATTAAGCTTTTCGTTTAAAAGGCGGGCAATTTTATATATATGATCGGAAATTCTTTCAAGATCTGAAAGCATGTCAACATAAATGATACCAGCTTCAGGACTGCAAACGCCAGTCATAAGCCTTTCTACATGTGCATTTCTCAAACAGGCTTCCATGTCGTCAACAGACTGTTCTATTTTTTCAATTTCTTTGAACTCTTCCGTTGTAAGGTCATCAAAACTCTCTACAATTATCTCAAATTCTTTTTTCACCGTATCCATCATCTTGCCTAAATCAATCATTGCAAGCTCAGAGAATACTATACCGTCCTGGATTTTCTCTATCCCAAGTTCTGAAATTCCCTTTACAATGTCGCCTATTCTCTCAAGTTGGGAAGCGACATTTACCATGAGGTTTACATCCCTTGAATGCTTATCGGATAATGATTTAGACATAATAAGAGGAGCAAAAGTCTGCACCTCCTTATTTATACTATTAATTGCGGATTCCCGCAGGTTAATCTGTTGAGTAATTCTTGTATTGTTTTTATTCATCATGAGGTATAGTGCTTCTATGTTTTGTTTGACTATATCCATCATGTGAAGAACCTCTTTATGTAATGCATCAACAGCAAAAGATGGCATGTTAAGAAGTCTTTTATCTATATATTTAGTTCCTCCCTCAATTATTATTTCTTCGCCCGGTACAAGTTTTTTAACAAGTTTTGCAAACTTATTTATAAACGGCAGGAATAAAATCGTACAGGTAACATTAAAAAGAGTATGAGCGTTTGCAATCTGTCTTACAAGATCAGAAGATGTTTTTGAAATAAAATTAACATAGGGTCTAAAGATAATCAAGAAAATAATGGCACCAATCAAATTAAATAACAGGTGGGAAACTGCGACTCTTCTTGCCTGAACATTCGTACCGATACTTGCAATAAGCGCTGTAACAGTAGTTCCAATATTAGCGCCGATAACGAGCGCAAATGCAGCTTGTAGGGTTAATAATTTTTCTGCACCTAATGCTTGAACAATACCTACAGTAACAGAAGAACTTTGTTCAATACCAGTAAAAACAGTTGCAATGAGAACTCCAAGAATTGGTTTCTGACTCATTTTAACAAAAAGATTCATAAAATAAGGAGAATTTTTCAAGCCTGTCACGGAACCTTCCATAAATTGCATTCCAACAAAAATTAGACCGAAGCCCATAGTTCCACGACCAAGTGCACGAAGACTTTCTTTCTTTGAAATAAATGATAAGAAAAAACCCAATGCAAATATTATCAGCCCGTATTTTGTAAGTCTAAAAGCAATAATCTGGGCTGTGGCTGTGGTACCAATATTTGCACCGAAAATAACGCCAAGAGTGTTTTCAAAACTTATTGTTCCCGAGTTAGCAAGGCTAACAATAGTTACAGTTGTAGCAGAACTTGATTGAATTATAGATGTAAAAACTGTACCTAAAATAACCCCGAAGACGGGTTTAGAGGTTATCTTATCGAGAAATTTTCTAAAACCACCGAAAGCAAAGGTTTCGAAACTTTTACTTGTAATAGTAATGCCATAAATAAATAGAGCAATTCCGCCTAAGAAAATAAAAACATTCTGCAAACCTATCTACCTTCCTTTTTTCAAACAATACCGAATCAGCATCTGTATAAAAAAAGAAATCTTTACAATCATTAAGTCCCGTTAAAATGGATATTAAAAAATCCATTAATAATATACAAATAAAAAGCGAAATTTCCAAATAATTTGATAGATATAACCAGTTTAATAATTATTTAATCAGAAATGGTTAATTTTTACAAATAATTCAATTCTGATAAAATTTACAAAAGGAGGTTTTTATGCTTAAAGAATTTAAAGAGTTCATAGCAAGAGGCAATGCAGTGGACATGGCAGTAGGTATAATAATCGGCGCTGCGTTTGTTGCAATCGTTAGCTCTCTTGTATCCGACATTATTATGCCACCGCTTGGTTTGCTTCTCGGGAAAGTAGATTTCTCAAACCTTTATATTTTGCTGAAAGAGGGAACAAAACCTGGACCTTATACTTCACTTGCAGATGCAAAGGCTATTGGAGCAGTTACAATCAACTATGGCGTTTTTATAGATAAAGTTATGAGTTTTGTTATAGTAGCCTTTATAATATTTCTTTTTGTAAAATCAATTAACAAACTAAGAGCACCTAAAGTGATACCAGAAGCAAAACCTGCAACTAAAGAATGCCCTCACTGTCATATGCAGATTCCATTAAATGCGACTCGTTGCCCTTATTGCACTTCTGAGTTAAGCAAATAGTGCTTTAAGCTTCTTATATAATGCCTAACTATTAGATTTTCCATATAATATGGAAGAGAATTTATCGATACTATTAAAATTTTTACTCTCATTTCTTCTTAGGGGTTTGATTGGTTTTGAGAGAGAAAGAGGAAATAGACCAGCCGGTTTCAGGACTCATATACTCGTTTCCGTTGCTTCTACACTCATCACAATTACTTCTATTCAATTCTTTAAAATATTTGGGATGGCTGACCCTTCAAGAATTGCATCAAGCATAGTAGTTGGAATTGGTTTTCTTGGAGCAGGTACAATAATGAAAGAAGGTCTCACCATAAGAGGACTAACAACTGCTGCATCTATATAGGTTTCGTCCGCAATATATTCCTCAATACTCTTACGATGAAAATCTATCTTTTTATGGAGAGTATTTAATTCTTTGGAATTCGCTGATAAAAAGCGCGAATTTACTCTTTTCTAACCTGCAATCTGTTCAGGAGGTTCCAAAGGAATAAATCCATGCTCTTTTTCAATGGATTCTATACAGGCAGCAGTTTCTTTTTTAACATACTTTAACTCTCCTTAAGTTAGGATAGTAGTCTCGTATGTTCCGTAACTAGTTCATTTTTCATTGAGTTTAATAAAATTAATTGTGGAAAATATTCGTAGGAACAAAGTATTCATATGAAAAGAGCAATGAATACAGAGGAGTAAACGAATACAAAGGATTATAAAGATACAACGGATAGAAATTTAATTAAGATTCACTTAACTACTCCATGTTTTTATTTGGTAGGAGTCTTTCCCAAATATCCTATCAAGTACTGATTGCATTGATTTTGAATTCTGGACAAAATATTTTGGGGAGGT
>Ga0315282_10011363_pt1 | contig 13809 bp, 13 predicted proteins | sample YL17G07_20_MG_FD_203693 | JGI IMG/M metagenome (GOLD analysis project Ga0315282, IMG submission 203693) | Sediment microbial communities from Yellowstone Lake, YNP, Wyoming, USA - YL17G07_20 | ecosystem: Environmental > Aquatic > Freshwater > Lake > Sediment | place: USA: Wyoming | collected... | reverse complement strand
ACGGGGCCGGAAAAACCACCACCATCAAGAGTATCATCGGGTTGACCCCCCCCAAGAGAGGGTCGATCGTCTACAGCCAAAAAAATATCGCCCACCGGAAACCCCATGACATTGTCCGCCTGGGCATCGGATACGTCCCGGAAGACCGCCGCATCTTCACCACCCTTTCGGTCCTGGAGAATTTGCAGGTGGCGGAAGGGAAGAGGAAAGGCATGTGGAATCTGGAGAAGATATTTGCCCTCTTTCCCGTGCTGGAAGAAAGAAAGGAAAACAAAGGGAATCAACTGAGCGGGGGAGAACAACAGATGCTGACGATTGCCCGTTCGCTGATGGGCAACCCAGAACTGATCCTGGTGGATGAACCGTCCGAGGGGCTGGCTCCCATCATTGTGGAGGGAATCGCCCGGGCTATTAAAAGCATGAAGAACCAGGGAATGACCGTCCTTCTGGTGGAACAAAATGTCCTGATGACCTTGAAGCTGGCCGACCGGCATTATGTGATCGACAGCGGGAAGATTATCTACGAGGGGCTGAATGAGGAACTGATGGCCAACCGGGAGATTCAAAAGAAATATCTGAGCGTTTGATCATCTGACTCAGATCATATTCATTCGAAAGGAAAAGGAGGAGAAGATGAGAAAAAAGCATCACATTTTTTGTTTGTTGGTTGGGATGATTACCTTGGCTTTCCTTGCTCCGCTGGCCGAGGCACAGGATGCGGTTCGGATCGGGGTGGTACATAATTTTACGGACTTGAGCGGCAGAAGTATCAAGGAAGGTGCGGTGTTGGCCCAGGAGCACATGAACAAGGACGGGGGGATCTTCGTCAGGGAACGGGGGAAAAAAGTCCCCGTGGAGTTGTTCTTTGCGAATGATGGAGGGAAGGCCCAGACCTCTTCGTCAGCCGTAGAAAAATTATGTAATAGCGACAAGGTCGATTTTTTGGCGGGTGCCAATGGTACAGAGCTGACCCTGGCCCAGCAGGAAATGGCCATGGATTACAAGAAGATTTTCCTCAGCTCCGGAGCGGCGGGGATTCAACTCTGGAAGAACGTGGAAAAGAACTATAGCCGTTATAAATATTATTTTAAGTACGAGCCCCTTGATTCCCTGCAACTGGGGGAAGGCATGGTGGAGATTGGGGTGGGAACGGCCAAGGCCATTGCCAAGCAGTTGAACATCCCGATCAAAGAGGTCAAAGCCGCCTTCCTGGCGGAACATGCCGAATGGGCTGAGCCAGTCGTCAAGATGGCCCAGGAAACTTTTAAAAAGGAAGGAATTGACATTGTGTATGTTGCCCGTCCCTCCCGGGATGCCACGGATTTAACCACGGAGGTGGTAGAGGCCTCGCGGAAAGGGGCCAAGATGATTTGGGCGTGTTTTTCCTACGAGGCTGGTTACGCCATGGTCAGGCAGATTTATGACCTGAAACTGCCCCTCATCGCCACGGGGTATAACAGCGTAGCCCAGGATGTGGCCGGCTACTGGAAGGCTACTGCGGGGAAGGGGATCTATTCAGTCTCCTGGACCTTTGTGCCCCCGCGGATTCCTCTGACGCCCAAAACCATCCCCTTCTATGATGCCCACGTGGCCCGGTGGAGCCATCCCCCTCTGACCTACCGGGGCAATAACCAGTACAACAACATGTTCATCCTGAAAGAGGCGATCGAGAAGGCGGGAACGTTGAATGCCGACAAACTGGTTCCCATTTTAGAGGACCTTCAATATGTGGGAATCATGGGCACCAACAAAGTGGACCCCAAAACCCATAACTCCATCTCCGGGAAAGGATACCTCCCGAATATCGGAATCCAATGGATCGAAGGGGGGAAGCAGGAAGTGATCTATCCGGATTATCTGAAGAGTTCCGACATCACCCTGCCCCCGGCCCTGCTGAAAATGAAAAAATAGGAAGGTGTCAGTACGGGGAATTTCCCTGCGGCTTCCCGCAGGGAAATTCATAGTCGAGGGGGGAGGCCCTGCCCAAGAGGAAGGCCATGCTTTTCAAGCTATTGATCTACACCTTTATTTCTGGCTCCATCTATTGTGTGATTGCCTCGGGGTTTTCTCTGGTATTTGGTGTGGCCAATATCCTTAACCTGGCGCACGGGGTATACTATATGATGGCAGGGTATTTCTTATATACCTTCTTTGTCACGACCCAGAGCATGGCTGTGGCCATTCCGCTGGCCATCCTTTGTACCATCCTGTTTGGGCTCTTCAGCTACTTCGTCATTTGCCGGGTGATCGACTCTCCGTTCAAGACTCTTCTGGCCACCTTTGCCTTTGGAGGGGCCATCTCCGAGATCATCTTCATCATTTACGGGGTCAGTACCTATGGAATTCCCAACATCATCGAGGGCAGCTTTCTTCTTTCCGACGTTCCGGTGGTGAAACAGGCATTCGTGGCGGCGCTGGTGGCCCTGCTCGTGCTGGCGGCCTTTGTCTTCTTTCTGAATAAGACCGATACCGGCAGGGCCATGAAATCCGTGGCCCAGAATGTTGAAGTGGCCAAGCTCACCGGAATCAATATAAACCAGGTCAAGCTCGTCACCGTGACCAGCGCGGCATTCTTGGCCAGCATTGCCGGAGTCTTCTACCTCCCGCTGCAATCCCTGCATCCCTCGATCTGGATGAATATCACCATTCTTTCGTTCGTCATCGTGGTCCTGGGGGGCATGGGAAGCCTGAAAGGAATCGCGGCCTCTTACATCATCGCTTTTTGCGAGCATGCGACCACTCTTTCTTTCGCCGAAGGATCGTACATCAAGAACGGGGTTTATCTGCTGCTCATGATCATCATTTTAATGATGAGACCCCAGGGGCTATTCGGAAAAGACCTGGGGCCCTTCGAGGTACGGACATGAGCGGAAAGCTGGGAATCCCACTATCCCAGAAAATGAAAAAGATCTCCAAACGATGGGGTGTCCTTTTATTCCTCCAGCTCGGCATCCCCTTCGTCACGGATAATCCCTACTATTACAAGGTCCTGATCATCTTCTACCTCTACGTCATCTTCGCCATGAGCTGGGATTTAATCGGCGGCTATCTGGGCATCGGCAGCTTTGGTCATGCCCTTTTCTTCGGGCTTTCGGCCTACACCACGGCCATCTTGAACGTGAAACTCCATTGGCCTCCCCTGGTGAATTTCCCCCTCAGCATTCTCTGCTCGGTCATCATCGCGTTTATCGTGGCCAAGCCCACGGTGCGTTTGAAAGGGCACTACTTGACCCTGGTGACCTTCGCCTTCCCGGTGATCGTGACCAATATCTTCTTCGCCTTTCCAGATTTCTTTGGGGCCGACATCGGAATAAGCGGCCTCAGCCGGCTCTCCCGTTCCAGGGTGGTCGATTTCTACATAGCTTTTTGCGCCACTTGGGGAATCTATTTTATTCTGCGGGGAGTCATCCATTCGGATACCGGTTTAATCTTGCGGGCGATCCAGAGCAATGAAGCGGCGGTGATCAGCTGCGGCATCGATACGAGCAGGATCAAACTGAAGATGTTTATCCTTAGCGGAATGTTTGCCGGGGTAGCCGGGTTTTTGTATGCCCACGTTATCAAGATCGTCGAGCCTTCCAACCTGGAAGTCCACATGTCCATGCAGCCGGTGGTCATCTGTATCCTGGGAGGCATTGGCACCTTAACCGGAACCTTTTTCGGGGCCATGATTGTTACGATTGTCAATGAGTCCTTGCGGGTCGTCGAACAGTACCGGAACCTGATCTTTTACCTGCTGATTCTTGTAATCGTATTATTTTTGCCCAAAGGATTGAAATGGTATATCGACGGGGTTTTCCATTTTTTAGGGAGTAAACTCAGGGGGGTCACCCTTGCGAGAAAATAACATAAAAAAAACCCTCCTCGCCGCCCGGGGTCTTGCCAAACACTTTGGCGGGTTAGCGGCCATTGAAGATATCCATATGGAGGTCGAAAAGGGGTCGATGATTGGCATCATCGGCCCCAATGGTTCGGGGAAGACAACCCTCTTCAATGTGATGACCGGGTATTTAAAAGCCACCCGGGGTGAGGTTTTTTACGAAGGGGAAAAGATTTCGGGGATGAGGCCCTTTGCGATTGTCAATAAGGGCATCGCCCGGACCTTCCAGGTTCCCCAGTGTTGCAAACAGCTGACCATCAGGGAGAATATCCACCTAGCTTGCATTCACCGGTGTCCCAAGAATATCATCGAAGAGAAGACCCGGGAGTTTGCCAGGATCGCCAAAATCGAATCGTCTCTGGACACCCTAGCCACCAATGTTCCCATTGGCTATTTGCGGAAGACCGAGCTGGCCATGGCCCTGGCTACGAACCCCCAGCTCATCCTGCTCGATGAGCCGTTTTCCGGGCTGACCGACCTGGAATGTTATGAGCTGGCTGCCATTATCAAAGGGGTCCGGGAGAAGATCACCCTGGTGGTCATTGACCATAAGCTGAAGCATCTCATGCCCATCGTGGAGAAGGTGTTCGTTCTCAACGAGGGGCGATTGTTTTTTGAGGGGTCTCCGGAAGAGGTCGCCCGCAACCCCGAGATTCAGAGGATCTACATCGGGGGGGAGATCAAGTAGTGGAAAAGGGCCTGGTAAAGATTGCGGGAGTAAAGGCCGGGTATGGAGACGTGCCGGTTTTGCTGGGCATTCATCTTACAGTCGAGTCCAATGAAATGGTCGCCCTCGTCGGTCCCAACGGAGCAGGGAAGAGTACCCTTCTCAAATGTATCTCGGGTCTCCTTCCCCTCAAAGAGGGGGAAATCTGGTTTGGAGAGATCAAGATCAGCGGGCTCCCCTACCTGGACATTGTCAAAAAGGGGATCATTCATTGTCCGGAAGGGGGGAAGGTCTTCCCGGAGATGAGCGTGGAGGATAATTTACTCGTCGGAGGATATTTGTTCAAGAAGGAGGCCCGCAAGAAACAATTTGACCTGGTCTACAATCTGTTCCCCAAACTTTTGCAGAGGCGCAGGCAGTTAGCCGGAACACTCAGCGGGGGAGAGCGGCAGATGGTTGCCCTGGGCCTGGCCTTGATGTCCCGGCCAGCCTTTTTAATGATGGATGAACCTTCCCTGGGGCTGGCGCCGGTGATCAAGAAAGCCATCTTCAAGACCATCGACATGATTAAAGGAGAACAGAAAATTTCCATTCTCCTGGTCGAGCAGGATGCCTTCAGTGCCCTGGAACTGGCGGATCGATCCTATGTTTTGGACCACGGGATGATCGCCATGCAGGCAGATTCGAAGGCCCTGTTGCAAAACGGCGAGTTCAAGAGAATCTACATGGGTCTTTAAAGAGATAGCCGGTGGAATACCGGTGAACCCGTGTGCCAGAAAAAACAATGAATAGGGAGGTAGTGTTCATGGAAAAGATCAAGTTTACGCAGATCAAGCAGCCCTTCATCTGCACCATCCTTTCAGATTCGAACCCCATGGATTTAATCCGGAGCATCCGGCTTTCCGATTATGACGGGGCGGATGCCTACCAGATGAATTTGATGATGATCGAAAAGAAGTTTCTCAACGAGAAAGACCTCCGGGCCGTCTTCCGGTCAACGGTCAAACCCATCCTGGTCTGTTACTACCGCTGGAATTATGAGAAGCACCTGGACATCCAGGAAGAAGAAAGGATCCAGATTCTGCTGGAGGCCACACGCTGGGGAGCCAGCGGAATTGATCTTGAAGCGGATGCGTTCGACCCCAGCCCCGGCCCTCTGGAGTGGACCGAGGAGTCCAGAAAATATTCCCTCAACCGGCAATCCAAGCCGCGGGATTGGACGATGAAACCTGAGGCGATCCGGCGCCAGAAAGAGGTGATCGAGAAGATCCACAAGCTGAACGGCGAAGTTTTATTATCCAGCCACACCCGGGTTCATCTTTCCGTCGAGCAGGCCGTCTCCATGGGCAAGGAGATGGAATCCCGGGGGCCGGATTTTGTGAAATTAGTCAGCGTGGATTGTAGTTTTGAGGACCTGCTGGAAACGCTGCAGGCGACCATTGCCCTCAAAAGAGCCTTGAGAGTCCCCTACATCATGATGAGCCATGGAGACCATTCCAAGATCGGCCGGGTAGTCTGTCCCATGCTGGGATCGATGCTGGCCTTCTGTACGCAGCCCGTGTCCCCGGGGGGATTTCCGTTGCAGCCTCCCGTCCGGGCCATGAAAGCGGCTTTCGAGAATGTGGACTGGACTGTTACCAAGCCCCCGGAGGAGCAGTGGTGGTTGTGAGAATCCGGCCGGCTACCTTTTTCCCAAAGGGTGCATCCCTTGTTTCTGGGGGTGGGTCCTTTCTTTCTACGTTTCTATAAAAAATAAGGAGACGATATGACTAAAACGAAATTCACCCAGCTCAGGCAGCCCTTCATCCTGACCGTTCTTGGCGATTCTAACCCTGCGGACCTGATTCGGACCATCCGGATATCCGATTATGATGGGACCGACGCCTATGAATTGAACCTCATGAACATGGATAGGCGGTATCTCAACGAAAAGGACCTAAAAGCAGTTTTTCGGTCGACCCTGAAGCCGATCATGGTGTGCTTCTATCGTTGGGATTATCATAAGCACATCGACATTCCGGAGGAAGAGCGGGTGCGCCTGCAGATCGAAGCCGTACGTTGGGGAGCCGCCGCCATGGATCTGGAGGGGGATTCATTCGACCCCATCCCTGGACCCGACGAATGGACGGAAGCGGCGAGAAAGTATGCGATCACTTTGGGTTCCAAACCGCGGGATTTGTCCATGAAACCGGAAGCGATCAAGCGGCAGAAGGAGATCATCGCTGAGGTTCACCGGCTGGGCGGAGAAGTACTGATGTCGGCTCACACGCGAGTTCGTCTTTCCGTGGATGAGTCTGTCCGCATCGCCAAGGAAATGGAGTCGCGGGGGCCGGACATGGTGAAGGTGGTTAAAGTGGACACCAGTTTCGAAGAACTGCTGGACACGATGCGGGCCACAGTGGAGATGAAAAAAGTCCTTAAAGTTCCTTTTTTCATGATGAGCCACGGGGACCACTCCAAGATTGGCCGGGTGGTTTGTCCGATGTTGGGGTCGATGCTGGCCGTGGCTACCCAGCCCGTGTCTACCGGGGGGTTTCCGCTGCAGCCTCCCATCCGCTGCATGAAAGCGGCTCTGGAGAACATTGACTGGAGTGTGACCAAGCCGCCGGAGGAACAGCGTTGGCTGTGAGGCTGGAGACCTGCTCCTCTCTTGCTTCTACGGGGCCTGCGAGTTCTGTCCGTTGTCAATTTTCTCGCGGAAAAGGGGCCTCCCGCTCCGACCTCCCGATCTCGGAATGACGACACAGTCTCCCGGGGGGAGGGAAGGGGAGGATTTCCCCGGCAACCTTTTCAACGTTTAGGCATATTACAGAGTGAACAAAAGGAGATAAAACGATGACTCATACTGGAAAACGGAAAGGGTCTCAGAAGTGGAAGACGGATCATTGGTTTGTCAGTTCCTGGAATTATTTGAAAGAAGTAACCAAGGACTTCAAGCCCCCCAAAAAGGTAAAGATTCACGATGTTACTCTCCGGGATGGAGAACAGCAGGCGGGGATCATCTTTACCAAAGATGACAAAGTGCGGATTGCCGAAAAATTGGCGGAGGTGGGGGTACATCGGATCGAAGCCGGCATGCCGGCCGTATCTCCCAATGACGAGGCCGCGATCCGGGAGATCGTGAAACGGAACCTGAAATCACAGATCTTCTGCTTTAGCCGCTGTATGGTGGAGGATGTCAAGCTGGCAGCCGACTGCGGGGTGGACGGGATTGTGATTGAAATTCCCGCCAGCGCCCATCTAATCCAAAAAGGCTATAAGTGGCCCTTAGAAAAGGCGATCGATCTTTCCGTGAAGGCCACATCCTTCGCCAAAGAAAAAGGTTTGTATACGGTCTTCTTTACCATCGATGCCACCCGCTCTGACTTAAACTGGCTACTGGACCTGGTGGAAAAGGTTGCCCGGGAAGGTCATATGGATGCCTTTACCCTGGTGGACACTTTCGGGGTGCTTTCTTCCCAGGCTGCCACCTACTTTACCAAAAAAGTTAAAGAGAGAATCGAAAAACCGCTGGAGATTCACTTTCACTCTGATTTTGGCCTGGGAGTGGCCAATACGATCAATGCCGTGCTGGCCGGGGCCGAGGTCATTCATTCGACGGTTTTGGGGATTGGGGAGCGGGCCGGCAATACTCCGATGGAAGAGGTGGTGTTGGCGTTATTGACGATGTACGGGATTGATGTGGGGATCGATTATCGGAAGATGAATGAGTTGTCCAAGCTTGTTCAGGAGCTTTCCGGGACTCAGGTACCCTCTTGCCGGCCTTTCATAGGGGAGGGGGCCTATTCCATCGAGTCGGGCATTGTTACCGGCTGGTTCAATAATGTATTTGAGACCGATCCGACGACCGTATTTCCAGTGCATCCTGATTTTGTAGGGCATGCCAGACCGAAGATACTGATGGGTAAAAAGAGCGGGCTGGACAACGTGGGTATCTGGGCCAGAAAGTTGAACCTCCAGCTTACGGAGGAGGAAACCCAGTCCGTCCTCAAGCAGGTGAAGCTGAAATCCCACGATTTGAAAAGAGTGCTCTCCGAAGGCGAGTTTAAGAAAATCGTCGAGAGCGTGAAGGGTAAGGAATAGGGATGGAATATATTTTGGGCCGGGGGTTGTAAGAATCCCTTCCCTGTAAAAGGAGAAAGAAATGCTGAACGCGTCCCTTTTGCGCGAGCTGAGGGAGATCGTCTCCCCGGATCGCTGCCTGGATCGCCCCGAAGACCTGATCGTCTATTCCCATGATGTCTTCGCCGAGAAGAAACCCGATGTAGTTGTTCTCCCCGTGAGCACCGAGGAAGTCTCCCGAATTCTGAAAGTCGCCAGCCGGGAGAAAATCCCGGTGACCCCTCGAGGGTCGGCCACGGGTTTAAGCGGGATGTGTACCCCCGAACGCGGCGGGATCGTCCTGGCCATGTCCAAGATGAACAAAATCCTGGAGGTCAGCCCGGAGGATAGGCTGGCCGTGGTTGAGCCGGGAGTGATTACCCAGGATTTGCAGGAAGCTGTGGAGAAGGCCGGGGTTTTCTATCCGCCGGACCCGGCAAGCCAATCGATCTGCCAGATCGGGGGGAACGTCGCCTCGAACGCGGGGGGGCCGAGATGCGTAAAATATGGGGTGACCCGTGATTACCTCTTGGGTCTGGAGGCGGTGCTGGCTTCGGGCGAGGTGATCAAGACCGGGGGGCGGCCGATCAAGAATGTAACAGGGTATGACGTAACCCGGCTGCTTTGTGGATCGGAAGGAACCCTGGCTGTCATTACCAAGATTATTGTGAAGGTGATTGCCAAACCGGAAGCCCGGCGGACGCTGTTAGTCGCGTTTCGGTCCATTGACGATGCGAGCCTGACAGTTTCTAAGATTATGGCAGCGGGGATTGTTCCGAGAGCCCTGGAGCTGATGGACAACTCCTTCATCCGGATAACCGAAAAGAACTTCAATCTGGGCCTTCCGGTCGAAGCCGAGGCCCTGCTGATCATTGAGGTTGATGGTTTTGCCGAAACGGTGGACCGGCAGGCCCGGGTAGCCAGGGAATTCTGCGAAGCCCAGGGCGCTTTCGACATTAAGCTGGCGGCAAACGAAGCTGAAGCCGACCGGCTGTGGGTGGCCCGGAAAGTCGGGTCTGTAGCCCTTTACCGGGTCAACAAGATGATGGTCACCGAGGACGCCACCGTGCCCATCAGCAAAATCCCCACGATGGTGCACAGAATCAATGAGATTAAAGCGAAATACCGAATCTCCGTTTATCTCCTGGCCCATGCCGGGGACGGCAACATGCATCCCCTGATCACGTATGATCCTGGAAATAAGGAGGAAGCGGAGCGGGTGGACGCAGCGGCTAAAGAACTCTTCGAAACCTCTATCGCCCTGGGTGGGACCCTTTCCGGCGAGCACGGGATCGGGCTGGCCAAAAAGAGCTTCTTACATCTGGAGATTTCCCCGGCAGTCCTCCAGGTTTGGAGGAACATTAAGAAATCCTTTGACCCGGATGGAATCCTGAATCCGGGGAAATTCGTCTAAGAAGAATAAGCCGGAAAGATCTTGGGAGCTACCTATGTACCCTTTAGAAGTGATGAAACAGGAGGCCGCGAAGTGCTCCCGGTGCGGGGTCTGCGTTGCCCTCTGTCCAGTTTTTAAAGAGATTCAGCGGGAGACCTACAGCTCACGCGGAAAGACCGAAGTGGCCAAAGCGCTGATGGAAGGGGATGTCCCCTATTCGGCTTATACCGAGGACCTTTTTTCCAAATGTCTGGTCTGCCTGGCCTGCAAAGGAGGCTGCCCTGCCGGCGTGGACCAGAGCAAGCTCGTCCTTGGAGTCCGGGCCGAATTGGCCAGGCGAAGAGGGCTGCCGCTTTCCAAAAGGATCGCCTTCAAATACCTTCTCAAGAATCGCGCGCTCTTTGGCAAGCTTTTGAAGGCCTTTTCGTTTTTGCAGATGTTTACGCCGCCGGCGGACGGAAAATTGCGACACCTTCCTTTTTTCCTTTCCGCTTTTGGCAAAGGGAGGCTCATCCCGAACATCAGCGACACGCCCCTGCGCAAGCAGTTTCCCGAAGTCATTGCGCCATCCAAGGGGGCAGTCACGATGCGGGTCGGGCTTTTTGCCGGTTGTTTCATTGATTTTGTAGACCCGCAAATCGGCCGCTCGCTCATCTCGGTTCTGGGACGTCACGGGGTAGAGGTGATCTTCCCGCGCAGACAGACCTGCTGCGGCACCCCGGTTTTCATGTCCGGCGATCTGCAAAACGGCCTGGACCTCTTAAAGATGAACATAGAGGCCTTTGCCCCCTATGAACTTGACGCGATCGTAACGGCCTGCGCCACGTGCGGGACGGCCCTGAAGGAGAGTTACAGGGTTTTGGCCGAAGGAGAGGGCCAGGAATGGAAAAGCCGGGTAGAGGCATTCAGCGCCAAGGTCCTGGATATCTCGGAGTTCTTAGTCCGCAAAATTCAATTGACCCCGGCGGAAACGAAGACACTCCAAAAAGTTACCTACCATGATCCCTGCCACCTGGTGCGGGGGCAGAACGTCTCGGCCCAGCCGCGGGAGATAATCAAAAGTCTGCCGGGAATCACCCTGGTGGAGATGCGCGATGCCCAGCGCTGTTGCGGGGGAGGAGGGTCCTTCAGCTTTTATAACTATGAACTCTCCAAACAGATCAGCCGGCGCAAGGTGGAAAATATAGAAGCCACCGGCGCTTCAACCGTGATCACCGGGTGCCCCGGTTGTATGCTGCAATTAAAAGACCAGCTGGGGCAAGCAGGTTCTTCCGTCGGAGTAAAGCATCTCATCCAGTTGGTCGATGAGGCTTCGCATTCATAGGCCGCAGGGTTGGGCGGCAAGCATGGGCGGGATGAGTGTAAAGCGATAGTCATAAACCTGACGCAGTTGACCCCGCCGGCCTATTTCCCACCATATAGAAGGTTGCTGAAAAACTGGGAAAGGAGGCTTTGGAGGCCCTCGAAGGTGGCCCACCGGTAGTAACCCACATCTTTCCCCCTCACCCTGTACCTGTCATGACGGGTTTGCTCACGGCCTTCGAAGAGAAGGTCGGCGTCCGCTGAAGCGGTCTTACCCAAAAGGCCCAGGTCCCCGATGATTCGCACCCTCCCAGCGCCGATGGCCCTGCCGGATATTCCATAGCCGGAGAATCGATCGATGGAAACCTGCTGCCGAAGGGGCCCGATTGCAAAAGAGTGTCGGGTTAAAAAAAACTTGGTTTTATCTCTTCGGGGGAATATAATTTTTTTGAGGAGGGATCGCCATGGAGAGAAAATCTAATTGGTCCGTTCGGCATATGCAATGCCCCGAAGAGAAGAGGAAGGCCGCTCTCTTGATCGAATGGAAGGTGGAGAAAGGGAAAAAAGTTTTGCACAGTGTCTGTTGCGATAACCCCCGGCTGATCCGCTACAGCGACACGGATTGCCAGTGGCTCTGCTTAGAGAAGATCTCGCGGGGAAAGAAGTAACCAAGGCTCCGGGGAATTTCCCGGGGTTTAAACCGAGGAGTGCGATGAAAGGGCTTGAGAATAAACTGAGCGGAGTATTTCTTGATTCTTTGGTAAGAGGGGTAACCGGCATTTCCCCGGACGTCCTGAATTTGATGAAGGGGGCGCTCCAACAGGAGGAATCGCCCCCGGCTAAAGCGATGCTCGAAGCCATGCTTAAAAATGTCGAGCTGGCCCAAAAGCTGAAAAAGGGAGTGTGTCAGTCGCCCGGAATTCCCTGCCTTTATGTGCGCTGCTCCCCGGAGATGACCGGAATGGACATAAGAAGGATTGCCGGCGAATCCATCCTGCGGGCGACCCAGGAAGGTTATCTTCGTCCCAGCATTGTCCATCCCCTGACCCGCAAAAATACGGGGGATAACTCGGGGCCGGGGATTCCCAACATTGAAATGGAAGTAGACCCGGCTCTTGATTATCTCGAGCTCATCGTCAGTTTTAAAGGGTGCGGGCCGGAATTATTTAATGCCTTCAAGACGTTTACCCCCGAGTCTCTGGGTGAGAATCTGGAAGGGTTAAAGCGCTTCGTGCTGGAAACGGTCATCCACGCAGGGGGTAAACCTTGCCCTCCCATAGGCTTGGGGATCGGGATCGGGGGACAGATGGATGGAGCTGCCAAGCTCAGCCGCAAAGCCATCAGTCAAAGAAAATGGGATGATCAGAATCCAGACCCGCAATTGAACCATCTGGAACAGGGGTTGCTGGAAAAAATAAACCAGTTGGGAATCGGTCCCGGGGGTGTCGGAGGAAAGACGACGGCATTGGCCGTCAAGATCGACATGGCCTACACCCATACCGCGATCTGTCCGGTCGCGGTAAATTTTCATTGCTGGGTCGCCCGCAGGTTCGGGTTTCGATTTTACAGCGATGGCAGGACAGAGGAGGTCCTATGAAAAATCCTGTTCACCTTTCGACTCCCCTCGACGGAGACAGCATCGGAAAACTTAAAATCCATGATGTCGTGACCCTGAGCGGAACTGTGTTTACAGCCAGGGATATGGCCCATTTAAAGCTCAAAGAGCTCTATAGAAAGGGCGCCCCTCTGCCGGAAATATTCACAGGGGGTGTGATCTTCCACGCCGGCCCGGTCGTGAAAAGGGCCAACGGCGGTTTTCGCGTATTGACGATCGGACCCACCACGAGTATCCGGATGGAACCCCATTCAGATTTTATCGGTGCTATCGGCATCAGGGCCATCGTCGGCAAGGGGGGAATGGACGAGGAGAGTCTCCGGGCCTTTAAGAAGTATGGCATGGTCTATCTGCTGGCAGCCCCGGGATGCGGCGTTCTCCATGCTCAGGCGGTCAGGGAAGTCAAGCGGGTTTACTGGCTTGAGGAATTTGGGATGCCGGAGGCTATCTGGGTTTTGGAGGTTGCCGACTGGGGACCCCTGACCGTGGCGATGGATAGCCATGGAAACAGCATCTTCCAGGCTATCCAGGAAGAGGGGTTGAGGAAATTAGACGGCCTGGTGAAAGGGTGAAGAGATTCGGGTTGCGATACAGTCTCCAGCGAAGGAGGGAAAGATACTGGGTAACCTTATGACTCATGCGGAAACAGGATTAATCCTGTTCATCCGCTACCCTCAGCCGGGCAAAGTCAAAAGCAGGCTGGCCGCAACGTTGGGGACTCGAAAGGCGGCCCACGTCTACCGTTTGTGCTGCGAAATTATATTCTCCGAGCTGGAAGGTCTACCCGAATCCGTGGAAAAATATTTGTTTTATTCCGATCCCGAAGACCGGGAACAGGTGATAAACTGGGT
>Ga0315282_10011362_pt1 | contig 13812 bp, 11 predicted proteins | sample YL17G07_20_MG_FD_203693 | JGI IMG/M metagenome (GOLD analysis project Ga0315282, IMG submission 203693) | Sediment microbial communities from Yellowstone Lake, YNP, Wyoming, USA - YL17G07_20 | ecosystem: Environmental > Aquatic > Freshwater > Lake > Sediment | place: USA: Wyoming | collected... | reverse complement strand
CTTGTGAAGATTGCGATAGAGCGAGTCCAGATCAGGACGGAGGTCCAGTATATGAAAATAGAATTCCGCGCTCTTGCCAAAAGACGCGGGCTCCTCCAGGTGAGGGTTCGAGGCGAGCGGCCTAAGTTCAATATATTTCCACTTCGCGCGGCCCTGTTCTTCTCTTAGCGCCGCCAGCAACACTTGCAGGCTCTCGGGACTGTCCACCAGTGGCTGGCAATGATCGGCAAAGGGCAGGGAGACAATCCGGTCTCCCGTTAGCCAGCTCCTCACGAGGCAACACACTATCCCGTTCTTCATCTCCTCGCCTGGAGCCGCAGTGGTCAGCACGAAGGGCTCATAGCCGTACGTTCGCCGCAATGCCTCCAGCCACCCCGGCGTATGAAACGTCGATGCTTCCGGATGCCGCGCCAAAAACGTGTCCCAGCGCGCGTCAGCAACAGGATCAATTTGATGGATCGTCGCCAATCTTGCGCTCACTTTCCTACGAGCTGTTTTTCGATGTCGTCGAACAGGTCGAGCACTTGCGATTTCACCCGTGGGATCGTGTCCTTGAGCTGCCGCTGCAACGCGGCCCGCTGCTCATACCCCTGGTCAACGATCCGGAGTATTTCGTCTTCTCCCATCTTGCGCGGGTCGACAACGATACTTCCCACGCCCACTGACTCCATCACGCCCGCGAATTTGTCGCTATAGGCGATCGCAACAGTGGGGACGTATTGCGATATGGCCCCCATACAAGCGTGCATCCTGGAGCCTACGAAGAAGTCACACTGGCCGATGATGTATTTGATTTCGCTCTGATTGTGGCTGCTGCGGAGCCAGCCTACCATGCCAGGGTACTTCTCCTTCAGTGATTCGTACACTCGGGCGCAAACGATCGTATCGCTCTCGTCATCCTGCCCAAAGACATGCGGGATCAGCAGGACTGTCGCCCGCTTTCTTACAATCAGAAGCTCGATGAGCCCGCGGACAGAGGTCGCATAGTTCATGCGAAGGCCGAAGGCGCCCACCGATTGGTGGCCTTTATTGAAGAGCAACCTGCTCATATTCGGCCCCAACAGCGTACCAGGACTCGGCAATCGGGAATCGAGGTTCGGCGTTCGGGGTTCAGGGCTTGGGGATGGGGAATTGGGAGTCCGCGATCCGGACCTCGGACTCTGGACTCCCAACCACGTCGAGATCTGCGTCTAGCATACGGGAGAGATCCCGCAACGCCCTGGCAAGCAGCACGCGGCGGAACACAAGCAGTGACTTGATGAGAATATTGACGAGCTTCTTCAGATTCCTCTGTGGCACCGCACCATAAGCGCCCCGCCACAGAACGATAGTGGGGGTTCGGAAACGAAAGAATTCGCGCCACATTACGCCCACCCATCCTCGCAGCCCCCCGCGCACACGATCAAGCCTCAAACTCACATTCCCGTCATTCCCGCCGTCTTCGGTCTCCCAAGCCATGTCTTCAGGCGCGTAGACGCGAAAATCAGCGTTTGGGAAGGCCGCCACCAAGGACTCGCTGGCTGTTCTCCACTTCAAGAGGCTGCCGGACGGCAGTGCCATCACCGTCATACGGCGCCACTTCGTCCTGTCCGTCAGGAGCGCCCGTAACCCGGACTGAAGCGCCATGAGTCCCGCAGACTCCCGCGAGAGAAGCGGCTCGGGCGGCAAGAACACCTGTCCTTCCAAGCGGTGATAGGCCTCCGCGAGCTTGCCTGCGGCGCCTCCTTCGCGTTCGGCAATCCGGCGAATCTTCGGCTCCATAAAGGCGAGCTTGAATTGCGATGCGTAAACCGAAATTGCCCGCAACTTCTCTTCGAAGACATTCGTTACATCCTCGGTATTACGCACCAGGTTTGTCCCGTGCTCAGACAGTGCTGCACGAATCTGTTCGGCGTGGCCGGGGATGGCAGCATAGGGCAGGTCCTCGTACATGACCACCGGGACGCCAGAAAACCGCTGGCGAGCTTCTGCAAGCGCGAGGAGGCATGCGCTGCGCGTGGTCCGATGGTCGCCATGATTACTCACTCCCATGGGGATCCATAGCTCGTCCGGCGCAAGAGCGTCCAGATGTTGCACGAGTTGCTCGGCGAGAAGGGACACCTCCTTTGGGTCCGGGACATAAACCGTGAAAAGGTACCCTTCCCGCTCATATCTTTCAGCGATGGCTGGTGACCATCGATCTGCCGGCCAAGAGCGGAGCGGCGCCTCCATCCAGTCCAAACAACGGTGTTCTGCTCCCAGAAGCTTTGCTGCGAGGGCCGACTCCTGCAGCCTCAGGTCAGTGATCTCTTGAACGTTAATGAAATCGCGACCCAGCGTCAAATATGAAGTAAAGTTGCTCCACTTCATCACCGACAGGATTGTGGTGCGGCAACGGCCGCGGCGGTTGAGGAGGCGACCTCCAACGCTGAGGGCAGCATCGTCCATGTGCGGTTCAATGACTACGAGATGTGGGCTGGCCACCGGCGTAATCGGCGGGATCAATTCGATCATCCCACCTTCGCGCCATGCCAGTAGACGATCCCGTGCACCAAGGTGCGACTCCTCTAACTGGGCCACGGTCTTGCGCCCGTCAATACTCTCGTAGAGGAGGAACTCCTCGCGGGACAACTCCCGAAGGGGTCGCCGTGAGATCATGAAGAATATCGCTTGGTCGCGCCGCCGGTTGTGAGGCCGAAGCTGCGGGACACAAGCGCCAATGTCAGCGTGTCTCAACGAAGTCCTCCGAGTCCATAAGGGGTCGGTTTCCTATCAAGGCGAGCAGAGGGCGACTTTCGTCCAGAGCCGTCGGTCGGGTGAGAGCCTGTGTCTCCGCTTATTTCTGCAACTCCTGCACCTCGGAGAACAACCTGAGGACGGCCTGCTTGACGTGCGGGATGGTTTGGGTGAGCTGCTCGCGGACCTTGGCGCGGGCGTCGAATGTTTGGCCCACGATCCGGAGGATTTCTTCTTTTCCCATCTTGCGCGGGTCCGCAACAATGCTGCCCACTCCCACCGATTCCATCACACCCGCGAATTTATCGCTATAGGCGATTGACACGGCGGGAACGTTCTGCGAAACGGCGCCGATGCAGGCGTGCATCCTGGACCCAATGAAGAAATCACAACCGCCGATGATATGCTTCATTTCACTCTGGTCGTACTGGCCATAGACAGCCCGAATCAACCCGATCTTGCCGGGAAATTTGTTCTTAAGCGCTTCGTATACGGCGTCGCAAGCCAGGGAATCACCCTGTCCATCGGACCAAAGGAGGTGTGGGATCAGCATGACGGAGGCCCGCTTTTTCACGATCAGGAACTCAATCAAATCGTAAATAAGGGTCTTATAGTCCACCCGGAGGCCGAACATATTGTGGCGCGAGTAACCGCCCATGAAGAGCAACCCGCTGACGTTTAGACCCACGAGCGGAACTTCTCTATCGCCGTCGAGGGTCAGTCCCACAGAATCCAGGCGGTGTGGCTCTCTTGCTTCAACAGCGAACCCCACGTCGTAACAAAATCGGAACTTGCCCGCTTGGCCGTTGGCGCCCAGCATCCCCGCCCCTAGCTTCACGCCGGCGTGATCGCGGGAGTAAACCACCTGGGCGCGCTTCATGATGTATTTGGCGATTGCCCGGGAGAAGCGGCTCTTGAAAGGCCCCAGCGTCTGAGGAAGCAGGACCAGCCGCTTGCCCACCCACAACACCAGAATCTGGGGCAGTGAGACATATAGGAACTGCAACAGGCCGTAAATGTCGCTGAAGCTGTCCCCGCCGGAAATTGCTGCCACCAGGTCCGCCTGCTGGATGTGCCGCAGACGCGGGTTGCGCTCAATCAGGGCTTGCCGTAAGCGTTCCGTGGGCATCAGTCTGGAAAGCATCGCCACCACCAGCAGGCGAATGATGTGATCCTTGGTAAAGAACCTCTTGGAGAACCGCATGTTGACGAGCCGAAGGGAAACCGTCCTTTCCCCAATCCGGAACGGAATTGCCCCGCCCTCTTTGGCGTAATCCAGGAGCGAGATATCGGCTCCCGGATACTGATGCAGGATGCAGGCAAGTGTGCCCGCTGTCAGCGCTCGGACACCGAGATTCGAGTTCATCGGTTCCAGCCCCAGAAGGCAGATCTTTTTCGGCGAGTTAGTCATCCCAAAATCTCCCTTTTGTCTAGCCCTCACTCCGGTATGCCCGCTGCCGCCTTGGGTACAGCGGAGAATGGCTAGAAATCTTAGGTCCGCCGCCCGCAACGATGATGATGTCAATTATGACGACGAGAGCCATGAATAACCGGTCCAGCTCGCCTGAATCCTAAACTCCGACTCAAGAAGACTCAAGCGGATGCCACTAGCTTCCATTCCAGGGAACGCTGGCTACCCATCCTGGACTTTTTCCAGGACACAAAGAAGAGTTTGCTGCAGGCGGTCGGTAACCCTGCCGACTGACCTACTGAGACCTCGCATGACGAGGAACAACTCCTTGTTGAAGGTGTAGTACATAAATGAGTAGGAATGTGATTCTAGTCGGCGAACGGCAAATCCGGAGTCCCTCGCCAGCGCTCTGAGCGTGCGCTTCGTGTTGGCGCGATAGAATGTGCGGGTGTTATCGCCCATTCCACGGGCAGACCTACAGAAGTTGTGAAAAGCCATGGGAGAGACCCAAGACAACGCCATTGCGTAGTTCCACAAGTTTGGGGTCTTTATGTACAAGAAGCCCCCTTTCTTGAGGACTCTGGCAAATTCGCGCATGACCTGGGCCGGGGTTTCAATGTGCTCAAGCATCCATCTGCAAACGACGATGTCAACACTGTTGCTCTTCAGCGGTAGCGAACAACAATTGGCACAGACGCGATACGTGACGTTGGCATTGCTCGCGAGCGCTTCCCGGTCTATATCGACTCCCAAGGAGTTGGCCCGCAAAGCGGCAAGTCGGCCCCCTCTGCCTGTTAGACCGCGCGGGCCACAGCCAACGTCAACGAGCCTGCAAGGCTTGTATCCAAGGGACTTGTGAATATCCTCTAAAATGAGGTACTCGCGGTCCGTTGTATCCTTCTGGACCTTGCTTACCTCACCCCTGATGCGTGCGTCCATTCAGTTCCTTCCTGTGGTTACCCTCTGTCCCGCGGTGATCCCCTAGCCCGGCGAGCATCGAGCCCTTCTCGACCTCACGTTGCTTTAGCTTGCCATAGACGATTGAGGACGCAATGAGGATCCAGAGCATGTAGCCCTCCTGGCCCCAGGCGTACATATCCACGCTCAGCATCATGAAATAGTAAACTACCATACAGATAAAGAGGCTGAGGCTCAAATACCGCTCGGGTGCGGGGAGCCTCCTGAAATCCCTCCAGGCCATAATGGCCGGCGCCAAGAGCAAGCAAGCGATAAGAGCCAACCCCACGTAGCCTGTCTCGATCGCAAACCCGATCCACGCGCTCTCACAGCTCAGGAATCGAAACTGATGACCGGCCATCTCTCCCACGAGATCAAGGTCGACGAACGACCCCATCCCATATCCCCAGAGCTCACGCCGGAAGTCCCGAGCTAGCGCTTCTTGCGCCACGCGCCTGAGCTCGAACCTATACTCAGCCGACAGACCCTTTATAGAATTCATGTCCACGACGAAGGTTGCATCGTACAGGTTCCGAATAGTGTGATAGACCCCGGGACGAATGACCATGACCGATACGGCCAGCATGACGATGACCAGTTGATACCTCAAAAGCTTGCCGCGATTCAACAGCAAGAGCAGGATGAACGCAATAATGAGCCCAAGCCACGGGCCCCGGCTGATGGTTTTGTATAGGTTCAGGAACATCAGCACAATCGCCACCCACAGGAAGGCCTTCCTCTTTCCCGATTCAGCCACGCTGACGAGATGAAACGCCAGCGTAATGGCGATAGCGAGCGCCGCACCGAACAATATAGGGTGTGGGAAAGTGGACCCCGCGCGGCCTTCTGTTGAGAATGTCACCCCAAGAGCCAGCTCAAGTTGACTCATCCCCCGTGATGGGAACAGACTGAGGACGCTCCACCCTGTGTACACCTCAACGGCACCAAAGATGGAGCACACGAAGAGGGCCGACACCATCGCATAGAGAATCCGGTAAATGGTCTGAACACTCGAGATCGTTTTCACATAAATGAGGTACAGGCAGTAATACTCGAACACCTCCGCCAGCAACTTCTTGATGCTGTCTGCCGGGACGATGGAATTAGCGGTGGAAATCACGGCCCACACTACCTGCGCAGCCATCAGCCACTTCAGTGGGGTCTTCGCGATTCGTGGCGATCCGGTGTCCCGCTTCCCCGAGACAAGATAAAGCAACGCCAGAACAACCACCACCAGCCGCTGCGTCGATAGGTCGAAGAGTCCCGGAAGTTCAATCCGCGACAGCCTGGGGAGCAGAAGGCAGACGAAGGTAGCAAAGGGAAGCACCTTTTCGATGCCCTTTGTGACCCCAACACCCACGATGAAGGCAACAACGATGATGTCAATTACTACGATGGGAGCCATGAATGACCAACCGCGGTTGCCTTACCCCCAAGCTCCAACTGAAGGGGACCCGCTCAAGCCCTGCAACTCCGGGCCGTCGCCTATCTGAGCGAGGTTTCGAGGAACAGAAGCCTTCGGAGTTGTTGCTTCCGCAGAAAGGCTATAACCGCAGGATCAGAGACCTGCGGGCGCCTTTTCAGGTAACCTCGCAAGTACCCCCAGGGACGGCCTAACGAGTTGAATGGATGCAACGAGAGCCGATCCAGTGGATGATTACGGAGAAAGACGCGAATCCCCGCGGCCATCGAAACGTAACGACCAATCCTCACGCCCGGAGGGAAAGCGCCGGGCTTCACGCCCTCCCCAACTGACGTACCTTCACGTACCGCGACCCTTCGGCTGCGGCACTCGCTCCGCCGAGTCACTGCGACAGCAGCTTGACCAGCCCGCGACGGGTTTCGCCCCGCGCCAAGGGGATCATTCGGCACAACTCCCTCCGCAGGGCGGGGAAAGCGAAGAGTACGGCCAGGAGGTGTAGGAGCATAAGTCCTGCCGCTACGGAGAAAGAAAGGAACCAGCCAAGGCGCGGGATAATGGTTACCGCAACGGTACCCGCCACAGCCATCCCGGCACCGCAGACAGCGAGTGGTCGCAGGAAGGTCTTGACCGGGATGCCATGCACCCACCGAAGCCGTGTGACGCACACGGACAGAGCCAGTAGTTCTCCCACACATCCACTAACAGCAATCCAAATTAAGCCGCCTCCAGTGGCGGCTGTTAGGAGAACGCCTGCCAAGGCGACGGTTCGCGCGATATTGGAAATCATGGCGTTACGGGTGTCGCCGAGAGCCATTGCCGCCACGGTAGGCGACACTCGAAGCGTCCTCAGCGCCCACATCGTGGCGAGCCAACCGATAAATGAGCCCGCCAGCGCATACTTCGCGCCGTAAATCACAATGACAAGCCAGCCGCCTGCCGCGATAAATGGAATCGCGATAAGCGCAACCACCAAAGCGATGCTCTGGGTGCAATACGCGTACCGCCTCTCAAACTCCGGCATTATGTTCTGAAGCCTGGAGAGCATCGGCAGGAAAATTGAATTGCTTATATTGGTTACCACTGACGCCGGAGCCATGGTCATGGCGAAGGCGATGGAGTAGACGCCTAGGTCGGCGAGCGTATAGGTGCTGTGAGCAAAAAGGCGTTTTGCCGCGCCAATCACAAACCGATCGCCCTGCAAGATTATGTAGATCAGGAGGCTATTGACCAATAGGGGCCAGCCAAAGGTCAGAACCCGGCGAGCGATGGCCGCGTCCCAAGCCCAACGGTACGGACGGTCGGCGGCGACGTTCGATCCTATCCTTGAAGCTGCCGCCTGCAGAACCAGTATCCAGAGCATGGCGGAGTAATCCCGCCGCCACAAGCAGATGGGCAACGCCAGCAGAGTCACCACGATGCTCGAAGCTGCGTCCACCGCGACCGCCGGCTTGAACCGCATTTCCCGCTGGAAGCGGACGGTGTCAAGGTGGTTCAAACCTCTGATGAAGGGAGTTAGCGCCAAACAGCGAAATGCCCACCGGGCCTCCGGCGCACCGAAGAGGGAAGATATTGGCCCAGCCAGCAGAAATATGCAGGCAGCATTTATTGACCCACGGAGGACAAGGAGCAGATGGACCGTCCCTTGAAATCGCGGTTCGTTCCCGTCCTCGGCTTGGATCAGCAGGTTCTCCATGCCGAGGTTACTCATCAATTCCACCAGGTAGAAGGTCATGGCAAAAGTGGCGGCGATGCCGAAGTCGTTCGGACTGATCAACCTGGCGACAATGATGCTCCTGGTTAAGGAGCACACCTGGGAGACGGCTTGGCCGAATCCCAGCGTCGCGCCACCTTTCAGAATAGAATGCTTGGAAAACATGAAGATTTAATGATAAGGGCAATGAATCAAATTCGCGCGGGCATCTTTAGCAGCCATCTGGAGGTGATCCGCCCGTTCGGAATTTGTTCCCCAACCAACCGGAATGTGATAGCATTGCCCAAATTCGAGAGCGGCGAGGGACAAATGAAACGCGAAAGAATCCTCACCAGCGGTTGCTACTTTGCATGCTTGACGTTTTTTTTGCTGAGGGCGCCCGCCGCCGCTCATGCCGCCACCTACTATATTGATTTCGCCTCTGGCGCCGACACAAATGCCGGGACATCGAAATCCGCGCCGTGGAAGCGCGCACCGGGCATGACCGGCTTCGCGGGCAGCTATTCGCACAGTGCGGGCGATCAGTTTATTTTTAAGGGCGGCGTGACTTGGGACTCCACCATTTTTAACTGGACGATTTCCAACAGCGGCTCTTCCGGCAACATTGACTACTATGGGGTTGACAAAACTTGGTACTCCGGAGGTTCCTGGACGCAACCGATCCTGGACGGCGGTGGGATATTGGGGGATGCTGGTGCGAACCATATATTCATAACTGGTTCCTACGTGACCGTCGATAATCTGAAAATCCAGAACATAGGGCAGGCGTACTACTACAACGGCGACAGGGTATTTACGATCGTCAACAATCACGATATTAGAATTACGAACTGCACGATAGCCCCCAACGTTCGCATTGGGATTTACGCCTACAATTCGACAGCGGGCCAGACCTACTCGAACTTCACCTTCGACCATAACGATATTTCTGCTGTGTCGTGGGGCATGGGAATCGCGACTACCGCCACTGGCGCTGTGATGAGCAACGTCAACATCTACAACAATACAATACACGATTTCACCACCCAGATGTGCGGCGGCGTACACGGGGATGGCATCATCACTTACAATACCGGAATTGGAAAGGGCACGATCTCTCCAGTTAACATCTACAACAACGTGTGGTACGGAGACTTTCATGTTGATTCAACCAAGGATAGTTGCGTCAACAACGACACGCCCCCTAGTGTCAAGTGCGACGCCACCTATCCCTGCGGGATGAACGCCTGGGTGTACGCGCAAAACGGGGAGAACAGCACCTACTACATCTACAACAACGTGGTGCGCCCCACTGATGTTCGCGGCTATCCCTCCGACACCATGACAGCCAACTTTAACTTGATGGGCGATTCGGGGTACTCCAACACCTATTACGTTTATAACAACTCATTCTTGACCGACTCGTATGTTGCGCACGGCCTCCAGCTCACTAACGTTAGTTCGACTGTCTATGAAAACAACGTCATGGTCGGGACACAATTTCCATTGCTGCCTACTGACCTAACGAGCTGCAACGGCCTGAGTGCCGATTACAACGACTATTACGGCTTTACGAGCGGCACCGTTGCGGCCTTCCCAGCGGGCTGCGGAGGCTTCCAGAACTGGAACACGTACCACGTCACAAACGGCAAGGAACCCCACAGCTTGAATGCCAATCCGCTCTTTGTGTCTTCCACTAACCTTAATCTGCAGTCCGGCGCCCCAGCCATCAACGCAGCGACGAATCTTTATTCAGTATTTACGACCGATGCGGCGGGGAATCCGCGCCCGGCTTCGGGGGCATGGGACATGGGGGCTTATGAGTACCAGGCGACCGGTCCGAGGCCGAACCCCCCGACGAATTTGAGGGTGACTGGGGTGAATTGATCAGAAGGGTTCTTTCCCGAAGACTCCCGCCACCGCCGACATTCCTTCCGCTAGTCGAGCACTGTAGCGATGCCCTTGCCCAGCCTCGGGTGGAAGCTGTAAACCACTTCCGTCTCAAGACCCGGGTGCAGTCTACCTGGGAAATGTTTCGAGGAACAAAAGCCTCCTGAGCTGCTGCTTTCGAAGGTAGGCTATAGCGGCACGGTCAGCGACCTGCGGGCGCCTTTCGAGGTAGCCGCGCGAATATCCCCACAGATGGCCCACGGAGCCGAGAACATAGGGCCTGACGACCACCCGCCGGAGGCACTTGAGCAGCATGAAGAGGGGGTGATAGCCGAGGAAATAATCCATGTGGCCGTTCTTGACGGCATCACGCCAGGACCCCCAGGAGGCACCGGGGGGACGAAGGTGACGGGCTTGGATATTCGGGAAGCTGTGCGTGTGCCACCCGAGGTAATGGGCTTTGATCTCGTCGTAGGTGTCGTAGCCGGGAATGGGCGTCAAGCCGATGCCCTCCCAGCACGCGCGGCGGTAAATCTTGGTCGCGCCGCGGACGTGATCTGCCGGAGCGGGCTGAACTTTGGGCATGCCGCCCCGCAGTTCGCACAGAACGCCCCCTCCGATCCCGAGTCTGGGGTCCGTGGTAAATTCCCTAAAGCAGCGCTGGAAGTAATCGGGTTCCAACTCGATGTCCGCATCCAGGAAGCCCAGAAAGTCCCAGTTCGTGGCCGAGAGCGAGTGGTAACCGGCCATTACCGTTTCGATGGTGCCGACATACTCGTCACAAAAACCGCGATCTCGGCGATGCAAGACCGATATCCAGGGGAACTCCGCCGCATAGCGGTCGAGAATGGCAGCGGTGCCGTCTGTTGAGCCGTCGTCGACAATGACCCACTGGGCTGGGCGAACTGTCTGCGCGATCACACTGCGAATCGTTTCCTCGAGGTGCTTCTCCTCGTCGCGGGCGGGGGTGATGATCACGTAGCGGGTGTCGCTGGCTTGATTCGAGGAGGTCATGTTTGCCGTTGCTTTCGGGGGGTCCGCGATCACCACTCGCCAGCGGCGAAGCCAGCCTGCTCGCCGGCTCGCCTGGCCCATCCCTTCATTCCCACGGCCCACTGGAAGAGACGCTTCCACTTAGCGAAGGAAAGGCCCAGCCTCTCTTTCCGGCGGGGGTCCCCGGGCAGCAGTCTCATCACGGCAATCAACAGCAACCGGACAAAGGCGGCAAAGGCCATCGTGGCCTTATAACCAGCGCCGTACCAGCGCCCGCGAGACTTAGTCAGAAACTTATGGATCGAATCCCGCTTCCATACATCCGCAAGGCCTTGCTTCCAGGACTCCGCGCTCTTGCCTTCGTAATGGATCACCCGGGACTGATTGGTGTAGTAGACCTTGTATCCGGCTTTCCATACCTTATAGGCGAGGTCAATATCATCGCCGTACATCAGGTAGTCTTCGCTCATAAGACCCACTTGCTCAAAGACGTGCCGCTTGATCATGAAGCAGGCGCCAGCGAGGGCATCCACTTCTGCCGGCACGGCGGTCTCCTCGTAGAGCGGTTTCAGGTTCCAGAGCGAACAGCTCGGAAACCGGTGCTGGAGAAATTCCACATCCAGAAGCTGGTTCAAAATGGTGGGAAACGCCATGATGGTGGTCTGCACTGCGCCCTCGGCATCGACCAGGCGGCATCCGATGGCGCCGGCCTGGGAGAGCGACTCGAGATAGCCGAGCATCTTCTGAACGGCATCGCCGATGATTTCGGTGTCCGGGTTGAGCAGCAGGATGTTCCTCCCCTTCGCGTACCTGAAAAGCAGATTGTTGCCGCGGATAAAGCCGAGGTTCTTGTCGCTCTGGATGAAGGTGGCCTGCGGGAAGTCTGTCTTGATGAGTTCGGCACTGCCGTCATAGGAGGCGTTGTCGACTACAAGAACCTCGAACTCGATGCCCTTGACCTCGCGGTAGACGGAGGCGAGGCAGGGCTTCAGGTAGTGGACCGCGTTCCAATTGACAATGAGAATGGAAAGGTCCATCGAAATCCTCAAGCGCGAACACCGGCGTGGCGGGCGGAGCCGGCACGGTCAAAAGTCAGCAGGACGCGGAGGGCGGCGGGCCATCGGACAATATGTCCCTCAGCCACGAGGGGCCCAGGAAAACTCTGATTCCGAGGGTAACGACCTATCCCAGAAATCGAGCTGAGTCTCCATGATGGGCGGCGATGCTCGCACCCGCGGCAGGTCCTGCTGGCGCGCGGGCGGTCGAGTGGTCAGCGGGAGACAGTGCGCGTGGGAGTCAGCGGACGGTGATGCCCAGGTATTCACGCAGTCCCTCTTGCCAAAGGCGGAACACGTTGAGCCCCCGGTTCTTCAGCGCCCGGTTCTCCAGCACCGAATAGCTAGGCCGCGGAACCTTGGCAGGGAATTCCTTCGGGTCCGCCACGTTCAGCTTGATCCGGGTATTCGTCAGGGCGAAGATCTCGCGCGCGAACTCGAACCAGGAGCAGCTTCCCTCGGCTGTCGCATGATAGAGCCCGTAGGCGTCGCTGCGGCTCAGCGCGACGACTTGGCGCGCCAGCTCTCGCGTGGAAGTCGGAGTGACAACTTCACTATCAACTACGCGGACTTCGCCCCGCTCTTTGGCCAGCTTCAACATGAGCTCGACAAAGTTGAGCCCACCCTTGGCCCGGCAGGGCGCTTTCCCATACAGTGCCGAAGTACGGAGAACACAATGCTTGGACGTGGTCGATTGAACGAAGTACTCGCCTGATAGCTTGGTATTTCCGTAGACGTTCAAAGGCCTGGGGGGATCGCCCTCTTCGTAGGGACTCCTCTTTTCCCCATCAAAGACGTAGTCCGTGCTGATCTGCATGAGGACTGCGTCGATTTCCCGCGCCGCAAGGGCGAGGTTCCTCGGTCCGAGCGCATTGACCGCACAGGCCGTCTCCGGCGCTTGTTCGCACCTCTCAACATGGTGCATCGCTGCCGTATTGACAACGATTTGTGGTCGTAACTCCTGCAGTTTTCTGGATACTGAATCGAGATCTGCGATCTCGATGTCGGCATGGGTTAGAGCGCAGACATCGTCTCCGTTTTGCGCGAAGGCGCGGACGATGTCCCTACCGAGTTGCCCATTGGCGCCGATTACCGCGATCTTCATTGGACAGGGGCCCTCGCCAAGGTATGCATCTCGATTTCACTCTCCAGTTGCTTGAAGGTCAGGATATTTGAATACAGCGGATTGTCCCAATCACCGCACTTGCCCATGTTGTCGAGGAGATTCCCCACAATAGATTTCACATCGTCGGCCGGATGGAAGCTAAGGACGTTTTTGGCCTTCTCAATGCTAACCTTGTAGTTGCGGAAATCCTGCAGGTGCTTGATGACGAGGTTCACCCGGCCTCCCAGCCGGCCCTCGATCGCACTCTTCACGAGATCGCCGACCTCTCCAACCGTGTAATTCCCGGAGGCAACATTAAAGACACCTGAAATTTCCTGATTTGCCTCGATCGCACGAATATAGGCCGTCGCCGCGTCGTCAATGCTCAGGATGGGCCGCCAGATCGAAGGGTTGTTCACCACAATCGTGTGATCCTTCATCGCGCTCTTAAACATTGTGTTGATGATGAGGTCGAAGCGCATGCGCGGGCTGTATCCCGAGATTGTGCCCTTGCGGAGCGAGATGACCGAAAAGTTCTCGCCGGCCAACTGCATGGCTGCCTGCTCCCCCTGG
>Ga0315282_10011361_pt1 | contig 13813 bp, 10 predicted proteins | sample YL17G07_20_MG_FD_203693 | JGI IMG/M metagenome (GOLD analysis project Ga0315282, IMG submission 203693) | Sediment microbial communities from Yellowstone Lake, YNP, Wyoming, USA - YL17G07_20 | ecosystem: Environmental > Aquatic > Freshwater > Lake > Sediment | place: USA: Wyoming | collected... | reverse complement strand
AGGTTTTGCCCTGGAGGCTGCCCACTTCCAGGTGCAGATAGCTGTCTTTATCTGCGGGAAGAGTGGCGCGATTGACCAGTGTGCAGGGCATCCAGTCTCCTGAGCGGATCATTAAGACGCCTGCGCGCCCATTCACATTTTCTAACAAACCCAGGAGGAAATCTTCCACGCAGCTGGTCACCTGCCAACCAGGGGCGAACCGTGGGGTCGCCTGCGCCAGGCGGGAACTGCCGATGTTGATTGATTCGAGTTCTGATTCTGAATAAGTCTTTTTTTGAATTGGAGTGGGATTCCAGGATTGTTCAAGCGGTTCGGGACGGGGCTTTTGAACCGGGATTACGAAAACTTCTTCTCCATCTGCTCCGGTCTCGATTTTTCCTCCCGCCTTAAGCACTGCCTGGCGTGCCAGTTTCTCGCAAACGTCGATCAGGCGGGTGAAATTATACTCCGTGTAATCCCACTTTTTATTATAGTTCAAATTCTCTGTGAAGTCTGGAGGGAGCTTGTCTATCCCTTTCGTGGTGAATACGACGCCCCCTGCTGAGGCCGGGTTGCAATCCGAGTCCTGTCCAGCGCGCATGGCGATGGTCATACTGGCGAGCGGGTCGCCAGCGCCATACAGCAAGCCCATGACTACATAAGCCCCATTTATTTTAGCGTCAATATTGAATTGATCGTCAAAATATATGTCACTGCACGAATACCGGCGATAATCCGGGTTGTGTTGATATTTGGCCTGGATCTTTTCCCAGGTCAACTGCCAATCCTGCGGATTTTCCCGCCACCACTTCAGAACATCATGGACGGCTTCAGCGTACTGACTTTTTCCAGGAATGCAGGTCAGCCCAGCTTCAACCAGCTTTTCTGGGGTGCTTGCAAAAAAGGCTTCGCTATACATGCAGGAAAAGAACTGACCTCCGTATAAACCATCGCCGTAATTCATCAGCCTGCCAAATGTTTCACCGAGTGAGATTGCCTGGTTGGGTAAACCGGGTGAGATCAACCCGGCGAAGTCAGCCTCAATCTGGTAGTCGATGTCATCGGCATGCGGGTTGTACGCCGCATTGCCTGAATCAGGGGGGGCGATTCCGGCACGCAAGTTCATTCGCCCGGCGCTGTTAGCGTGCCAAAGAGGGTATTCGGACCGGGCGAAATCTAGCCCGGCCTGGGAAGATGTGACATCCAGCCCATAGGTCTCGAGGGTGCGCAGGAAGGTCATTTCGACATACAAGTCATCTTGACCAAAGGCTTGGTTCGCTATTCCCTTATAAATATTTGGAATTTCCCCCGAAGGGATGGTTTTATCCAGATATCGAAATTCGGTGGGTGATCCGTAGGATACGCCAACCATCTGTCCCAACCAACCAGCCATCATTTTATTGCGGTATTCGCTGACCGGCAGGCGGCGGTAAGTCGTCTGCAAGGGCGTTAGCCCTGCCAAAGCCTGGCAGTTGGTCAGTAGAAAAGATAGACAGACCAGGGCGAATATTCGCCTGAACTTGAAAGGCCAGTTTTTATTCATCTTTTACACCTGGGAATCCGTTTGCTCGAGCGCCTGGATCGCGGCGGTGACCCTGGCCAGGTCGACGGCGCGTTGGTGAATGATATCGACCAGCATGGTGGTGAAGGCAGCCTGATCTCGCCGCCCGCTCGCCCGGACCTTTTCGACCCATTCGCCGGGCAGGGCAGAAGCGCCGTGCAGTGCACCGGACAGGGCACCGGCCATGCTGGCGATGGTATCCGCGTCGCGGCCAAAGTTCGCTCCGTAGAGAATCGTCTGTCTTGGATTGCCATCCGCCAGGTAGAAGAGCGAAAGGGCCACGGGAACGGTCTCACGCGCATCGGGCATTGCGATACCGTATAAAATACGCTCGGCATAGTAGCGCTCGCGGAAAGCAGCGTAAGCGCGGGTTTCGCGGGCCAGCGACAGGGTGGTCTCGATGAAACCACACATCACCTTCGCGCTGCGAGGAGGGAGATATTCCACAGCCGCCTTGAGGATAGAATCGACCGAAGCGCCCGGGGAGAACGCTTCGGCTACGGCGGCAGCCATGCTGCAGGCCCCGTCGCGGGAGAAGTTGTGATGGATCAACCCGGCCACCTCGTAGGTTTCGAGAGCGGCCTGGCGCGGGTTACCGGCGTTGATGATTCCCATGGGCGAGATGCACATGGCCGAGCTGCTGGAAGACATGTTGCCTGATCCGGCTTCGCGGGGGGGAATACCCTCAGCGCTAACCCTCCAGAAGCTGTTCATAACCGGGAACCAGAACAACCCTTTCTGGAACATTTCCTTCTGATCTATCCAGACTTCAGCCCAGGAATCAGCGGTTGGATACCCCTGGGCGAGTTCGATGGCATCGCACAGGATGTGTTTGAGGGCCGAGTCATCTGTACCGCTGCCGGAGAAATCGGTGATTTCGCCGTAACAGGCGATAATCTCCTGGTAGGTCTTGTTCTCGGCGGGAGAGCCCATCGCGTCGCCGATTTCGGCAGCTAAGAGGCAGCCGAGAACTTTGTCCGAGAGGAGGGAAGGAGGCATGAGAGGTAACCTTTCGGGACGCAGATAAAAATCTTATTCGTGTTCATCCATTTAATCCGTGTCCAAGTCTTATTCTTTGATCGTGACTGCTCTGCCATGGCGGGGGAAGTTCCCGAATTTGAGGTGATTGAGGATGCTTCGCATCCTCAATCACCTCAAATTCGGGGTTTTACCCCCATAGCCTGAGTCGTAACCTTTGATCTTGTAAATCTTGTAACCGTATGCGGGCAGATGGAGAGAGAGGGTATTCCCCGCTGGAATCACCTGTTCTTCGCTGAGCAGATCTTCCAGGAAATGGATGGACTGGCCTGCGAGGTCCACGGTGACCGGCTGGGTTGTGGGTTGGAAGTTGAAGACGGCCAGGGCCAGTTCGCTATCGGCAGAGCCGCGCAGAAAGGCATAGAAGCGCGCGTCGTCGGAGGTGGGCAGCTGGCGTCGCTCGCCCCCGGCACACAGGGCCGGGCAGCGGCGGCGGAGCTGGAGCAGGCGGTCGAGTCCGGCGCGGTAGGCCAACTCGACCTGGTAAACGGGATCCTGTATGTCACCCGGCTCAAGCCGGGTGGAAAGGTTGCCGAGCAGCAGGACCATCTCGCCCAGGCTGGCGGTCAGCGCCGCGCCCATCGCCTGAGCCTCGAGGGGGAAATCGGTCAGGGTGGGCGGGTCGATATAGCAGACCCCGCCTGCGGCAACCACCCGGTCGCGGTAGCGGTGCAGGGCGGCCTCCACCGGACGGGGGTCGCCGGATAATATTGCATCGCGGATGACATCGACACCTTCCCACCACAGTTTGATGGAATAATCCATAATACAATTCCAGCCGCCGTGGGTGATCCACTCAACCGGGTCATCTCGAAACCCGCCCGCGCCTTCCGGCTGGCAGAACTGGTTATCCCCCTCGCCAATCACAGATGTCATGGTTGAGCGGCAGATCTCCCAGGTACAATCGATATACCAGTTGACCGCATCAATGACCATCCCATCGATACCGGTGGCCAACCAGAAGCGAACGATGCGCCTTACCTCTTCCTGCCAACCCGCATCTCCAAAGTTAAATTGGGGTAAGTGGTAACCACCCTTTTCACCTTCCCATTTAACCCAAAAGAACTTCCCAGCGCGTTCGCTCCAGCGCCAATTGCCATGAGAATCATTCATGAAATAAGGCGCACGGCTGCGATCCATACGGTCCTGGCCGGTATCGCTCCATAAAAACATATGTGTCTCAGGGCTGCCAATCCCGGCGCGCATATCATCACAGGCTTTAAGGAAGGCAGGGAACTGCTCATGCCCATAACCCAGGTTAACAAAGATGATGATGACTATCCGGCGGGCATGCGCTTCGGCGACCAGGTGGTGGAAGTCTTCCATTTTACCAATGGCTGGATCAATTTTATAAAAATCCAGGGTATCCAATCCATGATAACAGACCCCGCCCTGACAGGGTGCGAATATTTCTAGGGTATCAATTCCACGGGCGAGGTATTCATCCAGCGCACCCGTCAGGTCATTTAACGTCTTGCCCTTGAACTTTAGATATGGGCGGGCAATCGCTGAAGCTGTTTCCCACCACCGGCCGGGTAGAACGGTATGCAAAAGAGAAGTGGTCTCTCGATTCACATTTTTTCCTATAGTAGTTCCGGGTAGTTTCGACCCTCTACATGCGATCAGGCAATCGATAAAAGTTGCTCCGCGGTCTGCTGCTTCCGGCGCGCCTGCAAGAGGATCACCTCACACAAATCAACCGCCATTTGGGTAAGGTCAGGAGCAGGGTTTAAGCGAACTACCTGGTCGACCCAGGCAGGTGGAAGTGCCTGGACGCCATAAATCACCCCCATCAGTTCGCCTGATATTGCGGCGATCGTATCGGCATCGCGGCCAATATTGGCGGAGCCAATGATTGCCTGTTCGCCATTCCCTTTGGCGATATAACACAACGCTAGCGCACAAGGAACCATCTCCAGTGAGAATACAGCGTCCCAGGGCGGAAAGGTGACCAGGAAATTTTTATAGAATGGTTCGCGTAAGGATAATACATCTGGGCAATGTGCCGCGATATCCAGCAGGCGGGTCAACCTGCCGGTGAATTCTCCGGCTTGATTGCCCAGGCTGCTGGCATATTTCAAAACCTGATCGATCACCGAATCCAGCGTAGCATCCCGGGCCAGCGCAGTCGCCACTGCGACTGCCATGGAGTAGCCAACCTCGGCAGCCGCCTGTGGCTCACCTGGAAAGACCAGGCCCAAAGGCGCGTCCCAACCAGATTTGCAGAAGCGCTTGCTGTTTACCATCTCGGTCAGGTTATTCAGTGAGGCCATGATCCGAGCGTAGGCCCGTTCGGGTCCAGGCCAGCTCAGAGTGGGTAGATAATCTTTTGCTCCTTCGGCCATCAACCGGTAATTGAGCCATTCCGCGGCCAGGTCGGAGCCGTCGATGATACCCTGTTTGCGCAAGATGGCCTGGCAGATCATCAGCCGGTAGCGCATATCATCGGTATACGCGCCTACCTCGTGACTCCAACGGCCCAGCGGGTGATACCCTTGCTCGTTTTGTAATTGAACACCAAATGGATTCCATTGCTCACTTGCCGGTTGTTTGGACGGTTTGCGCCGCGGCAGAGTACCAAAATGATCGACCCGGCCATACTGTTCCTCGATATCCAGGTAATGCATCATCTCGACGCGTATCCCGAAGGCATCTCCAATGGCGCCACCTGCGAGCAGTCCGAATACTTTTTGGAACAAGACTGTTTCTTTCATGGGTTTTATCCTTTTAACCCCACTGATGCAATCCCACCGATGAGCTGCTTTTGGGCGAAGAAATACAGGAGCACAGAAGGCATCATCATGATCAGGTTGGCAGCCATCAATAGATTCCATTCGGGATCGGCGCGGGTTACATAGTTGGCCATGCCAATAGCGACGGTAAACGTGCTGGTTTTGTCCAGGTAAATTAATGGACCGAGCAGGTTGCTCCACTGGCCCATAAATACGAACACAACACACACCGCCATGACCGGTTTTGAGAGGGGTAGAATGATGTGCCAGAACGTTTGGAAATAATTGCAGCCATCAATGCGTGAAGCATCGTCCAGCTCCTTAGGAAAGGTGCGCATATACTGGCGCATCAAAAAGATAAAAAAGGCATTGCCTGTAAAAGACGGGATGATCAAAGGCAAATAGGTGCCGTACCAGCCTATCTTGAAAAACATGAGGAACTGTGGGATCATCAGGGCCTGGTAAGGTATCAACATCGTGATGATTAAGATGTTGAAAAGCAATTCACTTCCACGGAAATGCAACCTGGCAAAAGCATAAGCGACCAGCGTACAGGAGAAAACAGTACCGACGATATTCCCGGCAACAATGATCAAGGTGTTACGGGTAAAAATCAGGAAAGGCTTATTTGTGGCCACCATCGTGAGTACGAAATTTTCCCAATGCCAGTATTGGGTGGGAAACCACTGTGGCGGTATGGAGAAAGCCGACATTCTATCCGGTTTAAGCGCCACAGTCAAAATCCAACCCAGGGGCAAAAAGATGACCGCTGAAAGGGCTAACAAGGTTGCATAAGCCAGAATCATCCCAAGCACTTTGCGAACGCGCGACCATGGGATCCGCTCACCAACCAGAGGATTTTCTTTTTTCTCAGGGAGTTTCACACGGGAGGTTTCCATCAGATTATTCTCCACCGGTTTCGTAATAGACCCAGCGGTCGGCGGTCTTGAAGGTGATGAAAATCACCACCCCCGCGGCAATGACCAGCACCCAGGCCAGGGCGGAAGCAAAGCCAAAGCGGCCGTTGCGAAAGCCCTCGTTCCAAAGATTTAACAGATAGAACAACAGCGCGCCGCTGCGCCCTCCGCGGCTTCCACCGAGTATGTAAGCGGAGTCAAACACTTGAAAAGCGCCGATGAGGCTGGTGATAAGGACGAAGAAAAGGGTCGGGGTGAGCATGGGGATGGTAATGTTGAGAAACTTTTGGATGGAATTTGCGCCGTCGATCTCGGCCGCTTCGTAGAGGTGAGGCGAAATATTCTGAAGCCCGGCCAGATAGATGATAGCTCCGCCACCCACGCCCCACAGTCCCATCAGAACCACCGCCGGCACAGCCCAATCGGGGCTCAAAAGCCAGCGGGGAGGGTTAGCGATGCCGATTGCGCGCAAAATCTGGTTGATCGCGCCCAGGTCCGGGTTGAGCAGCGAAAGCCAAAGCACAGCGACGGCCACCGAGGACAACACAGAAGGCAGATACAGAATCGTGCGGAAAACATTCATGCCTTTGAGGCGTAGATTCAGAAGCAGCGAGAGACCCAACCCGGCAACCATATACAAAGGCACCGACAAGACCGTGTATTTTAAAGTGACCCTGATCGAATTGAGAAAATTTGAATCAACGGCCATATCGCGGTAATTGGTAAACCCAACCCACTCGGGAGGGGTTATCAGGTTCCAATTGGTAAAGCTCAGCCCCAAGGAACTTAGAATCGGGATGACCAGAAAAACCAATAACCCGACCAGCCAGGGCAGCAAGAAGAGATAAGCAGCCCTTTCTTCTTTTTGGGCCAGAGGACCTGCCTTCGCGCCCCGAGTCTCTTTTTTTCTTATCTTTTCCAAAGCAATCATTTGGATTCTCCTTAGAACCTATCCGAAAATTATTGGAACTGCTTTTTTGAGTGTGTGCAGCTTTGCTGCACACGCTCAAAAAAGCCAATCCTCCCAAATTTTCGGATAGATACTTAGTAAATAAGGTGGGTGGGGGTTGGAAACCACCCACCTCCGGTTATTATAAACTGGTCATCCGGCTAATCAGGTTATTTAATCGCATCCCAGGTTTCCCAGGCTTTATCCAACTGTTCTTGCCCCAACTTGGCAGCCTCATCCAGGGCTTCCTTGGCGGTCTTGGTCCCTTCAACGATATAGTTGAAGGCATCCCCTTCCGCCCCGGTGACATCCCAGAAACCAGGCACGAAAATGCCCCCACGCGCCTGGCTGATGGCCTGCATGGCCTCATTGCGCCCCACACTGTTCCCGGCCCAGTTGGAGTCCTTGGCGATTTTGTTGTTCAATGGGTAACTGCCGTATTTAACCCGCAATTCGTTGCCATCGGTGGCCGAATAGGCAATATACTCCAGCGCTTCTAGAGGATGTTTGCTCTGGGTGAAGACGCCCATCGAGTCCGTCCAAGAGGGGACCCAAGCCTGATCGCCTTTCGTTTCCACCGGCACCGGAGCGGCGCCCCAATTGATCTTGGCTTCCTCGCAGTCTTTGATGGCGATGATATTGTCGATAATCATCATCGCCTGTTGTTTGGTGGAGAGCAGGTCGACGTCCCCGAGCAAGGTAGAGTCGGCGCTACTGGGGGCATACCCCTTCTTGATCAAATCCGCGAGCACTTCGAATTCGTGGATGGTGGCCTGATCGTTAACATATCCGTCATACTTCCGGCCGTCCGAGGAGAAGCGGTTTGCCTGGTCACTCCACCAGTTGCTGCCTCCGGCTGAACCGCCGTAGACTCTTTTTGTGATATCTTCATTCGGTTGGGTTAATTTGGCCGCGGTAGCTTCGTATTCGTCGATCGACATCGGGACGGTCGAGGAAGGATAGGGCACCCCGGCGGCATCGAACATATCCTTATTGTAGAAAAGCAGTACGGCTCCCGTGTACGTTCCCAGGCAGTATAGTTTGCCGTTCAAGGTGCATGAATCTTTGATAATACCCTGGTTGTAATCCTCTAATTTGATACCCTTTTGGTTCACCATATCATCGATCGGTAGAAATTTTCCGGCTTTCATCCAGCGTGCTTCGTAAATAAAAGCGATATCTGGCGTACTCCCGGCTGCCAGGGCGGTATCAATTTTTGTGACGTAATCCGACTCGGGTATTTCGGTGATTTCGAGGGTGATATTGGGGAATTTCTTCTCAAAACCTTCCTTTAGAGTAGGAAGAAACCCCTGTTCTCCTTCGAAGATCCAGAGGTTCAAAGTCACCTTTTCCGTGCTTGGTTGGGCCGGTTTCTCGGTTGCCGCGGTAACAACAGGAGGTAGAGTGGCGGGCGCGCAAGCGGACAGAAGGACCGCGATCAAGGCGATTATGCCGATTAAACGAGCTGTGATTCTCATATTTTCTCCTTATGATTGAGTTCTTATTTTCGTATATCCCATTGTGGGTGCAATCATTGGATGATTATTTCCATTTGCCTCCTTTTATGCCGATTGGCGAATGATCAGTTGGTACGGCATTTCGACGACTTGCATTTCATTGGGAGCCTGACCATTAATACGATCGAATAACATTTGTGTGGCTCGCCTGCCGATTTGGTCCTGAAATTGCGTCACGGTCGTCAGGGGTGGGTTGACAAGCCTGGCGGCTGGGATATCGTCAAATCCAACAATAGCAATGTCCTCAGGCACACGCAAACCCGCTTCTCTCATAGCGATTAATGCACCCATTGCCATCAGATCATTCGCAGCAAAAACGGCGTCCGGTCTTGGAGCCAGGTTAAGCAGCTCTTTCATTCCCTGATAACCACCCGCTTCGTTATAATTTCCGCCTCGGATCAAAATATCTTGCATTGGAATATGATTTTCGGAGAGCGCCTTTCTAAAGCCTATAATCCGGGAGCGCCTTGGCGGTGTGTCTTCGATGCCGGCGATCATGCCAATGCAATCATAATTGCGCCGAATCAGGTAATTAACTATAGAATATGCTGCAGAAACATTGTCAATAAAAATGACATCCACGGGGGGAGGCGCTTCAGGCCTGAGCTGTATGTGAACCACGGGAATGCCTAGTTTTACAAGGTCGTTTGAGTCTAAAGAAAAAAGAACAGAGATCAACCCATCAACTTTATTCTGAAGAACGGAACGAAGGCTTTTTTTCTCTTTTTCAATCTCTCCATCGGTATTATAGATAATCAAGTCAAACCCGTTATTTTCTGCGACATCTTGTATTCCGCGAACTAAGGTGGGGTAAAACGGGTTGGTAATATCGGGTATGACGGCAGCGATGGTACAAGTTTTGCTCGTGCGTAGACTGCGTGCGCCTTTATTGGGAAGATAACCGAGATCCTGAATGACAGCCAAAATGCGCTGGCGCGTCTCATCCGAAATAGTAACCGCCTTGGAGTTGTTCAAGACGTGCGATACAGTGGTTTGCGAAACACCGGCAAGTCTGGCTACGTCGTATTGGGTTGGCCTGTAGTCTTTGGGCATAGGCTACTCCAAGCTATTTTACTGAAAAGTTAGGGGGTAGTCATTCGAATTAGTAATTCGTATGACTAATTCGAATTATAGTCATAATTGCCCAATTGTCAAGCGCCGGGGTCCACTATTATCCAGGGCAATCGCAATAATCATGGACATCTTGTGTGGTGGCCAGGCACCGGTGTAAAAACCACTGCTAGTACCGGCCAGGACGCTCCATATAAACGGCCAGATAACGCCCAACCTCGAATAAGCCAAAATTCGTCAAGACTAATGGGTGGGTCACGCATTCCACAAACCCGCTATATTCAATCGGTTGGGGGTGAAAGGCTATTATTTGGTGATCTGAAGCGAGTATTAATCCTCTTCCTTTCAATTCCTAGACCCAACCGTCCCTGGTAGTTTTCTAACTCGTCGAGGGAGAAATATCCCCACGCGTCGTTAACACGCCTAAAGATGAAAACATACCCTTTGCGGATTGCAGTAAAAAACCATATTAAGTCTGGATGTAGAACTTTAGAATCAGTGCGGCGAAATGTAGGAGCCTTTTATTAGCAGTACTGTTTTAAAAATTCCTCCACTTGAACAAATAAACTAGATACAACTGGATCCTCTTGTGCATCTGTCACGCCATCGAATCCATGCCCTCTCCCCTTCAGGATCAGTAATTTATGGTCCACCTGATGTTGTTCTAAGACTGCGTCCATCTCCAATGACCGTTCATAAGGAACATCCGTATCCTGATCACCATGAATAAACAGAGTAGGCGGATAACTGCCCGTTACATTCTGCATGGGGCAAAACCTGGAAAACCAGTCAGGGTTTTTCTGCGGGTCTTGCCCAGCAACTTCTTGTGGCCATAATCCATGCTGCCGGCAATAAAAGTAAAAAGGGGAGCGTTTTCCCCAATCACCTTCTGTAAGGGGCAGTAGTCCGACCGACTCATACGCCCTGTTCATCTGTATCATCCCTTGTTTACAGTACCAGGGATCCGGTTGGCTGTACCATGGCCCAATAATATCCCCATATCCATAAAAAGAAACGATCGCTTTTGGCTGAGGGTTTATAACAAAGCCTGCCATGAGCGCAAGATACCCCCCTGCGGAATGTCCGATGACCGCTATCTGGTCAGGTTCGATTGCAAATAAATCAGGTCCCTTCTCCCGCACCCATTGAAAGGCATCTTTCAGGTCTTCGATTATCAATTGAAGCTTTGTTTTGGGAGCCAGGCGATAATCGATGGAAATAACGGTAAAACCGGCATCCAAATATTTTTTTAATTGGTAGGGAGCAATCGTCGAACGGCTACCACAGATCAGGGCACCACCATGGATCCATAGAATAGTAGGTTGTTTTTTGGGACTGTCAACCTGGTACACATCTGCCTGGATACTACAATTTCCAACAATCTTGTAGGTATAGCTGTGCATGTTCCATTCAAATGCCATATAACCATCCTGGATTAATTTTATGGGTATCTTGATCTTAAGTATCTATCCGAAAATTCTAGGGGTTCGCTTTTTTTGGTGTGTGCAGCTTTGCTGCATACACCAAAAAAAGTGGCTCCAATTATTTTAGGATAGGTTCTAATCCGTCTGCTTCGATTGTTCCTCTGAACCTCTGGCGCTTTGATATTCACGCCAGCCGTGGTAATGCGTAATTTCTTTACTGTCTGCCAGGATATAAGGTTCAGCTAATATCCCCATAACTGAGAAACCGTCATCTAGAACGACCCGACCGATGACAAGGCCAGGAGATTCTTTCTCAAGCACTTCGATTATTTTTTCGGGGTCGATCTCCCATAATTCCAGTGAAATCGATGCTCCGCTATGTTCGTCGCGCATCATTGCTGGATGTTTATCGCCGACATTCCATAATCGATAGAATGGAGCTGTTCGGGCATCACGCACAAATTTTGCACCTGCCTCGATCAAAATATTGTTGGTTGACTGACCCTTCATGAGGGTGCCGTTGACCGCGATTAGCATAAGATCCTTAGGTTTGATGTCAGGAGCCAGAAAAAAGTATGCTTTTAGCTATTATAGGCGAGAACAGAAGCAAAGTCCACTCATTATCCGTAGTCCCCTGGGCCTTTGCCACAAGCCCGGCGACCAATCAATCAGTAATAAGGCTCAAAAAGTGTCTCCACATGTGATGCATCTCGATTAAGAGGGATGTTATCGTTACTACCAGGCGCCTGGTATGGTGGTGGATATTTTAGTGATGATCCAAAATTATGTTGGCCCGGTTGGTATCCTGATGAGTGCTGGTTTAATCGAGCGCAAATGCAGCGAAATCCCAAATGTTGCATATGTCAAAGAAGTAACGATCCCATCGACACGAATTATGAGCGAGATCATAGCTGCGGCAGGTAAAAACTCTCCAGGAGTTTTCGGCGGGCCGGTGGGGCAGTATGTAATAGACGAATACCGACGCGGATCGATTGGGAATAAAAACACCAATATTTCTATCTACCTTTATCAAAAGACAAATCAGGTGAAATTCCTTCGAGGGCGGAATTCACGCTCTGCTTCACTTGCTGCGAGGCGTTCTTATCCAATTCAACTCTAAGGCGGAACTTGATTTCACTCCCCGCAGCCGCTCCGAGCAAATCACCCATGCCCTCTGCCAAATCCTGGATCTGGCTGGGCTGCAAATCGGCTTCGGCAACCCACTCATCGGCTGGCGGCGGGGGTGGCGGTGACGGGGGAGGTGGGAACTCTGGGACACGTACCTTTATCCACTGCGCATCGCCATAATCGCACGGCCAGGGCTTGGAATCTACGGTACGCTCCAGGTAGTGGGTCTGGAAAGCCCCGTCCATCGCCTCGCGCACCATCCACCACGGCATGGGTTTACCATATTTGCCGGAGAGGGCAGCGGCAATTGCCACCGCTGAGGTAGTTTCACTCTGCCAGGCTTCAGGCAGCCGTGCCGGCAGCACATCCATTGGGGATAGATGCGCCGGCGGGGGTAATAACGTACAGCCGGGAGTCAGCAATCCGGGCGAAATCTCCTCGGCGTAAATGCTGGCCGGGCCGGACACCAGCCACAGCAGGCCGCGCTTGACCGCTTCCTGGATGGCCACATCTACAATCGCCTGCCCGGCATTTGGAATGATGGCAGGTTCCGCATACCCCTGTTTCAGCACCTGAACCACGTGCTGCCCGGAAAAATAATCATAGACCTGTTGAACCGTGATCTCCTTGCCGGGCCACAGGCCGGGCAGGCTGTTTTGCGACAGCAGATCGGGGACGATTTCAGTCAGCTCGGCCTGTTCAAGCAGCACCACCTCAAGGGCCGGGTCTTTGAGCGCCACATCGTCCGGCGTTTTCCGCCAGAAAGTGCGATAAGTCCGATCCGGGCGCGGCTGGCGCAGCACGAACATGCCTTGTTTATAGCCATCCACTAACGTATCCAGAATCGCCTGGCGATTGAGCATTTTGGGCAGGTGAGGGAATTGGGCAAAGGCAGTCACCAGGTCCTTGAACCGCCGGGCGACTTCGCCTTCGCGCCACAGGTCATACGGCCCGCCGGGCAGAAGCGCATCGGCGCTGACCGGGGTCTCCTGGATGCGCACCCGTTTATCTTGCTTGATGGAAATAAACAATGGATTATTTGAGGCCTGAATGCGGTAGGCCTGGATCTGATTGCCTTCGTCGACCGTGACGACGATACAGTAGGCCTGGCGGATGGCATCCGGCAGGGCTTTGCGCGCTCCCTCCAGGTTCATCGATAAAAGCGCTTCGCGGATGGGGTCGACCTGTTGATCCTTGAGCTGCCGGCGCACTTCTTCCCACCCCAAATACTTGAGCATGGCGGCGCGGGCAGCATCCAATCCATCGATGGAGGGTGTGGCTAAAACGATGGCATTACGATAGACTCTGGGCCGGTCGGCCGCGGTTGTTTCCTCGATAAACCGCTTTGCCTCTAGGCTGGGGCTGCCGGCGATGCTGGCGGCCTTGGGAGCAAGCACCACGAAATGGAACTCGCCGTCATCCTCGACCAGCCTCGGCCAATCGGGCATGTTGTGGACTCTCACCCCCTGGCCGGAGGCGCCGGCAGTGATGCTTTTG
>Ga0315282_10011360_pt1 | contig 13814 bp, 21 predicted proteins | sample YL17G07_20_MG_FD_203693 | JGI IMG/M metagenome (GOLD analysis project Ga0315282, IMG submission 203693) | Sediment microbial communities from Yellowstone Lake, YNP, Wyoming, USA - YL17G07_20 | ecosystem: Environmental > Aquatic > Freshwater > Lake > Sediment | place: USA: Wyoming | collected... | reverse complement strand
TGAGGATGTGCAGACTGATAGCGGACCGAATAAAGCGCAGGAATTTGAAGCTCTATGCGACGCTGAATAGGGTCGGACTGAAAGGGCCAGCGTTCTACGCGTATGTCGAAGGAAGGAGCACCCCATCAGAAGATGTTGTGCCAAGGATAGTCCGCCTTGCCTTAACGCTTGACTATGATGCCACGGTGAAGATCATCATGGAGGACTTGGAGGGACTAACAAAATTGGTCGATCGACTCATGGGACTTACGTCGGCGAGCATCTCCACAGTTGACCAAATATTGGGTGAGCTGCTGGGTCCTGGTAGGAAGCGCGCAAGAGCTGAAAGATGAGCAGTATTTTCAAAGCTTAAGAGTCTCTAGAGAAGTTACCGCATTATCTCTTAACAGTTCTAGTGACCCTAGAGAAGATTTCCTGAGTTCCCTTACCCTTTTTGCTCACATGATTAGCAGAGGCATTCCTGATCCTAATTATACTCAGGTACCAATCCAGGGTGAATGTTACTGTGCCATGATGGGCTTTCCTATCGTGAAAGGGAAAAATAAGATGCGTCAGAACGATCGGTGGTCTCAGGAGTATACCTGAAGCGAGATTAAAAGAATATTGAGGATGAAAACTAATAGCCTTAATTTCAAGATTTTTATCTCTCGAATCTGTCGAATTTCGACACGAAATTGATATAAAGCTTCAACGGGTTCACCAAAGGGTCATCTGCGGTGAGCAACGTACCTTCTGACATGGAAGCCTTGCTGTCGGGCATCGAGTTCAAGCACACCCTGCACCTCTACAGCTCTGACGTGAACAAGTACGCTGTCCAAGCGTCCTTTCTAGCGTCCGCGAAGGAGAAGGGGCAGCAAGTCGTCTACGTTACCAATGAGGCTCCCGCGACGGTGATACGAGAGTTCGAAAGGGTTGGCATCGAGCTATCGATCATAAGGCCCGAGGAGTTGGCAGGGCTGTCAACCACCGATTATAGCCTGAGGATAATCGTGGACGCCGGCTCGATCGACCCAAACGTGCCGCAAAGGCTGAAGGGCACAATGCAGGAAGGTGTAGCAAAATACATCGACCACTCCGAGCGGGAAAAGAACCTCGCCGAAAGCCATAAGGACTGCTTCATTTTATGCACCTACGACATGAGTAAGCTCAGCCCCGATTTGGTCAAACAACTCGTCGCATCCCACGATAAGCTTGTGCTCACGACGAGCGATACGACCATGCTGGCTGCGGAACCGCTGGATCGGGCTGGGCTCGTGGCCGAGTCGGTTCAGCGGTTCGTAAAGGATGAGCTTGAAACTATAGTCTTGGCGCTTGTGCTTAGGGAACCGATGTGCGGCACCGATATAATAAAAACGATCCACAGCAAGTTCAACATGCTTTTGAGCCCGGGCACGATATATCCACTCTTACATGATCTTGAGAAAAAGGGGCTGCTGAAGTGCGAGTACGGCGTCAAGACGAAGACCTACAAGCTAGCCGAGGCCGCCGAGGAAAAAATTCGTAAGATGCTTGAAGAACATGTTAGGGCAAGCTGGTTTCTAAGCAGGTTCTTACAAATGGCCGGCGTAGGTGGAAGGGCTCCAGAACATTCGAACTTCGACAAATAAACTTTAAATCCCAAATAGTATCAAAATTCGATACGAGATTAGATAGGTGGCTAGTGGTGGGTTCTCCTCGAGACATAGAAGTAACCAGTAAAACTGTCGACCTAGCATCCAAGGTGAAAGAACTTACTCAGCAAGCCAAAACGGAAGCACTAGGGGCTGAGGAGTCAAGGTCAGAAGGAGCCAAGAAGCTGCCCGAAGAGGGGAGATATGTTTACTGCATCATCCCCTGGGATGGCGACGACCGCAATGTTAGCTTTGGGCACATGAGTATAGAAGATGGCGGCGAGGTATATGCGATACCATGCGGGAATATAGCGGCGGTCGTAAGCAACTCCCCCTTTAAGGAGTACCTGCTGACGGAGGACAATGTGTATGCCCACAGCCAAGTCATAACGTCAGTAATGCAAGAATACCCGGTCTTGCCGATGGCATTCGGCATGGCATTCAGAAACGAGAAAATACTCCGGATGGTGCTCGAGAGAGTGCACGACGATCTGAAAAGGATCATGAAGGAGATTGAGGGTAAGGTCGAGTTTGGCGTCCAAGTGCTGCTACCGAAGGAGGTTGGCTTTGACGAGGATGCATTCGCCTCCGAGATCGAGGCGCTTCGCCAGCTGTCGACTCAATGCAAGCTCGGTAAGCGATTCAGCACTCACCTGATTTTAAACGCGTTTTACTTGGTGGAAAAAGAGAAAGTGGAAGCTTTCCTTGGCGCAATCAAGACATTGGAGGGAAAATTCGAACAGCTGAAAATCAAGTGTACTGGCCCCTGGCCTCCATTCAACTTTGTGACGATTAAAGTTGGAAGGGATTAAAGTGCCATTCATAATCGATGACATAATCCTTCAGATATTTGGCATTTCGATACCGCCATTCGACATGATCTGGTTGCTTGAGCAGATACGCGATCTCGCCATTCAAGAGGCGTATGACCCGGAGAAGATAAGCGATGCGATCAAGGAAAATGATATACTTTACGAGCTGGGGGAGATCACTAAGGAGGAGCATGAGCAAACGCTTGACGAACTCATGGAGAAGCTGAAGATAGCCCAGCGTGTTAGGGAAACGGATCTCGAGCGCCGGATGGATGTCCTGAACACAGGTGGTTAGATGGCGAAGAAATCCAATGGGTTGCTCAGCGGCCTAGTTGACCTTCTCAAAGCGCTAGACGAGCTCGCAGAAGGGAGCGCGGAGGTAGAGGGAACAGGAAAACTTATGGGGGGCGAGGTCAAATATCGGTATTCAGCGAGGTACCTCTTCCCTTATGCTGAGGCTAGACCTAATATCGTCCCTGTTGAGAAGGACGCTAGGCAGCCACTCGTTGACATTTTCGATAGAGGAGATTATATCTCTGTGATCGCATCCATACCTAACGTTAAGGAGGGGGACCTAAAGTTCAAAACAACTGGGGATATCATAAGGATCAGCGCGGATGTGGCTGGAACTAGGATCGAGAAAGAAGTATCGATACCTAAAGGCAGTGATGCCAATAGTGTCCTAGGGGTATCTTTCAAAAATGGCATCCTTGAGATCAAGCTAAGGAAAAAGAAAGTTTCAAACCTCGAGAGTAAAGGGATAAAAAGAGCTTTTGGGCATATCCCAAAGAGGTGAAGAAAGAATGAGCTGTCCACAATGCAAAGTTTACAAAAATCTAATTAAAGTTTGCGAAGAGGTAATTGCAAGCCAAAACGAAACGATAAAAGATCTTTTTCTAAAACAATCGGTACTGGAAGGTGGAGAGCCCTTAATCGAACAACTAAAGTTTAAACGGGTTAGGTGAGAGACTTGGCAAACCTTGGAACATTATCTGTAGGTCTTAGAGCAGCTGCAAGGCCGAGAAGGGCGAAGCGAGTGAAACGGCGGGTGGGTAAGCAGGCCGAACTTTCTAGAGATAGGTCCAGACTCAAATTGTGGGAGCTGAGGCAAAGGCTCAAGCTCAAGGTACGAGGGAACGAGGAGGAGATGAAAAGGCGAAAGACAGAGTCAGAGAAGAGCTTGAACCCTACCTTTGTCCCACTAATGCCCTCGCGCAAATACGCCAAAATGATCAGAAATCCCGTCAATTGGTCAAGTGTACCTCTAAAGCCGAAGTATTCAAGGATTGATCCAAAACCGAGGATCTACGGCAAGAGGTTCGAGGTCTGGGAGAAGAAGCTCGGGCAGAGCAGGTCTGAGCAGGTGCCAAAGCAATACCAAGAGGCGGCCCAGAAGATGGCAGAGAGCGTGGCTGAGCTTCGAAAGGACATAGCGGAGCGGGCTAAAGAGCTTGAGGCAAGAATAGGCGAAGCGAACTCGGGGAGCAGCTGAATTTGGTGGTGGGCGTATGGAGAAAAGAGAACCGAAGAGGGCTATTAGGAAGTACCCCTATCGTAGTGCAGAGATAGGGAATCCAGACTTGAATTACTGCCCGAACCGTAGGAATGTGCTTTTGGACAAAAGAATTTTCGGCAGAACATGGCTCTAGTGATTGACATGCCAAGTGTGAAATTGATCTACACATTCATGGACGGAAAAACAAGTTTAGCCGAGTGGGTCTTGAACGGGTTATATCGAGAAAGCCATGTATTCGTGGACAAAATAGGGCCTGGGCGACCAACTTTCGAAAAAACAGTAAGGAAATACAAAGTTCGAACTTTTCCGACTATCATCGTTGCTGGTGCCGCTCAGCGCAGGGAAATAAAAATTGATGATAAGAAATTCTTCACCGATGCGGGGAAGCTTAGGGAGCACCTGGCCGAAACATTCCTGAGGGTCTAACTTGAGCAAAAATGAGGTGGGATGATGGGATATTTGGAGCGACGGGCCATGGTTCAAAAGAGAGCTGAGGAACAGAGGAAGCGAATTCAGAGGCAATGGGAGGAAGAGTTGAAACGCGCGCGTGCCGCCCAACTGAGGGGTGAGGCAAAGACGGGTGTCGATGCGCTCGAGAGAGCAAAGCTAGCGAAGCAGGATACCTGGAGAAGGAAATGGGAAGGAAGGATGAAGAAGTGGGATGCGAGATTGAAGTGAAGCTGAAATGGGGCTCGCAAAGAGGATTGAAGCTAGAAAAGCTTACTTGAAAGTACTGAAAGAGGCCCATATGCAAACTTCGAAGCTGAAGTGGGCGACGAGAGAAAGGCTAGGCAAGGCATCGAAGGAAAGGAAATAAGCCATACATCATGGACTTTTTGGCATCTCATTTTGGTGAAGTGTCGAAATTCGAGACATAACCTTTAAACTCTAAAATATCGGAGCTCGATACGAGGCTGGATATGAGGTGAGTTTGGCAACTCTAAAACCGTCGAAAGAAACGGTTGGAGACCTTGCTCAGACTGTAGAAAAAATTCTAGATAAGGGACTTGTGATAAACGCTGACATCGCGGTGTCGGTCGCGGGCACTGAATTGCTCGGCATAAAGATCAGGGCAGCGCTAGCGTCCTTCGAAACCGCCGCAAAGTATGGCTTGGAATTCCCTTCCGGAACGGATCTCAATGCCCGGGGGTGGAGGGAAGTTGAGATTGAGAAGGTGAAGTGTCCCGGCTGTGGAAACGAGCGTCCGGAGAAGGAATTGATCGAGATTGGTTGCCCGCTCTGCGGCTGGACCAGTCCGTTGAAAGCCAAACTACGAATCCTGACTTAGGTGATTCTCACGGAGAGGTATATCTTTCGTTATCGATGTCCAGAATGCCACCACATTGTGCCCAGGGAGGAGCTGTTTGAGAAGGGCTGCGCCATTTGCGGCTGGACGAGTCCGTTGAAGTCCAACAAGACCCTTAGTAAAGCCCCCTATTACCTCGATGTCATTGCGGATATACTACCTTCCGGAGTGGATCTCAACGCCCCAGGATGGAGGGAACTGAGAGAAAAGAAAAGGGAATGTCCGAGCTGTGGCAACAAACGGGAGGAAAAAGAACTGATGGAAAAGGGTTGCTTCATCTGTGGATGGCTTCCTGAACCAAAGCTCGAGAAAGAGGTAAACTTGCTGAGGCCTACTGAAAGGGAAGAGCTTGTGGATGTCTTCGACGGGCCAAGTTACATCGAAGTTGTAATGGATGCTCCCGATATCGCGGAGGGCGATGTCGAAGCGCAGGTTGATCCGGAGAGGCGAAAGCTCGTCGTTTCGGCACATAGCAAGAGTTATCGCAGGGAAATCGATCTTCCTTGCCCTATAACTGGTGAGCCGGTAATATCTTCCAAGCACAGCACGTTGAAGATAAGGATGAAAAAATATGCCGATTAACATTGACGAGGATAACCTCAAACAGGGACTGCTAGGTGTTGTTGTCGCACTCGTCGAGATAATCCAAGAAGCGCTTGAGAGACAAGCACTTCGAAGAGTTGAGAGTGGAAGACTGAACGACGAAGAGGTCGAGAGGTTAGGAGAAGCGTTGGCTGACCTTGATGAGGCGCTCGAGAACATTAAAGAGGAAAATGACATCGGGGGAGCTGTCAGGTCTGTTCGGAATGGTCTCGATGAAATATCGAATGAAGTCATAGACAAGTTCCTGAACCCTAGCAGGTGGACTGGGGAGGCCGGAGAAACATGAGTGAAACGCAAGAAGCCCGGGAGACAGAAATCGGTGAGAGCAGGTATCTATATTGCATCGTCAACTGCGATGCTGAGATGAGCTTGGGTGAAATAGGGATAGACTATGCCAAGGTTCACATAATCCCCTACAAGGATATCGCCGCAGTCGTGCACGCTTGTTCTGTGAAGCCATATGAGACGAGGGACCATGAGAAGGCGAAGCTCTGGATATTCACGCATAATTACGTGATCGATAAAGCGACGGAGCGATTTGGCACGGTCTTGCCCTTCTCCTTCGATGCTATCATCAGAGGCAACGACGATACGGTCAAAGACGCGCTGAGCAAGGGATACGAAAAGCTCAAAGGGGAATTGGATAGGGTCGAGGGCAAGGCTGAGTATACGGTACAGATCTTCTGCGACCCGGAAAAGCTCACGCAGGAGATCTTGATCGAGGATCAAGAGCTGAAGGCACTAAAAGAGAAAATCGAAAAAATGCCGAAGGGCGCGGCTTACCTCCTTCAGCGAAAGTTTGAGCTAAAAATAAAGGATATGATCTCAGCTAGTATATTCAAGCTTGCTGATGAGTTCAGCTCGAAAATAAGGAAGTACGTCGAGGAGATTAAAGTCGAAGAGACCTCGCGAATCCCAGAAAGATATAAGGACAAGAAATTGATCGCGACGCTCACATGCCTGGTTTCGAACGAGAAGGTCGAAGAACTTGACAAGGTTCTCGAGGGGATATGCAATCGCCGTGGGTATGATGTCCGCTTCACCGGCCCTTGGGCACCCTTCAGTTTCATTAAGCTCAAGGAGATTTGAGAATGCCGAAATTGCCCTTTTTTCCGAACGAGATATAAGGGATGAACAGTTTGGCAAAATTCAGCCGGTTCCTAGCTCACTGGTCAGGGGGCAAGGGTCGAAAAGACCAAGAAGATATCCAGGGATTCTTAGAGCGAATGGAACAAAAGGGGATCTAACAATGAAAGCTGAGCGAGAAAACGACCTAGTCGATGTGCTTGACAAATTGTTAAACAAGGGACTCGTTTTGAACGCTGACTTGATCATATCCGTTGCGGGTGTCCCCCTGATCGGGGTGAACCTCAAGGCCGCGCTTGCGGGGATAGAGACTATGCTCGACTATGGCATGATGGAGGCTTGGGACCAGCGCACTAGAGAATGGTACGCGAAGGAATACGCAACTAAGGGGGCCGTGCCACTAGCAGAGGGAGAGGAAGTTATTCTCAAGATGCTTGGATCCTTGTGGGACAGGCGATGGATTTCTCCAACATGGAGGCCAGGATCTTTCTACCTCACGAACAAGAGGTTTTTCCTTTTCAGGAAGGAGCCGGCTGAGATACTGTTTGAGATCGAACTTGATAAGCTGGAGGGTCTCATGATCAGAAGCGACACATACTTGAGGAAGGAGAGGGAAGAACTCTACATCCAATTTGACTGTGGCGAGACAGCCCGTATTCATGTTTCGAACATAAGGGAACTCAAAGATGCTATTGAGGAAACCGTTGGGAAACAACTTGAGCGAGAGCTATCCATCCCATATGAGCAGTACCCGCTGCCCCAAGGCGAGAAGATCGTCCAGACTGAGAAGTTTTGGTACCTATTCCCCTCGATGGGCATCCTAACTGAAGCCTGGAGGCTGGGGCGCCTCAGTCTGACGAACAAAAGGCTCTTCTGGGTGTACCAGGTCGATAACCAAAAAATGTTCGAGGTGCCGTTCGACGAAATCATCGGTGTAACCCTCGGTTTCAATGGGAAAGAATCCAGTATAAGCGCCTGCGAGAAAGTTCTCATTATAGCGTACAATGGCGGAAGAGTGTTATTCGGTGGCGATGAAAACAGGCTTCAAAAAATGAAGATAGCGATCGAAAAGATGATTCCAGAGAAGCCGATTGTCATGAAATAAGAGAAATTGTCTATCAGGAGTAGAATAGGTATCTATGGACGATATTGGAAAATCTGCGAACTTTGTCTTATCATTATGCTCGTCCTATTTCTTGGTTTCTATCCGTCCGACGGCCTGTCTCCTATGGCTCTAACTTGTGCAGAAAGTTTTTCTTTGGGAATTCTACTCCTTCGTTTCCACAAAGTCTATCCCGAGCCTGTCCTGCCTTCGCCTAACCAGTACTTGTTTGTACCCCAAAAGTCCGCCTTCTCCGTTGAGCGTTAGCTCGTATCTACCCAGCAGGTCTTGCCCGTCAGGCACAGCTCTCCTTTCAAGCACCTCGACAACAACCTTCCACCCCTCCGTTTCTTTCGACATACTTACCACCGATTCAACTTTTTTGTTCAGGAGGGTCCCGATTGCTTCACTAGCCAGCTTGCCGATCTCTTGGATCCCCACCGCTCTTTCAGGCATATCCCTCACCTCTACAAGCCGATGAAGCCAGTCTGCTTATGAGGCACTACCTCGACGTTCTTGCCCCTCCACTCGTCATGTGTGGATATGCTGACCGCTTCTTTGACGAGCTGCATTTTTGCAGCTAGGTCGATGGGCCCCTTAACCTTTGTCGCCAAGATGTCGATGCAGAACTCCTCGAGGAGATCCTCACAGCGCCCACCGATGGTTTTTAGTCCCTTCGCGATCATTATGCACGCCCGCGTTCCTGGCTTCTCAGCATCCGGCAACTTCTCCCTCAACTTACGGATAACACCTACTATCTTCCGAGCTTCATCTTCAGACGCTCCCGAATGTGCCTTAACGATCTTGACTTCAGTATCGAAATCGTAGAAGCCCATGTACACACCTACCATTCGATCCAGCAGGGCATCCTGTGGCCGGTGAATGCCAGTATAATCGACTGAGTTGCTCGTCAGAATCGCCCTGAACTCTGGGTGAACCTTTATGTAGCGCTCCTCGCCGAATCTCATTGGGAGCTCGAGTATTCCTTCTTGGAAAACCGAAAGCAGGACGTTGTTCGCATCGGGCTTGGCTCGTGAGAAATCGTTGTAGACAAAGACGCAACCGTACTTACAAGCGATTGTCAGAGGATTGTCTACCCAACCTGCTCTTATTATATCTCTGGCCTTGAGGACGGTGTGGATATATCTATCCCTCAAACTCTCAGCTTCAAATTTGGAATAACCACCTACCAAATCAGTAGTAGTCATCGTTTCATCGCCATTTATCCACACTGTCGGTCTCCCAAGCTCCTTCGCTATACGTTGTGCTAGAGTTGACTTCCCACAGCCAGTAGGGCCGATGAGGTGTACGGGATAACCAGCACTAAGCCAGACCTTCACCTTCTCCTTAAGCTTCTTTACCTCCTCGGCCTCTACGTAATAATCAGCCCTGGGTACTATGTATCTCTCTTTAATGGTTTCCGGAGTTGGTTCAGGGGGTCTTTCTTCTCTCCACATTTTGGTCACTCCTCGGTGTTCTTCTGGAATCCTTTCTTCCCTTTCCTCAGCAGTTTCGTGGATTCTCGCCCCTATCGATTTTCTAGGGTGTGATTGCACCCATGGTCGCCCCATTTGACTACCCTTGGATAATTCCTAGGCCTGTCCTGTTTATACTCTTTTCGTTTCGAAACTCGATACATGGGATTCCTTGTGAATCTATGGAGCTCTAGAAAGGCAATGAACCACAAAGAGATGTGGTTAAGGTTCGTAGGCGCGTCCAGGAAGCACGCTCAGAGATGGGCGCTCGATGAGACAGCGAACTACTCTCAAGTGCCTAGGAGCTAGCAACAAATCAGATAAATCGATATGCTCAGGTAGGAACGTACGACGCTACAGAACATATCCAAGAGACCAAAGAGGATCAGGAGGATAGGCTGGGACCACCGAGTTTGAGATCATAATGCTGTGATCAAAACCGACGTTCCCAGATCCTGTGTTGTACCGACTTATAATAGCCAGCACCTACTTCATCGGCAGTCCGTCTCCCACAAAAAGGGGTTATTTAATTTATGTTCCGTTCCTCCGCCATCATCACACAGTTCCGGTTTTTTTAAAAAAAGGAAGGAGATTTCTACCTTGTCAGCCAAAGTAGAAATCCTTTGCGTAAGCTCTGAAGTCGTCAGTAGCCTTCTTGATCTCGCCCTGAAGAGCCTTGACACCAGATTCCATTTTCTTTGTTGCTTCGTTGAACTCCCTTGCCTCTTCCTTGATCTCGCCCTGAAGAGCCTTGACGCCAGATTCCATTTTCTTTGTTGCTTCGTTGATAGCAGTGCGCTTCGCCATGACCCCCTTCTTTCCAGTGGGGGGCTTTGGTTTTTCTACCTCTATAGCAGCACCCTTCTTTCCGGTGGGGGGCTTTGGTTTTTCTTCCATCTTCCATTCTTCTGTCATTTTGTCACCTCCTTCCGTAGTTTAAAAACTGTGTGGGGAATTGCATTAGCCTCTCCTAGCGGGTCTTACGCTGCAGCTGGTGCTCCAACCGCGGCCGCTTCGATCTTGGTTATCTCTTCAGCGTAGTGCAGGTATGTGTCAACCGATGCCACTACAACGCGAGCTTCAACAGTCAAGATCTCGATGCCAACAACGGACACTCTCGCCCAAACGTCGATTACGATTCCCTTGTCTAGAATTCTATCCAAGACCTCTGCTAGACTCGAAGAGCTTGGTGATGTTCCTACCATTTTGTTTCACCTCTTTTTCCTTTGTGATTCATACGTCACGATATTCCTTAAAAAGGATATTTTCTCGAAATCCATATCAGAAGCTGTTTCAACATTCGAAAGTTGTTTAGAGCATGTTTCAAAACCCTTATCGAATATTTTGGGTTCATGCTCCTCGCTGTTAGGACGAACCAAGCATCACAACACCTACAACCACGTCTTTTGTGTCTTCTCAAGAGCCGGGCTATTGGGTTAAACGCGAGGAGAATTTCGGCGCCAGCGACCAGATGGCCCTTTTAGCGGCCTCAACTCTCTTCAATCTCTTCATTATACGCCTTTCGATAATCTTGTCGAGTGTTTTGAATGGGTCGCAGGAAGCTTCAATGACAGTTCTGCCGTCCTCTGCACAGAAGGGCACCCATTATCTTCCTTCAAACCGGCCTCCTAGTAGATACCCTTTGGGATCATTAATGTATACCTGCTCCCAATGATAATGGAGGAGAATTGTTGAAAGCCAAAGGGATAAAGCCAGTAGGCTCCTGCCTGTAGAAATCGAGTCAAGTTTTCCTGATCGATTCAAGCAGATATTTATCAGCACATAAGAAATTGTCTATTCTAGCTTTTGCCTCTTCTTCCCCCTGCTTGGTCAGAGCATAGACTTTCGAGCGTAGGTTTCCGGATTTCACTATAGTTAAGAAACTACGCCTTTGCAAATCATACAACAATGGATAAATGGTGCCTTGGCTGAGAAACGTATGATAATGGTGATAGATTCTCCGGATTAGATCATAACCGCACAGTGGCCCTTGAAGCATTATGGACGTGACGATCGTTTCAAGATTTTTTTTGACGAACCTCTCCAAAGTACTTATAGGAATCGTCTCCAAAGTACTTATAGGAATCGTCTCCAAAGTACTTATAGGAATCGTTTCAATGGTGGAAGATTTTTGCACCTCGATGGATCGGTAATTGAGCAGCATCATCATATGCTCATTCTTCGTGGATACAACCACATTTTCATAGATTCCTAAGAGGGCCTTCATTGCGTTGCCAGGTAAAAAGCTGGCATTGAAAGCGGTCATCGACCTAATAGGGAACGGTGCGCTACGCAATCGACTAATAACATCGACGATTTCATCGGTAGTATAAGGGGTGGTCAATTTACCGAAGTCTATTGCAGCTCTTAAAGCCGGATAGTCGTTTGGAATATGATGCCCCAACTCCTCAAGTCTAGCATTCAAGTCCTTTACTTCATAAGAGAGCATTTTTTCGCCCATGCGGAAAGGATGGAATATGCCCGCTGCAATATCCTTTCCAAACACCATTTCAAGATACAACTCACTTGATGCGCAGTCGTATGCAAATAGACATAGCTCACCGTTCCTTAGGCCGGCCTTTATAAAGGAAAAGAGTGTCTGGTAGACATCTACACCTCGCTCATATAGGGAAAGTATATGATTGCATCTCCAGTTATTTAGGAGGAGGAATTTATTCTCGATCGGAAGGGAAGCGTAATTTTTCTCCTCCTTCATCCTTTCCAGTCCTCTCGACTTCTCGGCCAGCCCCTCCTTAAGCTTAAGTTTCCGCTTGCTCTTCGTGGGTTCTTCCGACCGTCTTCCTAACTCGCAGGCCTCATTTTTAAGAGCCCCTATCTCATGCATATCTCATCGGTATCTCATATTTCATAGATTTAATATATTTTTGTCACATGTCTTTGGTACATTTATTATACAATAACAAGCGAGAGTGCCTAGAGGCACTTAAGGTGGGGCTGTAAGGAGATATGTCTTTAAGCCAGAGAACCACATACCCTAGGAATAGTCAAAAAGGGGAGTTTTAGTCTCTTACGTCTGAATATCGATTAATCTATGTGAAAAATCGATCTATCTGTATGAGGTTATATGTGTATGTACATAATGTGACAATGTAACAAATATATGTGCCTCCAAGTAGGATCTACACCAACGAACGTATCTTATGGCACATTCCGCAAAAAAACAAAGTGTCTTGGTCGGCGATTCCAGAAGACGATGGAAGACGATTCAGTTACCAGAGAAGCTGCTTTCTCGGGTCGATGAACTCATCAAAAGACCTGAACTCGGATACACCTCAAGAAGCGAACTTGTCAAAGAGGCTTTACGCTTGAGGCTGGAGGCTCTAGAGACCCAGATTCTTCAGTACAGATGATAGAACAAGCGATCAAGAAAGCCAGAGCTGAAGACATAGAGGCCAAGTTCTTCATTCATGACATGAGGAAGATTAAACTGAATCAAGTTTTCCACTGCGCCATTAGTCTGCGTGGAAGCTTCCCACGCCTTATCGATGAGGATGACTTCAAACTATTCTTTGAAGGACTTAGCAGTCACCTAATTAGCAGAGGTCTATTCATCTTCGACTTCATAAACGCCGATGGCGTTGTACCTGGGCATAGGGATTGGAAGATCAAGGAAAAGGGAAACCTAGCTGTAATCAGGCTTGATAGGGCGGATTTCCGTAAGGAACTTAATCTCCTCGAAGAATATCACGAGTTCTTCGTAATGGAAGGCGATAATTTGACAAATCGTTGGAAAGAGACCCATAGATTGAGGACGCATGGAATAGGTGAAATCGAAGGAACCTTGCGTAAATATCGTTTTGACTTACTGAAACCACGTGCAAATGTGGCGGAGAAAGTTGATTCCGATAAGCTACAAAAACAGCCATTCGCCATAAGAGCTATTGCAAGGAAATCCGATTGAGCTACTGTGCTTGATGCTCGACTTCCTCTCAGGGGCCAGCGATTGGGAAATTGATGCATCAAATATCGTTGACTCCCTCATCCTTTATGACCCCAACGACCTCATCCAGAAAACCAAGAAGGAACTTGAGAAGTATCCCGAGGAAAAGAGAAGAAAGAATATCCTGCAAAATTATGATAAAATGGGTTGTTTTGGTGAGGCTGTCCGGTATCATTTCACAAACAAGAATTACAACATTGAATCCATCTTTAGCAAATTTTATGCCATGCAAGCCCTCAAAATATTGGTCGCGTTCAATAATCGGTTAGATTAAGAGGCCTACCGCCTCCCTGTGCTGTGATCACACAAAACGCAAGGAGGAAGTAAGCCAAGATGAATAAGG
>Ga0315282_10011359_pt1 | contig 13814 bp, 9 predicted proteins | sample YL17G07_20_MG_FD_203693 | JGI IMG/M metagenome (GOLD analysis project Ga0315282, IMG submission 203693) | Sediment microbial communities from Yellowstone Lake, YNP, Wyoming, USA - YL17G07_20 | ecosystem: Environmental > Aquatic > Freshwater > Lake > Sediment | place: USA: Wyoming | collected... | reverse complement strand
GCCTCTGGCGTGGGATTTTCGGGCGGGCCTGGATCAACTGGCACGTGCCCTTTCACCTCTGGCATTTTTCGGCCCAGACTCTCCGGGCGGTCCTGGAGCGGGCTGGTTTCCGGCCGGCGTCGAGGCAAAGTTTCACCCCGGCCCTGTGGCTGGCCCAATCCATGTGTGTTCGCCCAGGCGCAGGAGCCGGGAAAGTCAATCGGTTAATGCGTTCGGCCCCGGTGGTGGCCGGTCTGATGCTGGCGGCGCGCTTGCTGGTCTTGCCGTTCTTTTCCCGGGCCGACCGGAGGCTGCGGGGGGATTGCCTGCTGACCACGGCCAGTTTGGAGCAAGAACCTTGCGGCTGCTGATTCACGGCATGAATTATGCCCCGGAATTGGTGGGCATCGGCAAGTATACCGGCGAGCTGGGGGCCTGGCTGGCCTCCCGGGGGCATCAGGTCACGGTGCTCACCGCGGCGCCCTACTATCCGCAGTGGCGGGTCGAGGAGGAATACCGGCCCCAGCGCTGGCGGCGGGAATGGCGGGATGGGGTGGAAGTGCTGCGGGCTCCCCAGTACGTCCCTTCCCGGGTCACCGCCAGGGGCCGCCTGCTCCAGGAGATCTCCTTTGACGTTAGTTGCCTGTACTGGTGGTCAACTTACCTGCTGCGGCAACCCTGGGACGCGGTGGTGGCGGTGTGCCCGCCCATGACCTCCGGGCTGGTGCCGGCGCTCCTGGCCCGGCGCCGCGCCCTGCCGTTGGTCATTCACGTCCAGGACCTGCAATTGGACGCGGCCCGGGAATTGGGAATCTTGCAACAGCCGCTGCTGCTGGCCGGGCTGACGCGGCTGGAGCGCCATTTGTTCCGCCAGGCCCAGGCGGTGACCACCATTTCCCGGTCCATGGCGGCCCGCCTAGCGGCCAAAGGGGTGCCGGCCCCGCGTCTGCACGTGCTGCCTAACTGGGCGGACCTGGATAACATCCGGCCCGCTGAGCGCCATAACCTCATGCGCCGGGAGTTGGGATTAACCTCGGAGACCGTGGTGCTCTATGCCGGCAACCTGGGAGAAAAACAGGGCCTGGAGGTGGTCCTCCAGGCCGCGGCGCTCACCCGGGAGAACTCCTCCATCCGCTACCTCATGGCGGGAGAGGGCGCGGCCCGGGCCCGGTTAATGTGGCTGGCCCAAAGCCTGGGGCTTGATAATTTGATCTTTTTACCATTACAATCGACTAGCCGGTTTCCACTATTGCTGGCGGCGGCTGACCTCCATCTGGTGGTGCAGCGGCAAAAGGCCGCGGACCTGGTGATGCCGTCCAAGTTGACCAACATTCTGGCCGCCGGCCGGCCTTTCATCGCCACGACCACTGAAGGGACGGAATTGGCCCGGGTCACGATCGAGTCCCGGGCGGGACTGCTGGTGCCGCCGGCAGATGCCGGCTCCCTGGCCCAAGCGGTTCTGAGGCTGGCCGGAGACCCAACCCTCAGGAAGCAGATGTCGGGCCGGGGCCGGAAATATGCCGAGGCCTTTTGGGACCGGGAGCACATCTCGAGGCAATGGGAAGATTTGCTCCAGGGCCTGGTTAAGGTTTGACGATGGCAAGACTTTTAAATTGATGATAATATGGCCGGTGAAGCCAGGCTGGGATAATAACTAGAGAGACTCGCATGTTCGGCGACCACAACCAGGGAATATTCGATCAGTATCGCTGGCTCCTCTCCCGGATTCAGTGGATTTTGGACGGCCTGGTGGTAGTCTTGCTGCTCTTTTCCCTGTGCTGGCTCTTCGATGAGCCTTTCCGCTTGCGCTTCCAAGTGCTGGGTCTGGCCACCTTCCTGTTGACCATCATGGTCTTTCAGGCGGCCAATCTTCACCAGCCCTGGCGGGGCGCCAACCTGGCGGGTTTGGTGCGCCGGGTCTTCCTCAGTTGGATCGTGGTCATCGCCATTCTCTCGGTCATGGGTTACGTGACCAAAACTTCGGTGTTCTTCTCCCGGAAGGTGGTCCTCACCTGGATGGCGGCGGCGCCGGCGGCCCTGGTGGCCCTGCGCCTGCAAATGTATGTGGGGTTGCGCTGGCTGCGGCAGCAAGGCCGCAACACGCGCCGCGTGGTGATTGCCGGGGCCGGCGACCTGGGCCGGCGCCTGGCCTGGAACATGGCGGAGACCCCCTGGTTGGGAATGCGTCTCACCGGTTTCTTCGACGATCGCCGGTGCGGTGAGGTGGAACTCCGACCGGGGAGTAAACCTGATAAAGGTTATCCCATCCTGGGCAACCTGGACGACATGATCGCCTACATCCAGGAAAACCAGGTGCACATGGTCTATCTGGCCCTGCCGCTGCGGGCGGAGGAGCGCCTCCGGGAGGTGGTGGAGGCTCTCCGGGATACCACCGCCTCGGTCTATTACGTCCCGGACGTCTTCACCTTCTCTCTGTTGACGGCCGGGTTCACGGATTTACGGGGCATCCCCCTCATTTCGCTGTGGGAAACCCCCTTTTTCGGCCTCAACGGGTGGGTCAAACGGGTCGAGGACCTGGTCCTGGCCAGCCTGATCCTGTTCATCGTCTCCCCCGTCATGCTGTTGGTCGCCCTGGGGGTGAAGCTATCTTCGCCGGGACCGATAATCTTTAAGCAGCGGCGTTACGGCCTGGACGGCCATGAGATTACGGTGTATAAATTCCGCACCATGCGGGTTTGCGAGGACGGGCCGCAGATCCGGCAGGCCACCGCCGACGACCAGCGCGTAACGGCCTTGGGCCACTTTCTGCGGCGCACCAGCCTGGATGAACTGCCCCAGTTTATCAACGTGCTCCAGGGAACCATGTCCATCGTCGGACCCCGGCCCCATGCGGTGGCCCACAACGAGTATTACCGGCGCCTCATCCCCGGCTACATGCTGCGCCATAAGGTGCGTCCGGGCCTCACCGGGTGGGCCCAGGTCAACGGCTGGCGGGGGGAGACCGAGACCCTGGAAAAGATGGAAAAACGGGTGGAGTTCGACCTGGACTATCTGCGGCGCTGGTCTCTGTGGTTCGACCTGAAGATCATCTGGCTCACCATTTTTCGCAGCCTGACGGATAGTCACGCCTATTAAAGGCAGTTTTTAGTTTTTAGTTTTTAGTTTTCAGTTTTCAGTTTTCAGTTTCCAGTTTTCAGTTTCCGGTTTTCGGTTAAAAGAATAAATAAATGACCCTTCCCGGGAGAACATCTCAGGATTAAGGAAGGAGTAAATGGGGACACCTAAGAAGGCCCTGATCACCGGGATCACCGGGCAGGACGGCAGTTATCTGGCGGAGTTACTTCTGGCCAAGGGCTACGAGGTGCACGGCCTGGTGCGCCGCTCCAGCACCTTCAATACCCGGCGCATCGACCACCTGTACGTGGACCCGCACGAAGCCGGGGCCAGGTTTTTCCTGCACTACGGCGATCTGAGCGATTCCGGCCAGCTCGGCCACCTGATCTACAATATTCAACCCGAAGAGATTTACCACCTGGCGGCCCAGAGCCACGTCCGGGTGAGCTTCGACATGCCGGAGTACACCGGCGACATCACCGGCCTGGGGGTGGTCCGCCTGTTGGAAACCATCCGCCGCAGCGGCATCGAGACCAGGTTTTACCAGGCCTCCTCCAGCGAACTCTACGGCTCGACGCCGCCGCCCCAGAATGAGGAGAGCCCCATGCGGCCCCGGAGCCCCTACGCCGCGGCCAAACTCTACGCCTACTGGATGGTGCGCAACTATCGGGAGGCTTACGGCCTCTACGCGGTAAACGGCATTCTCTTCAACCACGAATCGCCCCGGCGGGGCGAGACCTTCGTCACCCGGAAGATCACCCGGGCCGTGGCCCGCATCAAAATGGGACTCCAAAAGAAGCTCTACCTCGGCAATCTGGAGGCCTGCCGGGACTGGGGTTATGCCCCGGACTTTGTGGCGGCCATGTGGCTCATGCTGCAGCAGGACGGGCCCGACGATTACGTCCTGGCCACCGGCGAGACCCATTCGGTGCGGGAGTTTCTGGAAGCGGCCTTCGCCCACGCGGACCTGGACTGGCGGCAATACGTGGAAATCGATCCCCGTTATTTCCGGCCCACCGAGGTGGACGCTCTTCAGGGGGACGCCAGCAAGGCCAGACGGGTCTTGGGCTGGCAGCCGCAGGTGAGCTTTGGGGAACTGGTGCGCCTCATGGTGGACGCCGATCTCCAGGCGTTAATGGAAATGCGCCAGTGCCAGGACGTCATCCGGCAACTGAGCCAGGGGAAAAAATAGGGACACTTCCTATTTTTCCTGGGTAAGACCAATATGACGATGATAAAAATGGTAAAAATAGGAAGTGTCCCTATTTTTTCTGACGCCAAAATCTTCGTCGCCGGGCACCGGGGCCTGGTGGGCGGCGCCATCCTGCGGCGCCTTAAGAAGGCGGGGTTCACCAACCTTATTTGTCGCAGCTTCCGGCAACTGGACCTGCGGGACCAGGGAGCGGTGGGCCGCTTCTTTCGCCGGGAACGACCGGATTACGTTTTTCTGGCCGCGGCCCGGGTGGGCGGGATCAGGGCCAACTCCACCTTTCCGGCCGAGTTCATTTACGACAACCTGATGATTGCGGGCAACCTCATCCATCAGGCCTATCTCCACGGGGTGAAGAAGCTGTTGTTCCTGGGCAGTTCCTGCATCTACCCCAAGTTCGCCCCCCAGCCCATGAAGGAAGAATGTCTGCTGGACGGGAAACTGGAGCCCACCAACGAGCCCTACGCGGTGGCCAAGATCGCCGGCATCAAGATGTGCCAGGCCTACAACCGCGAGTACGGCACTTGCTTTATCTCTGCCATGCCCACCAATCTCTATGGTCCCAGGGACAATTTCGACCTGCTGGACGCGCACGTGATCCCGGCCCTGATGCGGAGGTTCCACCTCGCCCGGATGACTGGGGCGCCGGAGGTGGCGGTTTGGGGCAGCGGCAACCCGCGGCGGGAGTTTCTCTACGTGGACGACCTGGCCGAAGCCTGCCTCTTCTTGATGGCGCATTATCAGGAGAGCGACATCATCAACGTGGGGGTGGGCCGGGATCTGACCATCCGGGAGTTGGCCGAAATGATGGCTCGGGTGACAGGATTTAAAGGACGTCTCAGCTTCGATCGCAGCCAACCGGATGGCACCCCCCGAAAACTGCTGGACGTCAGCCGCCTCACGGCCCTGGGCTGGCAGGCGAAGGTTCCCCTGGAAGCGGGCCTGCGCCGCACCTACCAATGGTTTCGCCGCAGCCGTTGGGCGCAACCGGGCTGAGATCAGGGGGGCGGTTCGAGAACCGCCCCTACAACTACTGGACATCCCTCTTGAACCGGCGCAGGCTAAAGCCTGCGGCTACCAATACTGAACCTGCCTTAGCCCCAGCCGCCCCGCCGTTTCGGTTTGTCCGAGATTTTTGTATATTCATTGTATGCAGTTAAAAATTAAATCATTGCAGCAGCGGCTGATCATCTTCCTGGTGCTGCCGGTAACGTTATTTCTCAGCGTCATGGGCGCCGTGGGCTATCTCTATATCCGAGCCAGCCTCTTTAAGGAATGGCAGGAGGCCGCCATTCTGCGCCTGGAACGGGCGGCTCACTCCATGGATATGCGGCTGGGCGAGCCCATCCAGTGGATGGAGAATTTTGCCAGGACCGGCTCCGGGCAAAAGGCCGAGGACAACCAGAAATGGATCCTGCAACAACTTCGGCAACTCCCCGGGGTTAGCCGGGTCACCTTGACCTGGGGGACGGGGCCGGAGAACCACCTGTTCAAGGAAAGCGGTCCCTGGCCCGCCGCGGCCCAGCAGGTGGCCCGGGTATCTCCTCTTGAATATCTTTACCCCCCCGGCCAGGGGCTGGTGGGCCTCCAATCTCAGCTTCTGAACGAGGCCGGCCGTCCCCTGGGGCAACTCACCGTCTTGGTCAAGTTCGACTATCTCATGGAAGACGTTCTCACTTCGGGCTGGTTACAGAGCAACATGGCCTGCCTGGTGAACACCAAAGGGTACTACCTGGCCCACAGCGACCCCGCCATGGCCAGCCGCCACTGCCTGGGGGAGAACCAAAATCCCCTGGAGCTGGCCATGCTGACGGAAATGAAAGAGAAAACCTCCGGCACCATCATGGGCCGGGGCCAGGTCATCGGCTTCTACCGGCTGCACCGCGCCCCCTGGGCCCTGATGCTCCACGCCGAGGGACGCCGGATTATGGCCCCCATCCGCCGCTTTCATTTCTACTATCTCGGGGGTGGTTTCCTATGTCTGACCGTGATCCTGGTGCTCATCCGCCTGGGAACGAACCCCATGGTGCAGGCCGTCCGGCGGATCTCGGAGAAGGCCTCCCAGGTGGCCGCCGGGGAGTATGGCGGGCCCCTGCCGGTTACCTCCCGGGACGAGATCGGGCAACTCACCGGCAGCTTCAACGACATGGTGGAGGGGCTTCAGGAAAGGGATCTGATTCGCAATACCTTCGGGCGTTATGTGGACGAAGGCATCGCCCGGGAGCTGCTGCGCCGGCCCGAAGCGGCCCGCCGTCTCGGAGGCGAGAAACGGGAGGTGGTCATCCTATTCTCCGACATCCGGGGTTTTACTCCCCTGGCGGAGAGCCTGAGCCCCGAGGCCACTATCCGCCTGGTCAACCGCCATTTCTCCGGGATGATCGAGGTCATCCGGGACCATCGCGGCATCATCGTGGATTTTTTAGGGGACGCGATCCTGGCCTTTTTCGATCCCATGGAGGGGACCTTGGAGGCCACGGCGCGCCAGGCCGTCGACTGCGCCTTGAGGATGCAGGCGGCTCAAATCGAGGCCAATGCCGCGGAACCGCAATATCCTTCCCTGGAAATGGGCATCGGTCTGCACGCCGGGGAGGTGGTGGTGGGCAACATCGGCTCCGAGAGCCGGGCCAAGTACGGCATCGTGGGGTCCGCGGTCAACCTGACCCATCGTATCCAGGGGCAGGCCCAGGGCGGCGAAGTGGTGGTGTCGGAGACGGTGCGGCGGCACATCGGGCAGTTCCTGGCGGTGCAGAGGGAGTTCCAGACCCGACTCAAGGGCATCCAGGAGCCGGTCACCCTCTATGTGGTGGCGGGATTCAATAAATAGCCGCTGCGGCCGCAGGGCTCGATGGTATGCAGGAGGCCCGAATCAGCAGTTGATCCCCTTGGAGGCTGCTATGCGGAGCACTTCTCTTCTAAACCAAAACATGGACTCGCCGATGAAACAACTCAATAAGTATCTCCGCAGCCGGCTCGGGTTCTGTCGATAAATCCCCCATAATTGCCTCCAGAACTGTCCACGGTAGTCCGCCACAATCCCTTGGCGCCAAATTAGTTTCACTAGCCACAGCAATTCTTTGGCCTGCTTGTCCCAGGACGATGGCGCCTTTTTTTGGGTGACTTTTTCCTGGCCTGCCTGGAATTTCATCTGCCTCCGGGTCGGCCTCATGGCCAGGATGTGCTGGAAATTCCTGGAGAGGAATCTAGAGGGTTCATAAAGACGGTTTACGGCCTCAACGTATTCCCTCATGATCTCCTCTTCAGGGCGGTCCGGGATATAATTCATCCCACCCAGCATATTCGTATCCCCCGGAACCTCGGCCTCCCGGAGACGCCCCTCTTTTTGCAAGCGCTGCCACAGGGAGGTGTTAGGGAGCACGTGCAAGGTGTTCAACATAACCAGAGGGATATGATTTTCTTCCACGAATTGGCAAATACGGTCCCCGGCTCCCGGCCTTTCACGATCAAAGCCTATAACAAAGCTGGCCATGGGAGTAAGACCATTGGCAGCGAGATTGGTTATCGATTGAGATAAGGGATTGTTGAGGTTCTGGTATTTCCGATTTAGTTTTAGCAATTCCTCGTCAGGGGTTTCGACCCCCAAAAAAATGGTGCTAAAATTGGCCTCGGTTAACAGGTCTATCATTTGCAGGTCCTGGCCGAGATTCACCGAGGTCTGGGTCCAAAAGCCAAAGGGTTCGCCGTGACTCTTCATCCAGGGGATCAAGCGGTCCAGGATCGCCCTGGCGTGGTCCTTGTTGCCGATAAAATTATCGTCGCTGATGAAAACGGGGCCTCTGAACCCGAGGCGATAAATCGCCTCTAATTCGTTAATAACCTGCTCCGGTTCTTTGTAGCGGGGCTGGCGGCCGAAGAGGTTGACCACGTCGCAGAATTCGCAGTTGAAGGGGCAACCCCGAGAGGTTTGGATACTCAGGGTTTGATAATCGGCCAGGTGCAACAGGTCGAACCGCGGCGTCGGGGATAGGGCCAGGTCTGGCTTGCCTGCCTCCCGGAAAACTCCTTTCTTTTTACCCTCCCTCAAGGCCTGGAGAAAGAGTGGTATAGTGCCTTCACCTTCTCCCATGATCAAGAAATCGGCCCCGGCCTCCAGAATGTCCTGGGGAAGGGAAGTGGCGTAGGGTCCGCCTACGACAACAGATTTCGACCTGTTTTTTGCCTCCCGAATCAGGGCCACTATCCCCGGTTTATGGATCAACATCCCCGAAAGCATTACCAGATCAGCCCAACTCCAGTCATCCGGAGTGAGCATTCCGGCGTTCAAGTCCACCAGCCGATATTCCCATTCTTGAGGGAGAAGCGCGGCCACGGTAATGAGTCCCAAGGGTGGCAGAAGCGTCTTTTCTCCAGTGATGTTACATGATTCTCTAAATGACCAGAAGGTGGCAGGAGTCTCGGGATAGATTAACAAAATTTTCACGGGGATTCCTTCCTCGGGGGTTACTTCAGGAAAGATCGCATATCGAGAAGGCGCAAGTTCTTATCCAGAAATATAGTAGGAAATACGGTAGACGAAAGCAACGCAAATTCGTGGCCGGCAGCTTGCCGCCGGATTTGTTCATCGAAAGGCGCGAAAAAGGGGCAGTCCACCCGGTCGGCCAGGGTCTTGCCAAAGTATCGGGGTACTTTGCGGTCCAGGGGCACGAAGAAGCGGCCCCCGGCCAGAAATTCCGGGGTGAAATGACGGTCGTCCACCACCAGGAAGGAGACCTGGTATTTGCGACAGAAGGCGATGACTTCCTGGGGGTCGGCGGCGTAGTAAGCCGCAAACAAATCTTGTAACCGGGGTTCGATCTGGCGCCAGTAGCCCTGGCTCCAGGGATGGGCCAGTTTGTAGGTGACCAGGGCCCGCCGCCGCACGAAGGTGGGAATGTTGTCCATCAGGTTAGGGTGGCCGGCGACGACGGCGTCCTTGGGGATGTCGGCCAGGGCGGTATAAACCGGGCGGTAGGCGGCGTAATCTTTGAGCCCCACGTCCTGGAGACGCCACACCCCCAACCCCGTGGCGGCCACCAGAATCAGGATGGACAGGTATCTCGGCCAGCGGTCCACTTTTAAGGCGGCGTGCAGGCCCAGGGCCAGGATGAGACCATAGGCCAGATTGAGGGTATAGATGAGGTAGCGGTCCGGGACGAACAGTTTGAGCAAAAAGATCCGGGCCAGGAAATAGAGGAGGAGGCCGGCCAGGCCGAGATACCAGAGAGGTTGCAGCCGAGGCGCCAGGGCCCGCCAGTCCAGCCGGCCCAGACCCCAGATAACCGCGAGGGGCAGGACCACACAGACCACAATGGCGGCCACCGGCCCCAAATCCCGGAAGGGGGCGATCCATTCCCAGGGGCTAATCAGTTCCCAAAAAATTGAGGGTACCGGCAGCATGGCATAGCGACCGCCGGCGTAAAATTCGGGGCGGTTCACCATATCGGCGTAGCTCACCAGCGGCCCGAAGCCGTCGGCGCTATAAGCGAGGTTCATGAACCCTACCAGGGCGACTCCGGCAGCCAGGAAGAGAAAGTGCACCGGCCGGGCTGGAAACGGCGGGGGGCCGGTCTTGCCGGTGCGCCCCGCCAGCCAGGCGAGCCCGGCGGCAAGGGCGCATAACAGAAAGATATAGGGAATGAACAGGGCCTGCAGCAGCAGGGCGGCCCCCATCCCCCAGGGTTTGTCTTCTTGCCAGCAAAGCCAGAAAAAGGCCAACAGAGGGGCGGCAAAGGCACGGGCCAGCCCTCCGGCCAGATTGTCCAGAAAGAAGGGCATCAGCCAGTAGACCGCCACCGCGGTCCAGGCCAGACGGCGGTCCCCCAGTTTCAGGCCGATCCGGTACAGGCAGAGGGCCAGGAAAACCAACAGCAGGCCGGGAAGGACCTTGGAAAACGAGATGGGGTCCGTTACCCAGGAGGCCAGCCAATAAAGCCCTTTGACTCCCCAGGGGACATAATCGCGGGCATAGCTGGCCAAGAGATCGCCCTGAAACAGCTCCGGGTCGAGCCACTGCCACATCCAGAAGATCTGTTGCCGGACGTCGTCGTTGACGACATAGGGGTTGGTCAGCGCCTTAAGGTGGGCCAGGATAAAGACGACGCCGGACAGGACGGCTGCCAGCAGCAGGTCGAAAGTGGGGGCAAATGCCGGAGGCCCCGTATCCTTCATGGAATCAGATTTCTCTTTCAAAGACTCGGAAGGTCTTGTACTGCTGGCCCCCGAAGGCTTTGATCACCTTTATCCAATGGCGCAGGTTTTCCGGGATCAGGGAAAAATCGGCCATCTCGCAGGGGGTGAGTTTCACCAGATTGAGGTAAGTGCGCAAGATTATGGCGTAGTTCAGTTTTTTGAGCTGGTAGGGCTGGGCGATGCCGATGACCATGGCCCGCACCTTGCGGATCGGGGCGAATTTGGCGGCGTATAAGAGCCGGAGTTTGCCCAGGAGGCTTAGCCGCCCGTTGAGCTTTTGCACCAGGGGGTTTAGGTCCGGCAGCACAATGCCGAAACCCACCAGTTTATCGCCGTCCAATAACTGGTGGACCAGCTCCGGCCGCAGTAGCGGCTTGACTTCGTGCATCAGATGGTCGAACTGGCTCCGGGTCAGAGGGACATGGCCCCAGTTGACGCTCCAGGCCTCATTGAAGAGATGGAAGACTTCTTCAGCCCGCTGCGCCAGTTCCCGGGGGTTGTAGGGAGCCAGCGTCACCTTATGGCTGGTCAGGATCTCTTCCAGGCGTTGCTCCATGGCCGGGAGGTCGACCTCACGGTTGGTGATCCTGAGGGCCACCCAGTCCATGGCCTTGCCAAAGCCCCAGGAGGTGACCAAGTCCAGGTAATACGGAGGATTGTGGGTCTGGAAGATGGCCGGCATGGAGTCGAAGCCCTCCACCAACAGCCCCATTTCGTCGTAAATGGAAAAGTTCAAGGGGCCCACCAGGCGGTGGCAACCCCGCGGCCGCAGCCAACCGGCCGCGGCCTCGAACAGGGCCTGGGCCACCCGCTGGTCCGGGATAGACTCAAAAAAGCCCCAAAAGCCGGTACCCGGGCCATAGTGTTCGTCGTAGAGCCGGTTAAGGTGAGCCGAGATGCGCCCCACCGGCTCGCCATCCCGGTGGGCCAGGAAATATTGGGCTGCGCCGATTTCAAAGAAGGGCCCCTGGCGCTGGTCCAGGAATCGGCGTTGCTCAGGTAGCAGAGGAGGCACCCAGTAAGGGTCTTGCTGATAAAGGCGCCAGGGAAATCGCAGAAATTCTTCTAAGCCAGCTTTATTTTGCACGGGAGATACCTTAATCTCCCCGGTCGTTGCCATTAAGTTACCTCGTTACCGGTTTTTGCGAAAAACGATCTGGGCCTTCAGCCCATCCTTGAGCTCCATCTCTGGGTTTGGCACCTTTAATTCCACATCGTAATACGCCGGTTGCTCCAGCCCGGGGGTCAGCGAAGCCCAGGAGATGCGGCTCACTTCCCCCTGGAACTTCCGGCCGGGGAGGGACTCCAGGGTAACCTCGGCGGTCTCTCCCGGTTTGATTTGCAGGGCTTCGATTTCAAAGGCCTGGGCCCGCACCAGCATGGGATCCATCACCCCCACCTGGAAAACTCCGGGGGCGGGCTCCAACTCCGCCTCTTCCCGTAACTCCGGGCTGACCCAGATCATATAGCCGCCGATGGGCGCCGTTAAATGCCCTTCCGCGGGAATCTGCACCGAGCTTACCCCATGGCCCAGTTGCTTCTTCAAGAGGGCCAGGTCGTCCCGGTACGTCTGCCGGTCCTGGCGCAGCCGGGTCTGAAGGGCGGCGCGTTCCTGCTCCAGCAGGCGGACATCCCGGTTGGCCTGCTCCAGGCTTTGGGATGAGGCCAGTTTTTTCTGCGCCAGCTGGGTCAATTCCTGCCGCTTGGCTCGCAGCGGCACCAAGGAGCGCTCGTTTTCCACCAGTTTAATTTCCGTCTCCGAGATTTGCGGCGGCGCCAGGCGCTGTCGAATCAGCGGCAGGGCCTCCGGCGCCAGGCGGTACCTGGCCAGAACCTGGCCGGGCTCCACCCGTTGCCCGGACCGCACCAGAAGGGCCGTGATGACGCCTTTGAAGGGCAGGTCCACCCGGCGTTTGAGGGAGCAAAAGACCTTGCCGTTAAAACTGATCTCCGGCTCCGGGGCCGGGGCAGCCGGAGCCGCAGTGGCAGCCGGGGCCGGAGACGGGACCTCCTCGCCCTTGGCCTTGGCCAGGGATGGGGCTGCGGTCAGGACAGTCAGGGCCAGGGTCAAGGCCAGGATTTGGACGACCCTACTTTTGCCAGGAATTTTGATCCACATAGCTATTACCCAGGTCTCCAGAAAAATGGCGCAAATTCAGGACGTGTTCATCATATTCCAGCGCCCTGGCCGCGGCGCTTTTCTGAGCCTCCAGGATGGTCTTCCGGGCGGATAACCAGGAGGGCAGGGGGTCCGTGCCGGATTGATACCGGATTTCACCCTGGCGTTCCTTTAGGCGCTCGAGCTCTTCCTGGGACTGGGCCATCTTCAGGTTCGCCGCGGCGCTGCCAAGTTCTTCCTGGATGGCGTTCCACTTGTCGGTCAAGTCGATCTCCTTCAGGTCCTTATCCGTGCTGAATTGCTTTAAGACGGCCTTTTGCCGGGAGACATTGCGAATTCGTTTGAAGCCGTCCCAGACAGGCACCTCCAGGCCCAGGCCCACATAAAGCCCCCTGGCGCTGGTCACGCTCAAGGGATCGGGGGTCTGGGAGGTAAAGAGGATGGAGGGAAATACCTTGGCCTTGGCCACGGTAACCATATATCCCTGCATCTCCTTTTTCAATTCCAACATCTTGAGCTCATACGATTTGCCTTTGGCTTGCTCCAGAGTGGCGGCGGCGGGCTCGAAGCTGCCCGTCACCTGACGGCGGGCATCCCGTAGATCGAGGTCAACCTGCTGGTCCGGTTTCAGACCTAAAAAGGTTTTTAAGCTGGTAAGGGTGCGCTTCTGGGAGAGATCCAAACGTCTCTGTTCACCCTTGGCCAACTCTAATTCCTGGGTAGCTATTCGGACTTCCAGGGAGGTGCCGGTGCCGATACTCAGGCGGTTTTCGGCGTAGGTCAGGTTTTCCCGGGACAGGTTAACCAGCTCGGTCTGCAACCCGGCCAGCCGCTTCATGGTCGCCAGGTTCAGGAACATCTTCCCGAGGCGCTCCAGCCCCTCGCTGATCACTTTGAGGTGGCCGAAGACCGCCAATTTAGTGGCCATCTTTTGGGCCTGGAGAGTGAAATAAGACCCGAAAGGGTTATACGGGTCCATGCCAAAATTGAGACTATAGGGCTTGGGGTTGAGGCCGGGCTGGGTGGGACGGTCCACATAGTAGTAACTGCGGAAGGTCACCGGCGGGACCATGGAGTAGCGACTATCCTTCTCATCCATCTGTCGGATATCGATTTCCACGGAGGTCTTGGTGAGATAGGGCGACTGCCGGATGGCTAACCGGGCGCAAGCATCGAAGTCCAGCGGGCCTTGCCGGGCAATATTGGCCTCAACCGGGTCAGGTTCCGCGGCGGGGGCGGGTTCGG
>Ga0315282_10011358_pt1 | contig 13815 bp, 14 predicted proteins | sample YL17G07_20_MG_FD_203693 | JGI IMG/M metagenome (GOLD analysis project Ga0315282, IMG submission 203693) | Sediment microbial communities from Yellowstone Lake, YNP, Wyoming, USA - YL17G07_20 | ecosystem: Environmental > Aquatic > Freshwater > Lake > Sediment | place: USA: Wyoming | collected... | reverse complement strand
CTGGTGGGCCTTGATCAGGACCAGGGCCGCCGGATACTCATAGACCTCGCGGGACTTGATGCCCACGACGCGGTTCTCGATGTGGTCTATGCGGCCGATGCCGTTGTCGCCGGCCAGCTGGTTCAGTTCCTTGACGAGTTCCATGGGCGTCATGGCCTTTCCGTCCAGGGCCACGGGCACGCCCTTCTCGAACTCTATGATAATGGTCGTGGGCTCATCCGATGCCTCGATGGGCGATTTCGTCCACTCGAAGGCATCCTCGGGAGGCTCCACCCACGGGTCCTCCAGGATGCCGCATTCCACCGAGCGGCCCCAGAGGTTCTCGTCGGTGCTGTATGGGGAGCCGGACTTCACGGGGACAGTTATCCCGCGGGCCTTGGCCCACTGGATCTCTTCCTCGCGCGAGACATGCCATTCGCGCATGGGAGCTATGACCTTGAGCTCCGGGGCCAGGACCGCGAAGCTGGATTCGAACCGTACCTGGTCGTTGCCCTTGGCCGTGCAGCCGTGGGCCAGGTGGGTCGCGCCCACCTTCTTGGCGTACTCGACAATCTTCTGACAGATGATCGGGCGGGCCAGCGCGGTGCCCGCTGGGTAAACGCCTTCGTATAGAAGGTTGGCCTTGAGCGCCGGGACAATGTAGTCCGAGGCGAACTCGGCCGTGACGTCTATGACGACCGCCTTGGCGCCGTTCTCTTCCGCGCGCGCGGCGTGTCCGGCCAGGTCCTCTGCCTGGCCTACGTCGACGCAGACCGCAATTACCTCTGCGTCGTAGTTCTCTTGCAGCCACCTGATGGCCACTGTCGTGTCAAGGCCGCCCGAATATGCGAGCACTACCTTGATCTTCTTTCCATTCTTCTTTGCCATTGAAAGGCACCTCAAACGAATTTAACTGAGATTTATTTAAAAGAGTTATGACGAGATTCCGACAGGTAAGGCCGTTGGATGCATCAATTCCGACATCCGTCGGGCCAAGTTTTTAATATCAAATTAACAATTATCCGCACCAATGCCCGCGGGAAATTCAAATGACAACGACGGAAAGAACGGCAAGCCTAGCGCGGCCCAGGTCACCAGGGAGTACGTCGAGAAGCGGCCCGTGCTCAAGCAGATGCTCCTGAAGGGCCTGATCAACCACTCGGCCCTGGCAAGGGTCATCATGGATGAGGAGGGGCTCACGAACGAGGAGGCCGTGACCGCGGCACTCAGGCGCCATGTCGTCGAGGTCGGCGCGATAATAGCCGGGCCCGACGAGGCGATCCGTGGCCTGATGGCCGAGTCCAGCATAAACATGAAGAACAAGATCGCGAGCATAACCGTGAAGGGCGACTGGCAGGTCCTGGCGCGCCTCGAGAAGTCCATGCAGGGGTTCATGGGCCAGAAGGACCTGATGCAGTTCATACTGGGGACCGAGGCCCTGACAATAATCACCGAGGAGAACAACATCGACTTCATCGTCACGACCATCGGCAAGGAGCACATCATCAAGACCCGTCGCGGCCTTGCGGAGGTCGCCGTGGTCTGTCCGCCGAAGATCGAGGTGACCCCCGGGGTCGTCACGCACCTCTCGAGCATCCTTTCTCACAACGGAATAAACGTCGTCGAGATGGCCTCGTGCTACACGGATGTCATCTTCATCGTCGACGAGAAGGACATGACGAGGGCCTATGACATCCTGAGCCGCGGATTCAAGAGATCCCCGTGATTTTACATATTTCCTAGATACTTTTAAATCTATATTCATACGTAACCGTGATTCCAGGCCGCGGGCAGTGGCCCGGCGACCTTTGGCTGGGAAAGGAAGAGGACGCAACCTTCCCGACGGAAATAGTCGGAAGGGAGAGCGCCCTGGGGGGAAAGGAAGGAATTGCTGAACCTGGCCATCCCTAACAAGGGCAGGCTGTCAGAGAAGGCCCTCGACATACTTCGGAAGGTGGGCCTCAAGGTAGGTGGCATCTCGGACAGACGGCTCATCGCCATCGTCGGTAAGAAGTACCGTGTCCTTTTTGTCCGGGCCGCAGACATCCCCGAGTTCGTCCAGAACGGGACGGCGGACGTCGGCATCACGGGTCTCGACCTCATCGAGGAGTCCGGGGCCGATGTGGAGAGGCTCCTGCCCCTGGACTTTGGAAAGTGCAGGCTAGTGCTCGCCACGCACGAGAACGCCAAGCTGGCATCGCCCAAGGACATCACCGACGGCACGGCCGTGGCGACGTCCTTCCCCAACCTCGCATCGCGCTTCTTCAAGGGCCTCGGGAAAAAGGTCAAGATCGTCCCGGTCTCCGGGGCGACCGAGGTCACGCCGCACATAGGTGTGGCCGATGTCATCGTCGACCTCACCGAGACCGGCAGCACGCTCGTCCAGAACCACCTGAAGGAGATAGGCCAGATCATGGAGTCCACGGCCATGTTCATTGCCAACAAGAAGGCGCTGGCCGAGAAGGGCCAGAAGATAAAGGAGCTCCAGGGGGCCCTTGAGAGCGTGACGCACGCCGCGAAGAAGCGATACCTAATGGCCAATGTCCCGAAGGCCCGGCTCGATGAGGTCCGGGCTCTCGTCCCGGGCGTGTCCGGGCCGACCATCATGCCCCTCATGGGCACCGATGACATGGTGGCCATCCACGCCGTCGTATCCGAGGAGGACATCAACGGCATAATCACTGTTCTCAAGAGCCTCGGCGGGACCGCGATACTGGTCCTGCCAATAGAACGGATGGTGGTCTGATGAAGATCGTGAAGGCCGCGGAACTGAACATGAAGGACTTCCACCAGAGACGCGTCAAGCTCGAGAAGACCAAGGAGAAGATCATCGAGATCGTCGACCTGGTCAAGCACAAGGGCGACGCGGCCATCATCGAGCTCACCGCCAGGCTCGACAAGGTCGAGCTGAAGTCAATCCAGGTCACCACACAGGAGATCGACGAGGCCATATCTCGGGTCCCGCAGAACGTCAAGGAGGCCCTGACCGTCTGCATCGAGAACATCCGCAAGTTCCACAGGACGCAGTGGAACAACGAGCCCGAGTTCCGGGGAGAGGGAATAGAGCTCGGGAGGGTCTTTGTCCCGCTGGATTCCGTCGGGATCTACGTCCCCGGCGGCAAGGCCAACTATCCGTCGACGGTCTTGATGGCAAGCATCCCGGCCAGGACCGCCGGTGTCAAGACCATCGTCGTCTGCACGCCTCCTGACCATACAGGCAGGGTCTCGGATGTCGTGTTGGTTGCGGCCCACATGTGCGGCATCAACCTCATTTTCAAGGTCGGCGGGGCCCAGGCCATCGCGGCCATGGCTTACGGAACGCAGACCGTCCCCAGGGTCCAGAAGATCGTGGGGCCCGGCAGCATGTACGTGGTCGCCGCCAAGGAGCTCGTGAGGAACGACGTTGGCGTGGACTTCATGGCCGGCCCGTCCGAGATAGTCGTCATCGCCGACGACAGCGCGAACCCGGTAATCGTGGCGGCCGACATGCTGGCCCAGGCGGAGCACGACGAGGAGGCGCTGGTGGTGGCCATAACGGACAGCGAGTCGCTGGCCAAGAAGATACAGGAAGAGGTCATGAAGCAGATCGAGGAGGTCCCGAAAAAGGCCATAGCATCAAAATCCCTCGAGAAGTACGGGCACATCATCATTGTCAAGGACATAGACGAGGCCATCCACCTCTCCAACGAGATCGCCCCCGAGCACCTGAGCCTCAATGTCCGCTCTCCGAGGAGGTTACTGGAAAAGGTCCGGAACGCGGGGTCCGTGTTCCTGGGCGACTATTCCGCCGTCGCGGCAGGGGACTACTGCACCGGGCCCAACCACATCCTGCCTACGGGCGGAGGCGCGAGGTCCATATCCGGTCTCTCGGTGGACGACTTCTTCAAGAAGATCTATTACCAGAACGTCTCCAAGGAAGAGCTCCGGAAGCTCAGCAAGACCGTCATCACCATGGCCCATGTCGAGGGCCTCGATGCGCACGCATTGTCCATCGAGAGGCGGCTCGAGAAGGCCCACTTGCCCGAGAAGCCCAAATAGAAATCGTTACCAGGCCTTCTTCGGAAGGCATGCGAGATAGCGCTCGTTGTCGTAGAAGTTGACGATCAGGTAATCGTTGGACAGCGTGATGAGCTGGGCCTGCCACGGGATCTTCTCGACCGGCGTCCTGATCTTCTCCTCGCCGTAAGGCCAGTATTGGATGTTGTTGTCGGTCCGCATGAAAACGCCCAGGTCGTTGCTGAGATAGTCATCCTTTATGCCCGAGGGTTTGCCGATGAACCGCATCTTAGCGTCAGGTGAGACATGATAGATGTAATTGTTGAGGTCCCCGCACAGGCCTTTTCCGACGGCCCGTGGGTGGTTCAGGTAGTAACCGCCTTCCTTGGGCTTATCCTTCCAGAGGAGCTTTCCTTTCAGGTCGTATGCAAGGATCGGGCCGTCGAAGCGGCTGAACAGATAGATCCTGTCGTCGAGAAGGACGATGTCCTCGCGGAGCTCCATCTCGCGAGCCGGTTCTAACTCCTTGAATATCTCTTTCACAGTGAGCACTAGAAGGACCTTGAACCCGTCGATGCTGGCCAGGGTGAGCTCGTCCTTTGTCAGGATGGAGATCGCCCCATTGGCGCACTGGACCGATGCATGATAGTCTATGTCGCGCGTCCAGAGGGTCTGCCCGGTGGAGGATTGGCGCCACAGCTTGGTCTCCTGGCGGAAGACGATGCTGTCGTCCTTTTGGGGCCAGGTCTGGGGGCCGTAGGCCCGCTCCGGCTGGACCGCGAGCTGGAAGGAGCGCTTGACCTCGCCGGTATCTCGGTCGAGGACGATGGCCCACCATGCCCGCCCGTTGCCCGTCCCGAGGGGTATCACTTGCGTCACGAGCAGAGGGTCCCCCGCGTGCGTCAAAGTGAGCAAATGATTGTAGCAGGCAACGCCTTGATTGGAATTGTTCTGGCCGCTGAAGAACCTGAAGACCGTATTTCCCGTCGGAAGGTCGATGGCCTCCACCATGGCGGCACCAATGTAGTAGAGCCTGTCCCCATCTATCATGCCCTGGCCTTCCGTCTCTTTGACGACCCACGAGAAGGTTGGATATTTATCGGTCTGTCCGAGAAGGAGGTCTTTCCGCTCTGGGCCATTGTTTTCCAGGGCCTTCAGGCCTAGAAGCTGGAGCTCGGCCTTCAGCGGGATGCCACATCCCGCATTGATCTGTTCCGATTTCACATACCTTGAGCTGGAACCGCCCCGACCACCGCCGTCGTTATAGATCTCGGACCATATGGTCTCGGAGCCTTTGGTTTTTTTCTCAATTGGGGTGTGGTTCGCCTTGAGGATCTGCTTGACCTTGTCCTTCACTTGAGGGTTCGCCAGCCCGATGCGTACGAGCGCACGAATGGCCTCGATATAGACATGGTCGATCTCTTCCGGAGAGGTCGAGTAATCCGTGTAGAGCTGGAAGAACCACCGCTGGACATTGAGGAGCTTATCAAGGACCGGCAGCGCTTCCACAAGACCGAACTGGCCAGTAAGATGGACCATTCTTTCGTCGGGGAGATGGTCATGGCGCAGAAGGCGCCCGCCCAGGACGGTGTTCGGGTCCGGGGTATGCTTCGGGTCCGTGAATGTGAACAGATAAGCGAGGAGGGCCGTCTTGCACACAGGGCTGAAGCCGGTTACGGGCCCGCGGCCGGGCCTGTCGTTGATCGGAAGATGGGCCATCTGTGCCCTTAATAGGAATTTGAGGAACTCGTCGCGTTCGGAAGTTGTGACCTTGGTCAGGTAATAGGACCAGAAGGCACAATGGGGCGAGGGCATGTTCGGGAAAGGGGATTTTATGGAACCGGCCATGAGGGCCCTGGCCCAGACGGCGAAGACGGACCAGTTGCCGGCGGCGAAGCATTGTTGGACCTTGTCGAGGTCCTCTGGTTTGGCCGTTCGGAGGAAGATGTCCCCATAGACCGGGCTTTCGAACCAGCTGCAGTCGGTCGCGTTGTCTGGATGCCAATTGGACATAGTATCAATTCCTTGCGATGGGTTTCAAGATTATCGTTTCGCCAACTAATTGCAGGCTGAACCCGGTCTTTGATTTCAGATGGAGCGCGCGCACAAGCGATGCGGGAAGACGTATCGCCCAGCTGTTGCCGGACTTGAATAGTGAGACCTTCACGCCCGAGCGCAATATCTTGTAGTATTCAACAATGACGTCCACATCATCGGAATTGGCATGCTCGTTCCCGCACTTGCATCTCCATCCCCGAACCTTCGCGCCGGTCAGTTCCCGGATACCCTTTATCTCGATGTCATTGACGGCCCGCATTGGCTTTCCACAAAGATTGCAATTGTGCGTCATCTTCTTATTCCCCTGAGCAGTCTTGCCAAGTATATACCTTTGTATGTACATATGTATTCACGACTTTTTATCTCTTGTCCTTAACGATACGGATAGTATTTCCTTTCAAGGACTTTGTTCAAAGACCATAGGAATGAATAGCGAGGATGTTCCAAGGGTATAATGGGAATTACCTTCCACTAAAATCAACCAAAAAGATTAATTCAAATGGGTTTTAGAGGGGAATTTTCCTGTTTGGATATCTTGAGGTTTTCGTGATTATTCATCAAGGCCCTATTTTCCCCCCGTCCAGACACATCCCAAATCTTTTTAAAAAGTGATTTCATGCCATATCCTTTTCGCTTTCAATGTATCTACGAATTCATTTGGTTGATGTATCAGATTAGGAGATATTATGTAAATATTTTCTCCGTTAATAGGTTTCTTAAGGATTATTTTATATTCTTTTAAATAATGAACTGAAAAATCCGAATTTAATTTATTTGTTTTCAGTGTATATTGCTGAAATTTATCTTCAATCAATATATTATCTTTGGTCTTGGAAACAATTTTAGTATTACCATGAAATGGATAACCCTCACGCTTAAAGATTTCATAAAGTGATGAAATATTTGTTACATCAATATTCTTCATATTAAAAGAAAATATCAGGGTTTCGGATATTCTCCATTCTATTGCTTTTATATTTTTAAATTTTAGGAAGATACCATTTTTATTCAACGGACTGAAAAATTTTTGTGATGGTATATGCAATCCATTTTCAGACAGCCTAATTTTAAATGTATTTAAATAAAGAAACATTATCACATCTAACCATATTATGAAGAACATAAATAAATTTGTGAAAATAATTCCAATTACTGAGGGGATTAATCCGTATATTTTCGCCGTATTAAAAGCGATAATTCCAACAATAACTAGTATGGGTTCAATTAATAAAATTAATAGAATAAATTGAACTGAGCGGTTACGTGCCCTTTTTCTTGCATTTTCAGTATATTCTGAAAAATCATCATCTTCTGGAAAATAATAAGTTTTCGGCACGATTTATTAATATACTCTTCAGGCTTGATAAATTTTTTGTTTCATGTTGCATATACAATACAATCTATTGCTTTATTAAATAAACGTGGAGAGGTTAATATATAAACAAAAAAAAGAAAAGACAAGGGCACCCAGTTTTCCAGGAGCCCGAACAGGACGGGCGAGGGATATCGAACAATTCACAACGATCTGAAAAATTCCCCTGAAAACCCCAATGGAAAAGATTAATTCCTTCGGCCCATGATGACCTTGAGGTCCCTTTCATAGGGCCCGTTCGACATATGGAGATTGTCACGCATGGCCAAGAGGAAGGTCAGGACCAGCATCAGGACGGCGAAGGCCGGTTCCGACTATTCCGTCGGTAATCTCCCCGAAGGCACGATCCGCATGGACCTGAACATGAACCTACTCGGCCCGAACCCGGCCGTTGAGAGGTTCATGCGGTCCGGCAAGTTCCAAACGCACGAGTACCCGACACCGAACTCGGACGAGCTCAGGGAGGCCCTGGCCAAGGAGTGGCGCCTCGAGCCCGGCAACATAGTCTGTGGAAACGGGGTCGACGACATCATAGATCTCACAATAAAGGCGTTCACGATGAGAGGCGACCGCATCGTGTACCCTTCCCCCTCGTTCTCCATGTACGCCTTCTGGGCCAAGGTCTACGGTTGCACGCCGATGGAGGTCCCCATGGGCCCTGGGTTCACCGTAGATGTGGACGGCCTACTCAAGGAGCCGGCAAAGCTCATGCTGGTCGCCAGGCCCAACAATCCGACGGGAAACATGCTCCCGGAGAAGGACATGCGAAGGCTCATCGAGGGCACGAAGGCCATGGTGGCCCTGGACGAGGCATACATCGAATACTCCGGCGGATCATTCATGGACCGGCTGAAGAATTATCCCAACCTCGTGATCTTCAGGACATTCTCGAAGGCCTATGCCATCGCAGGCCTGCGTGTTGGCGCCGCCGCCGCTACTGACGGCATCAAGAGGCTCAATGAGGTCAAGCCACCATTCAACCTGAACCTGGTCAGCGAGAAGGCAGCCATCGTTGCCCTGAGGGACAAGGCCTGGTTGAAGCGCACGGTCAATATTCTTCTCAAGGAAAGGGAGAAGCTCGCAATTTCTCTCAAGGGCCTCGGGTTCCTCGTCTATCCCTCGGTCACGAATTTCCTGCTGTGTGAGGCGCCCATGTCTTCCAAGGCATTGTGCACAGAGCTTGCCAGGCGCGGAATAATGATCAAGGACCACGGGGACATCCCTGGACTGGCCGACCATGTGAGGATCACCGCCGGGGCCCCAAAGCACAACAAGTTGTTCCTCGAGAAGGTCAAGGACATCCTGGAAAAGAACGGCAAAGGGGTGAGGGGCCGTTGAGCAGGAGGACCTCGCCTAAAACAACCATCTTCGACTATGGCGTCGGCAACCTCCACAGCATCTCGAAGGCCCTCGAGCTCGGAGGCGCGAAGGTCAAGGTCATGAGCGGTGTCGACGAGGTCATCGATGCTGAAATAATAGTCTTCCCGGGTGTCGGGGACTTCGGCGCCGTCATGCAATCAATCGGGAAGAAACGTACGGCCCTCGCTGAACAGCTCGAGGCCGGCGTCCCGACGCTGGGAATCTGCATCGGGTTCCAGATCATGTTCGAGGCCAGCGAGGAGGCCCGCGGCAAAGGGCTGTCCTTCCTGAAAGGCAAGGTTAAAAAATTCAAGGGCGTCAGGATCCCGCACATGGGATGGAACACCGTCGACACTACGGCCGCCGGAGCCAGGGACCCGCTCATGAAGGGTATCCAGAAGACCACGTACTTCTACTTCGCGAACTCCTATGCTCCTGCCTCGACAGGAAAGGACGGCAGCGATCTCGCGTTCTCACAATACGGCCTGAAGTTCCCGTCGATCATGCGAAAGGCCAACACATACGGCACCCAGTTCCACCCCGAGAAGAGCGGCCAGCCCGGCCTCAGGCTAATCAAGAACTTCGTCAAGTTCGCGGCCAAGGAGGTCGGCCAATGAAGGTCATACCGGCAATAGACCTGTTCGACGGAAAGGCCGTGCGCCTTATCGGGGGCGACATCCGCAGGAAGACCGTTGAGATATCGAACCCGGTGGGCGTGGCAAAGAAATTCCAGAAGCTCGGGGCAAGCTACCTGCACGTCATAGACCTTGGCCGGGCCTTGGACAAAGGTGAGAACAGGTCCGTCATTGTGAGGATAATCAAAGGCGTCAAGATACCGGTCCAAGTTGGCGGTGGCCTGAGGACCGACGAGGACGTCGCGGGCATCCTCAAGATGGGTGCTGACAGGGCCATCGTTGGGACACGGGCGATAAGGGACGTGGACTGGCTGAAGGACATGGCCAAGGCCCACCCGGGTAAGTTGGTAGTTGCCGTCGATGCCCGCGGCGAGGAGATACTGGTCAAGGGCTGGCAGGAGGGCTCGGGCAGGAACCTGTTCGAGTACGCCAGGGCGGTGGACCACCTGAAACTCGCCGCGTTCCTGTTCACGAACGTCGATGTCGAGGGCCAATGCGAAGGCACGGAGCTCAGTATTGTCAAGAGGTTCATCGGGGCCGTCCGGACGCCGGTCATAGTGGCCGGCGGAATTACCACGATGGACGACCTCAAGAAGCTCGAGAGGGCCGGCGCCAGCGCCGCCGTCGTCGGAAGCGCGGTATACGAAAAGAAGCTGGACCTCGAGGCCGCCTTGGAGAGGTTCGAGGGGCCGAGATACACGAAGGGAGGCAGGAAGCCATGAGCCGCAGATGCGAGATCGCAAGGAAGACCAGGGAGACGAAGATCGCGCTCGAGCTTGAGCTCGACGGCACGGGGGAGTACGACATCAAGGTCCCCGACCCGTTCCTCAGGCACATGCTGGAAACATTCGCGCGCTACGCGGAGTTCGATCTGGATATCGCGGCCCAAGGGGACATCGACCACCACCTCATCGAAGACGTGGCCATAGCACTGGGGACGGCCGTTCACAAGGCCGTCGGGGACGCACCAATCGCGAGGCTCGGGAGCGCGACCGTCCCCATGGACGACGCTCTTGCGGCGGTCCATGTGGACCTCGTGGACAGGCCCTTCACCCACATCGAGCTTTCACAAGACGACATCTTCGAGCACTTCCTGCGGTCTTTCGCAATGGAGGCCAGGATGACGCTGCACACGCAGGTCATCAGGGGCAAGGACCGGCACCACATCATCGAGGCCACCTTCAAGGCCCTGGGCCGGGCCCTGCACCAGGCCACGAGGCCGAAGAGCAAGCTCGTGAGCACCAAGGACAAGGTCGAGTACCGAGGGAAATGAGACATGCTTACCAAGAGGATAATCCCGTGCCTTGACGTTCGCGAGGGGACCGTTGTCAAGGGCATCAACTTCAAGGGCCTGAAGGAGGTCGGCTATCCGCCGGACATGGCCTGCGAGTACGAGGCGCAGGGTGCCGACGAGCTCGTCTTCCTGGACGTGAGCGCCACGGTAACTGGTAAGGTCACGCTGCTGGCCTGCGTCGAAGAGACGGCCCGGAGGCTCTTTGTTCCGCTGACCGTTGGGGGCGGCATACGGACCGTGGACGATATGCGCAAGGCCCTGAAGGCCGGGGCCGACAAGGTGTCCGTCAATACCGCGGCGGTGCAGGACCCGCGGCTCATAACCGAGGGGTCAAAACGGTTCGGCTCACAATGCATAGTCGTGGCCATAGACGCGAAGAGCGTCGGCAAGGGCAAGTGGGTCGTTTACACGCACGGGGGATCGAGGCCCACGGACATCGACGCCCTGTGGTGGGCAAAGGAGGCCGAGCGCCGGGGCGCCGGGGAGATCCTCCTCACGAGCATGGACAGGGACGGCACGGTTGATGGTTATGACATCGAACTCACAAAAACCGTTGTGAGAAGCACGAACATCCCGATCATAGCGTCCGGAGGCGCCGGGAACCCGGAGCACATCCGGGAGGCGCTCCAGGAAGGCGAGGCCGACGCTGCGCTGGCCGCGTCCATATTCCACTATGGGCAGTACACCGTCGGCAAGGTCAAATCCTATCTTAAAAAGCACAAGGTGGTCGTAAGATGAGCGGGCCGAGCACGGGAGACAGCGTTACTCTGAAGATGGACGAGAAGGGGCTCATACCGGTCGTTGTCCAGGACGTGAACACCGGCGAGGTCCTCATGCTTGCCTACATGAACGGTGAGGCACTTGGTAAGACGACGCAGACCGGCAAGATGCACTACTGGTCCAGGGAAAGGAAGCGGCTCTGGATGAAGGGTGAGGAATCCGGCAACTGGCAGGAGCTGGTCTCGATCGTCACGGACTGCGATCTGGATGCGCTTGTCGCCAAGGTCAGGCAGAAGGGCGCGGGCGTTGCATGCCACAGCGGGACGAGGAGCTGCTTCACGAACCCTTTGTCGGGCGGATACGGCAAAGGAAGCGACGTTCTAGCCGAGCTCACGGCAGTGATAAAGGACCGCAAGGAGAACCCGAGCGAGAGCTCCTACACGAACCTCCTGATGAACGACATGGACCTGCTTGGGGAAAAAATCCAAGAGGAGGCCGGGGAGCTGGTCCAGGCGGCCAAGGGGTCAACGGAGCACGAACTGGTCCATGAGGCCGCGGACCTGCTTTACCATATGCTGGTTTTATTGAGGGAAAAGGACATAGAACTGGAGCAAGTGTGGGAGAAGCTGAGGGAACGAAGGAAGTAGATTCTCCAACAGGGGACAGAAAGGGATTTATTCGCACAGACCATCATGCATTCTTGAATGCAATCAACTGTGATCTGTTCGAAATGCGGTAATGAATATGGTTTTTCTGAGATGTTAGCTTGGTGCTCCCAATGCAAGGCATATTATTGTAAGGTTTGCACCGATAGCAAAACATCCTGCCCGAGATGCAAGGGCTTCATCATGTACTGGACACTGGCAAGGATCAGCATCATACTTTTCACATTCCTAGGATTCTATATCATGCTTATTTATTCGTTCATGAACCCGATTTTTGGCACGCCCTTGAAATTTGATTATATCTTTCTGTTACCAATAGTCCTCCTCGTTGGCCTGATCCTTGTCCTTCCTTTGCTCGGATCCCGGAGGCAAGAACTGAACAATAAGTTCATAATGAAAAATCAAATTGTCATCAAGAGAATGAGCAAGGATAATATTCCAGTACCCGATGGGATAAAATGGTGGCATAATGACCGCTATAACCTTTACAAGAAAATATTTCTCTATTCTTGGATATTGACACCGATAGTTGTGGGCTTATCGTTCTACTTACTCACGATTTATTTATATGTTATGCCATTGTTCTTGAATATCCTTGTTAGTGTTATTTGGTTCGCAACCCCGATCTGGTTCACATATGTGCTGTATATCATACCCATTGACATCGCATTGACGAATGACGGGATCCGTTTCCGATTCAGAACTGAGAATCCTCCTCCGGGGATATCTCGGTCCACTAAATCCATGAAATGGAGCGAGATCGAAAATATCAAGGTCCCCACCTCCGATCTTCTACAGTTCATCATTGATGGCCTTGAGTACAATGTCGAGATCCATGACAATCTGCATGATTTGGTCTTCAGGACTTATAGACTGCATAAAAAAAGGAAAAAAGCATCGTTCGAGGAGTTTAATCCCAGGAAGAAAAAGCCTGTAAGTACCACAAAATGAGGGGCTAACCCCTTACCCAAATCGCTTGTTCTCACATCAAAATCCAAACTGGAATGCACCATTTTCTCTAGGTCGTATTATCGGCATCGAGATTCGTCAACATATAACATAAAAAGTCATATATAAGCGTTATATTTATATACTTAAAAAATAACATATAACATACGATATCATATGTCATATGAGATACATCTGAGCATCGATGACATACTGGACATAACACGAAGAAGGAACAGAACCGGCAACGTGACGCATATCGTGGTGAACTACCGCGCAAGGTTCCAGGAGACGGGGGATGAATGGCATGAGATATACCGCATCGACAATAGCCATGGATATCTCCACGAGCAGAGGTTTTGGATTGGTCCGGATCCGATACGTCTCGAGATCGGGCATAGGACACTGCTCGACATGGTCCATGAAACGATCGAGAAGTTGAAGAAGGAACACCTACAATATAAGCAAAAATTCCGGATGAAATTGTTGGGCGAAGGAAAAATAAAAGGGGAAAGGGAAGGAAGAAAAAGGAAGTACGGAGGAGCTAAAGAAAGGAAATGACATCAAGATTCCCCTTTGGCGACCAAAGAGAGACAGAAATCGAATTGGCCTTTCCAGGGGAGGGCAATAACATGGCGATCAAAAGGAGAAAGGTTGGAGAGCGAGAGGGAAGGGGAGCAAGGAACAATTCGAAGGCCAAGGGAATGGTGGAACTGAAGACCGTTCCGGACTACAAATGGGACGAGGCAAGGGATTTCATAGATAGGAACTGGGACAATTCTGCCGACG
>Ga0315282_10011357_pt1 | contig 13816 bp, 15 predicted proteins | sample YL17G07_20_MG_FD_203693 | JGI IMG/M metagenome (GOLD analysis project Ga0315282, IMG submission 203693) | Sediment microbial communities from Yellowstone Lake, YNP, Wyoming, USA - YL17G07_20 | ecosystem: Environmental > Aquatic > Freshwater > Lake > Sediment | place: USA: Wyoming | collected... | reverse complement strand
GGAGATAGTCGGATTTCATCTTGAGGAGTATGGCCGCCACCATGATGTACTTCGCAGGCACGCGGAAGTCCATCTCCTTCATCTTGCGTAGGTAAACGAGGAAGCCTTCAGAAATCTTGCAGACGTCGAGATCCCATGGATTCAGGCCTTCCCAGGCGACGATCTCGTAAATTATCTGCTCCCAGGTGTAATCAGACTTTATGAAATCCAGAACCTTGTTCTCGTCAATCATCGCATATCTGTTTATTATTAATATTGCAGCAAGTTTATTAAGATTGGTCGTAGCAAGCCGCTTTTTGTTCCATTAGAGCCGTTTAACATGGAAAATTCAAAAAACGTATAAAAACTCATGAGGCCAAGATTTAAGATAGAATTCTCGGTGGATGTTCGAGGGGTGTTTAATGAAGGGAAAGAAAAAGGCAGGAAAGAAAATTTCTAAAAAGGCTCATGTGGCTAAGGCGAAAAAAACGGCAAGGGCGAAAGGCATGCTCACGAAGGAAGAGGTCCTCAAGGTCCTCAGGAACGTGATAGACCCGGAGATCGGGCTGAACATCGTCGACCTGGGCTTCATCTACGGTATTGACATAAAGGGCAACGACGTGCGAGTGCGCATGACCCTGACCAACCCGAGCTGTCCGATGCACAGCATGTTCGTGCATGAGGTCGAGGACGCGCTGAAAGCGACGTTCGACGACGCAAAGGTCGAGGTGGACATCGTTTTCGATCCGCCGTGGACGCCGGAAAGGATGAGCAAGGATGCCAGAAAAAAACTCGGAATTAAGTAAGAAAGCCGAAATGATAATAACAGACAGGACAAAGGACAGGCTTGTCGACATCGTTCTCAGGCAGGACAATACCGAAGAATTCGCGAAACTCGCGAGAGACAAACTCAATTATTTTTACGAGAATTTGGTTTTTTCCTCGCTTGACCTCGGCGTGAAGGAGGGCAAGGCGCTGGATCTGGGGACGCAGTTCGGCCTCTGCGCGCTGAACCTCGCGAAGCAGCGTTACGATTTCGATATCACCTGCTTCCAGGACGGCCCCAAGTCCCTCGCCGTTTCCAAGAAATTCGCCGAGGAGGACATGGTTGACGACAGGATAAAATGGACGACCGGGAGGCAGGAGACACTGCCCTTCGCCGACCACAGCTTCGACCTTGTTATCAGCGGTTTCGATATGCACCACTGGGAAAACCCCGTCATAGTTTTGAACGAAATCGAGCGCATAACCAAAACGAACGGCGTTCTGCTCATCGCTGACCTTAGAAGGGACGCTTTCAGCCCGGTTGCTCCCATGCTGAAGACGCTTTCCTATCTCACGAAGAAAAACAGGATCTATGACGAGCTGAAACGATCGTACGCTTCTTCCTACCTCAAGAGCGAGGTTATAGAGCTGCTGAAAAGCTCCGGCCTTAGGGACACGAAGGTCATGAAGGACCTGCAGTTCGTTTACATAACGAGGGAAAGGGAAGACAAAAAACACGTAATGGTCGAGTTCTTGGGACCATGAGCAAGAACGGCAAAGGCCGTAGTCTTTTTAAAGCATATCGGTAAAAGTATAACTTACTCATTTGAGCCTGTCTGCGACAAAGCAGGGGTCGGACAATGGATTTCCCATCGATAAGAGACGTCGACGTGCAGGGCAAAACCGTGGTAATGAGGGTTGACTACAACCTTCCGCTCGACGAAAAGGGCAAGATAACTGATCACACGAGGATAAGCACGACCCTGAAAACGCTCAACTACGTTCTCAACAACGACGGAAAGCTCGTTCTGATTTCCCATCTCGGCAGGCCGAAGGACAGAGAAGCGCATCTGCGGATGAATGTCGTCGCCGAGAGGCTGAATAACCTGACCGGAACAGTGGTCAGGAAGCTGGATTCATGCACCGGGACCGAGGTAGAGGAAGCTGTCAGGAACATGAAGCCCGGCCAGATTGTCATGCTTGAAAACATCAGGTTCTATCCGGAGGAGACCGAGAAAAACGCGGCCGTGCGGGATGAGTTCGCGAAGAAGCTCGCGAAACTCGGGGACATCTACGTGAACGAGGCCTTCGCTGCCTCGCATCGCGACCATGCCTCCATCACGGGCATCCCCAAGTTCATACCCGGTTGCGCCGGCCTGAGCTTCATGAGGGAAGTGAGGATGATCGACAAGATAGTCGGCAAGCCGGAGAAGCCGTACGTGGCGATAATCGGCGGAGCGAAAGACGACAAGATGCTGTGCATAGAAAGCCTGCTGCCCAAGGTTGACAGGATTCTCATGGGCGGCGTCATAGGCAACACCTTCCTAAAGGCAAAGGGTTTGGATGTCGGCGACTCGCAATACGACGAAGCCCTTGTCGGGAAGGCGGGAGAATTGCTGAAGAAGGCAGGCGACAAAATCCTGCTGCCTGAGGACGTCGTCGTTGAAAATGCCGGCACACCCGAGCATTTCCCGGTTGCCGAAGTTAGGAAGGGAATGAACATTCTTGACATAGGACCGCAGACTGTCGTGCACTACAAGAACGCACTCCGCCATGCAAAGACAGTCGTATGGACCGGGCCGCTTGGAGTGTTCGAGAAGAAGCCTTACGAGAAGGGGACGCTTTACATCGCTAGCTTCATCGCAGGCCTTGACGCGAAAACGCTCGTCGGCGGCGGCGACAGCATATCCGCGATGAAGAAGCTCAATATGATGGAAAGAATGACCCACATATCGACGGGCGGAGGCGCTTTCGCCGACTACATAACCAGGGATAAGTTCCCGGGCATAGAAGCCCTGAAAGAGTCGTTCAGACTTCATGGTGACAAGCTCAGCATGAAAAAATCTGTTGAGGGGAGGGGTGAACATGAGCATAAAGGTCGCTGTTAACGGTCCCGGAAGAATCGGCAGGAACTTCATCTGGTCATGGGCGGAAAGAAAAAAGGAAGGCAGGACAAACCTTGACATCGTCGCCATAAACGGCGTTCGCGGCGCGGAAGACGACAAGGGTGTTGAGTTTTTCTCCGAGTTGCTCAAGTTCGATTCCACGCACGGCCACCATTTCGACCACATCCCGATGGGGCGCGAAAGCGACGGAACGGCGTGGATAGAAATCCATGGCCAGAGAATCCACTTGTACAACAATCGCGGCGACCTGTCAACGCTGCCGTGGAAGAAGCACGGCGTCGACGTCGTGATAGAGTCGACCGGCCTTTTCAGGAAACGCAAGGAAGTCGAAGGCCACCTGAAGGCGGGCGCGCGCAAGGTCATAATATCCGCGCCGGGCAAGGAGGGCATCGACACCTCCATCGTTCTCGGCGTGACGAACAGCATACCTGAGCATGAAACGATAATAGATTGCGCCTCCTGCACGACTAACGCAATCGCTTCCATCACCAAAATCGTCAATGACAACTGGGGCATAGAACGCGGCTACGTCATAACCGTGCATGCTCCAACAGAGGACCAGAGCATATTCGACGGCTCGCACAAGGACATGCGAAGAGCGAGGTCGCTCATCAACAACATAATTCCAACATCAACAGGCGCGGCCAAGGCGGTCGCGAAGATCATCCCCGAGCTGAAGGGCAAGATTGACGCTGTCTCCATGCGCGTTCCGGGAGCGATGACCGGCTCGATAGTCGGGCTCATCGCCGACGTCAAAAAGCAGACGACGCGCGATGACGTCAACAAGGTCATAGACAGGGAATGCAGCTCGTCGCTGAAGGGCATACTCGCCTGCACGGACAAGGAGATTGTTTCGTCTTACATAATCGGCCGCAGGGAATCGGGCATCGTCGACAAGCCACTGACCAACGTCATCGACGGCAAGCAGGTAATAATCTGGTCGTGGTACGACAACGAGCGCGGCTACTCGAACCGCCTGCTCGATGTCGCGGAGATGTTCGGGAAGAAGTAAATTTCCATTTTCGTCAATCGCCTTAACAAAACAGTCAGGTTTTTTAATAACTGAATTAAACTAAAAGGCATGATTACGATTGAGGGTTCTATTCTTAAGGAAGTGTACAAGGAGAGGCCGCAGTGGAGCCACAAGGGCGATTTCGGCAAGCTGCTCATCATCGGCGGCTCGAAGATTTACACAGGCTCTCCTGCCCTGGTGGCGTATAGTGCGATGGCGGCGCTGCATGCGGGAGTCGACCTGGTAATGGTCGCCGCGCCCGAGAGGCCGGCGGACATAGTCGCCAAGTTTTCGCCGAATCTCATAACCACGCCATTCGAAGGGGATTATTTCACGCCTAAACACCTGAAAAAAATCCTGGAGCTCGCGAAGAATTATGACGCGATAGCAATAGGACCCGGACTCGGAATAGAGAAGGAAACGCAGAAATTCGTTGTCAAATTCGTGGAGACTGTCAAAAAGCCGTGCGTCATCGACGCGGATGCGATAAAGGCACTGGAGAAGAAGAAACTCTGGGACAACTTCCTTTTGACGCCGCATGCCTACGAATTCTATTACCTTACCGGAGAGAAGCCGAAATACGACATCACAGGAAGGGCAGAGCTTGCCAGGAAGCAGGCCAAAAAGATAGGAGCGACAATCCTTCTGAAAGGAGCGATAGACATAATCTCGGACGGCAAGCAGACTGCGATGAACAGGACGGGCAATTCTTACATGACGGTCGGGGGGACAGGCGACGTGCTGACAGGCATCTGCGGTGCCCTGATGGCACAAAAGGTTTCGCCTTTCAAAGCTGCCTGCGCAGGCGCGTACCTGAGCGGAGCAGCGGGCGACCTCGCTGCGAAAGACAAGCGCCCGCTGGTTGCGACTGACATTATAGACAAGATACCTGAGATACTGAAGGACGTGCTGCCAGAGCCTAAAGGCGAGAAGGAAAGCGAGAAAAAGGCTGAATAACCGTGGCCTGACAGCTTCATTTTTAGTAATCCTAAAATCACTGGAAAACTACATCATCGAAATTGTCTTTTAATTCAAACTGTTTTGTTTCGATTAATGGCAATATTTTACTGCTATCGCCCAGGCCCATGTATTCCGAACTGAACGAGTGCATCCTCACTTTCATTTCTCGTTCCAAGTCCCATATCTCTCTCATGTTTGAAAAATACTCTTTAAGCGGCATTAGCGGCAGCCTTAAAAGCAGTTTCCTTAATTTGATCTTTTTTAAAACTGTCGGCTCTGTGAAACCATAAACGTCAACGTATGCGTAACGATTTCGGCCCATGAAATAAAGCCTAATATTGCTCTCCTTTTAAGCTTTTTCTCACCACCAAGAACTGGCTGTTCACCCTTTGGTTGCAACATGCGACCATTTCTCACGATGCCCTGCACATATTCGACCGGGGGTTTGTCGATGACCCAGTTTCTGTAGTATGAAGAAAGGGTTCTCATGGCCTCCTCATCTGTGAAATAAACAATGAGTCGTGTTTTCTCTATGCCCCTTTCCAGGTAATTTTCAAACTCTTTCTTCAGCCCCTCAAAGCTGGCAACCCTTCTCATGATTATTGTGATTGTTGCAAATTTTTTAAATCTCAGCTTATCCAGAACATTGGAAAGCAAAAGAGTTTAAACACTGAAAACAATTTTATTTTGATTGTCATGGCAAGAATAGTGGGCCTTGTCGGCTCGCCGAGAGACAGCAACACGAAGCTGCTTGTTTCCCTCGCGCTTAAGGAATGCGAGGCTTTGGGCTTGAAAACCGAATTGCTGCACGTAGGCAAAATGAAAATCTCTCCCTGCAAAGCATGCGACAGGTGCAGGGAAGCCGGCAGATGCGTGATAAACGACGACTTCCAGAAGGTCGCCGCAAAAATCGAGGAAGCCGACGGCATAATAATCGGCTCGCCTGTCTACTTCGGCTGTGTTTCGGCACAGCTCAAAGCTCTCATGGACAGGACGCGCTACCTCCGAAGGCGCGAGGCGCTCAAGGACAAGGTTGGCGGAGCCATCGCTGTCGGCGGCTCGCGCAACGGCGGACAGGAAAACGTCCTGCATCAAATACACAATTTCTTCCTCATCCATGGCATGCTCGTCGTAGGAGATGAAAAAACCATGCATTTCGGCGGCGCAGCCTCGTCGGACAAGCCCAGAGGCGCGGAAGAAGATGAAACCGGCAAAGAAACCTCGAGAAACCTGGGAAGGCACGTAGCGCAGGTCGTCTTGAAATTGGCCAGGTAGCTAGCGTTATTTTGATGCCAGCCAGAGGCCTTCAAAGAATTCTCTATAATATTCGTAGTTTTTCCTTGATTTTATGACAAAGGCGGTCGGCTTTTCTTCCCAGATCACGGTCATAACATGATTTCTGAAAATGAAAACGCCGACTGGAAGTTTCTGGTCCGTAAACCTTATTTTCATGCCTGCATATTTGTGTGATTTGTTTATGACATCTTTAAAAATGTTTTGAGAAAGAAGCTTTACCTTGATTCCTTTTTCAATCCTTTTTGCATGGTAATTCCTGAAAAATCTTATCACCCGCCTCTCTTCCAGTGCCTTTCCTAGCATGAAAACCTGGTATTCCTCTCCGGGATTAAGCGTATCCAGAATGAGATTAAACGCCGATTTCAGGCCTTCGAAATATTCATAAACTATCGCTTCCTGTTTTTCTTCGGTAAGCTTTCTCTTTTGCTCTATCTGCGGGATGATTTTATCCTCAAGCTCTTTCTTTTGTTCGAGAATTTCCCGTTCCTTCTCATTAAGAATTCCGACAAGGTTTTTCGGGTCAGACGCCTGGAAATGCTTTACGTTGTTTTTTATGACGAAGCTCACCAGACCCTTTTCCTTCAGTTTCTCGAGAATTGCGTATATCTTTGAATCAGGCACCTTCGCCTCCCCGATAATAGGGCCTACCGTGCTTATTTCCAGCTTGAGGAGGGCGAAATAGACCCTTATTTCCGAATCTGCCATGCCCAGCTGGTTCAGGATTTTCGTGTCCATAAAAATTATATCTCCGAGCAGGTTTTTAAATGTTATTTTTACCACTACCATGGTAGGTGGTTATATTTTTATATCCCAATACGATACTATCATCAGGTGATAAAATGAGCGAGAAACCAACCATGAACAAAGAAGAAATTGATGCTATAGTTGAGCTTACCAAAAAGCATCTACTGGGAGGGGACGGGAATCCGCCGAATGAAGACGCATTCTTAAATAGTGTTTACCAGAGAACATCCGGTAGGTATGGTGAGCCGGATGGAAAACAGACTATGGGCAAAGAGGAAGTTGGTGATATAGTTGATCTTACTAGCGGGGAGTTGCTGAATGAAGTTGAATTCTTGGATAGAGTTTACCAGGCAACATCCGGTAGGGATGGCAAACAACTATGTAATCATTCTCCACAATCAAAAAGTGATAGACATAGGTCTAGTTTTAAGGATATAGTCCGGGGATGCTCAAAAGGATTTTTGCGCGGGTTATATACGCCTTTTTTCATTAAAACCGGACTTGGTAAAACAAACAAGGACGAAGATATAGCTCTAAAAGGGAAAATGACTGAAAATGAGTATTTTTCAACGGCTCTATCACAAATCATCACTTCAGCCAGCTTGGTATCTACAACGCTAGTGGGTTTGTACAACGAAAAGCCAGAATATTTGGGTGCGGGCGCTGCCCTTCTTGCTGTAACAAATGGCATTGACTATCTGCGCAATAAGGCCAAAAATACAAACAAATTACAATGACGTTGAATTTAGGAGCATAAGAGCATGTGAAAATATGGGAACTAAAACTGGAATGGTACACTTCCGTACCTTCTAGATCTGCTTCAAATTCAAATCCATTTGTTTCGCAATCAAATCCGGAGTCCATATAATTTCGACTTCCATCACTCCTTCGAACATCACGAAACTCGTATCATATTCTGATTTCTGCTTGTATTCTGATGTGCTTGAATATTCGCTGGCTACATGGTAATCGGAAAGCGATACAGCTTCTCCCTTCTTCTTAGATTTGTATTTGTCTTCGGAAATCGCATCTTCTACGTGAGTTTCTCTTTTTATTTCAAGTTTGTAAGCTTCGGTCAATGGCGGTACATATCCCTGAACCGTGCTGCTGGTCCTGAATCTCCACAGCTCTTTTCCCGTATCTGCGTTGACCGAATACATGTGGCAATCCCAGCTGCCAAAAAATATTTTTTCTCCTTTTTCATCCACTTCCATATCATAAACATATGCCCCGACCCTGAATCTCCAAATCTCGTTCCCGTCCTTTGAAAGGCAATAAACGTTACCGTCCTCGGAGCCGAAAAATACCTTTTTGTTGATTGCCCTTACCTTCGCTATCATGCCGCCGGTTCTGAATCTCCACAATTCAGTGCCTCTGACATCAACGGCATAAAGCAAATTGTCCTTGGTCGGAATATAGACAATATCGCCATCGACTATGGGCGGCGTTGTGAAGCCGTAGTTTCCTGCTCGGAATCTCCAGACTTCCTTTCCCGTATCTATGTTAAGTGCGTAAATGTTGTTGTCGTGCGAACCGAAGAATACCATCCTGTTTTTAATCATGGGCGTGTCGGTTATTTGTATCTGGTCGCCTGTCCTGAACCTCCATATTTCCCTGCCTGTCAGGTTGTCCAAGCAGTAAAAGTTGGCATCATAAGAACCGATGAAAACCTTGTTCTCAGAAAATACTGGGCTGGCTGCCACATCATCCCCAGTCTTAAAGCGCCAGACTTCCTTGCCTGTTTTTATATCAACACAATAAACGAAGCCGTCCTGCGAGCCAAAGAATACCAGCTTGTTGCCTGTTGCAGGCGTGCTGAATATCTTGCCGCCGGTCCTGAATTTCCAGATTAATTCACCTGTTTTCTCATCCAACGCGTAAAGGTAATTGTCATACGAACCGGAAAATACTGTTCCAAAGCTTACATGAGGGTCCGACATTACGATGCCGTTGGTCTTGAACTTCCATCTTAACTCGCCTGTTTTTGCATCGACGCAATATATGTACTGGTCGCAAGAGCCAAAAAATACTGCTCCGTTTTTGTATTTGCTGTGGCATACGCTTCCGCCTTCTCCGTATTTCCAAAGCCGGTCGAATTTCTTGAACTTGACGACCTGGAAATCCTCTACCTCTGCATCAAAATCGCCAAACGATTCTGTTCCAAAACTCTCAAAACCGAAGTCCATAATATAGAATGTGTAAAGGAAGTCTAAAAAGTTTGTTTTTTGCCAAGGCTTTTTGGGTAAAAAGCCTTAGATCCACATGCTGAGCCTGAACCTGCCTGTCTTGTCTTCTATCTTCCAGAGCTGTTTGCACTTAGGGCAGGCCACTTCCTTGTGCCGTCCCTCGCTGAAGTCGTATTCGAAGTTATGACCGCACGCGATACAATGGAAATCTTCCCTCATGAATTCACCCTTCGCTTTTTCACCTTTTTAGAATTGGAATCTGCAGGCTTAAATTTGTTCGTTTTCTGCTGAAGCTCTTTACTAAAGAGCTTCACTCGTGGTATTTGCCTTCCGGAACCAGGACCCTAGTGATAAGGAAAGCCGCAACGATGAAAGCCACAAGAATAACCGCGCCCATTACGGGCGTCGTCGCGCTCTCGGCATCTTTAATTATGTTCCCCGTTATCCCGCTTGTCATCACGACCGCCAGGGCAACGAAAACTATCAGGCCCACGATCAGAAGCGCAGTTTTAGCCGTTCTGTCGGCGTCCATGTTTATTCCTTCACAAAAAGCTTTTTATAGATATTTTGCCCGGGAATCTGGGCCGAAACTTAAATAATCAATATAATCTATATCATAAATTATAGTCATAGGTGCTTATGATGGAGAGATACGAGCCGAGGAAGCTGCAGGAGGAGATGCTGAAGTTCTGGGCAGAGAACCGGATACCGGAGGGCATCGTGCACTTCGACGCTAAGAAGCTCGGCGCCAGGAGGAAGAAATTCTACCTGCTCGACGGCCCGCCATACGTCAACGGCGTGCCGCATGTCGGCCACGTGAAAACGACTACGACGAAGGACATATGGTCGAAGTTCAAGATGATGCAGGGTCACGAAAGCTGGTGGCAGCCGGGCTTCGACTGCGGAGGCCTGCCGATAGAACACGCGGTCGAGAAGAAACTCGGCGTGAAATCGAAGAAGGACATAGTCGAACGCATAGGCATAGACAAGTTCATAGAGGAATGCAAGGCGATGGCCGAAGGCAACAAGAGCATATGGATGGACACGTACAAGCAACTTGGTGCGTGGAGGGGATGGCTGGAGCCTTACATGACCTACAGGAATTATTATCTAGAGTCCGGCTGGTGGACGATAAAGAAGATGTGGGAAAAGGGGATGCTGGTCGAAGGCGAGAAACCCGTCTTCTGGTGCCCGCGCTGCGAAACGACACTTTCTGGCTATGAGGTCACCGATTCGTACAGTGACGTCACGGACAATTCCATTTACGTAAAGTTTCCGCTGCAAGGACAGGAGATGACCTCGGTAATCATCTGGACCACAACGCCGTGGACGCTGCCTGGTAACGTAGCGATTGCCGTGAACGGCGACGAGACTTACGTGAAGGCAAAGGTGAGAGGCGAATACTTCATTCTCGCCGAAAAGCGGCTGAAGGACACCTTCAGCGATCTTGAAATCGATAAGTACGAGATCGTCGAGAAGTTCAAGGGCAAGGAACTCGCCGGCATGAAATACGAGCCGGTACTGAACATTCCAGTCCAGGAGGAGCTCAGAAAAGATCCGAAAGCGCATCAGATCATACTTTCCATCCCGCTTTTCAAGAAAGGCGTTTCAGGCAAGCTGCTGACCAAGGAGAAGGTTAAAAGCGAGGAAGACGCCGAGAACGTCGAGGATTTCGTGACCATGGAAGCCGGAAGCGGCTGCGTGCATACTGCACCAGGCCACGGCGAGACCGATTTCCGCATAGGCGAGCATTACAAGCTTCCGAAGGTCTCGCCCGTCGATGATGAGGGGCGGATGACGCAGGACGCCGGCGAATTCGCCGGCATGTTCGTAAAGGACGCCGATGAAAAAATAATGAATTACCTGAAAGAGCGGGGAAACCTGATGAAAGTGATCAAGATCACGCATTCTTATCCGCTCTGCTGGAGATGCAAGACCGCTCTGATATACCGCCTCAGCAGGCAGTGGTTTCTGACAGTGGACATGATAAAGGAAAAGATGCTCAAAGAAAACAGGTCTGTTAAGTGGCTGCCGGATTTCGCCGGCGAGCGCTTCGACAAATGGCTGGAAAACGCGGCGGACTGGGCGATCTCCGTGCAGCGCTTCTGGGGCATCCCCCTGCCCATTTGGATATGCGATTCGTGCGGCCACAAGGACGTGATTGGGTCGCGCAAAGAACTGAAGGAAAAGGCGATGGAGAAGATAGATGAGGACGTCGACCTGCACAAGAACTCTGTCGACAAAATCCATCTTAAATGCACGCAGTGCGGCAAGCGCATGACGAGGATCGCTGATACGATGAACGTCTGGTTTGATTCCGGCATATCGCCTTGGGCATCGCTCGGCTACCCGTTCAGGAACAAGCAGTTGTTTGAAGCGCTGTGGCCGGTGGACATGATCTGCGAATCGCAGGACCAGATAAGGGGATGGTTCTATTCACTGATGTTCTGTGGCGTAGGCGCTTTCGACACCAAGCCATACGAAGCCGTTAGCATGACCGGATGGACGCTGGATGAGAAAGGGGAGAAGATGTCGAAATCGCTGGGCAACGTGGTCTACGCCGAAGACGCGCTGAAGGCGGTCGAGTCGGACGTGCTCAGGCTTTATTACTGCTGGTCGGTCGCTCCCTGGGACACGCAATTGTTCTCCCTGAAGATCGCCAAGGAGCTGCGGCGCGTGCTCGACGTTTTATGGAACACGAGCGAGTTCGCCGCTAGCTACGCGGATGCCTCACTGGCGAAGGAAAAAATAAACTTCAAGAACCTTGCGCTGGAGGACAAATGGATAATCTCAAGGATAAATTCGCTGATAGCAAGCACGACGGACAACTTGGAAAATTTCCGCCTGCATTACGCGGGCAAGGATTTCGAGGAATTCATACTCAACGATTTCTCCAGATGGTACATAAAGATAATCAGGGACCGCCTCTCGCCGTGGTACGAGGGCGGCGACAAGCGAAGCGCGCAGTTCAGTATTCTTTATGCCCTGGAAAACCTGGTGCGTCTTCTGGCGCCAGTCACGCCTTTCATTTCAGAGAAGATTTATCAGAAGCTTTTCTTCGTGAAGGGCAGGCCAATGTCAGTGCATCTGTGCGCATGGCCTGTCGCTGACGAAGGCCTGATAGAGAAAGACATCGAGAGTGACATGGCAGTCGCGAAGAGCGCGATAGAGGCGGCGAACGCGCTGCGCCAGAAGCTTGACATAAAGCTCAAGTGGCCCGTCTCGGAGCTTTTCGTGAAGGCGAAGGATGAGGCAAGCGAAAAGAGTCTGAAGAACACGGAGAGCGTGCTTAAGACTATGGCGAATGTCGAGAAGGTCGAATTCGCGAAGAAAATCGACCGCAAGCACAAGCTGGATTTCGAATACGGAGAAATCGCTTTCGGCGACGTGCTCGAGGACAAAGCGTTTGTGCGTGAGCTCATGAGGGCAATACAGGTTTCCAGGAAGAAGGAAGGCCTCAACGTAAAGGAAAGGATAGAGCTCTGGCTCGAGGCCGACAAACACTCGGAGGCGATGATAGAGAAGCACAAGGACGCGATAGCGAAGGGGGTGGGCGCGCAGAATATCCACAGGGGCCTGCCCCACAAAGTTCCGATAAAAGGCACGCTGGACTTCGAGGGCAAGAAAGTAAAGCTTTATTTTGAGCGTTACGAGCGCGAGGGAAAGCACGCGAAATAACGTTTTTAAAATGCAAAGCCGATATATAAAACATGACCTGGAAAGCGTCGCTGACCGTTTTCATCCTCTTTCTGGTATTCCTCGCGCTTTACACCTTGGGCATAGTGAGCGGCTACTGGACCTTGATGATAGCCGTGATATTCATAGTAGTCGGCTTCGTCGTGGGCTTCCTGATTCTAGGGTCCGGAAACGAGAACATGTGGACAGGCGTGCCGCTGTTTGTCTTCGGCATAATCCTTTTGCTGATAGTTTATTTCTTTCCGGTAGGCGGAGCCTGACTATTACCCAAAAAAGAGTAATTACTCACCATAAAAACTTTAAAAAGCCGGGCTACAACATTTAAGGTTCATGATAACCCATAAAATTATAGGCAAACCTGATACGGAAAAAATCAGGGCCTGGTTTAGCAGAAAGGGGAGTAAGCTTCTTGTTTATCACAGAGACGCGGACGGCGTCTGTTCAGCTGCGATATTCCTAAAATGCTTCCCTGATTTCAATACCATACCACGCGAAGGTCCCATAATAGATTCTCATTTTTTCAGGGAAATAATTTCAAGAAGGCCTGATGCCCTTGTTTTCCTTGACATGCCGGTCGACCAGGAATGGGAAAAAATACTGAAATTGTGCAGAGAGCTTCCGGGTCTCAGAATAATGATTCTCGACCACCACATACCGATAAAGAACATGAATTCCGAGCGCATCATCCACATAAACCCCATGTTCATGGGCGATGCCTACATACCGGCTTCCTGCGTCGTTTATCAATTGTGCAGCCAAATGGGTTTCGAAGTGAAGCCGTCGATGTGGGTTTCCATAATCGGCATAATAGGCGACTACGGCATGAAGGACTGCCGCTGGATGTTCAAGGAATACAAGCAATACGTCAAAAAACACGGCGGGCCTTCATGTAATGACCTTTACGGCGCGTCTGATATCCTTTCTTCGGCAATCACCCTGAAAGGCGTCATTGGCGCAGAGAAATCGCTGAAAATTCTTTCCGGCGCCAGCAAATACGAGGATGTCAGGAAATCGGAAGATCTTAAAAAATGGAATGTCATAGTGCAGAGAGA
>Ga0315282_10011354_pt1 | contig 13816 bp, 7 predicted proteins | sample YL17G07_20_MG_FD_203693 | JGI IMG/M metagenome (GOLD analysis project Ga0315282, IMG submission 203693) | Sediment microbial communities from Yellowstone Lake, YNP, Wyoming, USA - YL17G07_20 | ecosystem: Environmental > Aquatic > Freshwater > Lake > Sediment | place: USA: Wyoming | collected... | reverse complement strand
GCACTTGGGGCGAAGGTTTATTCTGGTTTTGGATCGTTATATCGTCCACCGCAAGACAGTTCGTCTGCTTCGGCGAGAACATCCAAATTGGTTTTTGGTGGAATGGTTTCCGTCGTATGCTCCTGATCTTAATCCTGTGGAGGGGGTTTGGAACCATAGCAAATATTCGGACTTGGCCAACTTTATTCCAGCCGATGTACAACATTTATGCAGAGAGCTGGTGGGTTCGCTCAATACACAAAAATGTAAACCGGAACTTATTTTGTCTTACTTCAAACATGCAAAGCTTGAATTATGAGTAATTCCATTAACAACACAGACATCAATAAGCTGGTGCAGGTCACCGCCGTAACAAAGGCTTTCAACAGTTCACATGCTGTTTCACGGGCAGATACTTTGTCGATGAAAGTCTGCGCCGCCCTGGTCGAGCAGTGTTAAGACGTGCCCTCTTTGCCTCGCCTGTCTCTCACAAACACAAATTTTAATCCTTTTGCTTTGCAAACGACTCCCAAAGCAGCATAATTCTCCAAACGAACCCTGCTTACAACCCCATCCCAGTCCTAAAATGGGTCATCACGAGCTATCGTGATTGACACACCCACCCTGCCACGAATATAATAGTTGGTTACGAACAATAGAAAGCAGTAGAATAAGGAATAAGGGAACAGAAACGGTGTTTTGTGTATCTTATTGGCAGGACATAAAGCTCCACTTACAAAAAGAAATACCTGTTTGGAACAGGTTTCATTATCAAGGTCCTTTAGAGCTTTTGCTGAAAAGGGAAAACCTATGAGCAAAAGAGCATTCACACTAATCGAGCTATTGGTCGTAATCGCAATCATCGCTATTCTGATGTCAATCCTGATGCCTGCATTGCGGTTGGCCAAGGACCAGGCCAACGCCATCATTTGCGCCGGCAATATGAGAAGTCTGACCCTCGGCTGGTTGCTCTACAAGGACGACCACGACGGGAAACTGGTCGGCGGCTTCCCGGACCGCGAGGCGGATGCCTGGGTGAAACCGCCCAGAGGCACCAGCACTGACCCCATTGAGCAGCAGTTGCAGGGTATTAGAGAGGGATTGCTGTTTCCCTATTGCAAGAAGGTTGACCTCTACCGTTGTCCCGGTGACCGACGGAAAAGACAGCCAGGTCAACTTGCATACGGCAGCTACTCGGTCGCCGGCGGGCTGAATGGCGAGGAAAAGGAGTGGACCGGCGGAAAAGAGCACATAACGCTCTACAGTGAGATACAAAATGCCGCCACCAAATTCGTTTTTGTTGAGGAATGTGACCCAAGAGGATGGAACATGGGCTCCTGGGTAGTCGGTCATGGGGGAAACAGTTGGATTGACCCCGTGGCAATCTGGCACAATAAGAGAAGCTGTCTGGGGTGGTCCGACGGCCATGCCGACAAGCACAGATGGGTGAATAAAAGTACTATGGACAGGGCCCAGCAAGCCGCCAATGGTAACCAAGACGTGTTTAACAAAAGCCCGTATCCAGGCGAAAGCGGCGAAGACCTCAAGTTTATGCAGAGGGGTTACCAGCTAAAAGGCAAAACCGCCCTCCTGCCGTAATCCGCCAAAGCTGGCCCCCGCTCCTGTCTTCCGACAGGAAGACGCGGGGGTGGCGGACCAAAGACCGAATATAATGCTGAACATTTTCGAACAGCCTTGGACACTTCTGGCCGCAGCGGTCCTCACGTTATTTGGGATGCTGACATTTCGCAGCGTCTGGCCTGAAAGACGGCGGTGGTGGCAGTTGCTGATACCGGCTGCTATCGCTATCGGGGGCTTCGGCATAGATTTCTTTGTCCAAACCGACCTGGAGAAAATCAACGTGGTCATCGACATGGGCATAAAAGCCGTAGAAGAGAAAGATTGCACCACAATCGAAACCATTATCGCCGACAACTACCGCGATTCATTCCATAATACCAAAAACGATTTGGTGTCCGATTGCAGGATGCAGCTATCCTCATCCCTGGTGGAGAAAGGCAAAAAGAGGGCGTGCTTGGTGGAATTGTCACCGCCAACCGCAGCGGCTACGGTGTTTGTCCTGATAATATTTGACAAAAACAGCCACATCGCCCAGAACTACAAATCCTCCATTTCGGTGAAAGCAAGACTGTACCTCGAAAAACAGCCGGATAAATGGTGGCTCATCACGCGTGTCGAGATTCAGGAAATCGACAGGCAAACCGTCAGTTGGCGACAGATTAGATGACCGCCTTCCTCCAAGAGAGATTTACGATTTGCGATTTGCGTTTTTCGATTTGAGGTAGCAATCGAAAATTGACAATTGAAAATCGTAAATTGACCGCTCCTGCCTGCACGATATACGAAATACGCCCCCTTTTCTGTCTTCGACAGAAGACAAGGGGGACGATATACGAGCGACGGGCCACGAGCGACGACCCCCAAAAACAATCGGGGCCCGCCATTTGTGTGGCGGGCCCCCGAACTGATGCAAATTCATCGGATAACTAATACTTTTTGACGAGTATTAGTGTTTCCTGCGAGAACCAAGCAGACTCAATCCGCCAAGGCCTAACAATGCAATCGTTGCCGGCTCGGGGATGGCTGTTAACGTGGTTCTGCCTGCATTCCTGATGTTATAATCCAACAGCAGCGTGCCGGCGCCGCCGTATGCGGTAATCCAGCCGGCGTCGATTTCTCCCTGGACTTCCGCGCTTTTATCGCCGTTTAAGATCAACGTACCGGCGGTGACGTCCATCGTTGTGGAGAAGCCAACCAACGCCGGATTGTCCCACATCTGGCAGTCCGGGCTGTTAATAGTTCCACCATACAGATTCACATTACCTACAGCCCAGTCATTACGGCCAAGCGAAAAGTAACCCAGGACTGTAATAACGCCGCCGTTCATATTGAGGGTACCCGCACCATCGTACGCCACAGTGAAGCCCTTCTCAACAGTCAGGGTGCCGCTATTCATAGTAACTGCCGTGTTAATACTAAGATAAAGAGGGTCACCAATTACACCAAATGCCATCTCTAAGTACTGAGCCGCGGCGTCTATGTCCGCGATAATCGGGCCGGGGAGCTTGCCCATTCGGGCCTTGTCGCCAGAGGTGGGAACTCCGGAGGGCCCCCAGTTGGCTGCATCACTCCAAAGGCCGGTGCCAGTCCCATTGGTCCAGTAACGCTCAGTAGCTTGAACAGCACCCGCCAAGGACAATACCAGAACAAAAGAAATCAGGTAAATCAGTTTTCTACACATAACACTTCTCCTTGAAAAAAGGCTAACATACACAAACATGCACTGGCTACACACCATGAACAAAACAAGCAACAAGAATCTTCACCAAACCTGCGCTTGTCAACTCAGAGCTTTGACTAAAGCCCTGCACGTGCCCAAAAGCCTTTTATGGGACTTGTGCTTATCCTCCTCCTGTGAGGATAACCATTTTTTCACCACTCTCAACTTGCCCACTTATACCAGATTAGCTATGTTCTCGTCAAGAGAAATTTCGCAAATTCTCATCAAATTTTTAAGCAGACTTTTATGAGGGGGCGTAAGTTCTTTATTTGCAAGATGTTATGGCTATTTAAGGCCGAAAACTAATTGGGTAATCTGTTTATATGACCCAAAATTTTCCTATTTTTACACTAATACAAACCTTGCCGAGGTGGAAAACTATAGGTCCCGAATTACCACAAAAAACTGATGCCTTAACTTGTCTACTCTATCTTTAGATTGTCACAAACGCCAATGAGACTGCATCTATTACTCGGTGCTGTAATTATTCTGGAGCCAGCTTGCTGCCATATCGGCAAGGTCCAGCAAATCGATTTTGCAATCGTGATTAATATCACCAGCGAGCCACGCAAATCCCCCTTGCTTCTGGGCGTGTTCGCAGGAATCTGCATACACTACGATTTGCATGGTGTCGGTAGCCGTAAATTCGCCGTCACTGGCTTCAAGCTGCAATGTATACGAGCCTAACTCTCTTACCGTAACCGTGGGATTTGCCACATGAGGATCACTGATCTGGGCCGGATTTAATTCATTAGGCTCAGCGATCACCGTCCACAGAAGCGTGGCAGGCCCGGGTCCGCCGCCTTCGTCAGACACGACCCCGTCAAGCTGGACAACCATTAGACCGTTAACCAGCCAGGTAGCAACATCATCGCCGGCATTGACGAATGGTGGCTGGTTGAAAGTATTGAATCTGAAAATGGGGCACAACATATACGGCACAGTGGGGCTGAAGCCGGAGTCGTATAGGTCAAGTGCCCAATAGTAAGTCGTTAGAGGGGCCAGTGTAACGGATACTGACTCAACCACCCGGCGAATGACAACCTTGGGGTTGGCCTCGACGTCAGGATTAGTGCCGAAGTAGACAACACAGTCTACGACGCCTCCCGGTAGGCTTGGCTCGGGTAACGTCCATTGAAGCTGGTTAACGCTGGCATTTACGGTTGAACCGTCGGCCGGATTCGGATTAAGAAAGTGGACAGCTCTCAACGTGGTTTTGCCGGCATTCGTGAAGTTATAATCCAACCCCGGCCTGCGGGTACCGCCATCGGCGGTAATCCAGCCGTTGTCGATATATCCCTGGACGGTCGAGAGTTGATTGCCGTTTAAGATCAACGTACCGTCTCCGATGATGTCCATCGTGCAGACAGGACCGCCTCCCTCCATCTGCAAGTCCACGCTGTTAATAGTTCCACCATACAGATTCACATGACCTATAGCTCCAGCATTACGGCCAAGCGAAAAGTAACCCTGGACTGTAATAGTGCCGCCGTTCATATTGAGGGTGCCCACACCGTCGTACGCCACAGTGAAGCCACCGCCAGGTGTAGGTGTGGCGGAGACAGTCAGGGTGCCGCTATTCATAGTAACTGCCCCTTTAGTACTAGAATCACCAACTGCAATCTCTACGTACCGAGCCACGGCGTTTATGTCCGCGATAGTCGGGCCGGGGAGGGTGCGGATTCGGGCCCGGCTGTTAACGGTGGGAACTCCGACGGCCTCCCAGTTGGCTGCCGTACTCCAAAGGTTGTCACCAAAAGCATTGGTCCACCAATGGTCCCACGGATCACCAGCTTGAACAGCACCCGCCAAGGACAACACCAGAACAAAAGAAATCAGGTAAATCAGTTTTCTACACATAACACTTCTCCTTGAAAAAAGGTTAACATACACAAACATGCCCTGGCTACACACCAAGAACAAAACAAGCAACAAAGAATCTTCACCAAACCTGCGCTTGCACAAAAACGGCTTTTCCTTGTCTTCCTTGCGGAAGACATGTTTAAACTGCTGTAAGTTGACATGCAAACGCTCCCCTTGCGAAGCATCAGCCTCACTCCAGTTCTGTCCCTCACCTCATACATCTCAGGTGTTTGCCCAGGAACCATGGATTTTTACACGTGAGAAAGCCAAAATCCGTAAAGACTCACTCAGACTTCACTTATCTAAATATACCAAACTTCCTATATTCTTGTCAAGAGACATCTTGTCAATGGGACCGAGAAAGTTACCGGTTAGTTATGGGTCTGGACTTTAAGAGGACTGGGTTCAAAAACCCTTTGCAAAGGATGCCTTGATAAACAGCGAGAGACCGACGAACTCAAAGAAGAGATTGTCTCTCTGAAGGCAAAGTTACGCTATCAGGAACGTTCAGCCACATTGTCGGCATCATTATCGGTGTCGGCATTTATGAGACTGCGCCGACGGTGGCCGCAGGCGTTGCTGGCTGGGCAGGCGCCTTTACATCGTCATACACAGGGAGTGTGCCTTTAATTGAATCCCCTCCGAAAAAGACCTTAAAAAACCCCTAACTTTGAGCACGAATTTCCTTGATTTATTATTCAAGTTCGTCTTAATTAGTGTTAATTCGTGGTTAATCACTAAGGAACACAAACATGGTGATGAGCAAGACCGGTTTATGGCAATATTGCGTGACCTTACTCTGTGCAATTCTCTTGGCAGGGCAGGCGATGATGGGTAGTGTCAAGGCAGCAGAGCAGTTTGAGGGCGAGTATTTTTGCGGTGAAGGAGATGTTGAGTACTTGCAACTGCTGGACATAGCCCGGCGTATGTTTGCGCCGGATCCAGAGTTCCAGAACATGCCGATGCTATACAACCCAGCATGGAACGGTTTCGTCGAGGGCCCAACGTGGAATGCCTGGTGGGTCCAGAACAGCTACGGCACTACCTACTGCGCCCTTCCGTTCTATCAGGAGCCGCTAATCACGTTCCTACAGAATGCGCAGAACCTCTGGTTCAGCCAGATGGGCGACGGAAAAACCGAGTATGTTTATAATCACTATTCCGGTACCAAATTCACCTGGGTACCACCCGATGGCGCTTTGATGGATTGTGCCAACCCCGGTTGGGTCGTACACAAACAAGGCGACGGGAAGGTTGACATTCACGATTGGGGTATGGAATTCACCGCCGCCGGTGCGCTGATGCAAGCAGAGTTACTGCTAATCAGTCGCGATGAGCAGGCCATAGCGCGTTATCTACCCAAGCTCGAACGCTGCGCCAACTTTATCGAGACTCGCCGCGACCCGAAGAACAACCTGTTTCTGGCCGGGCCAGCGGGTAATCTGCTGGCGCCCAGCTACGCCGGGTGGAGAAAACCCGACGGCACTTATGACAAAGCTTACCTCACCGGTTTGTCGGTTACCTACATCGCCTTTCTTGACCGCCTGATAGAGCTGGAAAAACTCGCCACCTACCAGCAGCAAGTCGAACTTTTCACCAACCGTCGCGACTCTGCCCGCAAGGCACTGGCCTTGCTCACCACCGACCAGGGCTACTTCATAAAATATCTCGATCCTGATGGCACCCGACACGGTGTGTACGGCGCCGTCAAGTACGGCTACTTTGAAGCCGTCTGCAACCACGACGCCATTTGCTTTCGCATCGTGGACGATGCCCAGGCCGAGAAGATTTATGCGAAAATCGTCTCTATCCCGGGCTTACGGCCGCACGACTTCATCATCACGAACTATCCATCGCTCGACGATATGTACACGCCTCCAGAGAGCTGGCTGTGGTCGTTCGGCACCTGGGTCAACGGCGGCCATTGGTCCACCTGCGAGGCACGAATGATTATGGGCTACTACCGCTTGGGCGCGTATGAAGATGCCCGCCGGTCAATGAAGCAACTGCTTACCTTCGCGCGGCGATTCCGAATGGACAATCCGCTGGTCAAGTTCGGCAGCGAAGTCTATCAGCCCAAACACCCGATTAATCTGTGTTACGACAGCTTCGGACCGCCTGCCGCGATGCTCCGAGGACTGTTTGAATATCTCTATCGAGCCGACGAGCTCACACTGCTGCCGCACATCCCACCAGCTATTACACAACTGCAGCAGAAATTCCCCATTCGCTTCGGTAGGAAAAAATTATACCTGTCAACCATCGGCTCTGGACCGGTAACCAAAGTCAGTATCAACGGCAGAAATTACAAATCCTTTGACACCAAATCCATATTTTTACCCTACGAGCAAACGCCGAACATCGCACAGATCCAAATCGCTCTTGGCGGTGCCAAACTTGGTCCACTTCCGTCTCTGCCTGCCAGGCAATCACTGCTTGTGGTTACTCCTATTGAAGAATTGCGGGCTTCAGCCGAAAAAATGGCCGACTTTTATGAAAAACTTGTCAAAGCAAATCTGGCCGAAACTTACGAGGCTGCCCATGCCAAACTGGCTGTCGATTACATCGGCACCATCGAGAGACGCCGGCAACTGCTAAAGCAAGGCAAGTTAAAGCCGCTGCTCGCGGAGACCCAGACGGCGGCAGACAAATCCTACATTGATACCGCGCAAAAACTGTGCACGGGACTGGAGAAGGTGCTCCAATCATACGTACAATCCGGTGAACCACACAAGAAACGCATCTATCAAATCTGGCTTGACAACACAGGCCAAATAAACTAAAAGCGAAAAGAGAAAATTAAAAACCAATGAATTCCGCAGTTTTACGCTTTTAGCTTTACCTTTTACGCCTTCTTTTAAAATTATTGGCAATGGCAAAGAAACTTTTTATAATTGACGGCCACGCACATAAAAAGTAGCGTGGAGCGAATAGGAAAAAACTGGACGCTAAACGCTATCCGCTAAACGCCCGCGGCTTGATAGCATTTGAGTATGTCCGCGCCATCACCCAGGATATTCACGCTATGGACAAACTTATGATGGCCAATTCCACGCCCATCAATTTGTGCTGGCTGGCACCACTGCTGGATGTGATGGGTTCTGAAACTGATTGGAACCCAAGCAGAACGTGGCAGCCGATGTCCGAGGAGCGATTTGCTTTATCGCCCTTGCGTTGTGCAAAGGCAAACCATACTGCTTCCTGATGAACAGTTGTGTTTGAAGAATTCTCCCGCGAGCGTGCGGAAAAATATATGAAGCGATGCCTTGCCTACGGGATGTTTCCCGGTTTTTTCAGCCACAACGCTTCTGAAGGCCATTACTTCGCCCGACCTGAAATTTACGAACGAGACCGAGACCGGTAAAAAAGTAGCGTGGAGCGTGGAGCGAATAGGAAAAAACTGGACGCTAAACGCTATCCACTAAACGCTGAAGGCGGGATACCTTTACTGTCTTCAACGATAGTCCCGAGCGCCGGACCATAACCATCACTGTACAAGAAAAAGTAACGGCAAGCCATGAGTTGGTATATGGCCAAACCATCAATTTGGATAACGGACAAACTACCCTTACCCTCGCCGGCGAGGACGTTGCAGTTATTGAAATAAATTAACTTATTTTGGCCGCGACAGTTTGTAGAACGGGAGCGTCAACAGTTCGGCCCTGAGCTCACTGCCGAAGGGCTTCTTGACGCCCATATATAAGACGGTACACTTGTCCAGGAGAGCGTCCTTGTAATATCGAACAACAAAGGATTCCAGCCAACTTGAGAGACTCCGGTTATGCAGTCTGTTCCGGCTCAAGAAGACTCAGCGAATAACTTAAAACTTAAAGCTAAAAACCAAAAACTACGGTCTCAAATTCAAGTTTTCAGTTTCAGTCCGCCAGGCCGGTTTGGCGGACGATGGCCGGTCCATTGTCTTCACAAGTAACCAGGAAGGCACGGACCAGCGGGACGTCTTCATCCGAAAGAATGCCCCGGCAATTCTAATTGTTGCTGATGGCAGGATTTTGTGATTTTTATCGAAAGGAAAAACGCTATGAACAGATGCATCGGTTATGTCCTGGCAGTTACAGTTGTGGTCATCGCTGTTTGTCCGGCTTTAGCCGACTGGCAGGTCTGGACGATTACGGAGAGCAGGCGCGTACTCCGCGATGACCCGGCCGGTACCGGCTGCACGGTGAAATTGGGCGCCGCGCGGAACGAATGGGAGAGCTTCCAAATCCTGATGCGGTCCGATGTTCCGATTAAAGGCGTGAATATCGAGCCCGGGGACCTTACGGGACCAGGCGGGTCCATTATACCTGCCGATGACGCGAACCGCATCCGGCCTTGGTCGAAAAACCCGCGTTACTGGCAATACAAGGGCCAGCCCGTGCTGCTGCTCGGCGGAAGCAAGGACGACAACCTGTTCCAGATTCCCGACCTCAAAGAACACCTCGACGAAATCCAGAAAGCCGGCGGCAACTACATCCGCAACACCATGAGCGATCGGAAAGACAAGGGCTTCGAAGTCTATCCGTTCAAGCAGCAGCCCGACGGCAAATACGACCTGGAGCAGTGGAACGATAAGTATTGGCTGCGGTTTCAGAACATGCTCCAGTGGGCCGCCGAGCGCGACATCATCGTACAGATTGAGGTCTGGGATCGCTTTGATTACTCGCGTGACAACTGGGAGCCGCATCCCTATAACCCGAAGAATAACGTCAACTACACCTACGCGCAGTCCGGCTTTGCCGAGCATTACCCCGATCACCCGGGGGCCAACAAGCAGCCGTTTTTCTTCACTACGCCAAAGCAACGAAACAACACGGTCGTGCTGAAATACCAGCAGCGGTTTGTGGACAGGATGCTGTCGCACTCACTCCGCTACGACCACGTTCTCTACTGCATGGACAACGAGACCTCCGGCGAAGAGGCGTGGGGCGCGTATTGGGCCGACTACATCCGCCAGCACGCGAAGGGAGCCGGCAAGGAAGTCTGCGTGACCGAGATGTGGGACGCGTGGGACCTTAAAGCCGATGAGCACAAACGCACCCTCGACCATCCCGAGCGCTACGACTTCGCTGACGTCTCGCAGAACAATCAGAAAAAGGGCCAAGAACATTGGGACAACTTCCAGTGGGTGCGGGCAAGCGTGGCCAAACAGCCGCGTCCGCTTAACACCGTGAAAACCTACGGCGCCGACACCGGCCCCTATGGCAACAACCGCGATGGCCTCGAACGCTGGTGGCGGCATGTCATTGGTGGAGCGGCATCGGCGCGATTTCACCGGCCCGACTCCGGCATTGGGTTGTCCGAGCCGGCAGTCGCCGCCATCAAGACCGCACGCAAACTGGAATCGCTCATTAAGCTGTGGGATGTCGAACCTGCCAACCATCTTCTTAGCGACCGCGCGGACAACGAGGCTTATCTGGCCGCCCGCCCCGGCCTGGCCTACGCGCTCTATTTCACCGATGGCGGGTCCGTCGGCCTTGACCTTAAGGACGCGACGGGCCGCTTCGAGGTGCGGTGGATTAACATCGGAACTGGCGAGTGGGGTAAACGCGAAACGCTCGACGGCGGCGGCGTGACGACCGTGAGCGCACCCGCCAAAGGCCATTGGGTGGCAGCGATTGTGAAGGCGGGCACGGCAGCCTCCGCTGGACCGATGAATGGCCCGTTGCGCGTGCTTTCACAGAACCCACGCTACTTCACGGACGACGGCCGGCGGGCGGTCTACCTGACCGGTTCGCACACATGGAGCAACTTCAAGGACATGGGCAACACCGCCCCGCCGACGCGCTTCGACTTCGACGCTTACCTGCGCTTCCTCCAACAGTATCATCACAATTTCATTCGCCTGTGGACCTGGGAGTTGAGCCGCTTCAGCTACGACGGCCCGCCCGTTTACGCGGCGCCGTTCCCGTGGGTGAGGTCGGGACCGGGCACGGCGATGGACGGTAAGCCCAAGTTCGATTTGAGCCAGCTCGACCCCGACGCCTACTTCCAGCGCCATCTGTATCTGGGCGTCTATCCCACCGCGCCGCTGCCGGCGAACGGGCAGGACCAGGGTGCCGCTACCGAACTGCTGCCCGAGGCAATCCGCGCGCGCTTGCTTCAATTGCACGAGCAGGCCGCCGGGCTCAAGGACCTCGTCGCCCAGGCGCGCGCAAAGCAGCTCGACCCGGCCTATCCTCTGGTGACCGTCACGGTGTTGGAGAACTTCGTCGGCTACGCGCTCGAAGACCTCGACCGCAACGAAACGCAGCGTGCCGCGGAGCAACTCGTCGCCATGGAGCAGATGACACGACGGGCGGAGGAACAGTTGCGCTCGGCGCTCGCTGGCAAAACCAGGTTGCCCGTGGTGCCGCGCTACGTCACCAGCCCCATCACGATTTCCGGGCCGTCGTTTCTGGCGAAGACCACCGGCGTCGCGGACAATCGCGGCTTCGACTTGCGCCGCACCGCCGGCAGCAGCCGCCCCGTCTTCTTCGTCGGCTACGGGTTTTTCGACCAGGTCCGCCGCGACCTCGAAAAGTTCCCGGCTTACGGCTGCAACCTCATCCAGGTCGAGTTCGGGCCGAACAGCATCTTCCCGCGCGAAGGGGAGACCTCCGACGCGGCCATTCGGGAGACGCTGGCTTTGCTGGACCGCGCGGCCAAGGCCAACGTGGCCGTGAACCTCCTGATCAGCCCGCATTACTTCCCACAGTGGATGCTCGACAAGTATCCGCATCTTCAAGTCAAGCGCCGGGGATTCCTGGGGTATTCGCTTCATGCACCCGAGGGCCAGGAACTCTTGCGGCGCTTCATTGAGTTCATCATCCCGCGGCTCAAGGACCATCCCGCGCTGCACAGCATTTGCCTGAGCAACGAGCCGATCAACGTCGAAGGGACTGATTCGCGCGCCGCAGAGGAGGATTGGCGGGCCTGGCTGCGGCGCCGGCACGGCACGATTGCCGCGCTCAACGCGAAGTGGGGCAGCGCCTACGGCTCGTTCGAAGAGGTGGCCCGGCCCGATCCGTTCGTGCTGCCGCCGCCGTCGCCGCGCTGGTATGAGTTCATCCTGTTCAACCAGGAGTTCTTCGCCCAATGGCACCAGCAGTTGGCCGACGCGATTCATCGGCTGGCGCCACATTTGCCTGTGCACGCCAAGCCCATGAGCTGGACCTTCTTTGATGAGAACGAGCAACGGTTAGGCGTGAGCGCGGACTTGTTCGCCGGCTTCAGTCAGATCAACGGCAACGACGCGGTGAACTATTACAGCCACGGCCAGAGCGAGTGGGCGCAAGGCTGGCCGGTCAACGCCAAGGGCCACGACTGGCACGTGCCGCTGCCGGGCAAGACGCTCGGCCGCATCGAGGGCTGGCAATTGCTGGCCAAAGGCCACGACCTCCAGCGCTCGGTCAAGGACGCGCCCGTGTTCAACAGCGAGAACCACATCATCCTGGACGGCGAGACGCGCCCGGTGCCGCCGGGGCACGTGCGGGCCGCGCTGTGGCAGGCCGCCGTGCACGGGCTGAGCGCCACCACCATCTGGGTCTGGGAACGCACCTACGACACGAACAGCGACCAGGCAGGGAGCATCATGCACCGGCCCGCCTGCGTCGAGGCCGTCGGGCACACGGCGCTGGACCTGTTGCGCCTGGCGGAGGAGGTCACGGCGCTCCAGCGTGTGAAGCCGCAGGTGGCGCTGTTGCACTCGACCGCGGCGATGGTTTATGACCGCAAGGAATACAGCGAGTGCCTGGACAAACTCTACGAGGCCCTCAGCTTCACGGGATTGAAGATCGGCTTTGTCACCGAGCGCCAACTGCTGGCAGGCAAGGTTCCCGACGCGCCCGTGCTCCTCGTGCCCAACGCCCGGCATCTGCCGACCGACGCGTTGGCCGCGCTCAAGCGGTATCGCGGCAAGCTCGTGCTGGTGGGCGATGCCCGCGCGCTGCGGTTTGATGAATACGACCGGGCCCGAGACGTAGCGAAAGCCCGAATCAAAGCGGAGCGCCTGGCTTATGCGCACGGCGAAACCACGTCCAAACAGCTTTGGGAGGAATTGCTCCGGCGACTGCCGGCGTGGCGTGTGAAACCGCGTGTGGAGGTCCGTGACACGGACGGGCAGCCCGTGTGGGGCGTGGTCTGGCTGACGGCCGACTGCAAGGGCCGCCGCATCGTGAACCTGATGAACTACCGCCACGAACCCGTCACGCTCAGCCTGAGCGCAAAGGGGCGAAGCCTCTCGGTCGTGAGTCTGTTTGATGCCGGCAAGCTGCGCGGCCCCATTGTCCTGCGCCCGCTGACGCCGCTCTTGGTGGAGGCGGACTAACGGCCATCGCGTGACGACTCACACCGCTGTATGGAGCCAACCAAAATGACAACCCTGCACCTCATGACCGTCAATCGCCGGGTCCACCTGACGGTGCGGCTGTGCCAAGCCGTGTTGATCTTTCGGCTCCTGGTAGTGGCGGCGATGCTGCTGCTGGCCGAGACATCGTTCGCCGCCACGACTGGCGACAAATCGCAGCGGGCATTTTACTCTGCGGGCCTCAACCTGTCCGCAGGTGGGGCGAGGACCTTGGCGACAGCGGAGGAAGGGCCGGCCAGCCGCTCCGGCGTCCTCGCCTTCTGCGCGTCCAACCCGCACTACTTCCAAGCGGCCAACGGCAAACCGCTCTGGCTCATCGGCGCCTACAC
>Ga0315282_10011353_pt1 | contig 13817 bp, 13 predicted proteins | sample YL17G07_20_MG_FD_203693 | JGI IMG/M metagenome (GOLD analysis project Ga0315282, IMG submission 203693) | Sediment microbial communities from Yellowstone Lake, YNP, Wyoming, USA - YL17G07_20 | ecosystem: Environmental > Aquatic > Freshwater > Lake > Sediment | place: USA: Wyoming | collected... | reverse complement strand
TATTGCAGACTTATAACTACTTTCCAATTCCTTGCTTGATCGCAGATATCGGGGTGACGACCGTGCCAGCAAAAGAACGATGTTCATTCTACAGAGCCTCTGAAGGCATTGGTTTAGGCCGTGGCATCGGGCATTGCGATCTCGACGGCGGCCAAACGGTTTGCGACGGGGATCTGAATTTTTGTGAGAAGCCAAGCGATCTAAAGAAGTATCAAAGTAAGGAAACAGACGGTAGAAAAGACAGAAGACGGCATCCGAGGTTCCTTTTGGATCTGCCTCTTGAATATTTGGTGACGAATGCCCCCAAAGCCCATGGAGGGCTTGTCGTCAACGTAAGTGAGATCGGTCTTCTCATCCGTTCGGTTAAAAACATGGCAATCGGAACGGAATTAAAGGTCGCTGTCCTCTTTCCGAAACAGTACGAATTGGCCAATTTTGAGGTATTAACCAAGATCGTGCGGAAAGATGTTGTCTGGGACGAAGATTGGGAAGGGTATGAATATGGACTGAAATTTGTACGAATGTTGGAGGTGGATCGCCGGAAGTTAAGACAGATCATGAGTGGGCAATTCTCATTGGAAAGAGTTTCCTAAGACTTCGATCTGAGATCAAGCAAAGCAGATTCCTTGATAGAAGAGAAAAAGAGTTCGGAGCGGGCGGTGATGGAAATAGAGGGCCAAGGTGACCAAACATAAGGATAGCCATGGCCGCGTTTATTACAAAGCCGAAGAAGGGACCCACGCTGTAATGAGGAATGGATTCGCGGGGAGCATTGAATCTAAAAAAATAGGTTTTCAATTCATATTTTTTGAGCTTCAAGTTGCTCTAAAATACTCTCAATTTGCTCCTTAAGCCTTGGTAACTGGTTTTTTATCACATCCCATAAGATATCCCAGTTAACTCCAAAATAGTAATGAATGATTTTATCCCTTAATCCTGCAATCTTTTTCCACTCGATATCTTTGCGTTTTCTCTTAAAATCGGCTGGAAGATTTTTTACTGCCTCGCCAATAATTTCAAGGCTCCGTGCACAGGCTCTTTTCAAGATTTCATTTTTCATAAAATCTTCAAATTTTAGATCAATGGTTTCCCTTGTCAGGAAATTTATTTCATCCATTATATGTTTTAAAAACACTTGTTCATGCTTCATACCACCTTACCTCTTTCTTGACATGAGGCTCAATATAAGGGCTCAAGCTGCCATTCGTAATCAGTTCCACCTTTTTTTTGAACAAATTTTCAAGGGCGAAAACCAAGTCCATAAAATTATCAAAATTGGGTTCTTCAAACTCTACAAGAAAATCGATATCGCTATGCCTCTTCTGCTCTCCCCTTGCATAAGAGCCAAACAAACCAATTTTTTTGACCTTGTATTTCTTTAAGAGGTCTTTATGCTTTTTCAATAAACTAATTACTTCTTTGTCGGTGAGTCCCTTTCTGGTTTTTATCTTATTCATGTCAAACCTCTTGAAATTGTTTTCTATTATCCAGCACTTTCCTTCGGCGGGAGAATGATGCTTAGGGTGACATCGTCAATCTTATGTTGTAGATCAATCGTTAACTGAATGGCTTTTGCCACCTTCATATAGTGATTAATCTCATCAAGAGAGAGCTTTCGGCCTTTCCGATCTTTCAGATATTTCTCCATCACCTGATAAGCTCCGATTCGGTATTCCCAAACTTCTTTTGGAACACCCTCAAAATACTGCTCTTTGTTGATAAATACTCTCTGATTCCCTTCAGTATAAGAAACCTTCTCGACCTTATTGGAGCCGTCTTTTGGAAAACCGACCTCAGTCTTTTCGAGATCTGGGTGTTTTAGCAAATGAAGCTCAAGAAGCTCTTTGCCGAGATCGCTCAGTTGTTTGAAAGCGTCTTGATTTGTGGGCAACGGAATTCTCGGAAAATCTATTTTGAGAAATTCCTCGTAGCGCTTGCGATAGGTGGGGGAATAAAGGACAGCGTAGATATGGTGAAAAATCTCCTCAGGAGTCGGTTCGCTACCTAAAGATGCTTTGATGGCCTCCAAAAACTCAGGAGTGAAATTGGGGATTCTTTTTGCTTGGTAAGATTCTTTTGTTCGCAGGGGCAGATTATAACCTGCCCCATCAGGTTCATCAGGATAGAGATAAAGAGGAAAAACATAGGTTGTCTCTTTAGTCTTTGTAGAAAGTAAACACATATCAGTTATATTAGTTGCAACAAAAGCGTGGTTAAATTGAGTAGAGCTAAGTTGCCTCGTTGTAGCCAATGAAAAATTTTCTTCACTGACAGGCAAGAGATGTTTCATTAAATCCCGTCTATCGCACCCCTCTTCGATCAAAGAAAAGCTATAACAAATTTTCTTGTTGTCAAAAACTCGGTACGCATAGGGATAAATCCTATTTTCCAATTTCTCCCGTTGTGCCTCTTCTCTTGCTTCCCTCAGCTTCCAATCTCTTGTGTCCTTCAACTTTAAACTTTCCTTTATTAAATCATCAGATAAGTTTCCAGTGAATACCCGAAGTCTTTGCATTATTTCTTCTTTTGTAAAACCTACTACGAAATGATCTCTGTGGGTCTTGACCCCACTGGACCACTTCTTGAAAATTTCTGTGATCTTCGAGAATTTTTCATATTCAGCCTGCAATGCAAAATCCTTTGGAACAAAGAAGTAGTAAGGGGCAACTGGTTCAAGTTCTTGCCATTTGGTTTTCTGTAAGTCGTTTCCGAAGAGATATTTATACTTCTCCTGTCTAAGTCCCCATACGTCGGCATAATGGACTGTTTTTTCCTTAAGTGGGTTTTTGAATTTTACATAGAGGGCAATGGCAACGCCTTGCTGAATGTCGAAGACATTCTCATCCTTGCCACCGTCGGGTGTCTTTTCACCAATTCTTGATGAGCCATGAAGGTTCAGGATGTAAATCTCATCGAAGGTCTCCAGGAGTTTTTTTCTCATTCCACGATGGATCACTCCCGAAAGATAAGCATTATTCGTAATAAACCCTAAAATACCTTTGCCTGCCTGGTCTATCTTCCAATGGGCAAAGCGAATGAACTTTATGTAATCATCAGAAAGAGGTTGGATATTTCTCTCGTCCCTTACATCTTTTTTGTAATCTTCCATCAAGTTTTCGATGAATTCAGACTTATTCTCTGAACTCACCGAATAAGGAGGATTGCCAAGAACTACCAGAATGGGAACTTTTTCCTTTATCCTCTTAGCTTCTTGCCCTTCTTTAGCAAGATCGATGAGAAAACTAATCTGCTTTGGGTCTTTCATCTCCAAAGTATTAGTGAGAAAAAACTGAAACCGTTTCCCTTCCTTAAACAGGTAACCCATCTCTTCTAAAACCATTGAGACCTTGAAATGTCCAACCGTATACGGAGCGACGAGAATTTCAAAGGCATGGAAATGAGGCAGGATATGTTCCTCGATGTACGATTTTACGAGCCCTCCTTTTTTATTATCCTGCAACTCCTTTTGGACCTGCTTGATAGCCTGAACTACAAATGTGAGGGTTCCGGCTGCCGGATCGAGCAGAGTGACATCGCTTGTGGCAAGTCCTTCTCCCTTCCCAAATCTTTCTTTAAGAAGGTTATGAATAGACCTTACGATGTAGGAAACAACAGGCAACGGAGTGTAGTAAACCCCCAATCGCTGTCTTTCCGTAGGATTATAAGTGGCAAGAAAGGTCTCATAGAAGTGAATGACCGGGTCTTCCTCCCATCGGGTGGTTTTGAATTCTTTAAGAATTGATCGAATATCAGCTTTCTCAAGAATCTGCGTTATATCATCCACAATCCAGGTCAGGGATTCAGGAAAATGAGGTCCGGTCATGGAATAAAATATCTCTTTGAGGAGAGGTAAACTTTCAGGTATGGATTTCCAGGCCGTTTCTCTGTCAAACCCATTAAATCGCCCCTTACCCCCCTTCTTTAAAGGGAGGGAGGAGGAAGCCTTTGTTACAGGAGGGATAAGAGAGCGCATCCTCGCAGCAAAAAGCCCGTAGGTAATGGTCTGAGCATAAAGATCAGCAAACCTCTCTTTTGTCAGAGTTTCGATTAGTTCTTCCTGAAAGGCTTTGTAGAATCTTGTGACCTCATCATTCTCTTTGAAAAGCTCTTCCCGGAGAATATGTTCCAGGAATCGGGTCTTCTTGGCGAGCTCAATTGAGAGGTCCGAAGATTTTTGAATCTCAGGCGTTGAAAAGGAGAGGAAATTTTCTAAGAGTTCGAAGAACTCGTTTAATTTCTCGGGAGACGGTGAAGACTTTAAGCTTCGCAGAGTGAATTGGCGTCCCACCTGCACTTTATCTACGGGGCGACCCGATCTATAGAGCCTAAACTCTAAGAAATTGGTTAGGATGAGATTTGGCAGTGAGTCCCGGTACCTTTTTAATTGGTCAGAGTCTTCAACCTCTCCGGGGTCGGCATCTGGCGACTTGGCTTCAATAAACCCGATGATCTCGCCGTTTCTCCCAACCCGAAAGTCAGGGATTCCCGCCTCTGTTTTTCTCGGGGCAACGAGAACATTTACACCTACTTGGGATTGATAAAGCTTGGAACAATCTTCAATGAGTCGCTTAAGTGATGGATAGAAACTTTCTTCCCTAAAATCGCCATCAATATAAATCTTATGAATGTCCTTAAAGTACGTAACGAGGGATTTCTCTAATCTAACCTTCTCTGTTTTATTCATAAAATTCTTTTCAATAATGGTTGATCGGAAGAAAGCTTCTAAAATTCTTCGTCTGGTTCCCCATATTGAGGAGGAGCGTCCCCAACCGATTCCACGACAAATGGATACTTTGCATTTTCGCTTTGAGGTTCTACTCCTTTTAGTTCCACAATAAAATGCCACTCATCGCCATAATCAAAAAGAAATAGCATTTTCTTTTTTATTTCGCGAAGAACCTTTCCTACTTTCGTTCTTTCTACCCCGTCAAATTTACTCTCCTCCCCCATATCGGCAAACAATTCGTAACCTTCCCCAGATTTTGTCCATTGCCTTATATTGCTATAGAAACCGAAGGGGGATCAAAATAAAAGCCGAAACTGCCTACGATGGCCTCGGCCAAGCGATATAATGTAGACCCTTCGGAAATCGCTATAACTCTATAGGGATGACCTCGAACATTTCCGCCCCAGTCGCTTAATGTGACTTTCACCAGATATATTTTTTCGCCGGGTTTTGCTTTACTTTTTCTCATGATTCCGTTCCTGGTAAATTCTGTAACTTAGAATTGTAAAGAGAGTTTACTAAATTGGGATAAATGAATCAATAACAATTTCGGAGAGGCTTTCAGAAGATAATTTGAGAAGGGTTAAAGAGTATGCTGCCTCAATGAACCATCTTAAATTTCTCTTGGCTTAATCAAAAGCAGGACACCTTCAATGACCTCGCTTATCCTGGTGGGAGATAAAGATCCGATTTTTTCAACAAGATCTGTTTTATTTAACGTAATCATCTGCGATATGTTCACTACACTGTCTTTCTTGAGACCTCCCTCCCCCTTTCTAAGAAGTACATTGCCTGGCGCGTTTGCTCTCTTGAGATTAGAAGTAAGAGTGCAGACAACGATCGTGTTGATCTTGCTTTGGTTGAAAAGGTTATTCTGTATGACAATGCAGGGATGACCGTATGCAGGCTCCGAACCTCTGGGGGTTCCGAGTTCGACCCAGAAGATATCTCCTTGTTTAACGTTCACCTTTGTTCCTTCAGGATTTTCTTTGCAAAGTACCTTTTACCCTTCTCTCTAACCGTAGTTTCTTCGGGCGACTCAGGTCCTGAATATGCTTCATTCAAAGCGTTCAGGAGTTCTTTGGATTTTCTTTTTTCCAAGAACTCCTTGACGGCCATTGCAAAGACTTCGCTCCTGGAGTAGTCGTGTTCCTTGGAAAATTCTTCCAGTTCTTCAAAAATATCATCTGGTACAGATATCGCTGTTTTCATGAAAGAAGTATAATAAAATTTCATACTAATGTCAATACCAAAGTTTCTACCAGACGAAATAGATCGAAAGAATGGTTTCCCTACGACGAGCGAGTAATAGTCTTTTCCTTCCTTTTCCCTTACCTTGACGATCCCTTCCTCTGGTTTCCGGGTTTTTTTCCAGAATCTCCAAAATTTCGCTTGACAACACAAAATATTGTGGTAAGTTTCTTAATGCTGCTCATATTTAGTGGGGAGGGAAGAAAAAATGGAGATGGCTCAACTGACGCAGAATGCCATAACCGTCCTAAAGAAGCGTTACCTCCAAAAAGACCCTCAGGGGAATGTTCTCGAAACACCTGAAGAACTTTTCCGGAGGGTGGCAAAGAACATTGCTCAGGCGGACCGGTTCTATCATCCTGAGCTCGACCTGCCTGCTGTTGAGGATGAATTCTATTCGTTGATGGCTTCCCTCGACTTCCTTCCCAACTCGCCCACCTTGATGAACGCGGGAAGAGAGCTTCAACAGCTCTCGGCCTGTTTTGTTCTCCCTGTCGGAGATTCGATGGATGAAATCTTCGATTCCGTGAAGCAGATGGCCTTGATTCAAAAAAGCGGTGGCGGAACAGGTTTCTCCTTCTCCCGGATCAGGCCAAAAAACGATGTGGTGGGGTCGACCCACGGAGTTTCGAGCGGCCCTGTCTCTTTTATGAGCGTCTTCGATACGGCGACAGAGACGATCAAACAAGGAGGAACGCGAAGGGGTGCGAATATGGGCATCCTTCGTGTAGACCATCCTGACATTCTCCATTTCATCCAATGCAAAGAGGGCGACCATCACTTCAACAATTTCAATATCTCCGTGGCTGCCACCAACGAGTTCATGGAGGCTGTAGAGAAAGATGAGGAGTATACTCTTCGAAATCCAAGGACGAATGAGGTCGTTCGTCCTCTCCATGCCCGTGAAGTTTTTGAGAAGATGGTGTACTATGCCTGGAAGAACGGAGATCCGGGAATTATTTTCATTGATAGGATCAATCAAGATAATCCCACGCCCCAGATAGGGTCGATCGAGAGCACGAATCCCTGCGGGGAACAACCCCTCCTTCCTTTCGAGTCGTGCAATCTTGGTTCCATCAATCTTTCCAACATGGTTAGAAACGGTGCGATCGATTGGGAAAGATTGGGGACGACGACAGAGAAGGCTGTCCATTTTTTGGATAACGTGATCGACATGAATCGCTATACGCTTCCACAGATCGAAGCCATGACCAAGGCGAATCGTAAGATCGGTCTGGGGGTGATGGGGTTTGCCGATCTCCTCATCCTATTGGGAATTCCCTACAACAGCCCCAAGGCCTTAGAGATCGGGGGAAAGGTGATGTCCTCTATTCAGAAAAGGGCGAGAGAGGCCTCCAGAGAATTGGGTCTGAAGAGGGGTTCTTTTCGAAATTTCGACGGGAGCGCTTTGAAGGGACGCTGGGATGCGATGAGAAATGCCACGGTCACTACGATTGCCCCTGCCGGGACCATCTCGATTATTGCGGGCACTTCATCCGGGATCGAGCCGATTTTTGCCCTGGCCTTTAACCGACATGTTCTGGAAGGTAAGGAACTTTTGGAAGTCAATCCATACTTCGAGACGTTGGCGAAGCAGGAAGGATTCTACACGGAAGAGCTGATGGGGAAAATCGCTCATACAGGGAATATCCAGCATGTTAAGGAAGTCCCAGAAAACATCCGCAAACTCTTTGTGACGGCTCACGACATCACCCCCGAGGACCATATCCGGATGCAGGCAGCTTTCCAGAAATATACAGACAACGCCGTTTCCAAGACCGTCAATTTCTCACATGAGGCAACCGTTGATGACGTGGCCAAGGTCTATAAATTGGCTTACGAGTTAGGTTGTAAGGGAGTCACCATCTACCGGGACAGGAGTCGAACAAAGCAGGTCCTTTATAAAGGGATGATTTCTCCGAGCCTGGATCAGCCGAAGGGAGGAGAAGAACTACGCGAGGCTGAGAGGAAGCCCAAGGCTCGCCAGGATGTCATCCACGGTTCGACCCGGAAGATTCGCACCGGCTGTGGAAATCTCTATGTGACCGTGAATGAAGACGAGGAGGGAAAGCTTTTTGAGATCTTTAACCAGATAGGAAAGGCAGGAGGTTGTGCGGCGTCTCAATCCGAGGCAATTGGCCGACTGGTCTCTCTGGCTTTTCGATCCGGGATTGAACCCGAAGACATCGTTCGACAACTGAAAGGCATCAGCTGTCATACGCCGGTCTGGTACCGTGAGGGGAAGATCCTCTCTTGCTCTGACGCAATGGCCAAGGCAATTGAATGGCATCTCCAAGACAAGGAGAAGGGACCGAGGGTTGAGCCTCAAATGAGAATCTCCATCCCCAAACATCCTCGAGAAGAAGACGGGGGTTCTTTCAAGCAAAGTTTAGGCCTGGTCTTTCAAAGAGGGGCGTGCCCCGAGTGCGGAGGACCTCTTCTCTTCGAGGAGGGCTGTGTCAAGTGTGTCTGTGGCTATTCAGACTGCGGCTGAAGGATGGCATAGGGCATAGCGCAAAGAGCATAGTGTCTGTCTAATACAAAGTATCACGAGGGAAACTACCATTTGACTGAATGACCTAATGAGTTAATGACCCAATGACCTAAGTCCTGAAGACCCGATCTCTCAAGGCTGGAAATTCTGCTCGAACCCTCAAGACAATATCACTGCTCACTTCTGCCCAGACAATAGACTCCTCATCGCCGCTTCCGGCAATGATTTGGCCCATTGGATCGACCACTTGACTGTGACCGACGAACCTTGCTCCCCGATTGATGCCCGCAGAATTCGAAGAGATCAAGTAGGAGAGATTCTCCAGGGCTCTCGTTCGGTTTAAGAGGAGCCAGTGTTCCAGACGGGGATAGGGCCAGGCAGAGGAGATGAGGAAGAATTCAGCCCCTCGGTCGATCATCTTTCTGAAGAATTCAGGAAACCTTAAGTCATAGCAAGTGGCCAGTCCGAATTTTCCGAATGGAGTGGGGATCACGGTGACGGAGGTGCCGGGAGTGAGAATGTCTGCTTCCTGGGACTGATAGGTGAAGAGGTGAATCTTCTGGTAGCATCCCAGAATCTCTCCGGCGGGATCCAAAAGAAAGCTGGAATTGTAAAATCGATCCCCTCGCTTCTCCACAAAACTTCCGGTATGGAAATGGCAGGAGAGTTCCCTGGCCAAGGCTCGAAGGAGGGTGAGGGTCGGACCCTCCTGAGTCTCGGCCTCGCTCCGATAGCGATCAAAACTCATAAATCCGATGTTCCAGAGCTCGGGCAGGAGGATCAGATCTGCTCCACGACATTGGCGGATCATCTGGGAAGCGTGTTCCAATGCCTTCTCTTTGGATTCCTCGACTACTTTCAGCTGAATGGATGCGATGCGCATAAATATTTGCCTCACCTATAGCGATTTCACAAAATTGAGAGGGACGACCGAGTACAAGACCGATAGTCGATCCCGTGATACGGGGTCTTCGAGTTGCACTTCAAACTTCTCGCCGAAGATCAGTTCGCCTCCAAGAAGCCCGATCGTACCGGAGTAGATCAGCACATGATCTAATTCTCCTTGGACCCTGGAACGGACGAAGGAGATGAGTTCTTTTGGGGGGAGGATGGAGCGGAGCGGTGCTTCCTGGTAAAGAGAGCGCTTCCCGCCCCGGGTGACCCAGCTTCTAAGCGCGATTTCATCCCAGTGGGGAAGGACGTCATCGAAGGACCAAAGTTCCTTCGAGATCACATTCGGGCAGATGTTCTTTGACCAGGCGATGTCAAACATTTCCAGTTTTCTGTCCGTATGGTCACTGCCTACCCCCACATAAATTTGCTTCTCATTTTCCATGAGGAGAACGAATTCAGCCTCTCCAGAAGTTTCTTCTCCAAAGACTTCGATCGAAGAGGCTTGAGTCAGGGCGCGTCGAGAAACCGGATAGAGGCTGGGTGTTGAAGAAGGTCCTGGAATGCCTTTTTTTGCAAGCTCCTCAATGTGGCGCCTTACCTCTTCTTGATTTCTTCCCACGTAGCCTCCATTGACCATTCTCTTAACTTGAAATTCCAATGGGAGACGATCCGTCCCCTTCTTTAACATGAAGCGGAATGTGGATGGATCTCTCGCGATGTGGGGATCAACATATCTCATCTCAAACGTGATGCACGCTTCTGGAGCTCGAAAAGGTCCGTGGATCATTCCAGGAGGTCTACAGGCATAACATCCCTTTTGATAGGTTTGATTCACCTTGACATCGACCAGATATCCTTCCAAGATGTAAATCTCCTCCCAGAAAGGATGGCATAATACCACATTGCCTTCATATCCCTTGGGAAACTGGAGGAGACGGGTGATATCCCCGGTCTCCGGATCGATGCTGAGAATTTTTTCGGTCAATCCACCGAGGTCGCCCTCTACGGCGTGCCACTCGAAGGCCGTTTGACTATCTGTGAATTCAATCTCTTTCTTTGCCATATTAGACTCACATCAATACAGATGAAATAGCCTGGGCACGATGAGCGTGATCCATGGAACATACATGATGACGATGAGGCTCAGAAACATGACCAGGATGTAGGGGAGGAGAGGTTTCGTCACGGCGGAGAGAGAAACCTTACTTATCCCGCAGATGACAATCAGACAGAGGCCCACAGGGGGGAGAACGATTCCTATCCCCTCAGCCGCCACCATGACCAGTGTAAAATGCAAAGGATCGAGGCCGAGTTTCAATGCAATCGGAAGAAGAATGGGGTAGAGAATAATAATCGCCGGAAGCCCGTCGAGGACAGCGCTCCCGATCAAGATGACAATACTGGCAAGCAGGAGGAAAAGCCACGGTTCTCCGATATTGAGCATAAACCGGGTGATCGCCTGTGGAACCTGCTGATTTGCCATGATCCATGAAAAGATCGAAGCCGTGCCGATCAAGATCAAGATCACTCCCGTGACCACTCCGGTGTTCACCAGCATCTTTCCGACATCTGAATAAGCGACTTCTTTATAGATGAAGACAGAGACGATAAATCCGTACAAGACCGCCAATACGGCAGCCTCTGTCGCCGTCGTGACGCCACCGAGGATTCCGCCGAAGATGATGACGGGCATTCCAAGGGGGATGAGAGCTTCTTTAAAGGCATGCCATACGCGGAGAGAAGAAAAGGCATGGCGGTCTCCGGGGATTTTACCTTTTCTCGCCTGAAGGTATATCCAGACGCAGATGGCAAGGGCCATGACCGCTGCGGGTAAGAATCCTGCAGCGAAGAGAGCCCCAATCGAAATCTGTCCCATTCCACCGAGGACGACCATCGCCATGCAAGGGGGGACGAGGATTCCCATCCCCGTGGCCGCAGCGACGATCGAGGTTGAATCCTTTGCGTCGTAACCCGTTTTCCCCATGGTCGGGATCAGGATCGATCCCATCGCAGACGCATCGGCAATCGAGGAGCCGGAAATTCCGGAAAAGATCATCTCTGAGACCACCGCTCCCATGCCAAGGGACCCCCGTATCGGTCCGACAATGGAGAGAGCCAAATCAACAATGCGGCGAGAGATGCCCCCTGTCTCCATCAAGAATCCCGCAAAGACGAAGAGCGGGACCGCCACGAGGGGGAAGAAGTCAACCCCCGTGTACATCCTCTGGACAATCAATATGAGCGGAATATCGCTCCTGAGGAGGAAGGCGAGTGAGGCAAGTCCTAAGGCAAAGGCGATCGGAATACCCGCAAGAAATGCGATGAGGAGGATAATGCCTAGAACTCCCATCTGTGACGATCCTCCCTAAACCTGATGGCCGACCGGTTTTTTACCCAAAACGATTGAAATTCCGTTTTTCAGGACGTAGTAGAGCATGATGAGCCCGCTTCCCGGAATGGCTGCGTAAGAATAGCTGATGGGTATATTGAGATAGGTTGTGGTCTGTCCGTATGAATCATGAACAAAGAGGATTCCTTCCTTGACGACGAAGACGAGGAAGAGGGTTGTGCCCAGGAAGATGGCAAAGTCGAAAAACTTGCGAAGAGTTTCCGGGGCTCGCTTGAGGAGAAAATCGATGTTCAGGTGCTCCATCCGTTTCATCCCCACGGCTGCCCCGAGGAAGATGGTGTAGACAAAGGAGAACGTTACAATTTCCTCAAGGGGAGGGAATGAAGCCTTGAGGGCGTAACGGAGAAGCACCTGAAGAAAAACGGCGATGCAGAGAATCACCACACAACTTGCCAGAATCACTTCCCAGAAAAGGGAGAAAAATCTCCTCATCCGCTCAGAACCCCTTCGATTCCTTTTGTTCTTCTCAACTATTTCACATCTCGTATCTTGCCGACCAGAGCCGGCGGCACCGCGTTCGACATGGCCTCATAGACCGGCAAAGTCGCCTTCCGGAAGGCCGCCGCGTCTGGTTTTTCTGTAACGATCATCCCTTTGGATTTCAGGAACGCGAGATCATCTTTTTCTTTATCCGCCACCGTCTTTCTCTGAAATTGCTTTGATTCATCCACGGACTTCTGAAGAATCTGTTTCTGCTGTTCGGTCAGGCTGTTCCAGAGTTTCGGGCTGATCATGACTGCTCCAGGAGTGTAGGTGTGAAAGGTCAGGGAGAGGTACTTCTGAACTTCGAAGTAATTCATCGAGCGTATCGTCGGGATCGGATTTTCCTGTCCATCAACGACTCCCTGTTGAAGGGCCGAGTAAAGCTCGGTAAAAGCGATGGGCGTCCCGATCGCACCCAATGACTTCATCATCTCGACGTAGACCTTGGATTGCTGAACCCGAATCTTGAGTCCCTGCATGTCTTTTGGAGTGACGATCGGTCGTTTGTTATTCGTCATGTTGCGAAACCCAACCTCCCAGTATCCAAGAATCTTAATTCCTTTTTTTTCGGCTAAAGCATTCAGCTCTGCCCCGACAGGACCGTCGAGCACTTTATAGGCATGGGCCCGATCCCGGAAGATAAAGGGCATCTCAATGACCTGGAACTCGGGGACCCAGAGGGGAAGAATACTTCCCGCAGCCGAGACAGCCATATCCACTGTTCCGAGCTTCGTCCCCTCGGCAAGGTCGCGTTCACCTCCGAGTTGAGCATCCGAGAAGACCTCGACCTTCATCTGCCCGCCACTATTTTTCTCAACCGCTTCCGCCAACTTTGTCGCCCCGATATGGTACTGGTGCACCTTTGTTCCGGAATGGCCGAACTTAATGATGAGAGGGGCAGCCTCTGAAGAGGACCCAATCCCAGAAAAAATGATGATGAGGCATAACAAGAATCCTAATCGTGACATAGTCATTTCCTCCTTCTTTGGTTTCATCAAACACCATTTAGTTTTTCGTTTGCTTTATAACACGTGGATGTTGTCTTCGCAATAACGATTGGGAAACTTGCCCACCCCAGTTTTTTCGTTTGCCCATAACCGGGTAGATCCCCTCCGAGGCTTCATCAGGCCCGCGTTGAGGGCAAACAGGGTTGAAACCATGCAAGGTCTTGAAACCTGTTTTATCCTTGAGACCTATGGAGTCAAGCCCTAAAAGGTTGGGCCGATGAAGCCTCTTCAGGGACCTACCCGGTCGGGCAATAACGAAACACATCCTTCCTCTGCGTCAACGACTTTTCTGAAAACTTTCCTCAGAAAACTGGGGGTGGGCAAGCGATTGGAAAACTCTGTTGCGATCGAATCATGGTAAGGACGATCCTGTTTATTCTATAAAATTTTCTCTGGACAAACGACTCATTTCAGGGATAATTAGTGTTAAGAACGACGGGATGAGAAACAAGCCTTGAGAATTAAGACGCTCTTACTGATTACCGTTATATTCCTGCTGGGATCGTCAGCTGATGGTGTTGAGCCAAAGCCGGTGAACAGCTCAGGGAACGG
>Ga0315282_10011352_pt1 | contig 13818 bp, 13 predicted proteins | sample YL17G07_20_MG_FD_203693 | JGI IMG/M metagenome (GOLD analysis project Ga0315282, IMG submission 203693) | Sediment microbial communities from Yellowstone Lake, YNP, Wyoming, USA - YL17G07_20 | ecosystem: Environmental > Aquatic > Freshwater > Lake > Sediment | place: USA: Wyoming | collected... | reverse complement strand
GTTATGCTTCTCGCTTGTCTGGATATGCTCAGGGCACGCGCCTATTCGCCGACTGTTGCGGCATTATGGCTTCGCATCCAGACCTTCCTCAATCGCGCTAACGTCCATCGCGTGGGACAGCGCTTTCACGAGGAATCCTTTCTAGGCCTGATCGTAATACGGGTGCTTATTCTTCAATACGGCGTAGCAGCACAGGAGTAGTTTTCTTGCTGCGGCTACGGTTGCTACTTGTCTTCCTCTTCGTTCAGCTATTCTATGATATGCTTTCGTGATCGCAGTATCATATTTGTGAACATGCGTCATAGCGGCTTCCACCATTACCCATCGTAGCCATCGACTTCCTTCCTTGGTTATGCTTCCATGTCGAACGGTGCCTCCGGAAGCATGTGTAGACGGAACGAGACCACCGTAGTTGCATAGCCTGTCGCCGTCGCTGAACCTGTTAATGTCGCCGATCTCGCTCTTCACCAGAAGCGCAGTATAGTATCCTACGCCTAGAATCGTCATCAACAGCTTGATGTCTTCATCGTCTTCAGCCAGCTCTCTGAGATGCTTAGAGACCCGTTTGATCTCATCATCTAGCGGCTTGATGACTGTGAGATATGATTCCACAGGCTCCAAGCTGAGACTATGAAGCCATTCTACTCCTTTCTCAGCAAATAGACCATGGTCTGACGGTGGCTTGATTCCTTCATAGGTGAGGATACTTTTGATCTTGACGCGTAGTCTTACACGTTCTCTTACCATGAAGGCTCTTCGCCTAATCTTCTCCTGCAGGATAGCTGTCTCCGGATCGGGAATGTAGGCGGATGGTAACGCATCCAACCGTACCAGCTCTGCTATCGCTTTGGAGTCTGCGCGGTCGCTTTTGATCTTGGCTTCGGCTATCATCTTGGTCTTGACAGGATTAGCAAGCACCGTATCTATCCCATTGTCTTCAAGCATATCATGAATTCTCATCCACATGTTGCCAGTCGATTCAACTACAGCCCTTGCGTCGCCGTACCGCTTCACACGCATTATCAGACTCTCGATTCCGGCGCTATCATTGCTGAAAGATAACTCACTCAGTATCGCTCCATGCGTATCCTTAATTGATGCTCTGCAAATCTTCTTCCCCACATCTACTTCTACACTATTCATTCCATATTCTTCTCACAGTTGGCTTGCAGGTGGCAAACACCCGTACGCCTTCACAAGGCATTTGGAGAGCCACTCAGGATCCAGCTCAGTCACACCATCACCTTCAAAGGGTAGTAGGGTAACGAGCCTAGCCCAACAAGCAACCTAAGACGAACACAGGAAAAGAGATTTTCATCTCGTCACACCAAATACACATGCAAAAGCTAAAACTGCAATAGGCTCGCGCGCACTGTGTAAGCAATTGCGAAGGATTTGAGCGCAAGCGCTGACGCTGATCTAGTGCTTGTCGGGCTTGGGAAACGTGATCTTGCTGTGCCTTAGGCCGAGGTCTATGCACATCTCAGCGATCCGCACAGCCACCTTTGCCGGATTCACGAATGGCACCCCAAGCTCAGCCTCCAACCTCTTGTCCATATCCACGAACGCCATGCTCATGCAGCCGTAGGTGAATGCGTCCGCTCCTTCTTTCGCCATAGCCGCCTTCGCCTCTCGCAGAGTAGCCTTGAAGATGCCTTCAGGATCCCGGCGGACGTCGCGCACTCCCATTCCTATGGAGCGGGTTGAGACCCATCGCCCCAACCCGTGCGGCTGCTCATGTTCAAGAAGCATCTTCACAGGCCCGGGCCTGCCTGTGGTCAGAAGCGTGAACTTGTGGCAGACAAGTGAGCAGACGTGCCTTGCAGCTGTGCCCGGCCCTATCACAGGTATCGAGACAGCTTCACGAACCGCGAACAAACCAGGGTCCCCACCACAAGCAAGGACAGCTGCATCATATCCCTCCTCCTCTGCTTCCACAACCACCTTAACATCCTCAGCAAATGAAGACGCAAGCCCATATTCCGATTCAATCGCGATGAATTCTCCTGTGCCCTTGTATTCGCCCTTCCTCGATTCGATCGAGCCCTTGCCTCCATACATGTCCAACTGCGTTCCGGGTGAGGCTGCGGCCTGAAGGATCGCCTGCCTCCTCTTCATCTCAGGAGGTAGCGGCCCGTAACCTCCGGCTATGAAAGCTATCTTTCTCATACGCCTGTCCCACATTCCCCCATGGCCCAAGTAGTAGAAAACAGCTTTGGTTCGCGGAGGACTGGAGCAATGCTCAGTCTTTTATTCGCCTAGGAGTATTCTGGAACGATGAGAAATGGGACGAAACAAGAAATATGACGGGTACAAGGCGTTTCAATATCTGAAGCCGGGCTTCGACTACAAGGAGTTCAAGCTCTGCAAAGAGTTCAACAGAGTTCCACCATACTTTGTGCCGCTGTCTAAGAACGAGGAGGATCGCTTCGAGGATTTCGTAGAGAAGAATATTCTGATCTCGCTTCATGAGCATCCTGTGCTCTGGCCTGAGGACATGAGCGAAGCCATGGAGTTCCAGCACATGGGCCGAGACTTCATGGCGTATGAGGCGCTCAGCGTCAGCGGCCTCGACTGCGTCTTCGACAACCTCATGGACGGAACGGCCTTCATCACAAGCTACATGGGCTGGAAATGGAACGACATCATCCACGACCTGGGAGTACGCCTCAGCGACATCCACCACCAGCGAATGGCGGTTCCCTGCCTACGCGTCGAAGACATCAAGAACGCCCACGAGAACGGCAAGATCGCCTTGGTGCTCTGCGTCGAATCAGCCACGCCGGTCGAGAACGAGTTGGACAGGATTGATGTTCTGTACGGGTTGGGCGTTAGAAGCATGGGCATATGCTACAGTGAATCTAATATGCTTGGAGGAGGCATGAGCGAAACCGACCGGAAAGGCGGACTGACGGACTTCGGCTACGACGCCGTGAAGCGCATGAACAAGTTAGGTATGCTCATAGACGTAGGCCACACGAACGACAAGACGGCGCTGGACACGATTGAGGCCAGTGACAAGCCTATCTACAACAGCCACAGCGGCCCAGCCGCCATCGCCCTAGGCCACGTAACAGGCGACGAGGTCCTGCACGCCTTAGCCGAGAAGAACGGCATGATTGGTGTAGGCGGCGCTGGAAGAGGCCTCAGCACGGAGAAGAAACCTGTCGGCAGCATCGAGAGCTACATGGAATGCGTCGAATACTGCATAAAGCTCATGGGCATCGACCACGTCGGTTGCGGGCCAGACACTCTATACGGCGCACATCAAGCCCTCTACAAGTATTGGTACTCGTACCCCCTCGGCCACCACGCAAGGCCTGGACACAGGGAACGGGAAACAAGGCTTGTGCCGCCCGGTGTGGAGGATCCGGGATACGTCAAGGGCTTGGAGAACCCCAACGAGTTCGTCAACGTAGTGCGCTGGATGATCAAACACGGCTATTCAGGCCCAGAGATCGCGAAAGTTGTGGGGCAGAACGCCATCAAAATGCTTGAAGAAACGTGGTAGCCCCACCTCCACCTAACAGTTGCAGTATTGCAGCTCTATTTTCCGTCGACGTTCATTCCACGCCGCGGCGGATACTTCAACTCATGCCGAAGGTGAGACCAGTCCCTGTTCAGCTAGTCCACAGCCCGAGATCACTTGCTGGACGCCTCTCTTGGAAAGAGAGGTTTATGCGAAGCGAACCTTGACACAAGCTCCTTCTGCTTCGCGTGGCTCATGGGCTCGAAGCGCTCTGCCGCGTCAAGCATCATGGTCGCCAGTCTGATGAACTTGCGGCCGTCGCCACATTCTGAGAAAGGGTGAACCACAGTGCCTCGTCGATCTCTTTCGCTGTGTATGGAAAGGTTGATACCAAGTGTTGTAGGGCTTCTTTTCTCAGGCCAAGGCCCTTTGGCAATGGCCTTCATGGCTATGACGCCCATGTTCCTTTCTCTTGCCAGTTTGAGAGCGGGCTCGTAGTCGTTCAGTGGTTGCCTGTTCGCTCTGAGAACGCAGTTGACAGGGAGTAGGACCGTGTCGAAGTTGAATCTTTTCAGAGCCCTCATGACGTTGACGGGGTTGTGGCTGGTTATCCCCACATGCTTGACAAGGTTCTGCCTCTTCGCATCCAAAACCGCCTGCATCGCACCGTCCGGCCCGAGCGCTCAAGAGAAAGGCTTGCCCGTTATTGGTTCCAGGTGTCTTCGCAGGTTTTTCTGGCATCTTTTTGGCGACAACTCAGGACGCCGCGTTCTCTTGGCAGACGTCCGAGAACGTGTCTGTGAATTGGCTTCCCTACGCACTTGCTTTTGTGGCAGCGGTCTCATGGGCGCTTTACTCAAATCTGAGTCGTCGGTTGGCAGAGGAAACTGAAGGAGGAGGTGTACCCGTTTTCTTGATTGCTGCGGGACTAGCCTTAGCTGGCCTGAGAATGTTCTCCTCTGAGCGATCGGGTTGGACAGTCAAGTCGTTGCTGGAGCTCTTGTACATGAGCATTTTTCCTGCTATGTTTGGTTACACATTCTGGGATGAAGCGATGCGAAAAGGCAGAATCGTTCTCGTTGCCTCGCTTTAATACTTCACTCCATTGCTCTCAATGATCATCGCAGTTCTTTGTCTCGGAGTCGGGACAGGCTGGAACCTATGGCGGGATCTGTGCTTGTAGTCATTGGTGCAGCGATATGCAAGTTGTCAGTCGAAGAGGGTCCTCGGCAGTAGCAGGATTCTGTAGGACGTGCTCCAATCAGTAGGCGAAGAGCAAGTCGCCAAATGAGCATGAAAGTGAATACTGTTGGCCGAACCCACATTCTACTCTTTGACTCTATTCAGTTCGATCAATGCACCTGCCACCCAGGTGGGCGGCGGTGCGCTGTACATCTCCGTGGTATCCGTATATGTCAAATCGAGAATACGTCCTTCCAGCGGGCCCAAGAGATAACGAACTACCTGACCAGCATCACGACCATCACTCTTGGCGCTAACGCAGTGTTGATTGAATCCCCAGTAGTCGCCTTTGCGCAGCAGCTCCAATCCTTCATTGATGCGTCTCCTCGCAAGTCCAAGGCCACCTCTCTCAGGGTAGAGTGCCGTGTCAGGCGGATCTCCATATCCAATACCATGATGAAAAGGATCAGCAGTGGAGACAACGACGGCATCTTTCGATATCTCCTGCAACTCTCTAATCCTTGGCAAGATCTCTGGTTTGCCCCCTGCCAAGTATGGGTAACGGATGATCAGCTCTGGTACCTTGATGCCGCGTCGTCTGATTTCTTCATCCCAAAGGAATATGAAGTTCGAAAGCGAGAACTCGTTCTTCCAATTGTCTTGCCCACCCAGCCCTGGCCCCTGAATACCGCAATACTTCTCTTTGGTTACATCCGCACCATTCGCCACACGCACCCGAGCCTCTTGCAATTCAGGGGTCAACGCATGCAACACGCCGATCACCAAAAAGCGACCAGCGCCAGAGTCGAGACAAGCATGCACAGCAGCGGCTATCTGATGGCCACACTCCTTCAATCCTGCATGAGGAAAAATCACCGACCCCCCTGCCTTGAGTGTCGAACCTAGCTTCCATCGCCGGCCTCGATTCAGTATGTCGTCAATACCTTTCTGTCCTAGACGACGACGTTCCTCCGCAATAGATTCTCTCATGTATTGGTCTACGGGCTTTGCCCCGGTTGATGTTGTACTCTTCGCCATTATGGCTCTGCCTCTCGGAAGAGAAGATAAAAGCATTCAGATTGAAACGGTTGATTAGATGCTGAGATTGAAAGAAGGGAGATTGGGGCTAGCCGAGGCCTAGCCAAGTGAAGAGCAGGTACTGTGCTCTCTGTATGAAGATGGTCAGCCTAGTCATCACTGTTCCGCCGTAAGCTGCGCCGAAAGCCGCCATCATCCCGTACCTGCCGATCTTCGCCAGTACGCCAACAGTACCCTTGTGCTCCATCGAGAACAGGAAGTACGACACGGTGCATACGACTATCACTAGCGACAGTAAGGTGTTGACGAGATCGAGAGGTTGAAGCTTGGCGACTGGCACGATAGATGCTTTGACCTGGTCTATGAGTTGCGCGAACAGGTATCCTCTCACGGTTAGACCTGTTGCAGTACCGACTAGGACTGCGATCGAAAGGTTGCTCAGCCACGTCGTTCTCTTGGAGAACTTCGTGAAGATCAGCACGCCCAGTACTAGGCTGATGCCGGCTACAAGCAGCCCTTGGCCCTTGAAGAAAGGAGCGACTGACTGATCGTATACATAGTTCCAAGTCACAATGAAGAGGTATCCAGAGCTCAATCCGACCAGCACGTGTTCAGCGATCCTGTATAGCGGGTTGTCCTTGAAGATGATTGTGTAGGCAAATATTGTTAGGAGCGCTGCAATCCAGACGGACGGATCCATTGATATTGCCATATTCTCACTTTCCCTTTGGTTGATATTTCTTCACGAGAAACACGATGTTTCCGAAGACTATGAAGACTATGGTGACCAAGTGCCCTGCGGAAAGCGCATCCATGCTGCTCACGGCTGAAGAAGGAGCCCCTATTATGAGTTCAAGCTCGGCTGCGCCTCTTAGTCCCTGAAGCATTCCCTTGATTTGGCCGGAATTGTAGTACGGTATGTAGGTTGGAGCTGCAACTCCCAGAGCTCCGGCGATCAGAGGCATATTGTATGGGCTTACCCATTGCCTCAAATATTCCTCTACACCAGGCGTTCCGGCGGTGATGCATATTGCCAAGCTGAAGTCCTTGGCGTCTTTCACATTCTTAAGGACCGGGATGTCGGTGACCGGAGTGCCGAAGTAGTCGTTCTTGGCCGTATTCTTTAAGTCCTTCGCTAGTGCGGCCGCTGCCGTCTCACCACCTACGAGATAAGGCAGCAGGACGAAGTCCTCGCCGTACCGCTTGCCAGATGAGTCAATCACAGTCTTCAATTTGTCCAAGTATATTCGCGCCACAGCTGGGCCTCCACTCCAGAGCGACGCCAGCACGAATCTCTGGTTGCTCTTGATGAGCAGCCTCATTGTGGCTTCAAGCATCGGACCGTTCTCAGGCAAAGCACCGGCGTCAAACTCTATGCCCACGAGCACAAGGCTTCCACGCGGCAAAGAGGCTATGGCATCGTGGTATCTCCTTGTCGGAGTAGTCACAGGCACAGGCAACCCTATTGGGTTCAGAAGCACCGCCACGACAGCGATGATAAGCACAAAATAGATTACTCTTCGGTCCACGTTCTCTAGCTTGGAGATCAATCCACTCATCGCTAAGTCCTCCCAAGAATGCCTCGTTCTCTTCCTATCAGTACTCTGAGGCTCATTGCGATGGCACCTATTGCTGAACCTATGATGAATCCGCGGAATGCTGCACCGTTGGGAACGTCCATTATCCATCTACCGATCAATGGAAAACCCCCCCATAAGGCCGCGCCAACAGGAGCATTCATCAACATCACGAATACCGCTGCCACGGCGAGAATGAGCCCCTCGACCGACTTTATCTTGAACGCTCTGAAGGCTGCTGAGGCTATGTAGAAGGCCAGAACAGAGTAGATCGTTGTGTCCAATGCCACAAGCGGATACTGGTAGAACCACATGAAGTATGGGTGCGTTCCTATTTTGCCGATCAGACCTACGCCGATCATTGCTAAGACCAAAGCTAAGAGCAGAACGCTGTACATCCACTGACCTTGCGTTCTCTTGGACAAGTGTTTAACATGCACTATCGCTAAGGTCAAGATTCCAAGAATTGTGGCATAGCCTGCAATTACTGAGGCAATTAACGAGAGGTTGCCCAGAATGTCGCCCAAGTATATTTCAGGCGCTTGGATGAAGTATCCAATTATCATTACAACGCCTGTGACACACACGATTACCACTGGCAGATCTCTTTTCAGGAAAGGTAATGACATCTTCTTTCACCTCAAACCTTCATGATTGAGAGGAAGTCCACTCCGAGGTTCTGAAGAATGAAGCCTCCAACCAACATAGCTATCACGATGATCTTCAGCAAGTCCTGTCCGGTGATTGAGCCGAGAAGCGTCGCATCCTGTGAAACGATTGCGCCGGCAACAAAGATCTCCTCACCTATGAGGGTGTAGTCGCACGCCGCAACGAAGAACGCTATCTGATGTGTCATTGCTGTCCCCGCTATCTGTATAGCTCCCTGAACGAATCCCTGCTCTGAGATCGCCAATGCTTCAAAGTAGAATCCGCCAATCATGATGTTTGACGCTGGCTTGATCCGTTCGAACAATCCCAATACGCCGGAGGCATATGGTGCATTGGACAACGCTATTGGGAAGTACAGGACGTGAGTCTCTGTTGAGACTGCGTCAGCTCGACCTTCGCTAGCGTACGATTCTCTTACGACTGATTCAACTACTGGGATTAGTTCACCGTAGGCCACCGTGACATACAGCGGGACCTTGTATTTCGCGGTCAGCTTCGAAACGTGGCTCAGAACGCTGAGGCCGGCGAAGGTCTGCGCCGCATAGCCTACGACCCCACCTGAGAAACCGACTGTTCCCGGCGTATAGTGCACTGGACGGTTCGTTTCGGCAGCTTTCCCGATGCTCTCCGGTATAGCTTGGAGGCCGGCCAAGCTTCTCATCTTGCTGACTTTTCCTTTCATAGCTCTCCTCATGAACAAGTAGAAGACTGCGAAGGAGAACAACATGAATATGAGTCCGAAGACCCTCCCTTGAATAAGCTGCATTGTTTCACCCTGCGCGCGCGAATCATGGCTATTGGCACAGTTTTTTATTTAAGCATTGGCGTGCGACCGAGCCAGTGTGGTATCCCAATATTATTTCGCTTCCCGGATTGTTTGGGTGATTTCTTTTCTGTCTTGGGGTAGTTTCCGGTGGAAAGCTTGAATGGGTGTTTCTAGGTTCTCCCAGTCGAGGCTCATGTGTGGCTTGATCGTGTTATGCCAGTGGACGTATTCAGGGATTGTGGCTATTTGAGCTCGATGGATCATCTTGTCTTCTAGGACTCCGTAGAACCGTTCCAGTTTGCCGTTGGTCTGGGGATGGTTGACGCGGCAGAGGATATGCTTGATTTCACGGCCGGCCGTGTGAAGAGTTGGGCAGACCCATCATGACTTCTTTTCGCGCGCTCTCTTGGTCACTTCGGCTCTTCGTCGCCGAGTCCTTGACGACGAAGAAACCCATGGACGACATTGTTCCAGCCGATCGGGTTCTCGCGTGCAGCTCCGTGATGGGTGTTTCGCATGATGTAGAACTCGCTTCCAGGAATCATTCGATGCCACTCGTAGGACAATGTGATTGTGTCCTGTGACTCGTTGCCTCCGACAAGCACTAGAACAGGCATCGGTAGCTTTGCCATTTCTTCGCGCCTGGGTCGCGTATCCCAATCACGGATTGCGCGAAGCGCTTTGATCGAGTCTTCCTTTGTGTTTCCAATTCCTCCCTTTAGAGTGGCAAGGTAGTGTCCGAATTCGGACTCTTCCCAACCTGGCCTTTGCGTTGGTGGGCCACTCTCTTCCCAAGGGAACGTTTTTGGCTGATTGACAATGACGGGTCTACCTGCTTCGACATCCGCGATCTGTTCATCAATCCAGCGTTTCGAGTCCTCATCAAAATGTGGTACAGTGTGACCAATGATGAGTGCGAGTGCTCGATCGGGATAGTCGAGGCCGAATTGACAGGAAATGACGCCGCCTAGAGAGGCTCCTGCGATGATGGCCCGATCGACCTTAAGTGCGTCGAGAAGCCCACGAAGATCAGCTGCGAAGTCGCTGATAGTCCATTCACCTGGTGGGGAAGATGAGCGGCCGGTTCCGCGTCGATCAAATGCTATGACTCGATAGAACTGCGAGAAGTATGGTGCTTGAAAGACCATCCAGGGCAAATGGTTGTGGCCCTGAAAGATGATCGGCAAACCTTCTCCCGCTTCCTCATAGTAAAGCTCTACTCCATTTGCGCGAACTCTGGGCACGTGATCACCTTGGTTGCTTCTAGGGAGACGCGAGGTCAGAAGACGCTTTTAAGACATTTGTCCATTAGATCTCATGAGAATCATTCTCGCATGTCATGAAGCAGTACGATGCGTAGAAGACAGCATTTGGCTGCTTGAGAGATGCTTGAAGGACGTTGCGTCTCCGCACAAATGGATCTATCCTTTCTTCTTAGAGCAGGAAGCCAGAGAAGGAAGCAAATCAAAGCTATGATAGCGCGTCTATGTGACGATATGCGAAACGTGTAGATTTTGGTTAGACTGATGCTTGGTTGTGGCCGGAGTCGAAACCTTACTGCCCCGTATGAGGGCGGCTATGTGACTGACTCCTCAGGTTGAGCGGAGATCCAAGTACTCGCAGGTGCAGAGTGAATGGCTGAGTTCCGCTGCAACAGGCCACAACCAAGAGAGATGAATAATGATCTACGCAGGAATAGACGTACACAGCAAGGGATGTACAGCAACACTGAAACAGGAATCAGGAAGCATCATTCAGCAATCAACCTTCGATAACACGCCTTCAGGAATCAACAGCCTCATAACCACACTCAACACTATGGGTGAATCCAAAACCGTAGTCGAATCTACAGGAAACTACTGGATCAGAATCCACGACATGCTCGAAGACAATGGAATAGACACCATCCCTAGCCAACCCCGTCAAAACCAAGATCATCGCCAAAGCGAAACTCAAGAGCGATAAGGCAGACTCCAACATACTCTGCGACCTCCTCAGAGCCGACCTGGTCTACGAGAGCTACGTACCAGACAAGGAACATAGAATGCTACGCCAACTCGTCAGAGGACGCCTAGAACTAGTCCAGACGCGAACCACACTGAAGAACCGAATCCACAGCATCCTAGCCAAATACAATCATACCTCTCCATGCCAGAAACTGTTCTCGAACCAAGGCTTAGAGTGGCTCAAAACCATAGAGTTAACCCCGGTAGACAGGCTACTCCTAGACGCAAACCTACAGACCCTAGCCACACTGAACAACCAGATAGAGCAGGTCACCAAGCACATAGCGAAACATTCAATCGAAGACCCACGTGTAACACTCCTAATGACCATACCCGGAATAAACTACTACACGACTCTAACGATCGTCTCAGAGATAGTTGACGTCAATCGTTTCGCAACCAAATGGAAACTAGTCGCCTACGCTGGACTCTGCCCCATCCAACGCGATTCAGGATCAAAACATTGGAGAGGAGGCATCACTAGGGAAGGCTCACGCTGGCTCCGAAACGCCCTCGTTGAAGCAGCCAACACCGCTAGGCTCCATGATCAGCGTCTCGGAGCCTACTATGAGAGAATAGCCAAGAGACGTGGACCCCAGAAAGCCCAAGTCGCCACAGCCAAGGAAATGCTCTGCATAATCTGGCACATGCTCCGAAACAACGAACCATACCGCACCATGAACCCCCAACTCGTCGAAGAAAAATAAGCGACTGGAGCGGAGAGCCTCTATGGCTTAGTCGCAGCATCCGTTCAGCTTGGCCACAGTCAGCATAGGCCTGACCACTCGTTTCGCATGGCTGAAGGTCTCTTTTCTTTCTTATGCTCCTCGCTTAGGTCTCTAGGGCATGCGTCTATTCGCCTACGTGTGAGGCACTATGGATTCGCATCCAGGCCCCTCAATCGCGCTAACGCCTACCGGTTGAGGCAGCGCTTTCACTTCATCTTCTCTCCATCTTCATGACTGCTAGTTGTGATGAGAAGTATGCTGTGCCCGCTAGTATCGCACACTATTGGTCCTTCCGATCGAAGTAGATGGATTTGCCTTTAGCAGAGACGGGAATGCCCATGACCACGCTGGATTTCTTCGTGAGCCCGAGTCTGATAGCGGCCGTTCCGATTCTGTACATGATCCTGTTGTCTGCGTTGTGATCCATGGCCATCTTTGCGGCTGAGCCTAACGCCACGCCCAAATCTATGGATTTGAAGACGCAGTTAGGACTGGTAAAATCCAGCCCTCGGTGACGCGTAGCTTCCTCAAACTCTTTGCAGGTTTTGAAGCCGCATCCTCCGCAGTTTAAGCCGAAGCTTTTCGTTCCCTCAACACCGATCAAGACGACGACTGCGGAGTCCCGAACGTTTTTGCTGTCTCGCGAGAACCCTTTCAACTCTCTCTCTGCGGCCATCTTCTCCATTTCATCTGCAATCCGGTCCTTTTCCTCTCCGAAAACTAGCAAGGTTTCCACGTCGTCTCGCCCGCCAGATTTTGGAGCGGTCCTGGCGGAAATCATCATCAGTTTAGCAACATTCAGTAGTCCTTCCAATTCTGAGCTACTACTGTCGATAACAGGCATGCGACCAATCTCCTCTAGGTTTCAGAGCAGAAAGTAGCTAGGCTGTGCTTATCAAGTTAAGGATCATGATGGCTCAAGTAGAATACAGTGAGTCACTCGGTGGCTTTTCGGGTCGATGATGTGTTTCTGAGGAAAAGAAATGTGAGTTCTCCCTCTAGAACCTTCGCGCTCTCTTGGTTTGTGCAGGTGGCGTGGAAGACCACGACGCCTCTATCCGGTTTGCCGGTTTCCTTCTTCGATTCGACCACAACCTTGCTTTCGATGGTGTCTCCGGGGAATACTGGAAGAAGAAAGCGCAGTTTGTCTATGCCCGTGAGGGCGACGATGTTGTCGAAGAGTCCGAGCTGATAGAGCGAACCAAACATCAAGCCAGCGGTTAGAATGCCTGGCGCAACCCTGTCTCGCATTTTCGCGGAAACTGCGTAATCCTTGCTGAGGAATAGTGGGTTCACTGCACCAGTCATGGTGGCGAAAATGTCGATGTCAGTAGTGGTAACGATTCTCTTTCTCGTGGTTAGAATTTGGCCTTCTTTCAGATCTTCGAAATACATGGTGGCGAGGTGTTCTATGGTGGCATTATATGCTTTGTGTCAGGGCCTGCACTGCAGTGGTCCGAGAGCTTTGGCTATATTGCACCGTTCTCTCGAAGCGTCGCTATCTGATTGTCGGAGAATCCTAGCGTTTTCAGGAGTTCATTTGTGTGTTCGCCCAGTAGTGGTGGGTGGTGTCTGATGTGGAAGTCGGCGTCTGAGAATCTCATTGCAGATCCTATCTGTTTGACCTTGCCTAAAGTGGGATGATCTATTTCGCTCAGCATCTTTCGGTGTACTATTGCTGGGTCTGAGAACAGTTCCTGCATATCGTTTACTGGTCCAGCGGGCACATCTGACTTCAATAGGGTTTGAAGCCATTCGTCTCTCGTCTTTGATTTGAAGATCTCCTCAAGAATGGGAATCAGCCTGTCCCTATTCTCGACGCGCTTGACGTTTGTAGAGAACTCTTCTTTTTTCAGGTCCTCGCAGTTCAGTGAAGCGACTAGCCTCTGCCATGTGGGCTCATTGCCGCAGCAGACGGTGATGTATTTTCCTTCTTTCGTCTCGAAGCATTGGTAAGGAACTATTGAGAAGTGAGCGGAGCCTGTCTTCGGAGGGGTCTTACCGGTCATGAAGTAGTAGTGGGCCGCGTAGCTCATCCATGACGCGGCGCTGTCAAGTAGCGTCGTTTCAACATACTGTCCTTTGCCCGTTCTCTGTCTCATTAGTAGTGCCGTGAGGATCTCCATTGCGGCATACATGCCGGCGGACATGTCCGCGACGGCTATCCCTATTCTTACGGGAGGCCTGCCGGGCTCACCTGTAATGCTCATGAATCCGCCCATTCCTTGGAGGACGGGATCGTACGCAGGCCTGTCACCGTAAGGGCCTTCACCGAAGCCGGAGAGGCTGCAGTAGATGATCTTTGGATTGAATTTCTTGACGATCTCGTAGCTTGCTCCCATGTTTTCAAGTGCTTTGGCTCTGAAGTTCGTGATCAGAACAT
>Ga0315282_10011351_pt1 | contig 13818 bp, 13 predicted proteins | sample YL17G07_20_MG_FD_203693 | JGI IMG/M metagenome (GOLD analysis project Ga0315282, IMG submission 203693) | Sediment microbial communities from Yellowstone Lake, YNP, Wyoming, USA - YL17G07_20 | ecosystem: Environmental > Aquatic > Freshwater > Lake > Sediment | place: USA: Wyoming | collected... | reverse complement strand
CCGGGGCGCAAGGCCATGGTCTGGATGCGTCACGGTCTGGTGACCTGGGGCGAGACGGCCCGCGAGTCCTATGATGGCATGATTGAACTGGTCACCCGGGCCGAAGAGTTCCTGGCCAAGCGCGCCACCAAGCCCCTGGCGGTCAAGGTCTCGACCCCTCTTCCCCGAGCCCAGGAGAGATTGCCGCGCGTCGCCCCCATCCTGCGAGGCCTATTGGCGCAGCCCTCGGGCGACGCGGATCAGCCGTACCTCCGAGTCATCCTCCAACCCCTGGTCAACCGGGAAATCCTCGACTTCGTGGATTCGGAACGCGGGCGGGAAATTGCCCTCACGCCTCCGCTCACCTCTGACCATCTGATTCGCACCAAGGCGTGGCCGTTGTGGATCGACGCGCCCGACTACGACGACGCCGACAAGCTGCGAGGACAGATCTCCCAGGCCATCCAGGAATACGCCGCCGCCTATGACGCCTATGTGGAAAGGCACGCCGCGCGCCTGCCAAGCGGCTTGACGCGATTCGATTCCCTGCCCCGAGTCGTGCTCCTGCCGGGCCTCGGGGCGTTGTGCGCCGGGAAAGATGTGGCGGCAGCAAAAATTGCTCGGGACATCACCGCCCACACGCTGGCCGTCAAGGCGCGCGTGGCCGCTATGGGAAGCTACGAGGGCCTGCCGGAAGACGAACTCTTTGAGATGGAGTATCACACGTTTCAGCACGCCAAGCTCGGAGTTGGCCGGGAACTGCCGCTCGCCCGGCATGTCGCACTGGTCACAGGCGCGGCGGGTGCGATCGGATCAGCCATCTGCGAGGGACTGCTGGAGCATGGTTGCCACGTGGCGGCGACGGACCTAGCAGGCGACGCCTTGAATAACCTTGTGGGTGAGTTGCAGACGAAGCATGGTGAGCGCGTCATCGCCGTTCCGCTCGACGTGACCGAGCCGGCCTCCGTTGCGCAAGCCGTCGTCTCGGTCATCGAAACCTGGGGCGGGATTGACCTCGTCGTGGCGAATGCCGGCGTGGCCATGGTCGCGTCGCTCGCCGAAATGAATCTGGATTCCTTCCGCAAACTCGAGCGGGTCAACGTAGAAGGCACGCTGCTGGTTATGGCCGAAGCAGCGCGCCACTTCCGGGTTCAAGGGACGGGAGGAGACATCGTGCTGGTCTCGACGAAAAACGTCTTTGCGCCGGGAGCAAGATTCGGCGCTTACAGCGCCACCAAAGCTGCCGCCCATCAGTTGGCGCGCATTGCGAGTCTGGAATTGGCCGAGATTGGGGTTCGCGTCAACATGGTTTCGCCCGATGCGGTGTTCTCTCACGGGGGCCGCAAATCCGGCCTGTGGGCCGAGGTGGGGCCCGACCGCATGCGCGCCCGCGGATTGGATGAAAAGGGACTTGAGGAATACTACCGCCAGCGCAACTTGCTGCGGGCCAAGGTGACCGCGAACCATGTGGCCAAAGCGGTCCTCTTCTTTGCCACGCGGCAGACGCCGACCACCGGCGCCACGCTGCCCGTGGATGGCGGTCTGCCCGACGCCACACCCAGGTGAGTGTTGTCCGCGTTTGGACTTTCAACTTTCGACTCTTGACTCTTGTAACGGCCTTCCTCAATTCTCCCGCTGGATGCTACAATCGCGTCGCATGGCACGCGCCTCCAAGGTCTCCACTGGCATCATCGGAGTCGATCCCGGCCTGAACGTGACCGGCTACGGCGTGGTCGAGTGCCGCGCGAACGAGGTAAAGCTGCGGGAAGCCGGCGTCATCCGCTTGCCGCGCAGCCGGGGAGACAATTTACCGGCGCGGCTCGAAGCGCTCTTCCGAGAGTTGCGCGAAGTACTGGAGGAGTTCCACCCGCAGACGATGTGCCTGGAGGAAGTGTACAGTCACACCGGCTATCCGCGGACTTCCATCCTCTTGGGACACGCGCGGGGGGTCATCTGCCTGGCGGCCCGGCTGGCGCGGGTTCCGGTGGTGAATTTCTCCGCGAAACGCATCAAGCAATCCGTGACGGGCAACGGCAACGCCAGTAAGATGCAGGTGCAGCGCGCCGTGCAGCAGTTCTTTTCGCTCGGCCGGGTGCCACAACCGCCCGACGTCGCGGACGCGCTGGCCGCGGCCTTATGCTATGTGAATACGCTGCGCCGTGGAGCGGACGGGCGGCGGCCACCGCATCGATTGTAGCGGCGGTCTGTGGCCGCCGTGAAGCATCCGGCGATGAGGACATCGCCGCTACAGAAGGAGCAAGGCTCTGATTTCCGAAATCACCGGCGAAGTCCTCTATGACCGCATCCAGCGCCACTCGCTGCTGGTGCGGGTGAACTCGCTCTGCTATGAAGTCTTCGTCCCCTCGGGCATTGCGGCGCGACTGCGCCAGGCGCCCGAGAGCGAACGGCCGAACCCGGTCACGCTCTACACGATCTACTACATCGACGGCGCGGTGGGCGGCGGCCACCTGACGCCCAAGCTGGTGGGGTTTCTCGATCCGCTCGACCGCGAATTCTTCGAGGTGTTCACCACGGTGCCGGGCGTGGGCTTCATGAAGGCGCTGAAGTGCCTGGTGCGGCCGCTGAGCGAAATCGCCCTGGCCATCGAGCGCGGCGACGCCGCCTTCCTGGAAGAGTTGCCCTATGTCGGCAAGAAGACGGCGGAACGCATCATCACCGAGTTGCGCGGCAAGATGGCGAAGTTCGCCCTGGCGCACACCGAAGAGCCGCTGGCCGTTGAGCGCGAGTCCGCCGCGGAGTTGAAGGCGGAGGCCGCGCAAGTGCTGATTCAACTCGAATACTCGCGCAGCGAAGCGCAGCGGATCGTAGAAGAAACGTTCGCCCAACACAAGAACCTGAAAACCGTCGAAGAGTTTTTGCGCAAGGTGTTCGAGCAACGTCAATCGGCGGCGGAAGAATTGTGAATTATGAATTCTGAATGGCAGCGATCAGGGAGCAACGACAGACCAGAGGGTGTTTATCTATTCCCTGTTCCCTGTAACCTGCTCTTATGTCGCGAGTGCGCCTAGTATCGCCGGACTTGATCTCGAAGGAAGAAGAGAGCTTCAACCAAACTCTTCGTCCCCCCACGCTGGAAGAATGGGTCGGACAGAAGAAGGTGGTGGAGAAACTCTCCATCGCGCTCCAGGCGGCGAAGCAACGCGGCGAGCCCTTGGAGCACATACTGTTCTATGGCCCGCCGGGGCTGGGGAAGACGACGCTCGCTTACATCATCTCGAACGCCATGGGCACGAAGATCACCACCACGTCGGGACCGGCGCTGGAACGCACGGGCGACCTGATGGGGATCCTCACCAATCTCGGCGAGGGCGACATCCTCTTCATCGACGAAATCCATCGGCTCCCCATCAACATCGAAGAATTCCTCTATCCGGCGATGGAGGACTTCCGGGTGGATTTTGTCGTGGACAAGGGGCTGTTCGCCAAAACCATCAACGTCCCCCTCAAGAAATTTACGTTGGCCGGGGCCACGACGCGCGCCGGCAGCCTTTCGGCGCCCTTGCGTAACCGCTTCGGACTCTTTTTTCACCTGGAGTTCTACGACGTGGACGACCTGCGGCAGATCGTCCGGCGCTCGGCGCGCATCCTGGGCACGCAACTGGACGAGGCCGGGGCGACGGAGATTGCCCGCCGCGCCCGCGGCACCCCGCGCATCGCCAACCGCCTGCTGCGCCGCGTCCGCGACTTTGCCGAGGTCAAGGCGAGCGGGGCCATCACGGCGGCCATCGCTCGCGAAGCCCTGCAGCTTGAAGGCGTGGATGAGTTGGGCCTCGACGACCTCGACCGCAGCTTCCTTTCCATCATCATCCGGATTTACCACGGCGGGCCTGTGGGGGTGGAGGCCCTCTCGGCAACCCTGAACGAGGAAGTGGACACGCTGGTGGACATGGTGGAGCCGTTCCTCTTGCAGCAAGGCTTCATCAGCCGCACCAAGAGCGGCCGCAAGGCCAATGAGCCGGCGTACAAACATCTGAAGCTGCCTGTGCCGGGCGGGCCCCCACCCAATTTGTTCGATTGACCATTGCTGATTGGCGATTGAGAATCCCGGGATTTCAAATTGGAAATTCGGAATCGCATGAAGCAGGTTTTCCTCTCCCTCGGTTCAAACGTCGGTGACCGGGTGGCCCACCTTCGCCGGGCCTTCGAGTTGCTGGCGAAGGTCGGCATCGAGGTGCGGCGCGTTTCGTCGTTCTATCAGACCGAGCCCGTCGATTTCCTCGCGCAGCGCTGGTTCGTGAATTGCGTCGCCGAAGTCGGCACCGACCTGATGCCGTTGCGGCTGCTGAAGACCTTGCAGGCGGTGGAACGGGCGCTCGGCCGCCGCCCGGGCATCCCCCAAGGCCCGCGCCCGATTGACATTGATATCCTGCTTTACGAGAATGTGGTCGTCCGCTCTCGGGCGCTGACCATTCCTCACGCCCGGTTGAGCGAGCGGCGGTTTGTGCTGGTTCCCCTCCGGGAATTGGCCGCCCACCTTCGCCACCCCGTAACGCAGCGGACGGTTTTGGAAATGCTGCACGACACGCCGGACGCGAGCCAGGTAATCCGGCTGAGACAGGAATTATGAATTGTGAATTATGAATGGTGAAGTACGAACGGTCCAAGGTGGGAGACGCAATCGGTTGTGTTCCTCAATTCATAATTCAGAATTCATAATTCAGAATTCTGTGCAGGCGCAAAGTGGTTAATTTGCCAGAGTTCGAGCCGCCTCGCTTTATCGCCCTCGAGGGCCCGATCCGCGTGGGCAAGACCAGCCTGGCGGACATCCTCGCTGACCACCTCTACGCCCTCCGCCTGCGGGACGTCGAAGACAACCCTTTCCTGGAGGATTTCTACCAGGACAAACCCGGCGCGGCGTTTCAGGCCCAACTCTACTTCTTGCTGGAGCGTTACCGGCAGTTGCGCGCTCTGGACTTGGCCGCCAACGCGAATCGCGCCGTGGTCAGCGATTACCTGTTCGAGAAGGACAAGATTTTCGCTTACCTCAACCTGGAGAACGCGGAGCTCGACCTCTACAACCGGTACTATGAGCTGTTTGCCGAACAGGTTCCCGTCCCCGACTTGGTGATATACTTACAGGCGAAGCCGGAGACGCTCCGGAAGCGCATCGCCAAGAAGCATGTGCCCCTGGAGCATGAGATCTCCGCGGAATACTTGGAGGAAGTGGTCAAAGCGTACGAGCACTTCTTCTTTCATTATAAGTCGAGCAACCTGCTGGTGATTCAAACGTCTGAGATCGACTTCATCGACCGGAACGACGACTTGCAGGAGTTGCTCCAGCGGCTCAACCAGCCGGTCAAAGGGACGCAGTATTTCTTGCCGCTTGGATCCGCACCGGCGGACTGAGACGGTCGCCCACGGTTCGGCCCGGGTCTCGCCACGCACCCAGAGCTCTGGCCCGCGCCGGGCACGAACCGAAAACTGAGAAGTTCAGACCCTCTCTGTCCAGGCTAGTGGAGGCCCCCTCGGGCCCCCAGGCGGCTCCGCTTTGAGCGCCGGTGAAAACCCTGCGACCGAGAGGGTCTTTTATTTGGGATTTTGGATTTCCGGTTTTCGATTTTCGATTTTCGGTTCCCGCTTTTCGCTTTTCGGCTTTTTACTTTCGCCCGTTGATTTCTCGTGTGACGAGGTACCGCCATGGACCCCAAACCTGAGGCCGTGAGCAAGATGACCGTACCGCTGATTCTGGAGCGCAAACTGCACGGCGAGAAGATCACCTGCCTGACCGCCTACGACTATCCCACCGCGCGGCTGGTGGACGAGGCCGGGATCGACATGATCCTGGTGGGAGATTCGCTGGCCCAGGTGGTGCTGGGTTACGACTCGACGATCCCGGTGACATTGGAGGAGATGCTTCACCACCTGCGCGCGGTGCGCCGGGGGACGCGGCGCGCCCTGCTCGTCGCGGATCTCCCTTACGGCGCGTACCACCTGGGAGAGGACGAAACGCTGCGCGCCGGCATCCGGTGTCTGAAGGAAGGCGGCGCGGAGGCCGTAAAAATGGAGGGCGGCAAGAAGCGGGCGACGCTGATCCGCCGCCTGGTGGAGGCGGAAATCCCGGTGATGGCCCACATCGGCCTGACGCCGCAGTCGGTGTACACTTTCGGCGGCTACCGGGTGCAGGGGAAGACGCTCGAATCGGCTATGGGACTCCTGGCGGACGCCGAGGCGGTGGAGGATGCCGGCGCGTTTGCGCTGGTGCTGGAGGGTATACCGAGGGAACTCGCCGCGATCATCACCGGAAGGCTGAGCATTCCCACCATCGGCATCGGCGCCGGACCGGACTGCGACGGCCAGGTCCTGGTGGTGCACGACCTCCTGGGCCTGAGTCTCCAGCCGCGCGCCAAGTTCGTTCGACCTTACGCGGACCTGACCGCTACGCTGCGCGGCGCCTTCGAGCGATTCCGCGACGACATCCTGACGGGGCGCTACCCGAACGATGCGGAGTCCTACCACTGGCCGGCCAGCCTGCGCGAGCAGTTCGAGAAGGAGGTCGCCATCCAGAGTGCGGGAGATGAATTTGAAGGGTAAAGTTATGAAGGCTGAAGCCGGGCGCCGGTCTCGAGGGTGGCTCTTTAAGCTCTAGCTTTCGCCCTTCAACCTTCACGTATTGCCATGCGGCTCATCACCTCCATCGCGGACCTGCAAGGCTTTGCGCACCAGACGCGCGCGGCGGGAAAGTCGCTGGCCTTGGTGCCCACGATGGGGGCGCTGCACGCCGGCCACCTCAGCCTGGTGCGGCAGGCCAAGCGGCAATGCGACGTGGTGGTGGTTTCCATCTTTGTAAACCCCATGCAGTTCGGCCGCGGTGAGGACTTCAGCCGCTACCCGCGCACCCGGGAAAAGGACCTGGAACTTCTCGGCGGATACAAGGTGGACGCCACCTTCGCGCCCAGCGTGGCGGAGATGTATCCGGAGGGTTTCGAGACGTTTGTGGAGCCGGGCGAGCTGGCCACGGCGCTGGAGGGCGCGGCGCGCCCCGGCCACTTTCGCGGCGTGCTCACCGTGGTGCTGAAGCTCTTCAACCTCGTCCGGCCGGACGCGGCCTATTTCGGGCAGAAGGATTTTCAGCAGGCGCTGCTCGTCCGCCGTCTGGTGGAAGACCTGAACCTGGATATGCGCCTGGTGATCTCGCCCACGGTGCGCGAGCCTGACGGCCTGGCGGTGAGTTCACGCAACGCCTACCTGAGCCTGGAGGAGCGCGCCGCGGCCCTGGTTCTCCACCGCAGCCTGCGGCAGGCAGAAGAGCTTGTCCACACGGGCGAAACCGAAGCGCGCAAGTTGCTGGACGAGATGCGCAAGGTCTTCGCCGTCGAGCCGCGCGCGCAACTCGACTACGTCGCCATTGTTGACACGACAAAACTCCAGCCTGTCGAGCGGGTCACCGCCGGTTGTGTCGCGCTGGTGGCGGCGCGGGTGGGAACCACGCGGCTCATCGATAACCTGATCTTCGGACCGCCAGGCGCCAGCCCCGAGACGCTCCTCCAACTGGCGTTGAGTGGCCGGCCTGTCGCGGACGCCCGGACCCGCATTCCCGGCCTGGAGACCGATGCCCTGCGGCTGAAAATCGAGGCCTGCCGCGACTGCGCGGCGATCTCTTTCATCAGTCTCCCGCCTCGTCAGTTCCTGACGAAGTACCTGAAGCGCAACTATCCGGACCTGAATGCGGTGCGCGTGGCAGTCGTCGGCCGCGACGCCCCCAACCGGCCGGAGAATTACCTTTACGAGAATCCCGCGGGCAGTAACCACTTCGTCGCCGGGCTGTACGAATTGGTGGGAGTCAAGGACTTCGCGGAGTTCAGAACGCGCTTCGTCCTCACGGACGCCATCCGCTGCCATGCCCTCGGCTTGCACGTCCCCGAAAAGGCTCTGGCCAACTGCGCCAAACATCTGAGTGAGGAATTGAAGCTGTTTCCAAACCTCGATAAGCTCGTCGTCCTGGGGGAAGACGCTTACCTGCAATTCCAGCAATTCATCCTGGAAAGGAGTCCCGCCGCTATCAAGCCTTTCGCTGGCCTGCTGCAGTCAAACGGCTGGGCCGGCGAGGAGGTGCGCCTCGCGGCGCTGGGTGAGCGCGTGGTGCGGGTCTTCTACTGCTATCACCCCACCTTTGGCTACCACCGCAGCCCTTCGATCGCCGCCCATCTCGCCTGAAGCCTGCCAGCGTCAGCGCTCCCGCGCCGCCAGAACCTTGGTGGGGGACGGCAGGGAGAACTCCGGCGCCTTGTCGCCTACGTTGAGCATCGATCACCCTTCTGGTGAAATATCCACGATAAACGGATTCACGAACTCGACGCTTTCAACCCGACATCCGTGCGAGAAATCCTCACTCAACACCCTGGGGATCTGGTTCAATTTTGCCGTGGCCCAAATCTGCGCATCCCAATAAGACATCGCGTGTGCCACTGAGCCCCGCGTCGCCTCCAGGACAATAGCAGGACTAACAGGTACGACCTGCCACGTACTGAGGTATCGTTGAACACTTCGGTAGGCCTCCGCCGGGGACAGCGTCTGAGCCAGTTTCCGCGTGACCGAGTTGAAGAACTCACCCAAAACCTGGGTGCTCAGCACTCCCGCACCATGGGATTCAAGCCAATCAAGCACATCCCTGGCCTTGACTTTCTTGATCATCTCCGACCGGTCGTAGGCATACACCAGGATATTAGTGTCGACGAGAAAATCGCTCATCGTAGAGTTCTTCGCGTGTCCAAGTCCGCTTCCCCTCCACAGGCCCCAACTTTGTGAGGCGGTCGATGAACGCCAGTTCTTCTTTCCAGGCCTTGTGGTCCCCCGCGAGCAGAGGGGGTGTGCTCAGCACTCTGTCTATTCCCTCGCGAACGAGTTCGCTTTCGCTCTTCCCTCGCCGCCGGGAGAGGGCCCGCAATCTCCGGTCCTGGTCGGGTTCAAGATAGATCTGCTTGCGTTTCATGCGGCTCATGGCGCCGGACTCCTATACATCGCATTATACATCACCACGCACCCAGCACCAAAAGACCTAGTATGGGGAGGGAGAGGAGGTTGGAAGTCGGAGGGGATTGGAGGGATTGCAATTGATTGGAAAGGCGGGGGAGGGCGTAGGGGAAGGGAATAGTCGGGAGAAAAACGGGGACAGGATTCTTGGGTTTTGCCACTAGACCTCAGTCCAGCCCCTGAGAGATGATCCCGGCTGTCTTGCCAGGGAACGGGGCGAGTTGGACTTTAACAGTGACAGATCTACCGGGTGCGACCTCAGCGAAGTCGAGGAAATCAGAGTAGCCATCCTTATATACGTAGACCTTGCTCCTGCCGGGTCCGACCTCCACATCGACCGGTGTCTTCCCGCAAGCGAAATCATCAATCTTGACCGTCGCACCGGGCGGATCGGAAAGCACCCGTATCAGAGAAGATCGAGCCTTTTGTTCGGCTTTAAGCGCTTCACGGCGCGCCTTCTCTTGTCCCGCCGACTTGGCGGCCAGCTCCGCCTTTCGATGTACATCCCACGCAAGTAGCCACTGGTTCGCGACCCCGTCCTGCAAAGCACTCTTTTCGAAATAATTCTCCCACCAGTGCAAAGGGTACAGGTCGGCGATTTTCTCGGCGGCTTTATATGAAGCCTCGGCGCCTGGGGTTGTCGGGCCGATGAACTTCCATTGCCAATAGGTGTCTTGGAGAGCGCCCCGGACCCGCGCCTGGCCCTCCTGGACTTGCCAATACTCATAGCCGGCGACAGCCCCGACGAAGACCAACCAAGCCCAGAAAATCCTCCTGGCCATCTTCGGCGCCAGGATGATGGCCATAACCGCAACCAAAATCGAAATGCCGTAAATCATGGGCGCCTTCCTTTCTCTCCAAAATACTTCACCCAGGCAGGTCACGGCGTGAACATGGGTCGGGCTTGCCTCTTTCAGTCGGCAAGAGAAATCTCCGGCCTTAACTAAGCTCTTTTTTCAGGACTTCCTGCACGAGCTGAGGGTTGGCCTGGCCGCGCGTGGCTTTCATCATCTGACCCACGAACCAGCCGAAGGTGGCCGTTTTGCCTTTGCGGTACTGCTCGACCTGCTGGGGGTTGGCGGCCATGATCTCGCGCGCCAGGGCCGCAATCTTTTCCGGGTCGTTGATCTGCTCCAGACCCTTTTCGGCCATGATCTGGTCCGGTCCCTTGCGGCTGCTAATCATCTCCCGGAGGATGTCCTTCGCCATGGTGCCCGAGATGGTCTTGCGCTCCACGAACTCCAAGAGCTTAGCGAAATTCGCCGCCGAAACAGGATAATCAGTAAATCCTACTTTGGCCTCTTGCAACAGAAAGGGATACTCGTTGAGAAGCCAGTTCGCCGCGAGTTTGGCGTCGGCTCCCTCTTTCCGGACTTCCTCGAAGAATTCCGCCATGGTCCTCGAAATAGTGAGCAAGGCAGCGTCCTGTTTTGGCAGCCCGTACGTCAAGAACCGGGCCTCGCGGGACTGTGGCAGCTCCGGCAGCGCGCGCCGCGCTTCTTCCTTCCACTCTTCCGTGATGACGAGCGGGAGCAAGTCGGGCTCCGGGAAGTAGCGGTAATCGTGGGCATATTCCTTGGAGCGCATCCCGAAGGTGCGCTGCTCGCGGCTATCCCAGAGGCGGGTTTCCTGTGAGATGGTCCCTCCGCTTTCGAGCACCGCGATCTGCCGGTCGATTTCGTAAGCCAGCGCCTTCTGGAGAAAGCGGAAGGAGTTCAGGTTTTTGACCTCCGTCTTGGTGCCGAACTCGCTTGCCCCCACTCGCCGCACGCTGACGTTGGCGTCCACGCGCAGGCTGCCCTCTTCCATGTTGCAGTCCGAGACTTCCAGATACAGCATCAGAGTCTTCAGCCGCGTCAGGTAGTCGTAAGCCTCTTCGGGCGAGCGCAGGTCCGGCTCGCTCACGATTTCGACCAGCGGCACGCCCGTGCGGTTCAGGTCGATGTAAGACTTCGCCGCGGAATCCGGAAAGCCTTCGTGCAGGGATTTGCCGGCGTCCTCCTCCAGGTGCACGCGGGTGATGCTGATGCGCTTCCGCCCGCCCTCCACTTCAATCTCAATCCAGCCGTCCTGCGAGAGCGGCTCGGCGTATTGCGAGATTTGATAGCCCTTGGGCAGGTCGGGATAGAAGTAGTTCTTGCGCGCGAAGCGCGAGCGGGGATTGAGGGAGCAGTTCAGCGCCAGCGCCACCTTCATGGCCATGGTCACCGCTTCGCGGTTGAGCACCGGCAGCGCCCCCGGCAGGCCCAAACAAACCGGACAGGTGTTCGTGTTCGGCGGGTCGCCGAAGCGCGTCGAGCAGGCGCAGAAAATCTTCGACTGCGTCAGGAGCTGGAGGTGCACCTCCAGCCCAATCACGGCTTCGTAACGTGTACGAACCTCGGCAGCAACACTCACAGTTACCCCTTCCTCGACGAAAACACGCTGACGCCCGCCTGCAAGCTAAGTGGACACATAGGTCATTATACCGAGATTCCAAGAGAAGTTGCGGCCTGTGGGGCCGGCCCGTGCGGTTCGCTAATCACACCTCGCGCGGGAAAACGCCGCGCAGGTAGCGCTCGTCGTAGCGCACGCTCTCCTCGAGGCCCAGAGGAAACCTCGTGCCTTCGATGTGCATCCAGCCGCGATAGCCGATGTCATCCATGGCCCGGCGCACTTCCGGGAAGTTGATGCTGCCCTTCCCATACAGGTCGTCGTTGTCCTTGGCGTGAAACTCGCAGATCTGCTTCCCGAGGGTACGAATCTCCTTGTAGATGTCATAGCCCTGCTTCTGCGAGTTGCCCACGTCGTAGTAGACCTGGACAGCGGGCGAGCCGACGCGGTCGAGGATCTCCAGGTGCTGTTCGGCGCTGAGCCAACTTTCGACGCCCAGGATGACGTGGGCTTTCTCCGCCTGGGGCGCCACGCGCTTCAGCCGCGCCACGACGGCGTCCGTGCCCGGCTGGTCCTTCAGCAGGTCGCCCTTGCCGAAGAACGGCACCAGCACTACCGTGACCCCGAGCGCCTTACACACATCAACGCTTTCCGCCAGCCACTGCTCCGCCTGCGGGTCACTCTTGAGCGGCACTTCGTTCAAAGCGCCGAGGGCCAGCGACCCAATCTCCACGTTCAGGCTCTTGGCCATCTCCAGATATTTCTTCTGGAGTTCCGGCTTGCGCAACGGCAGAGCGTCCTTCTGATGCCCGAAGTCCACCTGAAGGCCGTCGAGCCCCAGTTTTCTCGCCAGTTCGAGCGCCGCTGGATCCGTCCTCTTGTTCAACGTCCAATCGCACGCGCCGATCTTGAACCCGCGCGAGCCCGCCTTGAGTGATCCGACCAACGATGAACTAAGGTATCCGCTGCCCAGCGCCAAGCCCGCCGCCAGACGCGCGCTGTTCTTGAGCACTTCACGACGAGTTATTCCCATCTCCTGACCTCCGTTTCGTCTTCAGGCCGTCACTTGCAGCCGCCGATTTGTTGCCACGTATCCCGAGGGTCAAATCTCACTACGCCTTCAGACCTTTCAGGTTCGGTTCGAACCTCTCCGTTGACTTTGCCATTTCCTCCCAGGTGACTTCGGCGCGCCGGTACGCCGCCACGCGTCCCAGGATGGTCGTCAAGTTGCTGCGCACGCTGGGGGCAACAGTTGAATTCGAGAAGTCGCCTTTGGTGACGCTGTCGTAGAAGGTAGCGATATTGCGGATCGCCCCGTTGGGATAGAGGTTGTCCACCTTGCCGCCCGCAAAGGGCACCTTCCCGCGGATTGACACGTCGCCGAAGTAGTGCGTGTCGATGGTACCCTCAGTGCCGTACATGCGGCAAAGGATGTCATCCCATCCGGCGCCGAGCTGTTTCGAGCAGAAGCTCACGATCACCTCCTCGGGGAAGGTGAAAATGACGGAAAAATGATCCCAGCAGTCTCCCGCAGTTCTCCCCTTCTGTCCGCCTGTCCCGTACGCGCGCACCGGATGCTGATCGAGAATCCACGTGGCCACGTCGATGCAATGGATATTCTGCTCGGTGATGACGTCCCCGGAAAGCGCGCGGCTGAGTCCCCAGGCCCGCAGTTGCCGCTCGGGATTGGTCGGGTCGGCCTCGAGCTCTGGGATCTGCTGCTTCCACGGAATATCGGCGATGTACGTCGCCTCACCGCAGATGATTCTTCCAATCTCTCCTTTCTGCGCGCGCCGGACGGCCTCCTGGTATAAAGGATCGGTCCGCGTCTGAAAATCAGCCAGGAAACACAGCTTCTTCTCGGTGGCTTTCTTGCCGCTCTCTTCCACACTGCGACACCCAGGGACATCCACCGCAATCGGCTTGGCCAGGAAAACGTGTACGCCAGCCTCCACGCCAGCCGCTGCCTGCTCGGGATGGAAATAAGGCGGGCTCTCGATTACTATCGCGTCCACTTTCCCGTCCAGAAGCTTCCGGTAGGACAGAAGGCCGGTGTAGCGGCGGGCCTTGTCCACCTGGAACTTGCTGCCCAAGGCATCTACGCGATCCTGGAAGTAGTCCGCGGCGGCCACCACCTGGTAGCCGCCGTGCTTCATGAACAGCTCCGCGATCCACGCACCCCGGGCACCGCAGCCGATCAGGCCCAGGGTGATCTTTGCGTTGGCCTGCGTGCCGCGCACGAGTTCCGGCTTCATCACCGTGAATGACAGCGCGGCGGCACCCGTACCGGCAATAAACTGACGACGAGTGATGGGGCCTCGAGTTTTGGCTCGCTTGGGTTCTCGAATCATTGCGTTGCACTCCTTCTTAGTAGTCCTCGAATGTCCTCTGTGCGGTGGGAAAGTATCAAATCAGCTGCGCAGTAGCAAACTCTTGAGATTTTAGATTTTGGCTTTTCGATTTTCGACTTTCGAT
>Ga0315282_10011350_pt1 | contig 13818 bp, 4 predicted proteins | sample YL17G07_20_MG_FD_203693 | JGI IMG/M metagenome (GOLD analysis project Ga0315282, IMG submission 203693) | Sediment microbial communities from Yellowstone Lake, YNP, Wyoming, USA - YL17G07_20 | ecosystem: Environmental > Aquatic > Freshwater > Lake > Sediment | place: USA: Wyoming | collected... | reverse complement strand
CCGGATGGGCTTCCCGCCCGACCAGCACCCCTTCCGCCTCGCCGTGAGCCGCCTTCACCAGAGTGTTCTTCAGGCTCGTCCCGTCGTCATAGGCCTGGACCACGTTGAGGAACGTGTCCCACTGCTGTTCCGTTTCGGGCCAGATGCGCACCTGGTACTTCTCCTCGGTCTTGTGATGGTACCCGGGCACGCCGATCTGCTTCTCGTCGAACGTCTTCCTAACCTGCCTGGCTGGCAGGAGCGTGCTCACCCGGAGATTCTGTCCTTTCGACGTCTTCCACGCAATGGCGTCCGGAGTGAGCGTCGGCTCCACGGGCGCGTGGAGGATCCACTGCTTGAGGGCTTGGGCCCCATTGATCAACTGCTGGTCCTTCTGGTACCTGTCGAAACGAGGCAGCTTTTTCGGGTTCTGAGCGTTGGTCCGGTCATAGACGATCACGGTGTCGGACTTCTGATCGCTGCTCGGAAGATAGAAGAGGCCCCGGGTCCACTCCTTGAGGAACGTCGGGGGATTTTCCCAGTAGCCCGGCCGGTAGTGCTGGCCGCCCGTCGCGCCGGCGACGTAGGCGTATTCATCGTTCCGGCCGAACTCGTGCGCGACGGCGCCGCGCATCTCCTCGGACGATGACAGCCCCGCGATCAGCATCGAGTTCATGCGCTCGGGTTCGTTGCCCCCATAGGCGGTCGGGTGCGTGAGTGCCCACTCGTCCTTGCGGAAGACCACGAAATCGCCAAGGTAACTCACCTCGTGGTCAACCCCCAGGAGCCTGGGCATGTGCACCGCGAAGAAACTGGACGTCGGCTGCCACCCGTCGTGGAAGTACAGGAGGCCCTGTCCCGAGACGAAGTAGCCTTTGGGCCACTTGGTCCGCCAGTCGGCCCGTGGGGCGTATGGATTGTAGAAGTGGAAGAAGCGTGGCCAGACACGCTTCCCGATGCCTCCGTCGAGCGGAGACTCGGCAAGCTCCTCCGTAAGCTCATGAGCATAAGGCCCCACATCCGGGTTGTCCTGTGTCAGTCCGGCGAGTATTCCCAGGAGTGTGTCCTTGTCTTGGACCCCGATGTTGCCCGGGTGTTCGCAGTCGCCCCATTTGTACGACTGGTTGTTGTTCGCGAAATTGGGACAGAGCTGGTAAAGCTGTTCCCTGGCCGCTTCCGGGATGAGTGCGGTCACTTCCGGGAAGTGGTCTTTGCCGGTCGCCGTGCGCACGCCCTCGGCGCCGAGGATCAGCAGCTTGAGCGTGCCCTGGTTGTATTCCGAGCTCTCAATCCAGCATCCGCCCTTGGCCATGCTCACGAAGAGGCTCACGGCGTTGCGCCAGGTGTCGTGGTTCTGGCCCGTGGCATCCAGCCCGCCGACGGGCTGGATGTCCTTGCCGGGTTTGCACTCTCCCGAAAGAAACGTCCCCGCGCGTGGGTTATCCGGCCCGGTCGCCAGGTCCAGAAACGCGATCCCGAAGTAGTGTCCCGTCGTTTCATCCGAGTCGCCCGTCCGTGTGCCCCACCGCGTGTTCTCCACCCGGTCCAGACACAGGTCTCCCAGGTGGTTGAGGTAGTCGATGAACTTCTTGCGCTCTTCAGCGGTCAGACCCGGGTAGAGCCAGTCGTACATCCAGACGTAGGTGATAAACGACTCGCGTGTTCCGTTGCGGCTGCTCGGGTGCACGGCTTCGAGGATGCGCGTGAAGCGCTCCCAGGCGAGACGTGCGTAGCGCTTGTCCCCCGTCACCTGGTAGGCGAGTGTGGCGTACTCGCCGCAATCGTCGTATCGCGCTCCGCTAGTTCCCGTCGCGTCCGCCCAGCTCACGAGACGCTGCCACCACACGTGGTTTTCCTTCACCATCCGGTTCCACACGGCCTGTCGCTCAGGCGTCCAGAGCAGCTTGGGATTGCGTCCGGTGGGGGAGTCGGCACGGTCCGCGGCGGTCGCCTTGGATGTGCCGAGGCACATTCCAACGCTGAAGACAAGCACCATGCCTTGAATCACGGTTCGGAATGCGACCACTGTCCCTTCCTTCTTGACGTGTGGGACAGGTGTCCCCGCCCGTGCAGAAAAAAGGTTTTCCGCAGCCGAGGGCGGCTGCGCCACACGTTGTAAAACAGTCACTGACGCACTATTCCTGGAGTCTGACGATCCACGAAGCGACGATCCATCGCCACTTGTTCCACTGCTCGGCGTCGTGCTTCTTCTCGAAAGAGATCTTCTCCCAGACCGTCAGGGGATAGGCGCTCGTGATGGCGTCCAGATCGGCCTGGGCCTCCAGGGCGAGTTTGGCCTTGGGGCCGACCTGTGTCTTCGCCGTCTTGATCGCCTCTTTCAGCGCCGCGATGTACCGCGAATCGTCGATCCCTTCCCGAATGGCTTCCCAGCAGGCCATGTTCAGATTTTTCTTTTCCTGGTCGTTCCAGGCGTTCATCTCGGACTGGACCCAGAAGGTCACGCCGGTGGCCTTGACGCGGTCGGCGTAGAATCCGTAGGTGCTGCGCATGCGACCCTTGCATTTGCCGTCGCCGGCGTAGTTGTAGAGCCACAGCTCCTTGCCGTCGGTGGTCCAGCGCGGAATCTCGGCCGGCTCGCCGATGACGTTCGAGCACCAGACGTCCACCTGGTCGCGGATCTTCTCGCACATGTCGAACCCGCGACTGCCGGAGTTCGAGGTGACGAACGTGCGCACGCCGAGCTTGTGCAGAACCTTCCCGAAGAAGTCGAACCTCTCGATGCCGTAGCGCCGCCCGTACCGCCCGTCGTCGTAGCCGAAGTGGTTATGCGGCTCGTCGATGAGGTGGTACAGGAACTCGGAAAGTCCGAATTCCTTCCGCTTCGCCTCGATCTTCCGGATGAGGTCCTCGAAGAGCTCGGCGTTCTCCTCGGTCGTGGGGAGGTAGCGGAGGACCGGGTTCACGTCGACGATGAGGGGAGGACGCATCCCGGATTCCTTGAGAATCTTGAATGCCTCCTCGTCGAGTTCCGCGCGCTTGAACCGCTCGGGACTCCCCCCGAGCCAGCCTTCCTCGGTGGGCTTGTAGAGTCCCCAGATGATCTGCTGGACGTTCGCCCCCCCTGTCACGCTCGACCGGAAGACGCGTCCGCAGTGGATCCCTTCCATCCCGTGCGCCAGTACGTCCTTGATCTGGACCATCGTCCGTTCCGCACTCTTCCCGGTCGCCCAGTCGCCGTAAATCCCCATGTGGAGCGGGCAGTCCTTGAGCTGGATCGGAAGGACCAAGAAGCTGTACGGCCGCTGCTCGGCGACGCCCTCCGCGGTGAACTTGAGCGTCCCCTCGTAGAGTCCCGCCGGCGTCCCGGGCGCCACGTAGATCGTGAGGAAATACTTCCGCACGCAGTCCTTCGGCAGCTCGCCCAGCGTCTCCTGCTTCACGAGGAGCGTGCCCGGCCCTTCCGCACGAAGGTCCATCTGGTTCGACGGAATCGTCCCGAGGGGGTTCTTGAGTTCGGAGGGTTCGACGCGGAAGCTCTTGAGATCTTTCATGGCGCGGACGACGAAGGTCACGGGCTCGTACTCATCGCCCGAGGCGAACGCGCGGATGGGTGCGGTCAACTGTCCTTTTCGCGGCGGTGCGCCCGGCTTGAAGTCGGACGAATCGGTTTCCGGCCAGACCAAGAGCGGCTTCGCCTTCATCTCATCCGTGAGATACAGCAGCTCGGCCGCTTTTGCCGAATCGGCCTTGCCGGCGCCGGGACCCGTGGCGAGGAGTGTGAATCCGATCGGGACCTCGGGCGCTTTCCCCGTGCCTTTCCCGGCCGTGCCCCTCGGCTTCATCGCGAACGCGTCTTCGATCACCCGGAGAGAGGCGGATGCCGAGCCGAGCGGCTTGGCGTCCTGGATGACTTCGACGGTGAGCTGGTACTGGCCCGGCGTGAGTCCGCTCAGCTCGAACGGGACGGAGAAGTTCCCGCCCTCGAGGGGCCCCGTTGCCCCGCTTGTCAGGACCTCCTTGTCCCGAAGCAGTTGATAATTGATCTTCTCGATCTTCGGACCGGGCGATATGACCTTGACGTCCGCCCAGAAATCCGCCTCGCCCTGGTAGAGGATGCTTCTCGGCAGGACCACTTGGACGGGCTCCGGGACGTCGAAGACGTATTTCACGCGGTCGAGCAGCACCTCGCCCTTGGCGTCGAGCAGTCGGAGGTCCACAAGCTGCCGGCCGACGGGCGCCCGCTTGAACTCCTTCTGGATCATCGCGGTCATGCCCGCCTTGAGGCCAGCCTTGTTCTGCTGCTCATCCACCGGCCCGGCCGGCCCGATCACCTTGAGACCGACCGTCACCTCTTCGTCCTTTTCCGAGCGCGAGCGGAGGTTGAAATTGAGCCGGTTCTCTCCCTTGAAGACGTTGCCGAAGGTCACGCCGTCGATGAGACAGGGCTGAGCGCGGAAGTAGGCCTGGGCGAAATTCCCCGGGTCGCGGAAGAACTGTGTCCCCTTCGAAGGGGAAAACGACGACGCTTCGCGACGCTGATGGACGATCCGGTTGATGTTGAAGCCCATCACCGTCCAGTCTTGGACCATGTCGAAATACACGTCATGTGGGCCCACGGGCTTGATGGGCTGCCAGTCGATGCTTTCGTAAGGGATGAAGAACTCGGCCGTCCAGCCGTCCGCATCCTGTCTTGCGATGGCTTTCCACCGGTCATCCTTGACGACGACCGGGTCGACGCGCTTGTAAAGACCGCCGTTGGGGAGGACCGGGGGCATATATTCCTTCTGCTTCACGCCCTCCGGGTTGATGTGGAAGACGTAGTAGCTGCACATGGTGAGTTCCGGGTCGATGACGACCTCGATTTCGTCGCAGCCGGTATTGGCCCATGGCTCGGAGCCGCTTTCCCAGTCAAGGTCCGGGCGCAGCCACCCGTTCTCCCGGATCTTGGTGTAGATGGTCTTCGGGTCCTGGAATGCCTTCGCACCGACGAAGATTCCTTGCTCGTTGTACAGCACGCGGGCTTCCGTGCGATCACGGGCCAAACGCGGCTGATCCGGGTCGTTGAACATCTGCGAGATGCAGAAATCCTTGAGGACAGGGGCCTTCGACCACGCGGCATCGTCCAGCTTGCCGTCGATCTCCGGGGCCTGGGCCGTGCGAACAACCTGGATGCTCCGCCTGAAGTCCGGCACCACGACCGGCAGTTCCTTCTCTCCGGCAGGCGCCTGCACCACGTGTCCCAGAACCATCGTCGGCTTCTTCACCTCCTGCGCGTCCCCGGCCGACGGGAAGACCGATAGTGCCATGACCGCCGCCAAGGGCCAGACTGTTCGCTGTTTCATCAGTGTGTCTCCTTTTCCACGGAGCCGTGAGCAAGTGAGGCATGGGACGCGTACACTTGAGGATGTCAGGCTTGAGTTCTGAGGGTTGGTTGCTTCTCAAGCCTCACTTGTTCACTTCCTCGACCCTCACCTGCTCAGTTCCTCGAGCCTCCCGGACGAACACGCGTGCTCCAAGGCTTGGTTGCCATCCGTTTGGAGACCAACGGGGCATAGTTTGACGTGCAAACCCTCTCCCGTCAAGGTGATTTCAGGGATTCCGCCCGTGGAGAAAAAGGGGTCTGGGGCCTCACCCTCAGGGCTCCTGACCCCTTTTTCTCGGCTCCTGTTTCGTCGGACAGGATCATGTGAACTTGACCAGCAGAACGTCGTACGGCTTGAGGGGAAGCGTTCCGTGAAGTGTCTCGCCGGTGACAAGATTGACGGCACGTCTTGCCAGCGTGAGTTCGCCGCCCTGACCGGCGACGTCCACCGCGATCAAGCCCGAGAGTCCGCCCTTCCTGTCTACTCGTGGCGTCGCGACGATTCCCGGTGTGACCGCCTTGACCCCCGGGGCGGCCGAAAGCCGCGCCATTTTCCTCAGCCAGGCTCCGAGTGCTTCGAGGTCGGGCAGCGTGCCCAGGACCACGACCTTGCCTTTGCCGAGACGGCACTCCACAATGGCGGGCATTCCGCGGGCGGGGCCGTCCGCGTAGGTGGCGATGGTGCGGGCCGAATTCCCGGTCTCGAACGCGTCACACCAGGTGCTGCACTCCACCCGGCCCAGACGCCCCCAGTCGAGAAAGGCGCCTCTCTCGTCCGGCGGGAAGCGGTGCCGCACGCGGACGTTCAGGATGCCTTCGAGGCGTCCGAGTGCACTCGTCTTGTGCGACGTCGCGTCCTCCGTCCTGAAAGCGGAGAGCGGCCCGACGACCCACGTCCCTCCGCGCCGGACGAACCGCACCATCCGATCAAGCAGGTTACCCGGCAGGACCGGGAGGAAGGGCGAGCACACCACGTCGTAGTCCCGACGTGTCGGGACCGCCCCGGGATAGATGAGGTCGCGCGGGACGTTCGCATCCAGAAACATCCGGTAGTAGCCGGTGATCGCACTGTCGTACTTGAAGTCCTTTGCCACCGAGCCGTGGTCGAAGACCCACATGGACTGGTAGGCGTAATGGATCGCGACTCTTGGCTTGACCGGCTCTGTCTCGCGGATGAAGGCCGCCGCGGGCTTCAGTTCCGAAACTACCTGTCTCAACTCCTTCTCGGCGAGCGTATAGTCTCCCCAGGCGTAGGTGACGGAGCCGTGCTCCATCTCTTGTCCGCTCCACTGTGCGCGCCAGAGCCAGAAGCTGACGGCCTCTCCGCCCATGGCATAGGCGAGCCACATTTTCGCGCGCAAGGCCCCGGGGTCGTGCACGAACACGTTCGAGGGAACAAGTCCGCCCGCCCAGGTGACCGACGTCTCCATGACCCAGAACGGTTTTCTCTTCGCCGGTCTCATCCAGTCCCACTCGAACCCCTGCAGCCACAGATCCTTCGGACCGTGGTAGACGTCGTTCGTGATGAAGTCGAGGTCCCGGAACATCTCCTCGTAGTCCAGCCTGTGGAACGCGGGCATCCCGTTGGTGGTGATGGGTCTGGTGGAGTATTTCCGGATGACCCGGGCCTGTTCGCGGGCGAAGTCGGCGTAGGTGTCGCTCAGGAAATGACGGAATGCAAACGTAAGCGACGGGTGGTGCCAGGCGCGGGTCTTGTTGGGAATCGGAACCTGCGAGAAGCTGTCGTACCGCTGGCTCCAGATGCCGGTGCCCCAGCGTGCGTTCAGCTCCTTGATGGTGCCGTACCTCTTTTCCAGCCACTCCTGAAAACTCTTCTCGCAAATGTCGCAGTAACAGACGTTGACGTGGGTCGAGCAGCCGAACTCGTTGTCCAGGTGCCAGGCAATGACCCCGTCATACCGTGAGAATTCCCGGGCGAGCTTCCTCGTGATTCGCCTCGAGAAGCCGCGGTAGGTGGGGGAGGTGAGACAATACTGCCTCCGGTCGCCGTGGGTGACCTTTCGGCCGTTTTCCGTCGTGCCGAGCGTCTCGGGATAGTTGCTCGTGAGCCATGCCGGAGGCGCCGCCGTCGGGGTGCACATCACCACGGCGAGTCCGGCCTCTTCGCAGGCCTGGACGACGCGGTGAAGCCATCCGAGCTCATACTTCCCCTCCGCCGGCTCCATGAAGACCCACGCGAACTCCCCGACCCTCACCAGGTTGATCCCGATGTCGAGCATCCGCCGGATGTCTTTGTCGATTTCCTCCGGGTCCCAGAGTTCGGGATAGTATGCCGCTCCGACGTAAGGCCCGGTGACCGGAAGGCTTGGAACAGCAGGCTGAAGGCTGAAGACTGAAGGGATGTTTTTTTCCGAGTTCTTCTGTACCTTTAGCCTTCCTTCCTTCAGCCTTCCGCCTGTTTGCTCATGCCTCACGCCTGTTTCCTCCTCAGGGCAGTTTCTCCCAGTGGATCCCGGCCTCGTCCACCGTGACGTCCTGGATGCCGGCCGTGAACTTGCGGTCGATCGGGACGTTTCCGGCCGTGGTGACCTTGATTCGCCCGCTCGTGTCCGTCAGGCTCTTCGCGAAGCGCACCTCGCTCGCGCCGGCCGGGGTCTCGATGCGCGTTCCGAGCATCCCTTCCTCCTCGATGAGCGTGATCTTCGGGAGTTCCGCGTCGGCGTCCTGGGCGACGAGCACGTTCAGGAAGTAGCCTTCCTTCGCATCGTTCTGGGACGCTTCCATCCGCCACTGGTACCAGCTCGGGCTGTCGTGCTTCCCCTCGAATGCCCCCTCGTCGATGAGCTCGTAATTGGGTTTCCGCGGCCAGAGCGTGAGACACGAGAGCTTCTGGTCGCCGCTCTTCCCGACGACGAGATTTTCTCCTTTGACCTCGGGCTTCTCCGCGAAGTGGAGGAGAAACGCCTGCTTGACCTCCGCCGCCGTCGATTCCAGGCGGTCGAAGATGACGAGGGGCCCCCCAACGCGATTCATTGCGTTGGGGGAACCCCCGTTGGGTCTGAGGAAGACGAACTGCCGGATGCACTTCGAGCAGTGCGGGTTGTGATCGCGGTCCTTGTGCCCGGACGCCGCCGCCTTGTAGCACTTCGACAGATCCACCACGGCGTTCACGTATCCCGGCTGGTTCTCGACGGTCCGGATCTCGGGGGGGCCGTCGAGGTAGGCGTTGGCCCCGCCGACGCCGTTAAAGGTGACCCCGTTGTGAGCGTCGGTCCCGCGGTACGAAGTGCGGTTGAACTGGTGAGAGTACCCGGTCGATTCCTTCGTCAGCCAGTGTGCTCCCCGGCAGATCTGGAACGTCCCGGCGTCGATGTGTCCGTGACCGAGGACCTGGCCGAGTTGAAGGACGATTGCGGTCGCCTTCTCGTCCCAGCCGCTGCGGGCGTAGAGATGTCCCGCCCTTCCCCTGGCAAAATAGGCGAGCGGGATATCCGAAAAATCCGCACACCCGGTCTTCGCCGCATACCCGGCCGAAATCACCTTGCCGAATAGAGTATAGGGGGCGTCGACCATCTTGAGCCACTGCCGGGCGTGTCCGGCGAGTTTCGTCCCGTCATACGCGATCGCCGCCGCAAGCATCGTGTCGGCGATATAACCGTCTCTCGCGTCGGGATATCCGCCCCAGAACTCGCAGTCCCCGAGCGGGAACCGCTGCCAGTAGGGGTCCTTGCCGCCCTTGGCGTAGGTCTTCGCCGGGGTCGTGTGATGGATGGCGTAGTAGACGAATTCCCGATAGAAGCTGTCGGCGGCGAGGAGGTTCTCGCCGGTCGCGGTACGGACCCCCTCGGTCAGCCACGGGAGGTATCCGAAGTTGTAACGGTCATACTGGGAACCCTCGCCGAGCACGCCTCCCTTGGCCTCGCCTGCGTGGAAGGGGAGGGTAATCTCCTTCCAGCGGGTAACGAGGGCGTGCTTGTAGAGTTCGGGTGCCCGCGGGTCTTCACCCCACGCCGCGATCGCGTAGAGTCCGCCGTTGCGCATGTAGCCGTTGTAGTAATTGTTCCCGGGCATGTGGAGTCCGCCCCAGCTCTTCTTGAAAAACGCCTCGGCGTAGGTGCCGTAGCGTTCCGTGAATTCCTTGCGCTCGGCCTCGGTCATCGCGTCGTGACACCAGTCGTAGACGACCGGGACCCAATCGGCCCAGCGATAGGCGTCGGAGGCCACGGACTGGTAGAGCTGGTGGTCGGAGATGCGGAACTTGAGGAGTTCGTCGATGGCCGCCCGGGCGTATTTCTCGTCCCGTGTCACCTGCCACGCCAGGGCCTCCGCAAGGGGACCCTTGACCTGCCAGGGGTTCACCGCCCACTCCGCCTTGAGTGCCGTGATGCGCTCCGGCGTCAGCCAGATCCGCGGATGCTCCTTTTTCATTGGGACGTCCGTCCTCGTGTCCTGGGCCGAAAGCCCTCCCAGGGCGGGCAGGAAGATCACGACGCACACGACCACTAGACCTCCTGTTGTGCTTCTCATGTGAGCGACTCCTTATCTATCACACCTTCAGCGTCATGGACACGTCCATCACGAAAAGCCGTCGGGGCACGAGGCTATTTTCCGGACCGCAGCTTTTCGATGTCGAACTCGATTTTGTCGGGCAGGGCGGAGGCCTGCCCGCTGATGTCGATGGTTCCGGCGGGCGAGCCGCTCTTCGCGAAGAGGACTTTCGCCTTTTCGCCGGTGCCTTTCGGCCCTGAGCTCAAGGCCGAAGGGCTCAGGGTGAACGCGGCGCCGAGGTTGCCGTATTCCTCGACCGGTTCGCAGGGGAAGTCCTTCGCCTTGCCGCCCGCGAACGTCTCCATGACGACGAGGTAAATCTCGTCCTTCATCGGGGCGGCAGGTTTCACAACGAGTAGGGTGCTGTCTTTCCCAGGGGTGGCCGAGAGGGTTGCTTTCTTCGGCAGCAGCACTTTGCCGGTCAACGCCCCCTTGCCTTCCTTGCCGCTCACCGTGAACCCGTCGGCCGCCACGTTCACTTCGCCCCGGAAGGTGCAGTGCCAGCTCGTGGCGACGCTGTCCTTCAGCGTCCCCGTGCGGTCGAAGAGGACCAGGACGTCCGGACGGATGAAAAGGACCTGCCGGTAGACCCGCGACGAGTCGATCTCGATGTCTTTGCATTCGCGGATGGTCTTTCCCGCCACGCCTTTCATCGTCTCGGCGAAGTAGCAGTCGGTGACGTCGCCTGCGACATAGCTGTAGCGGTCGGCGTTCCGGTAGGCGACGGGATGGCCCTCGAACGGAACCGACTTGGCGTCACGGTAGAAGTAGAAGAGCGAACCCTTTGGACGCATGTCAAACTTCCCGATGTGGAGGACGTTGGCGCCATGGTTCGGCGGAATGAGCGGCTCTCCGCGCCACAGCGTGAAATGCCCCATGGTGTCGTACGACTGGTGGTCGCCGATGTACGCTCCGAAGACCGCACTGACCCATGTGGCGTCTATTGACCAGTCGGTCCGGGCGAACATGACGCCCATTCCCGGGGCGAAGTAGCCGGGGTCCAGCGTCTTCCTGAAATCGATCGGCTGGACGTTGCGTCTGCGGAAGATGACCTGGTGGATGGGGTCGCCGTAGCCGAGCTTCGGCGCGGGAATCGGCATCCCCTCCAGCAGTCTCCCGCTGATCTTGCCGCCGTAGAGGTCGCTCAGGAAGCAGCAGATTTCAAACGCGCGCATGTTGTCCCCGAAGCTCCGTGACCAACTCCCTCTGCCGTGCGTGTAGCTTGTTGTTTCGTTCGGATAACGGGCGTGGATCGCGAAATAGATGAAATCCTCCGGAAAGCGGGCCTGAGCCGAGAGATCCACCCCCGCAGCGGTCTTCAGCGCCGACTGGTAGAAAAGGTAGTAATTGAACGAGCGGTGGATGCCATAGTTGAACCCGCCGTAGGTGTACCCTCCGGCGAAGTAACGGTTGTAAAGGGGGAGCATCCTCTGAGTGACGTAGACGTAGGTCCGCCTGACGAGATCCATCGCCTGGGGGTTGTCGCCGAAAGTCGCGAAGCCCACGAAGCTGAGGAACCGCATCTTGGTGTGGGTGTGGTTGTTGCTGTCGGACCAGGAGGTACCGGGGCCGGTCAGGTCGCCCCCTTGGCCCTTCTCCCCCATTCCCGAGTGGATGCTCTTGTTGAACATCTCGACGGCTCGCTTCTTCTGAGTGTCGCTCATGCGGTCGTAGGCCCAGTCATAGGCCAGGGCCAGGAAGGCCTGCTTGTGTGAGCCCCAGTCCGTCTCCGCCCAATAGTCGCCGTTGTTGCGGTTCGCCTCGTTCGACTCGAACCGGAATCCTCTTTCCAGCCAGTCGAAGTAATCCATCATGAGGGTGACGGCGGCGTCGCCGTACTTCCTGTCGCCGGTGAGCTGGTAGGCAAGGGCGAGCGCCTCCGCGCCGTAGCCGACGTTCAGGTCCTTCGTCTCGAGCAGTCCGTCGCACTTCTCCTTGAGGAGCGTCCAGTAGGGGTGACCGGCCTTCGCCTCGGCCCGGAGCTCGAGCAGGAGCTCGGGCGTCAGCCAGATCCGCGGATGATCACTCTTCACCTTGAGTTCGTCCGGGCCGGGGAGTTTCACGCCCTCCGCCGTGCAGGCCGCGTCGCCGGACACGAGGAAGAGTATGATCACCGACCATGTGAACTTGCTCATGGATCTCTTCCGCTCTCTTGCGGACGGTCTCTGGGCTACCGGACCGTTGTCGGAACTCAGAGCAGACTTCGGCCGTCAGTCCTTCTCGAAGTTCAAGATCAGTCTCGGTCGCGCGGTGACGGCTTGCTGTGTGGACTCGAGGTAGCCGGTGGCGGTGTCGTGTGCGGGTCGAAGCAGGAGACCCGTGTTTGCGCGCGGGTCCTTGACCCAGTCGCGTGCCGCGGCGGTCACGTCGAAGGTCAGTTCCTCGCCGACCTCGAGAGTCTCGGTCTTGACCACGTCCTCGGGTTTCTCGACGAAATCAAGCCCGGGCTGCGGACGGCTCTCCGCCTTGCCATCGCCCCATTTCTCCTTCTTCTCGACGTCGCGGTAACCCCAGCTCAGCTTCGAGAAATCGAGCTTCTTCGCGAGCCGGTGGCAGGAGACCTCGGGGTCGTTGCCGCGCTGGACTTTCTCTCTGACCGTGAAGGCGAGTTTCGCACTGGCGATTCTCTTCCCCTCGGGGAGCTTGACGTCGCTGAAGCGGATGAAGATCCAGTTGCCGCTGTCGTCTCCGAAGAGCGAGAGCCCCCGCTCCGCCCGGTCGTCCAGCAGGTTCGTGTCCGCGTGGTCCCCGTCGATCATGACATCCTCGCATCCCTGGTAGCGGTCGACTCCCTGTCGGAGCACGAGCATCCTGTCGGCGCCGGGCGGCGGGAGGAAGCTCACCTCGAGACGCGGGTGCTTCGCGTCGTCCGGGTCTTCCGGGGAGCAGAAGGAGCCCACGCCGTTGTCCCTGTTCGCCACCAGGATGATGCCCTGGTTGTTCCGCGGATTGGCCGTCCAGTCCTTGACGAGCGCCAGCACGTCGAACTCGACCTGTCTGCCTTCCACCGCGGTGACGGTGCAGGTGGCAACGGGTTTCTCCTCGTAGTCGATGCCGCTCTGGGGTCGCGAGTCCGCCTTCCCGTTCCCCCATTTCTCCTTTTTCGCGGTGTCCCTGTAGTTCCAGCTGATCTGGCCGTAGTCGAGGTCCTCGGCCATCCGGTGGACCGTGAATGTCTGCGGCCCGCCCTTTCCCGACTTGAGCACGGTCAACTTGATCGCTGCCGCCGTCGGGGTCTTGTCCAGGGGCAAATCCAGCTTGTCGAACTTGAGGAAGACGTAGTTCCCCTTGTCGTCCCCGTAGAGTTCAAGTCCGGTCTTCCCCGTTTCCGCTGGTGTGGCGACGTGCTCGGGGGCGCCGCCGTTGATCGTCCCCGCCCTCGACCCCATGTAGCCGCGAAGGTACTGCTGGAACACGAAGACCTTGCGGTTGGGGTCGGGTGCCGGGGCGGCTTCGACCTGGGGCATCTTGAGGTCGGCGGGCGCCGCCGGAGCGGCCTGCCAGGCTTCGGTCTTCTTGAGTGCACGGTTGACCGGAGGCTTGCCCGGTTCACGGATCTCAATGCTTCCGCCCGGGGTGCCGGAGGCGGCGAACGTGACCACCACCTTACGCACGCCGTCCGCGATCTCGACCCCGGACTGCCCCTTCAGGGTCGACTCGGGAGCTTTCTCCTGCTCCTTGTCCGCCGGGACGAGAACGTGGAGGAAGAGGTCGCGTGTCGCGGGTGCCGACGGCTCTACCTCCAGCCGCCAGTCCCCGTAGCCCGTGTCCTCAAAGTTATTGCTGTCCGGGACGATCTCGCGTCCGAAGACCCACTGGTCCTTCACCCCTTTCCCGCCGAGCTTCCGGATGCGGTGCTTCTCGGGGAGAAGCGTCCGGCAGAAGAGCTTCCCGCCGCCCGAGGTGATGACGGAGTTGCTCCCGTCATGCAGGAACTCCCCGGCGGACACCGCGCTGGCCTTCCCGTCCACGACCGGTTCGTCGAGACAGTGGAGAAGCCACTTCTT
>Ga0315282_10011349_pt1 | contig 13818 bp, 11 predicted proteins | sample YL17G07_20_MG_FD_203693 | JGI IMG/M metagenome (GOLD analysis project Ga0315282, IMG submission 203693) | Sediment microbial communities from Yellowstone Lake, YNP, Wyoming, USA - YL17G07_20 | ecosystem: Environmental > Aquatic > Freshwater > Lake > Sediment | place: USA: Wyoming | collected... | reverse complement strand
ATAAATTGTTGAAGATAGCCAAAACAACAAATTATGTCTACGGTAAACATAGCACATACCCAAAAACCAAAAAATCAATGACAGGACTTTAAAAGGAAATAAACAGGAGTGTAAAGGATATAGCATACTTTCCTTAGGTACATATAGAAAAGGCGAAATCATAATACATATACGATAAAAAGTATTTCTAATAAATAAGAAGGGATATTCGGTAACAAAATGAAAAGCTTCTTTTCTTAACGTAGTTTCATAAATAGAATTGGGGAATTCAGCCATTCCTTCTCCGTTCCAATCTTCTAATTTCTTATTTGACCTTTTAGCAAACTCCGAGATATCCGAGTCAAGACTCCTTAAACCATATGGATTTGAGAATTGACCTACCCCAGCAAAAAATGAATGCCAGAAAGTAGAACGCGTTGGTCTCAAGTTGCCTGTGGTACTGTATCTATACATACTTAAAACTCCAAGAGATATCATAACCGGCAGTAAATACAGTGCTACTTTGAATACTATATGTTTTATGTTAAATTTAAGATGCAATCCAAAATATAGGAATAGTAAGATTGAAATACAAAAAGGTAAAAAACTTGTGATCTCACGAAACCATACTGTAAGAGCAGTTAAAATACCTGTCAAAAATAGAATTATGGCATTCTTTTCTTTCCCTAAAGCAACTGTAATTCCAACAAAATTAACAAGCACACAGAACTGCGGCCAAAAATCATAACCCATTGTTAAGGTTCTTTTTACAGTAGCCACATTAAAAATCATGAAAATAGTCGCAATTAAAGTAATGGTGTTATCGTGACTTTTAAAAACTAAATAAAATAAAAGTATTAATATTGAATCCAAAAATATTTGCAACCAAATATAGGGAACAAAATTATAAAGCGGAATAATCTTCCAAACTAAACTCAATAGAATCGCAGGACCTGGAAGAAATTCGATAAATTTTTTGCGATTTTCACCTTCATAAAATCTTAAATAATTGCCTGAATGATTATTTTCTTCTTGCTCGATCTTAGAAACCTCTACTAAATTGAACGTTAGACCTTGTTTGTTAAATAACCCTATAGCTACTGACCCATATCCTGCCGCAGAGCCATGTCGTAAATTGTCCCACTTTTCATAAAAAAGCCCTATCCGAAACAATATTGAGAGAACAAAAATTAAAAATAAGCTTATGTAAAAATTTCTTTTCATCCTACCGTAAGACCGCCTTCATAAGCCAGTGCTACTACCCACTCCAAAATTGGGTCACGAGTTTTCTGGTTAATCATACGGACTTCGTAGCATATACAGTCATTATGTCAAATAAATTCAGAGGTAAAATGATTTTGTTTAGGCAATTTATTTTTGAAAGATTTCGATAAAATCCGCTTCCAATTTCAAGTGATTTTGTTAATCTTTCCAAAATGTAGCGTAAGGTGTAATAATTGTATTCATAATTTATTTTGATTATCTTGTATCCGACCTTTTCTAGCGCTAATCGAATAGTACGCTTTGAGAAAAAGAATAAATGTTCCGGAGGAGTAAAAAGGTGCCATTTCTTCCTAGATATTTTTGCAATCAATGAGTCTACGTCCCCTGTAGATAATACGAGTAACCCGTCTTTCTTTTGAACCGCAAAAACACCTCTAAGTATATCAAATGGCTTTGCTAAATGTTCTATTACATCAAACATTACTACTACATCAAATGTGTCCCTTGAATAGTTATCGGGTTGAAAACTATTGCACTCCATATATATGCCGTAATTTTTTTCGGCAAAGTCGCAAGCCTCTTTTGAAATCTCATTTCCACTAATTCGGAAAAACTTCTTCGCTTCATTTAGGAAAAATCCTGGGCCTGCTCCGATTTCCAACAAACAGCCAACTTTTTTAAGCCTAAGTATCTTTTGTAATCTTCTTGAAAAAGTTTTCCTAAACGCTTTTTGTAACGAAAAATAATCCAAGAAACCGCGCACGGTATTTTTGTCCTTGAAGTACCCCTCGCTATATAATTGATGAATACTTTTTTCATTTGGGTCGTAATCCAAGAAAACAAGACCGCATTTTCTACATCTTACAAAATCATAGTTATTTTTCTGAAATAGACGAACTGTCGCTGTAGAATTACACAATTTGCATTTTGCCATACATCACCTATAACCCCCGCTATGCACGGCTTCAATTAAACTGTTGGATGGAATTTGTCAATTATATAATTTCTTCTTTTCTTAGATTCAATAAACAATTTTCCGAGATATTCACCCAATATTCCAATAGACAACAATTGTATTCCCCCTAAAAACAAAACTGAAATGAGAATCGAAGTCCACCCTGGCAGGGTAGTTTTTAGCACAAATTTGGAAATTAAGGCATACAAGATATAAAGAAATGAAAATATAGAGATGAAAAGCCCACATGCTATTGCAAGCCTTAATGGTCTTATACTAAAAGACATAATCCCATCAAGAGCAAAATGCACCATCTTTTTGATTGTATACTTACTCTTTCCACTATATCTTTGGGAAGCTAGATACTCTACAGCAGTTGATTTATAACCAATCCAAGAGATAATTCCCCGTAAAAATAGATGGGTCTCGCTAAATTTCTTAACTTCATCCACAACTTTCCTATCAAGGAGTCTAAAGTCAGAAGAGCCTTCCTCTATTTTTGTGTCAGACAAGAAATTCATAAATGTGTAAAAAAATTTAGAAGAAACCTTTTTTAATAAACCTATTCCTTTTGTATCTTTTCTTATTGCACAAACTATATCATATCCTTTTTCCCATTCTTCATAAAGTTTTTCTATGATTTCAGGAGGGTGCTGTAAGTCACTATCCATTGATATAACTGCCTTACCAATAGAATAATCCAAACCCGCCTTAAGAGCTTGCTGATGTCCGAAATTCCTAGATAATTTTATTCCTTTAACATTCTTATTTTGGCTACACAAATCAACAATAACATTCCATGAACTGTCTTCGCTGCCATCGTCCACAAAAATAATCTCATATGTGACTTTTAATTTAGTTCCTAAAACAATTTTCAACTGTTTATACAATTCTGCCAAATTATTCTCTTCATTGTAAACTGGAATAGCTACGGAGACCTCAGGATTTTTTGTTAATAGTTTTTCCATGGCAATACCTCAATATTATGAAAATCTATCTTTCATTCTCGCTTTTCCCATCAGAGGATAATGAAAAAACAACTCTCTTCATTAACCGTCTGGTCAATTTTTCACAAATATCTTGCGGATTTCCATGATTGTAAATTCCACAGACCCGCACATCCTATTCCTTCTGGGCAATTTGGAATCCTGCCTCACGAGAGGATTTCCATCTTTCCAATAGATTCTCAACAAAGATAGCTGAAAAGACAAGATATACCCAGGTTCCAGGAAACACATACCTCGGGTCGACATCCATAAAAAAATGGACAAATACAAAGTAAAACGGAACTGAAACCAAAAGAAGAACCTTACTATATTCTTTCCTTTTTAGCCATATCCCGCCTAAAGCCAGAAAAAACAAGATGGGTATCGACCCTCTTCTCATCAATTTGAAGGAAAAAATAAATGGATGAGCCATAGCATAGGCTATTAAGCCTTTTCCAGTAACTTTTTGCCATAACGCGAAGCTCCATTTGGGTATAAAAGAGAAATCCTTTGGCTCGATTCCCCATTGTGTACCTGGGAAAATAGCCACAGGCATGCGATGAATTAACACTCTTATATAAAAAACAGGGTCTTTTCTTATCACCGTTAGTGCTCTTTTCAATAGAACCTGACTGAATTCGGGTGTCCCATAACGAAATTCATAACCAGCATTTTTTACATAACTATCTGCTGCCTCATCAGAATGAACAAACTCATATTTATTTGGTATCACACCCAGACCTACCCACATTACATGCCCAAAATTTGCACTCAAAGGTATGAACCTGTGATATACTTTCCAGTTCCTTGCCCACCAAGGAGCCATTACTCCGGCAGTCACGATTGCACTTATAAAAAGTAATTTTAAGCAATTTCTCTTCCCAAGATAGAATATGGCGAAAATAGAAACTACCAGAGCAATGAATATCAAATTTGGACGCATATATGTCCCCAAACCGGTTAATAATCCAACACTTAAAGCATTTGTAATATTTGGCTTTTTATGATAACAAATAATAAGATAAATTATAGTTATCGCCACAAACATTACCCAGCAATCTCTTAGTGGAAAGATACTGAGGAAAGCTTGCGGAAAATATATTGCATACAAAAAAGAAGAAAGAGTTGCTATTTTTTCATTAAATAGACTCTTACAAATTAAGAATATTAAAAATATCATAAAACAATCAATCATAATCTGAAAAATCTGAATATACATATAGCGATAATCTTGAGTTACCCTCCATATTCCGGCAAGTAGTATTCCATGTCCGGGCATATCATAGACCTGAGGAAAATAATAGTCGTTTTGAAATACAGGTATCTCTAAAATATCAACTAATTTCTGCCTTTTGCTTTGTAATTCACCCAATAATTTCCCTTCCCTTTCTCCTACTACAAGGCCTCTTCCTTCCAGAATGTTTCTCGCCAGAAGTCCTTGGGTCAATCCAGAAAGATAGTATGTGTGATGGTGCCTAATAAGTAGACCAGAACGAATGGCAAGCCCGATAAGCAGGATGATCAGAATCTTTTTCTTTGTAGACATTTCAATATTGCCCAGAAGTACCAGTAGAAATAATCTTTTGCCTGACGAAAAATTCTGAAACTGGATTTACCAGTAGCTCTCGTTCTCCAACTAGTAGGGACTTCAGTAATCCTATAACCCTTAAAAAAGGCCTTCAGGATTATTTGCATAGATACGGCAAAGCCAGCTTCATCGATTTTAAGACTATCTACAAGTTTCTTTCGATACATTTTAAAAGCATTAGGAGCGTCATAAGTAGGAATACCTGTTATCCAACGAAGAGTCAATCCCACAAAGCGAGAGAAAAAAGATTGAAGAACTGGCCCTCCTATTTTCTTTCCTCCTGGCATGTATCGAGAGCCACACACTATATCATATCCTTCCTGGAATTTATTGAACATTGTTTCAATACTACTCAGGTCGTCACATAAATCGGCCATCACCGGTACTGCAACCTCGCCGCTGGCACTTTCAAAACCTGTAATCAAGGCATTGCTGAAGCCTTTCGCTCTATGATTATAAACTAATTTGACAAAACTATTCTCTTCGGTAAATTCCCTCACAATTTTTGCTGTAGCATCCTCTGAATGGTCATCCACAACAACCACCTCATACGGGTGGGATATTGTTTCCATTATCCTATTTAAAATAGTTTTAATATTTCTTTCTTCATTATGAGCAGGAATAACTATACTGATTATCATAACCTACTCCAGATGCACTTTGTAAACTGTTGTAATCCCAACATCTTCTATTCCGTATCCAGGATAATTAGTGTACAATCTATTTCTAGAACTCCCAATCCACGTACAATCCCTACTATACAAGTCCCTTTTGTTTTAATTCCTCATATGCCTTTTCGAACTTATCTATAGATGACTCTTTGCCAGACCATTCAATCAATTCTCTCATTCCTTCTTCAAAAGAGGTGGCCGGTTTAAATCCCAGTTTATTGCTAATCTTGAAAATATCGGAGAAGCAGTGCCGGACATCGCCCTTTCTGAACTTTTCGGTTACCTCCGGTACAATATCTACCTGACACAACCTGGCTAAAGTCTCCGCTATACTTCTGATGCTTCTGGCTACTCCTGAACCAACGTTAAATACTTCATAGTTTGCTTCGTCTTTTTCCAAAGCTAACATATTAGCCTGAACTACATCATGAACCGAAACAAAATCCCTGGTCTGCTTTCCATCTTCATAAATAACAGGAGGACGCCCATTCTTTATCCTACTTATGAATATGGCAACAACTCCTGTGTAAGGGTTAGAAAGAGATTGCCGTGGTCCATAAACATTAAAAAGACGTAAGGCCACCGCAGGAATGGAATAGGTCTTTCCAATATTCATTACCATCTCTTCCTGTGCCATCTTAGTAATAGCATAGATAGAATTAGAAACTCGTCTTGCGCCCTCGTCAGTGGGAATAGGCTTAACCTTACGTTCACAATTTGGACAATACAATTCCCAATCCTTCTTCTCCATCTGCTCCTTGCTTCTTAAAGGAGGACGTACAATGCCACACTTCTTACAGTGATAATTTCCTTCTCCATAACTACTCATAGAGGCAGCTACAATCAATTTTTTGATGTTGTGTCTTTCATTGACCAGAATGTCCAACAGGTTGGCAGTGCCCCCGATGTTAACATCCACATATCTTTTAATCTCATATTGTGATTGCGCTACCCCCACGCTGGCAGCATAGTGAAAGATAACTTCCATTCTCTTAACCGCTTTGGCTAATTTTTCATAATCTCGAATGTCGCCCTGGATAAATTCTACTTCTGAATTTAAATAATCAGGCAACCGATTCCCGGGGTGAACCTGTGAATCCAGGTTGTCAAATACTTTCACTTTATAACCTTTTTCTATCAACTTATCGACAATGAAAGATCCAATGAAACCTGCCCCTCCAGTAACCAGGACATCAGTGCTCATCCCTTCCTCCTTATTCAAAGATTTCTTTATTCTCCTCAATCCACTCAACCAATTTCCTTATCCCTTCTTTAGGCTCAATTCGCGGATTCCAGTGCAACTCTTCCTTTGCCTTAGAAATACCGGAAATATAAACTTTCTGGTCGCTAGGACGCCAATCACTGAACTTTATCGGAGCCCTTCTGCCCGTAATTTCTTCTATTAGTTTCAAAGACTCTAACAAAGATAAAGTATTTTGGGGACCGCCACCGAGATTAAATACGCCATGGGGAAGGTCGCTTTCGATAAAGACATCATAAGCTTCTATCAAATCAGTAACGTATAAAACGTCTCTGACCTGTTTGCCATCACCATAAATGGTTATTGGCTTATTTAAAACCGTAGCAATCGCAAACCAGGCCAGCCATCCCTGGTCTTCTACTCCAAACTGTCTTGTCCCATAGATACAAGACATCCGGAAAACGCCAATTTTTAAACCATACATCCGGGCATAGTCCTGCATATATAAATCGCCGGTCAACTTTGAACAACCATAAGGGGTATGTTCACATAAATCAATATCGAAGTTTTCCGGAATTCCTTTTTCATATTTCTCTTCAAATCGGTAACGGGAATCTTCCTCGATAACACCGATTTTGTTCACATTTTCCCCATACACCTTGTTGGTAGAACAGTAAATAATTACAGGCTTGATTTTCGCTCTTCGGACTGCTTCCAGCAGATTAAAGGTGCCTAAAGCGTTAACTGAAAAATCGGACCAGGGGTCACTTAGCGAAGTAGTCACAGCTGTTTGTGCAGCAGTATGGACTATAATATCTACATTTCTACAACTCTCCGTAAGAAATTCCAGATTCCTTATATCTCCTCTGATTAAGGAGATATTCTTGTATTGTTTCAAATAGTTCCAGTTATATTCGGCATTCTTCTTGCTTTTTCCTAACAATTTTTCCCGGGATAAGTTATCTAATACTACGACATCTTCTCCTTTTGTCGCATAATACTCAGCAACATGAGAACCTATAAAACCAGCTCCCCCGGTAATCAAAATTTGCCCCATAGGTAGTTACCTCCTATCCTTAATAAATATAAAGCAAGATGCTAAGAATTTTTAAATCTTTTTTATGGCTCTATCGACTTCAAAAGTTAATTCCATTGCGGAGACTACTTCTTCAAAACCGATTATTCTGGAAGTTTCCCCCTTCATAAATCTTGCCAGCTCTATAAGTTCCTGTTTTAAGCCTTTATCCTGAACGGAAAGAATAATCTTGTTTCCTCTTATTTTTGCTTGAGGCACTCTTAATTCCCTATGGTTAATTCCATAGACTTCTAGGCTTATGTAGTCATTTAGAACAAAGACCTTGCCAGAAGCAAAGACTTCCATCCTTTCCTTGGGAAGCTTTTCATCTCCAAGAGATGTATAGGTCAAAATTGTCAAACTCCCATCATTATATCGAATCGAAGCGGCAAAATTATCCTGGGCAATTATATTCTTACCATTTACTGGAATTGAGTTGACAAAGATATCTTTCACCTCTACATCCTTTCCAACTAAAAAATTAAATAGGTCAAAGAAATGGCAGACTTCACCGACTATCCGTCCTCCACCGATCGCAGGATCCTGTATCCAGCTATCCTTTCCTACGAACCCTGCATTGACCCGATATTGAATAAAGTAGGGCCGAGGTTGTTTCTCCAGCGTCTGTTTAATGGCAACCATAAATGGCGCATACCGGCGATTGAATCCAACAATAACTGGAATTCTCTTTCTGGTTACTTCCTCTTTTATGCTCTTTAACTCTTCGGGTGTTAGACAGAGTGGCTTTTCCACAAAGACAGCCTTCCCACTCTTTATAGCATCAATGACCATTGGACAATGCAAATTGTGCCTGGTACCAATAAAAGCTAGGTCTACTTCTGGATCCTGCAGCAACTCTTTATAATCTGTAGTTGCATAATCGATTCCATATTGCTGACTGAGAAATTTTGCTCTCTCACCATGCTGAGTAACGACACCGCGCAGATGATAATATTTTCTCAAATCCTTCAGGTTAGGCAGATGGACACTCTGAACAAAGGAACCGGCACCGATAATGCCCACACCGATTTTGCCTTCGATTTTCTTCATTTCAACCGGAGTTAAAATTTTTCTTTCCGTCAAAGGCTTTTTGGCGTACTTTTCACACTCGTACTTTAATAAAACTGCCAAGGGCTTCTCCTCGCTTTCCAGAAACTTGTATGCATTCGTTGCCTGTACAACCGGGAAAATCGCGGAAATTAGCTCTTTTGCTTTAATCTTGTCCTGAGAGACTAAATTAAGGAACTCTTCCATATTTCTATTTTCTGTCCAGCGGACATACCCTATAGGATAATCGATGCCTTCCTCTTCATAAATCCGGTCATATCTACCTGGACCATAAGAAGTGGATATTAGAAAATCGAGCTCCTTTTTATACATCTTTTCACGATCTAATTGGAGACCACAAACTCCCACGAGGACGACTTTCCCCTTTTGACGGCACATGTCAAAAGCTAAATTTACGGGCTCTGAAGAATCTGTGGCCACGTACAAGATTACGGCATCAGCACCAAAACCATCGGTTCTTTCCAGAACTTTCTTCACGGGGTCTACTTCGCTCAAGATGTAACTTTCTATTCCCAAGTTCTTTGCTAAATCTACTCTCCTTTTGTCTAAATCAAAACCAATTACTTTATATCCTTGGCTTTGGGAAATTTGCGCTCCCAGATTTCCCAATAAGCCTAGTCCAATGATTACTATAGTCTCACCAAAGCTTCTCCCCGCTCTTCTTATTCCCTGCATGGCGATTGCCCCAATAGTTGAAAATGCTGCCTCGGACATATCTACACTTTCCGGAATTCTCACCACTAAGTTTCGCGGAACCAAGTTGATTTCGCTATGATGGGCGCACTGGGCACCACCACAGGCTACTCGGTCACCCACATTTATATCAGTAATGTTTTTCCCGACTTCGATAACTATCCCACTTGTTGAATAACCTAGGGGTTTAGGCTCTTGAATGATACCTTTTACTTTCGCCAAAGTTCTGGATATTCCTTCTTGCCTGACCTTATATAGAATTTTCTTTACCAGGTCAGGCCTCTCTATTGCCTTTTTGAGCAAATTTTCTTTTCCGCTTTCGAGCATTCTCCTCTCAGTGCCTGAGCTGATTAAGGAGAAAGCGTTGGCTACCAGAACCCCGTTTTCATCAATAACTGGTGGTGGAACTTCGTCAACCACAATTCTACCTGCCTTTAAGAAGACCTGTTTCATTTCCTTATTCGCCCCGTTTCTGTGTAAATTGTCTTATGTATCTAATAACACTTTCACAATTCTCTGAGCAGCTTTGCCTTCCCAGAGAGGAGGAATTTTTCCTCGTCTCCCTTTCTCATTTATGATTCTGATTGACTCTCTTACAATCTTTCGAGGGTCAGAACCCACGACGATATTTGTGCCTTGTTTAACAGTTATTGGCCTTTCAGTATTTTTTCGCAAAGTAAGGCAGGGAATATTTATGACGGTTGTCTCTTCCTGGATTCCTCCAGAATCGGTCAAGACAAATTTAGAATTACACATCAGATTTAGGAAATCAATATACCCTAAGGGCTTAATCCTGTAAATTCCTGAGTTTGTTTGAGAACTGAAATATTTTTCCAGTTTGAATTTCTCTATTTGCTTCGCGGCTCGTGGATGTATCGGAAAAATAATGGGTATATGTCCCCCCACCTCCCTTAGCCCCTCCAAAATATTGACCAGTACCTCTTTCCTATCCACATTCTCAGGACGGTGCAGGGTCAGGAGAGCATACTTTTTCTTCTTTAATCCGAAATCATTCCAAGTAGTTCTTAGTTGAGCCTCTCTTTTCAAATTTAGCAAGCTATCAATCATCACGTTACCGACGAAGAAAATCTTCTCCCGGGGTATTCCTTCCCTTCTCAAGTTTTCGTTAGCGTCTTCACAGGTGGTAAATAAATAATCGGAAAGGGCATCAGCGACTACTCGATTAACCTCCTCCGGCATTTCTCGATCAAAGCTCCTCAGCCCCGCCTCCACATGTGCCAAGGTCACTTTCAATTTGGCAGCAACTAAGGAACAGGCAAGTGTAGAATTTACGTCTCCCACCACCACAACAATGTCTGGAACTTGGTCGCAAACGACTCTCTCAAACCTGACCATTATCTTCGCTGTCTGTCTGGCATGGGAATCAGAGCCCACTTCCAAGTAGAAGTGTGGTCTTGGCAATCCTAAATTCTTGAAAAAGATGCTGGACATTTCGTAATCGTAATGTTGCCCAGTGTGAATAATATATGAAGAAAACCGGGAAGGAAACTTTTTCAACTCCCTCCATAAGGGTGCAATCTTCATAAAATTAGGCCGAGCTCCGGCTATTAAAAAGATCTTTCTCTTTCTCATTTTCTTAATCTTCTTAAAGTCACTTCAGTTTACTTAATTTATCATAAGAAAATTTTCCCAGGGATGACTTTCAAAAAAGTATTAACCAGGGCTTGCATCTTCTTCAGTTTTTTGAATTTCTCCTTGTAGAACTGAGCCTTCTTTTTCTCATCTACAGGAAGGTTATTTTCTATCTCAGATATAATTTTTTCAAATCTATTTATGCCTTCTAACATTTCATTTAGTCTTTCTTGTATGCCGATTTTAAGCCTAGTGATGACTATTTTCAAGGTATCAGGATTTGCTTCGTAAAAATCCTTTCTGGAGCCCTTGACCCATACTTTTCTCACTGCGCCCCACTTTTCCAATTCCCGAATATTTGTACTTACACCCCCCTTGCTTACTTTCAATCTTTCCACCATATAATCGAGACAAAGCGGCTCATCGCTTAGGAAGAGCAATGCGTATAGTTGTCCCACAGTACGGCTGAGTCCCAGCCTGGCACTCAATTGTCCAACAATTTCTGTGAATTCATCTCTAATTTTCTCAAGTTTAAGATTTTTCATATTTTTACAATTTTCTAATGGCTGGTTCAGAACGTTTAGAATGTTCTAAACAAATTATATCACGATTTTCCGCATTTGTCAAGCTTTTTTTGCTGGGCTCTGAAAAAGTCCAAAATTGTACGTTTTATGTAGGGGCTCAATTTATTGAGCCCGACGATAACGGGTTTGATAAATCAAACCCCTACAAAAGAAAATGAGACTTTTTCAGAGATCTCTTTTGAGCCTTTAGTCGGTAGTTCCCGACTTCTCGGGACAGAAACTCTGGGTCAGAGACGACCCAGAGTACCTATTTTGAGAAATAAAAAGGGGACAGGCTATTTTTGAGGGAAGGGTCCCATTGTGAAAAGCCAAGACTCAACCCTTGATGTAAGATAAGTACAAAAAATAGCCTGTCCCCTTTCACCAGAATTAGTTAGTCGCGCATAACACGGGGGGTCAAGAAAATCAGAAGCTCCAATGTTCGCCTCTGTGTCTCCTTCTTCTTAAACAGGTAACCTAAAATGGGAATATCGCCTAAAAGGGGCACCTGCATTGCCGTGCCTTTTTCCGTCTCACTGACCAGTCCACCAACCACCACTGTTTGCCCTTCGCTTATTGTAACTTTTGTACTTGCTTCCCGGTCTGTGGTTTGCGGCCCCGCATCAGTATAACCCACAAAATCTTTCACTGCCACGTTAACGTCCAGACTTACCTGATTCCCCGTAGGGCTAACTGTAGGAGTAACATCGAGAGTAGTTCCGATTTCCAGTTGCCCTAGGGTCTCAGTAGCTCCTCCTCCGGCAGTAACCACTGTCATCTTATAAGGGATTGTATCGCCTACATGTATATGTGCTGAACGGTTATTCTCCACAACCAGGGTCGGATTAGACAATATCTTTGTTCTGGTTTTCTTCGCCAGAGCCCTTAAAGTAACATCGAGGTCTGCTCCACTCATTATTGTAGCTATATTTAAGGTTGCTGGTGTCCCAAGACTAAAAGGAGAAGCCATATTTTCCGTATTCCCGGTCATGGTTGTATCACCGAATCCACCGCCACCAGCAAAAGTTTTAGTCACTGTCCAATCTATACCCAGATCTACCCCTCTGCTAATATCTACTTCCATAATCCTTGCCGCAATTTTGACCTGAGCCATTTTGACGTCCAGTTCCTCGATGAGTTTGGAAAGCTTCTCTATACCTTCTGCTGTGGAACTTACCACTAAGGCATTCGTGACATCAGCTAAACCAACAATAGTATACTTCTTTTCTTCCTCTGTTAATGCCTTATCAATAGTATCTTTAACCTGCGAAGCATTTATATTTTTCAGCAAAAATGTCTTTCTATAAGTCGGCATTTTGCCCTTGTCCACAATTTTGATAACATTTTCAGAATATTGAATTGCTATCAGGCCCTTCTGTTCCAGAACAGCTTTTAGCGCTTCATCGAGGGGAACGTTGTATAAATGGATGGTGACATTCCCTTTAATGCCCTCAGCCAGGACAAAATTCATCTCCGTTTTCAGGGCAAAGAAGCGAATTACTTCTGATATGTCAGCATCAACGAAATCTAAGCTGACTGGCTCCTGACTGATTAACCCCATTACCTCTCCTATCGCCACTCGTCTTCTCTTTTTCTCCACTACTGGCAATTTAGCCAACCCTGTCTCCTTCTCCTCTCTTCTTACTTTCTCTACCAGCTTTCTATGCTCTTCATCTTGGATATTTGGTTCAATTTCTATTTTCTTTGTTATCTTTGGCCTTTTCTCTCTTTCTACTTTGACTACTTTTGGCACTTCTTTCTCCGCCCTTTCTATCGCCTCTTTACTAAAAATAGTTAGAATGATCTGTTTCTCAGTGGCGGTGGACTCGTAATCAACCGGCATTTCTAAGTCGAGAACTACCCGGGTGATCTTAACGGGCTCATCCTCATACTGACCGGAACGGATCCTCTTAAGCAAGAAATTGCCTATTTCTAACTCCTTCTGCTTCCAGTTGTGAACTGTATTAGTCATCTCCACGACCAGCCTTGGCGGATTGGTGATCTTGAAACAGTGGTATTTTATGGGTCCCGTAGTCGTAATTATGATGTTCGATTTAGTCTTGCTGATACTCTGAACCTTCACGTCAGTCATTTGCTCCCACTCAGGCGCGGGGTTCTTTTCCTGGGCAAATGGCCCAATGTTTACAAAACAGACCATCCCTAATACTAAGGAAAATACTATACTAAAAAAATTTAGTTTTCTCATTCTATATTCTCCTCTT